>Ga0209672_100571_pt1 | contig 19577 bp, 15 predicted proteins | sample AraplaCol_mMS_r2_FD_184273 | JGI IMG/M metagenome (GOLD analysis project Ga0209672, IMG submission 184273) | Arabidopsis root microbial communities from North Carolina, USA - plate scrape CL_Col_mMS_r2 (SPAdes) (version 2) | ecosystem: Host-associated > Plants > Roots > Endosphere | place: USA...
GGCCTCGGATTCGACGCGAGCGGCAATCTCTATGTCGCCCAAAACGGGTTCGGTCCGCGCACGTTGGGTTCGACGCAAAACGGCGAGGGCACGGTTCTCGAAAGCTACAGCTGGTGGACGAAGGCGCTGAACTGGCGTTTGCAGGGACTGCTCTTCGTCGATGGCGCCGCGATCGACCCGGCTTCGCCCAACGACGTGTTCAGCGGTTCGAAGCACTTCAAGCTCAACTATGCCGCCAGCGCAGGCCAGGAATGGTCCTATGCTGGTTTCACGCTCAATCGGTTCCGCTACCCCGACGATCCCGCGTTCCATACGACGCGCGGTGTGCGCGGCGAGCCGCTCGTGCGCCGTATCAATGGCGCGCGCTATCTGTACACCCAGGACATGTACTCGCACTACCTGAGCGTCTATCGGTTCGACGCATCGACGAACGGCGAGGTGGCGATTCCTTCCGGGCTGTTGTCGCAAAACCCGATTCCGGGTGGCTGGCCGGCGGGTCAGCCGACCTACGGCGAATGGATGTGGCGCGATCAGAACGGCGACGCGACCGTGCAGGCAAGTGAAATCCAATCGAATCCGGCAACGGGTAACAGTGTCTACAACGCCTACTGGTGGGTGGACGATGCGGCCAATGTATGGCTTGCGACGGGCGGCAGCGGGATCCGCGAGATGCCGCTGCAAGGCGTCGATTCGGTCGGCAACCCGATCTACAGCTACAGCACCGCGAAGACATTCCCGATGCCGCAGCCGTTCACGCGGATCGCTCGCATCGTCTACGATTCCTCGAGCGATACGATGTACATCTCGGGCTACACCAGCACGGCACCGTACAACTCGGCCAACTGGAAATCGATCGGGCGGGTCCTGGCCCGCTACAACAACTGGAGTTCGGGTTCGCCGCAACTGCAATATGTGATTCCGCTCGCTTACAGCCCGACGCTGAATCCGCCCGTAATTCCGGTCAGTCTCGCGCACGCCGGCAACTATGTCTTCGTCGCCGAGGATACGACGGCCAAGCTCGATGTCTACGATGCACGCACGGGCCAGCAAGTCGGTTCGCTGTCGCCGGGTTCGACGGTCGGCGGCATCAGCGGCTGGATCGACGCCGAGATGGGCATCAGCGCGGCCCTGCTGTCGACCGGCGAGTACATCGTCCTCGCGGAGGAAGATGCACGCGCCAAGGTACTCATGTACCGGTGGAAACCTTGATCGCTGCACTCAGGCGCGCGGCGGGCCGCGGAAACAGCGCGTGGACCGAGAGGGCGACGATGCCGGCAACGAGCCAGACGATTGCCCACGAGCTGCGCGTCAGCAGATGCGCGATGGCCACCGGCGTGACGAAGAGGCCCGCGTAGACGACAGTATTCGCCATGCCGAGCGCCGTTCCCGCGCGCGCAGCGCCGGCGAGCGTCGCAAGCTCGGTATAGGCCACGCCGTGCCAGGCGGATACGCAGATTCCGGCCGCTACGAGCAGGACCACGAGTAGGCCGACCGGCACATCGCGGCCCGCGGCGGCGGCCGCCGCGAGGATCGCGAACGCGCCCGCCGCTACCAGCGTCGACGCCCGCAGGTAGGTGCGCCGATTACCATGGCGGTCGGTGTGGCGTCCGCTCCAGACGCGCATGATCATCGCGCCTAGCTGTACGGTGGCCATCGCCACGCTGATGCCGGCGGTCCCCAGCCGGCCGACGTCGTGCAAGAACACGCTGCCGAACGTGATGACCGCGAATTGCGGCGCGCACAGAATGCCGATGGCGAGTGCCACGCGCCAGATCTGCGCATCGGCGAGCGGGCCGCGCGCCAGTGTCGCGTTGCGACCCGCGCCGCCGTCCTCTTCCGGCGGCTGGTGCAGCCAGCGCCAAGTCAGCAACGCGGCGATTATGCACATCAGCGCAAGCGCACCGTAGACGGCCGCGAAGCCATACGAAGCAGCCAACCACGGCAGCAGCGATGCGCCGATTCCTCCGCCGAGCGGCACGGCCGTCTGACGGATGCTCATGGCGAGTCCTCGCTCGTTTTCGCCGAACCACCTCATGACGGCTCGACCACTGGAGCCGTTCACGCTGCCCCCGAACACGCCGACGATGCACATGCCGGCGGCCACCAGCATCAGTGGAGGAACCGATGCAGCGGAGGGCACGCCCACGAGCAGCAGCATAAAAAGAGCGAGGGCAAATCCGGCCAGGCCGGTGAGCAGGACCGGCCGATCGCCGAAGCGATCGGTCGCGACACCCCACGGCAACTCGGAAACGGCAAGCCCCAATCCTATCGACCCCAGCACGAGACCGAGGCCGGCGTTATCGAGGCGGTAATCGGTCCGCATCCACACGCCCGTTGTCGGGATGCCGGCCGCCGCCGCCGAGAAGGCTGCGTTGGCCACGACGCCCGCCGCCAAAACTTTCCACCGATGCGAGGCGCCGAACGTCTTCGGCTCCCGCGCGATACCCGTTAGCTGCATGCTCATCGAATGGCTCCTATCGTTTGACGGACGCAGTGTCGCACTCTATGATCATCCCGAAAATCGGAAAATTTTGAATTGACGATTCCAAAAAACAGGATGATCTAGCGAGGTGGACATGAGTCATATCAACTTCGATGTCGCAGTGCTGCGCAGCTTCGTCGTCGGGATGGATCTTGGCAGCTTCGCCAAGGCGTCCGAGCGCGTCGGGCGATCGACATCGGCCGTCAGCGCGCAGATTCGCAAGCTCGAAGAACAAACCGGTACGCCGCTCTTTCGCAAATCGGGGCGCGGCCTGGCCCTGACCGATGCGGGCGAGGTCTTTCTGCGCTACGCGCGGCGGCTCGTCGAGCTGAACGACGAGGCGATCGCAGCCACGCGCGGGACCGACTTGCAAGGGTGGGTGCGCCTGGGTCTGCAGGAGGATTTCGGCGAGACGCTGTTGCCTGGTGTACTGGGCCGTTTCGCGCGCGCCCATCCGAAAGTCCGCATCGAAGCGCGCGTGGCCCGCAATGTCGATTTGCTCGCTCGGCTCGATGCAGGCGAACTCGACCTCGCATTGGTCTGGGACGATAGCGATTTATCGGCGCACCCCCGGCGCCCGAGCGGAACCTGTATCGAAGTGGCGAAGCCCGCGGTGCAATGGATCGCGTCGGATGCGCTGCAATGGACGGCCGAGGGGGGAGAGCCGCTGCCGCTCGTGCTGTTCGACGGTCCGTGCACGATCTGTGCAATGGCCACGGCCGCGCTCGATCGCGCCGGTATTGCGTGGCGCGTCGCGTTGACGAGTCCGAGCCTTGCGGGGCTATGGGCGGCGACGGCCGCGGGGCTCGGCGTCACGATGCGCACGCACTACGGCTTGCCCGCCGGGTTGCGGCCGCTCGATGCCAACGCCTCCGCGCTGCCGCGTCTGCCGGCGTTGTCGCTCATGCTCGTGCGGGCGTCCAAGGCGCCCAGCGCACCGGTCGAGCAGCTCGCCTCGATTCTGCTCGATGCCGTGCGCGGGTACGTCAGCCCGCTCGCCATGGCGGCTTGATGCGGGCTGGACATCGGGCGAGTGAGCCCCTTTCTGTGCCGCTCGAGGCGGCTTACGCGCGCTGCGGTGCAGCCGCAGGCGGAGTGCCTTCATGGAAGAGGCTGACGAGTTGTGCCCGCAGCTCGGGCGAATCGACATGATGATGGACCGCCACGGCGTGTTGCACGGCGGCTTCGACGAGCTCCTCGTCGGAATCGGCGGCCAGCGCGATGGTGCAGTTCATCTCGCTCGGAAATTCGCGGCAATCGATGTATTTACGCGTCATGACAGTGCTCCTTGTGCCAGTGTGCGTGGAGGTGGGCGCGCGAGCCATCGTTCACGCACCGGTTCGAGCGGCCGACATTCCTCAGTGTTTTGAAGGGGAAATGAAAGCTTGCGCTCAGCCTCAGTGATAGAACCTGCGGCAGCAAACTGGAATAACGTAAACCCGCAGCGGCGCTCAGCCGCGCGAGCCGCGTGCGATCTCATCGCCCGCGTTGGGCTCGAGGCGGCGAGTGATCGGAATCGACCCGAACGAAAAGAGACCCACCACGACGAATGCCGGCCAGAAATCGGACCACGTCGTATGCGTATGCCCGTGCGCGGCGCGGGCGATCTGCAAGACGATGCCGCCGATCGTCACGCCGAGCCCGAGCGACATTTGCTGAACGACGCTGCCGAGGCTCGTGGCGCGCCCCACATCGCGGCTCGCGATGTCGGCATAGATCATCGAGTTGAGGCTCGTGAATTGCAAAGCCGGGAAAAAGCCGCCGAACAGCACGACGATCCAAATGACCCAAACCGGCGTGCCGGGAAAGAACGTGCCGTACGCGGCTATCGCGATACCGGCAAACGCCGCGTTATAGACGAGCACCTTGCGGAAGCCGAACGTTCGCAGTACGAACGAAGTGAGCGAGCGCATGAACATGCTGCCGAACGCCGATGCGCAGGTGATGAGCCCCGATTCGAACGCCGACATGCCGAGCCCTTCTTGCAAGGCGAGCGGCAGCAGGAACGGTACCGCGCCCAGCCCGATACGGAACATGGAACCGCCGAGCACGCTGGCGCGGTAAGTCGGAATGTTGAGGAAACTCAGATCGAGCACCGGTCGGGCGGCGCGTTGCGCGTACAGCACATAGAAGGCGAGCAGAAGCACCCCCGTGACGCACATTTCGTAGGCGGTCCGGTCTTCGATCAGTTCGGCGCCGATGAACGACATCCCGAGTAGCAACAAGGACGCGCCGATGGCCGAGAGCAGGAAGCCGAACCAGTCGAGCGGGCCCGGATGCGGCTCATGCGTGTTGGCGATATGGCGGTTCGTGAGGTAGATGCCGAGGATGCCGATCGGCACATTGATGAAGAAAATGAGGCGCCAGTGCAAATAAGTGGTGATGAAACCCCCGAGCAGCGGCGCCGCGGCCGGCGCGAACATCGCCGGCAGGCTCAGATAGTTCATGGCACGCACGAATTCGCTTTTCGGCACCGAGCGGAAAATGATGATCCGTCCGACGGGCACCATCATCGCGCCGCCGATGCCCTGCAGAAAACGCGCAAGTGTGAACGGTGGGAGTGAACGCGACGCGGCGCACAGCAGCGAGCCGGCGATGAAGATACCGATGGCAGTTCGAAATACGGTGCGCGCGCCGAAGCGGTCCGCAAGCCAGCCGCATATCGGTATGAACACGCCCAGACCCACGACGTAGCTCGTGATCGCCACTTTCAGCGCCACCGCATCGGTTCCGAAATCGCGCGCCATCGAAGGAAGCGCCGTGACGATGATGTTGGCGTCGGCGCTTTCCATGAACAACGCGCACGCGACGATGAGGGGCGAGATGAAAGCTTGAATGGCAAGCGGCATGAAAAAGCGGCTTTGCGGCGGCGGGCACAAAGCCTGAATTATGCGCCGAGTTTGCCGCCTGCGCGCGCAACCTTGCGCGTCGTCTCGCAAAAAAACGGTTGCACGCACAACCAGACGCGATGCCGGGTTGCGGCGGACTCGCCTTGCGCCTAGCGCGCGAACGGATGCCGCTCGATATAGGCGGCGAGCTTCGCCATGTCGAAACTGCCCCAGCCGGTCGGATAGTCCCAGCCCACGCCGGCGACGTAGCCGTTGCCCCGATACCCGTTGTTACCCGACGTGACATCGTGCACGAGCGAGGGTGTTGCTCCGACCGAGGCGTAGATGCTGGACGCCGGGAAGCCGAGTCCGTTGTCGTGGGCCGATTGCAGCCGCGCCCAAAAGCCGACGAAGAGCGGCGACGAGAGACTCGTTCCTCCCACCTGCATGACATCGCCGCCAACGTGAATCAATGCGCCCGTACTTTGAGCGGCATCGAACGCGATGTCCGGCACGGCGCGGCTCGTCGGCGCGGGGCGCACGGCAAGCGAGCGCTGCCATGAGGGCGCCGGCAGATAGGCGCTCAAACCGCCCGTCGAGGCCCAGAGCTTGCCGTTCTGATCGAGGCCCTCGTTCCAAACTGTTTCGCGCGCGTAGCTGCCATTGCTGCCCGTGAAGAGCGTGGTGCCTCCCACCGCGATGACATGGGGCGACGAGGCCGGCCACGACAGCGAATACGTCGTGCCGTCCGGGTACCCGCGGTTGTTGCACTCGTAGGCGCCTTCATCGCCCGACGAGACGGAGAAAGTCTGTCCCTGTGCGACGGCAGCGGTGAAGATTTGCTCCTCGGCGGCGAGCGTGCCGTCGGCATTCGCATCGGCCTCGCACCAACCAAGCGAGACATTGATCACTTTGACCTGATTGTCGGTGACAGCCTGGTTGAACGCCTGAGTGAGGCCGGTATTGCCGGGCGCATCGAGATCGGCTTCGTAAAAGACGAGCCCGCCGAGCGCGCCGCCCGCCGCGCCGACGATGCTCTGGCTGTCGAGGTCCCATTCGACCTGGCCGTCCGGGTCGTCCGCGTAGTTGCCGTCAGGGTTGCCGGTGCGCACGGACGATACGTTCACGGGTGCAAGATTGCTGGCGCTCGTGAATTGGTTCAGATCGGATGCGGCCTGGTTTGCTCCGCCGATCGTGATGATGCCCACGGTCGTGTTTTCCGCGGTGGGTAGCGCCGTGGCGTTGTATAGGCCGGGGAATTCGAGCGGATCGTGACCGAGCGCCGTGCCGCCGTCGGTATGGGTGGGCTCCGTGCGTGGACCTTTGCGCGCCATCGTGTGGGCGCGCGTGATGTTTTGCAGGCCGAGCACCGCGACGACGGATTCGCCGAGCGCTTGCGGCACCTGCGCCGCCGCGGCATTGGCAAAAGCCGGTCGGCCGTTCTTGAGAAAATGCACGAGCGGCGTCCGGAACGCGGTCTTCACGGTACCTGCGGTACCGTCGGCGGAGATCAGCATCCGGTTGCGCGAGACCTTGATATTGACGAATCCGTTTTGCCGCAAATGGGCGACGACGCGCTCGACTTGCCGCTCGGTCGGGGCGAAGCGCTCGAGGAACGTCTCGGGTGTCAGAAACTTGTGATAGTTCGGATCTGCCGGTCGGGTGACCGCGGCGGCCAGATCTCGCAGCTGGCCGAAGTCCCGCGCTTTCATGGCCACGACGATGTGCGCGGCCTCACCCGCCCTGGCTTCCCGCGCGGGCTGGACGGCGAAAGTTCGCAGTTGGCTCGGGTTCAGAAAGCCGCGCGTCGCGGTGGCAACCCACTGGGTATTCTCGTGTGCGGCGCCGCTCGCGGTAGCGTCCGCGTCGGGTGCTGCCGCGACAACGGCCGCGCCGATGCAAAACGGCGATATCGACCGCATTAATTTTGCTCTCGATTTCAATTCGACCTCCTAAGGATTGCACGGCATTCGTTTCAAGCTGCTCGATCGATTTTGATGAGCCCATTCAACGTAAGAGACAAAAAATCCGCCGTACAGCTGTCAGATGTGTGAGGGGAGGTCTTCGTGCGCCGGAAGGTGGGCGGCGATGCGCGCCGAACGGCAACGTCCCGGCGCGCTGGAGGTCATTCGAGTTTTATCGTTTTCTATTCATGCAAATTCAGACATTTTATCGTCGATATAAATCGCATATTCCATTTAGATTGGAGTTCGAATGTTGGTCGTTATAATACGTCGCGTTGCGGAACCGGTTTGAACCTCAAAATGGCATGGCGGTTCAATGGGTATTGGTGTGTTTTATCGCGGCATCATAGAAACGCGCGAGGTCGCGTTTCAATTCGTGCAGTGCCGCATCATCGAGATAGATCATGTGCCCGCTTGCATAATGCGTGATCTCGACATGCGAGCGCAGCGCGGGTGCCAAGCCCAGATGGGCCAGGTCGTATTCGGTGGAAAAGAAGGGCGTCGCGAGATCGAAGTAGCCATTCGCCGACAGCACGCGCAGCTCAGGGTCCTGTCGCATGGCTTCGGCGAGGTCCCCCGCAGCGTAGGGCACTTCGAGCGTTTCGCCCCACCACATGCGATGTTTCGAGTTCCAGGCGGTGAGAACCGCGCCGTTGAACACGCGGTAGGCGAGGGGTGACTGGTAACCGAGATCGCGCGCAAGGTGCTCGTGGAAAGCGGCATCGAATGCGCTGGCGATATATTTCTCCGATGGGTCGAAGTCCGGCGAATCGGACGTCGAATCCTCTTCGATGCCCGTGAAGCGCCCGTCGTAGCGACCGACGCTGCGCGCCTCGTCGCGCAACAGCGCCTGCCGAAAGCGCGATGGCCGGATACGCAGATGGGCCGCGATCACGTATTGCTCGTCGAGCCCGGTATAGTGCGCGATCTTCGCCGCGACGGCGTCGCGTTCGCTGTCCGGCAGCGCGTCTCCCTTTGCGAGTGCGGTGGCGTACGGTCCCGCCGCGAATGCGCGCACTTCTTCGAGGAATGCCGGAAGATCGGCTGTCCCGGCATCGCGGACTTTACCGTGGTACCACGCGACGGCGGCATAGGACGGCAGATAGCGAACGCTGGCGAGATCGTAGCCGGGCGCGTGCACGTTCGCATTCAGCACTGAAGAAAGCAAGACGACGCCATTGAGCGCGATTTGATGCTGGCTCAAGCGGTATGCGAGCATCGCGGCGCGCGTGGCGCCATATGATTCGCCCAGCAGGAATTTCGGCGAATTCCAACGTTGGTTGACGCTCAGATACCGGTCGATAAAACGGACGAACGCATCGAGATCGCCGTCGACGCTGTAAAACTGCTTGCCGCTCCCATGGCCTACCGGGCGTGAGAAGCCGGTGCCCACCGCGTCGATGAACACGAGGTCGCTCGTATCGAGCAGCGAGTCGGGATTGTCGGCGAGCGTATAAGGCGCCGCGGGCGTGGGTGCCGGGCTTTGCGTATGCACACGTTTGGGCCCAAGCGAGCCGATGAGCAGAAAGACGCTGCTGGCGCCCGGACCGCCGTTGAACAGGAAAGTCAGTGGCCGATGCGCGCCGTTGCCACCGCGGGCAGTGTAGGCGACGTAGAACACGCTCGCATCAGGCTCGCCTCTTGCGTCGCGTAGCAGGAGCGTGCCCGCGGTTGCGCGATAGGCGAGCCTGTGGCCGCCGATGCTGAGCGTGTGCTCGGTGACCTTGGACGTTTCTGCCGGCACCGGTAGCGTGGCGGATGCCGGTCCAGGCGAAGATGCCGCCGCCGTGGCGGAGGCGCCCGATGCGCCCGATGCGGCGGACGCGGCCAGCGCGTGCGTCGCATGGGGACTGGCGGGCATGTCAGGCGAAGCCGTCTCGTCGTCGGCCGCGCGCACGCTCGGGCTCGCGAGGCAAAGCGCCGCGCATAGACAGGCAAGGGCGGCGCTCACGGCGAGCGTGGCGCCCGTGCGGGTGCGATCCAGCGAATCTGCGTTACGGGCGGCAAGCCGCTGTGGCAGACGAACGCAGCGAAGATGCATGAAGGCTCCCGGAAAAATCAGCCCGAAGGACGTCGCGATCGTGGGTCCGCACCGACGGGAAGCAATGCAGCATGGATCGTGGCATCGATCCTATAACATGTGGTCCCATCGTCCCCCAGATATGAGTGTCCTCGATGTCATCCGATCATCCGCTTCTTCCCCCGGTGCGCGACAACCGCAAAGCGCAGCGGATTGCGTGGCTGGTGCTCAACATTACGCTCATCGTGCTTGCGCTGTGGGTCATACGGGAGTTCATCGGGCCCGTCGTCTGGGCCGCTGTCATCACGATCGCGCTGTGGCCGCTGTTGCTGCGGATATCGGGCCCCCAGCACGATCCGCGCAGAGCCACCGGTATCGCGCTGGTGCTGACCGTCGTCGTCGGGTTGTTCGTCGTCGTGCCGGTCGTCGTCGTCTTCGCTCAGACGGTGGGCGAAGTGCACGAACTCGCCGGCTGGTTCAAGGATGTCCTAGCCAACGGTATTCCCGTTCCGGCATTCCTGCCGAAGTTGCCATTCGGTGCGCAAATCGTCGCATGGTGGAGCGCGAATCTCGCGCGTCCATTGATCGGCTCGCCGGCCATGGAACAACTGCATGGGACGGCAACGGTCGTGACGGTGGGCCGGCACGTGGGGTTTCTCGCGCTGCGCGGCATCGTCCATCTGGGCTTCATGCTGCTCGTTTTGTTCGTGCTGCTGAGGACGGGCCCCCAACTAGCCGATCAGTCGGTGAGGGCGGTGCGGCGCTTGTTCGGCATGGCGGGCGCGCGCCTCGCCGTGCGGATGGCGGCGGCGGTGCGCGGTACGGTGACCGGGCTCGTCGTTGTCGGGTTCGGCGAAGGGGCGGTGATCGGCGTGGCTTATGGGCTCGTGGGTTTGCCGCATGCCGCGGCGCTGAGCCTTTTGACGGCCATTGCCGCCATGTTGCCGTTTTGCGCGCCGATCGTCTTCGGCGCTGCCGCGCTGTGGCTTTTCTCGCATGGTTCGGCGACGGGTGCGTTCGTCGTGCTCGCGACGGGCGCCGCCGTCGTGTTCGTGGCCGAACACTTTGTGCGCCCGGTGATCATCGGCAACACCGCGCGGTTGCCATTTTTACTCGTGTTGTTCGGTATTCTCGGCGGCGCGCAGACATTCGGTCTCGTCGGTCTTTTCATCGGCCCCGCATTGATGACTGCGCTTGCGGTGGTGTGGCGCGATTCGGCGCAATAGCCCCGCGTGCGGCCTCGCCAACGTCGGGTTCCTGCCGGCTCTTTTCAGCCGCGCGCATCTTCTTCTCGGCCGCCGAAAAGAGATCCTTGATGTTGCCGGTTCCGAAGCCGCGCGAGCCTCTGCGCTCGATGAATTCGAGAAAAAGACTGGCCGTATCGTCGCTGAACGGCGTCACGAATGCCTGGGCGAGCTGCCCGTCCTCATCTTCGTCCAGCATGACGCTCGAGCTGCTCGCTTCGCCAAGCGCGCTGCGGTCGCTCAGGCGGCATGCCATCGATGCGTAGACATCCGCGGGGGGCTTGAGAAAGTGAAAGGCCGTGCGGCTCAAGCGCTGCGCGAAACCGAAGATGTCGCTGACGCCGAACGCGATATGTTGTACGCCCGCGCCATGCTTATCGATGAAGTCATCGATGTGGCTGCGCCGGCAATGTGCCAGCGGACAATTGAGTACGTAGGTCACGACGGAATTTTTGGATCTCATTACGCGAGTGACGAGTCCAAAGCCGCCTGTTTCGATCGTGTCGCTATAAACCGCGTCGAAGCCCAGTACGTCCTGCGCGAACCGTGCCGCGGCATCGAGCGCTTTCGGCGGCAAACAAAAGGCCAAGTGATCGATATTGGCGAGCACGTTGCTCGTTTCGAGCGCCGGACGATGCGCCATCGGTGCTCGCGATGACCTCCCCGGCGCGCGCCCGACAAGCGTGTGCGGTGGCAACCCTTCGGGGAGTACGCGCGCAATTGGCACGTCGATGTCATGCGCGCCGCGCGAGATCGACGGCGCCTGCAGTATCGCGGCCCCGCTGCGAACGGCTCGGTGATAGCAGGCATCGAAATCGTCGGTGGCGATCGCGATATCGTCGACGACGACTTCGCTGCTTCGTATCGGAGCCCATCCCCGTGCTTCATCGATGGCGAGCCGCGTTCCCCCTACGAAGAAATCCGTCATGCCGGCGGCGGCCGAAAACGGAATCAGCGTGGGTTTGAGCCCGAACAGCGCCACGAGACGCCTCGCCGTTTGTCCGGGATCGGTTGATCGCAAAGTGATCTGCTCGCAATGCACGTCGCCTCCGTCGCTCAGAAAGCCGGTGACACGAACCGCGTATTGATAGTAATAGTCGGCGGAATCGGTTCCGTTCGGAGCGCGAAGCGAGGGAAGGAAACGCGAAGCGTCATGCGAAAGACACGCGGCGCATGCGAACCGCGCGCCATGAGCGGCGGCGCAATCGGGCTCGAACGCGCGGGCCTCAAACGTCTTGCGGCACGGGAACCCGCAAGCTTACGCAGAGGCGATTCCACGCATTGATCGCAGCGATCACGAAGCCAAGCTCCGCGATCTCTTCATCGCTGAACTGCTCGCGCAATCTCGCGAAAGCTTCATCGCTCGCGTCGCTCGTGGAAATCGTAGTGACGATTTCCGTCCATTCGAACGCCGCCCGCTCCCGAGCGTCGAAGAACGGTGCCTCGCGCCAGCCGGCCACCGCATTGAGATGACGGGGATCGGCGCCGAGCTTGATCAGATCACGCCAATGCATGTCGATGCAGTACGCGCAACCGTTGATCTGCGAGGCCCGCAGGAACACGAGATCGATCAACCGGGCGCCAAGCAGGTCGCGCCGCAAGTCCATCGAGAGCCGATAAAGGTTCTGAAACGCCTTGGGCGCAAGTTTGCTGTAATCGATGCGGGCAGAATCTGTCATAGCGTCATCCTTTCGATGAAAACGGAGCGCCGCACCGCGCGGCCCCCATGGCTACAAGACGGTAGGGAGCGCTCGTTTGTGACAGTGGGACTCCGCGCACCGCGGCGCACCGGCGTAGGCGCGCGCCGTTATGGCTCGCTACGGGGGATGTGCGCGAGCTTGTCGGGATTACGTACGACGTATATGGCCAGAATCTGCTTGCCGTCGGTCGTGAACGCCTGCGCCGATTCGAGGCGTCCGTCGACATAACGCAGAATGCCCGCCTCGCCGTTGATGCGCGCGATTTTGTAGACGAATTGCGGCGTGTGCCTGTAGTTGGCCCAATAGAGATTCGCGATGCGAAAAGCGCCGCGCAGAATCTTTCCGATCTGCTGCACTTTGCCGCCGCCATCGCCGACCAGTTCGACATCGCCCGCCAGCAGCGCCTGAACGGCCTCCCGGTCGCCGCTTTGCGCGGCTCTCATGAAGTTTTCGACGACCTGCCGATGCGCTTGCTTCGAGACCTTGAATCGAATCCGCCCTTGTTGGACGCGCTCGGCGGCACGGTGGACCATTTGCCGGCAGGCCGATTCCGTCTTGCCGAGCAACGCCGCGATATGTTCGTAGTCCTGATCGAATGCCTCACGCAGCAAGAAGGCCGCGCGCTCTTCGGGCGCGAGCCGCTCGAGCACCCAGAGCAGCGCTAGCGAAAGCTCGCTTGCCCGCTCCGCTGCGGTCTCGGGCGTGCGCTCGTCGATTTCGACGAGCGGTTCGGGCAGCCAGGCTCCCACATAGTGTTCGCGTTCAGCCTTCACCGCACGCAGCCGATCGATCGCCAGGCGCGTGACGATCGTGACGAGCCACGCTTCGGCGGACTGGACCGCCGCCTGATCCGTCTGATGCCATCGCAGCCAGGCGTCCTGTAGCACATCGTCCGCATCGGCGCGCGTGCCCAACATGCGGTAGGCGATCGCGGCGAGACGCGGGCGAAGCACGTCGAACGGGTCGGGCGGCAAGCTTGGGCGTGGCGTATCCATACTGATGACGACGTGGCTAACGCGGCGCGACGAGCCCGAATTCGTGCTGCAAGACCGCGTCCCGTTCATGCGCGGCAACGATACGTGACGCTGTTTGCCCGCGCGCAATGACCTTGAATGTATTGTCGAATAGAATCTTGCGCCCTTCGTCGGTCTGTCGCACGGCAACGAGGTGTTGAACAAAAAGCGAATCGGGATGCTTCGAATTCAGAAAATTCGCCGGCACGAAATCGACCCACTCCTGGGCAGAGAGATCGAATTCATATTGATCGGCCCATTGGCCCTCTACGACGGTTCGTAGCAGATACCGCTCGGCGCCGATCTTCTCGAGCCGGTAGGTATCGAAATCCTGCAAGACGTCTGTGTCCGGGCAATCGAGCGACATCGGCGCGCGAATCCCGTGGCTGCCGAAGCCGAGGTCGAACAGCCATCGCTCGCCCTCGAACGTGAGGATGAGCGCCATGTGCGTCCGGGGCCGCCGGCTCGCATAGGTGCGCGGACGCGCGGCGACGAAACGATAGGCCATGCCGAGCGCCTGGACCGCCATGGCGAACAGGCCGTTGACTTCGTAGCAGTAGCCGCCTCGCCCGTTGCCGATGATTTTGTCGACGATCTCTTCGGGCACGAGCGAGACGACTTTACCTGCCTGGACATCGAGGTTTTCGAACGGTACGGCGCGCAATTGTCGCCGCATGATGGCCGTGAGGGTCTCGCGATCGGGTTGCGGCGCGCCGCGGTAGCCGATCCGCTCGAAGTACGCGCGCAGCGAAAAATTGGTGGCTTCCATGGTCCGCTACCGGCTCGCTCAGGTTTGCTTCGAAAAGAAATCGGTCGCGACGTTGAGCGCGTGCTCGACCGCTTCGCGATTCACGTCGAGATGCGTGACCCAGCGCTGGCGCGTAGCGCCATAGGCGGATGTGATGCCGATGCCGTGTTCGGCGAGATAGGCGGCGAATGCGCTGGCGAAACGCGGCTCGATTTCGACGAACACGATGTTGGTGTCGGGTTCGGCAACGGTCACGCCGGGCAGGCTTCCAAGCCCGTGTGCCAGCATCTTGGCGTTCGCGTGATCGGCGGCCAGGCGCTCGACGTGATGTTCGAGCGCGTAAAGCCCCGCCGCGGCCAAGATGCCGACCTGCCTCAGCGTGCCGCCCAGCATTTTGCGCAGGCGGCGCCCCTTCGCGATCAGCGCGGCGGAGCCGACGAGCACGGACCCGACAGGCGCCCCGAGGCCTTTGGACAGGCACACGGAGATCGTATCGAACGGCCGCGCGAGCGCGGCGACGGGGGTGCCCAGCGCGACGGCCGCATTGAACACGCGTGCACCGTCGAGGTGGCAGGCCAGGCCGTGGCGGCGCGCCAGTGCGGTGGCCTCTTCCATATAGGCGATCGACAAGACTTTGCCGCCGATCGTATTTTCGAGCGCCAACAGCCGCGACCGGGCGAAGTGCGGGTCGTCAGGCTTGATTGCGGCTTCGATGTCGGCCAGCCGCAGCGTGCCGTCGACCTGGTTCTCGATCGGTTGAGGCTGGATGCTGCCCAGCACGGCTGCGCCACCGGCCTCCCAGCGATAACAGTGAGCTTGCTGTCCGACGATATATTCGTCACCGCGTTCGCAATGGGCCATCAGCGCGACGAGGTTCGATTGCGTTCCCGATGGCACGAACAGCGCGGCTTCCTTGCCGAGCCGCTCGGCGAGCGCGGTTTCAAGCCGCTTGACGGTTGGGTCATCACCGAATACGTCGTCGCCGACCGCGGCCTGCGCCATCGCGGCGCGCATCTGCGCACCGGGCCGGGTCACGGTATCGCTGCGAAAGTCGTACTGCAATGCGGGCATCGTTTCTCTCCGAATGTTTGCTATTTCGTCAACGAGCGAACCGCTTCGAGGAACCGGTCGATGTCGCCGGCCTCGATTGCGCCCATCGTCGAAATGCGAAACAAGCTGTCGTATAGCGAGCGCTGACCGGGATAGATCACGAACCCGCGCGCCTTGAGCCCATCGTGGAACGACTCGAACGGTACGCCCCGCGGCAGCTGATAAGCGCGCAGCACGACCGATGAGCGTTCGGGCGGCAGCAGCGGCTCGATGCCGAGCGCCGCCAACCCGGCGCGCGCCTGCTCGGCCAGTGCGGCATACCGTGCGTGACGCGCTTGCCAGCCGCCTTCGTCGCGGAATTCACGTAACGCTTCGACCAACGCATAGTAAGCATGCACGGCCGGCGTGAACGGTGTGTTGCGCTCCGACTGTAGTCGGGCCAGGCGGCCGAGATCGAGGTAGTACGTGCGGCTCACTGCATGCTCGAGCGCATCGTGCCGCGCCACGACGAATGCCGCTCCGGGCACACCGTGGAGGCACTTGTTGGCGCCGGCCGCCACGGCTGCGATGGCGCCGTTTTCGAAGTCGATCGCTTCGGCGCCGAAGCTGCTCACCATATCCACGAGCAGACGCACGCCGCGCTCGTTGCAGAGCCTGCCGATCGCATCCACGTCGTTGAGCCGTCCACTCGTCGTCTCGTGATGGACCACGGCCACGTGCGTGATGGCGGGATCGACGTCGAGATGCGCGGCGATGCGCTCGAGGTCGGGCTCGGCCGTCCACTCATGCACGAGTGCTTCGTGCGCAATGCCGTATTGCCGAGCGATATCGACGATCCGCTCGCCGTAGACGCCGTTTTGCACGACGAGCAGCTTGCCGTCGCGCGGCACGAGTGCGGCAATCATGCTTTCCACGGCGGCTGTGCCCGATCCGGTCAGCACCGTGGCCGACCATACCGTGGCGTCGAGCCCGTAGACATCGAGCAGACGCGCGCGCGCTTCGTCTTGCAGGTCGTAGAACTCGCTTTCGCGATGGCATAGATCGGTCCGCAGCAGGCTGCGACGAACACGCTCGGACAAGGTCACAGGGCCTGGGTTGAGTAACAGCATCGATCACACTCCGGTAGGCGCGCCGAGCTGGCGCATGAGCCGCGTTTTGACCTCGACCGGCGAGACGGTGGGGCGCGGAAGCCCTTCAGGCGTGCCTCGGCCGATGACCAATCGTGCGAAGCGCGGCGCGTCGGGCAGGTTCGTGTTGCCGGCATCGTCGAACAGCGCATCGACGACGCTCGCATCGTCGCCTTCGATGGCCGACGCGTAACCGCATGCGGCGGCGATGGCGGCGAAGGAGACGTGCGGCGAGACCGTGGCCTGGCCGCCCGTCGAATCGTGCACACCGTTATCGAGCAGCAGATGCAGCAAGTTGCCGCGACCGTAGGCGCCGAGCGTCGCAAATGCGCTCATGCGCATCAATGCCGCTCCGTCGCCGTCGAGCGCGACGACACGTAAATCGGGCCTTGCCAGCGATACGCCGAGCGCCAACAGCGTCACGCACCCCATCGAACCTACCATATAAAGTTGATTCGGGCGGTCGTCGATCGCGTAGAGTTCTCGTCCGGAGAAACCCGTCGATGCCAGTACGACGGTCGAATCGAGAGGAGTCCGCTCGATGAGGCGGGCGAGCGCCTCATGCCGCGTTGGCAGGGAATCGGCCGGCAGCCCGCGCCACTGCTTGCGCGGTTCGCAATGGGTTGCGCGCGAGACAGGCTGCCCGTTCAGCGGATAAGGGGCGACGCTGCCTTTTTGCATGACCAGGGCGTACGGTCGGCCTGTTTCGTTCATGTAAGCGACAGCACGCGCCAGTGCTGGCTCGATCTCATGCGCTTCGGTTGGAAAGCGTTCCCAGGGTATCTCCATCGTCTCGAGCAGCTGCGGCGTAATGGGCCCCATCAACGCATGTTGCGGCTCGTCGGCCAGGCCCGGCTCGCCGCGCCATGTGACGATCAGCAATTGCGGCAATCGGAACGTCCAGGTGAGCGAGGTCAGCGGACTCACGGCATTGCCGAGCCCGGAGTTCTGCATCATCGTGACGGCCCGTACGCCGTTATGCGCAGCGAGCGCCACGCCCGCCGCGAACGCCACGGCATCACCTTCGTTGGCCGCGCTGACGTAGCGCAGCGCGGGGTCTTGCAGCACATAGTTGATGAACGGCGTCAGAAACGAGCACGGCACGCCGGCATACCACTGGAACCCGTGTCGGCGCGCCGCCTCGACGAACTGTCCGGCTTCGATCACCGCGCGCCTCCGTTTCCCTGGCCGTCGCGCGAGGGCGCAAGCGGCGCCTGCGCATGCGCGAAATCGCCGGCGCGGCGGAAGTCTTCCAGATCGTTGACACCGCACCAATGTCCGTGGACGTAATGCACCTCGATGCGTTCCCCCGCGTCGATCAGTGCATTGATCAGAGCGGGCATATCGAGCGCATCGAAATCGGGCTGAAGCCGCATTTCGTCGAGCATGGCCGTCAGCCGCGCGCATCCGGCGCCGCGCACGCCGAGCAGGCCGATCCATCGGCCATGCGCGGGCGTATCGGCACGGGAGCCCGAGCGAATTGCCTGGAGATAGGTTTTTTGCCCGAACAGCGCGCGGTCGTCGGGCGCCGAGCAATACGCAAAGTCGCGCACGCTCTGGTTCGAGGGCTGTGTCTGCGAAGAATCGACGACGACGGTAAACGGCGCATCGCTTTCGACGAGATCGCGCAGGATGTAATGGCGAAAGAGCAGATCGCCGTACGAGATGACCGTGTCGCCGGTGAGCGCGTCGCGCGCGCACGCGAGCGACGCGAGCTCGCCCGTTTGGGCGTGTTGCTCGTTGACGACGACTCGGATGCCGGCCGCGTCGATCGCATCCGCGCGATAGCCTCCGACGACCGTGATGTCGTTGACCCTTTGCTGTTTGAATGCGTCGACGAGCCAACGCAAAAGCGGTTTGCCCGCGACGGGCAGCATGACCTTCGGCCGATCTTCGGTCACGGCCTCGAGCCCGCGGCCGCGACTGGCGGCCAGCACGACGGCGCTGCCGGCGCGCCGCGCGCTGGACAGATAAAGGCGTTCGGCCGCCGAGTATTCGTCGGCGTCTTGCAGGCGAAAGATCTCGTCGACGCTCGCGATGCGTTCTTCCACGTTGACGAGCGTTTCGCTGTCGTGAATCTCGCGTGCCACCGCCTGCATCGACGAAGCGGCGGCGCGGACCAGGTGATTGGCCCAGATCACTAGGCTGATGCCGGCCTTGCGAAACACTTCGGTGGGCGTGCTGTAGTACTTCGTCGGCACGATGACGAGCGGCGCGCGGCCGGCCCATTCGCGCGCAAACGCCAGGATTTCGTCGGGACGCGAGAGCTTGCTGTGAATCAGAATCGCATCGGCGCCGGCGGCGCGGTAAGCTTCGGCGCGCTTGAGGGCTTCATCCATGCCCCATCCCGCGATGAGCGCTTCGACGCGCGCGACGATCGAGAAATCGGCCTCGCACTGCGAATCCTTGCCCGCCTTGATCTTGCCGCAGAACTCGTCGATGTCGGCCAGCGGCTGGCGCTCGCCCCCGATGAAGCTGTTCGTTTTCGGAAACTGCTTGTCTTCGATGCACACGCCCGCGATGCCGCGCTGCTCGAGTTTGCGCACGAGCCGGCGCACGTTGTTGAAGTTGCCGTAGCCGGTGTCGCCGTCGAGCAGAATCGGCAGATCGCTTGCATCGGCCATGAATTCCAACGTATCGACGACCTGGGTCCAGCTCGCCTCGTTGTTGTCGCGCACGCCGAATTGCGCGGAAATGGCGAGGCCCGATGCCCAGATGCCCTTGAAGCCCGCCTCGCGCACGATCCGCGCGGACAAGCCGTTATGCGCCTCCATGATGAATTCGAGCTCCTGGCTCGCGAGCATCTCGCGCAGCCGCGTAAAGCGCGAGCGTGTGGGGATAAGGTTCATCGATTCGCGTGTATTCATCGAATAGCTCCTGCGATCGGGGCGAGGCGCGGAAGGACTTCGTGCTCGGCCCGCTTCACATCGTTGGGAAAGTCGATTTCGATCCAATGCATGCCGGTGACGTCGGCCACGTCGAAACGGTTGCCCCGTTCGAGCAGCAGATCGCGCACGGCTTCCTCGTGCGGCATGTTGGCGCGACCTGTGTCGACATACTGTGCGACGATCTGTGCCAGCCGCCGCGCGGTGTCTTCGCGAAAGCGGAAAAATCCCACCGATTCGCCGATCGTGTCGTATTCGAGCCCCACAGCCAGCTGTTTGCGCAGCTCGATCGGCACGCCATCCTTGATGCAGAGCTTGACCGGCTCGTCTCCCGCTTCGAAGTCGCGATCGAGCAGGAGCCTGTCCGCGCTGGCGCCGGCCACGAGTGCTTGAAGGATGGCTTCGTCATAGAGGACATCGGCATCCATCAGCAAGACGTCGCCGCCGCGCGTCAGCGCATCGGCGACCGTGTGAACGGTCAGCACGCTCCCGAGCTCGTAGCGCGCGTTGAGCACG
>Ga0209672_100574_pt1 | contig 19526 bp, 17 predicted proteins | sample AraplaCol_mMS_r2_FD_184273 | JGI IMG/M metagenome (GOLD analysis project Ga0209672, IMG submission 184273) | Arabidopsis root microbial communities from North Carolina, USA - plate scrape CL_Col_mMS_r2 (SPAdes) (version 2) | ecosystem: Host-associated > Plants > Roots > Endosphere | place: USA...
CGATCCATCGCCTCACGATTCGCCGATATAGCGCTCGAGCGTCGCCAGATACAGTGCCCGCTTATCACCGAACGCGCCATACAGGCTCGGGCGGTTCATGCCCGTCGCCTCGCTGAGATCGTCGAGCGTCGTGGCGCTGTAGCCGCGCTTCCAAAACGTATCCCGCGCTCGTTCAAGCGCTTCGTCGGCATCGTACGCACGCGGGCGCCCGCGCGGGCGCTTCGGCGCTTGCTCCTGTTTTTGTACCATTTCGAAATAAAATCCTTGACCGCAAATAATTATGTGCAATATAGTACAAAAACCAACTGCCGAGGAGGAAAGAAATCATGGAACTGTATTTTTCGCCGCTTGCCTGTTCGATGGCCACGCGCATTGCGTTTTACGAAGCCGGCTACGAGGCGAAATATGTCCAGGTCGATACGAAGCGTAAGCAACTGGCCGGCGGCGGCGACTTTCTTGCGATCAACCCGATCGGCCAGGTGCCGGTACTGCGAACGGACCATGGCGAGCTGCTGACGGAAAATACAGCGATTCTCCCGTTCGTCGCTGATCAATTTCCGCAAGCCAAGTTGGCGCCGATAGGCGATTTCGAGCGCGCGCGTCTGCAGCAATGGCTCGGTTTCATCAGCACCGAGCTGCATCAGGCGCTCTTCATACCGCTGCTCGCCCCGAACGCGGGCGATGAGGTGAAGCGTTATACGCGGGAGAAGGTCGGCATCCGGTTGAATCGGCTGGCCGCGCGGCTTGACGCGCATGAATGGTTACTCGAAACATTCAGCGTGGCGGACGCCTATCTCGCCGTGGTACTCAATTGGGCTCGTTATTGCGATATCGACATCGCCCAATGGCCGTCAGTCGCCGCCTACTTCAAACGGGTTACCGCGCGCCCAGCCGTCGCCCGCGCGATGAGCGAAGAACTCGCGTTGTATCGCGAAGAACTCGAGCGGGAAAAGGAGAAGGCCAACTAACGATTGGCGATTGGCGCAAGCCAATCAATCCGGAGCGTTCAAGCGCGACGGAGCGCGCGCAAGCGCCGAACTGAGCGGTTGCGCACGCTTCGTCGCGTTGATGGGAGAGCCTCAGGCAGCCTTCAAGATTCCGTGCGGATCGATGACGAATTTGCGCGGCGCGCCGCCGTCGAATTTGCGATAGCCCTCGGGCGCCTGATCGAGCGAGATCACCGTGACATTGACGATCTTGGCGATCGGCAGTTTGTCCCAGAGGATCGCCTGCATCAGATTGCGGTTGTACTTCATGACCGGCGTCTGGCCCGTGTGGAACGAATGCGATTTCGCCCAGCCCAGCCCGAAGCGCAGGCTCAAACTGCCGCGCCGTGCGGCCGCATCGGCCGAACCCGGATCGTCCGTGACGTAGAGCCCGGGAATGCCGATCGCGCCGGCCGCACGCGTGATTTCCATCAGCGAATTGAGTACGGTCGCGGGTGCTTCGTCGCCATGCGCGCTACCGTGCCCGTGCGCTTCGAAGCCAACGCAATCGACGGCGCAGTCCACTTCCGGCTTGCCGAGGATAGCGGCAATCTGCTCGCCAACCGTCGCATCCAGCGATAGATCGACGGTCTCGAAGCCCATCTCGCGCGCATGCGCGAGACGTTCGGCATTCATATCGCCGACGATCGTGCACGCGGCACCGAGCAATCGCGCCGACGCAGCCGCCGCCATACCGACCGGGCCCGCGCCCGCGACATAAACGGTGGAGCCGGGCTTCACACCCGCGGTGACAGCGCCGTGATAGCCGGTCGGCAAAATATCGGACAAGCAAGTGAGATCGCGGATCTTCGACAAAGCCTGATCGCGGTCGGGAAACTTCAGCAAATTGAAGTCGGCGTAGGGCACCAGCACGTATTCGGCCTGGCCGCCAATCCATCCACCCATGTCGACATAGCCATAGGCGCCGCCGGCGCGCGAGGGGTTGACGTTCAGGCAAACGCCCGTGTGTTGATCCTTGCACATCGCACAGCGTCCGCAGGCGACATTGAACGGCACCGAGACGAGGTCCCCTACCGATAGCGTCTCCACGTCACGACCGACTTCGACGACTTCACCCGTGATCTCGTGCCCGAGCACGAGACCGACCGGCGCCGTGGTCCGTCCGCGCACCATGTGCTGATCGGAGCCGCAGATGTTCGTGCTGACCACCTTCAGGATCACACCGTGCTGAATCGAGCGGCCGCTCGGGTCCACCATTTTCGGGTAGTCGATCGATTGCACCTCGACTTTGCCCGGCCCCATATACACCACACCTCGGTTGCTGCTCATCGTAAGCGTCTCCATGTCTTCGAAGAAAATTCGCGCCCCGCGTGACCGACGGTCCCCGCGCGGTGTCCCACGCGTTGCAGCGTAGTCCTCAATGCCGCCCGGCGATCGACCTAAACGCGACACATGTTTGCCGGAACCCGACATGCCCCGCCCGATGCGTCCCCGATCGATTGAACGCGTGGCACAAAACGCCTATCGTTGAAGCCTTTGCGGCCCACGTTCGTTGGAGGTTCATTCGATGGCCCAGTCTTCCGTCTACGGCCTCAAGCGGCTTTATATCGACGGCACCTATTGCGACGCCACCAGTGGCGCGACGTTCGATACCTTCGACCCGGCCACCGGCGCACGTCTTGCCACGGTGCAGCAGGCAAGCCAAACAGATGTCGATCGCGCCGTCGCCGCGGCACGCGAGGGACAGCGCCGATGGGCCGCGCTTGGAGCCATGGCGCGCTCACGCATTCTCAGGCGTGTAGTCGAGTTGCTGCGCGCGCGTAACGACTCGCTCGCCGAACTCGAAATGCGCGACACCGGCAAGCCGATCGCGGAGACGCGCAGCGTCGATATCGTTACCGGTGCCGACGTCATCGAGTACTACGCCGGTCTTGCGCCTGCGCTGGAAGGCACGCAAATTCCGCTGCGCGACGACTCGTTCGTCTACACGCGCCGCGAGCCGCTCGGCGTCTGCGCCGGCATTGGCGCGTGGAACTATCCCCTGCAGATCGCCTGCTGGAAATCGGCACCCGCGCTCGCAGCCGGCAATGCGATGATCTTCAAGCCGAGCGAAGTAACACCGCTATCCGCGCTGGAGCTGGCCGAAATCTATACGGAAGCCGGGGTACCGCCCGGTGTATTCAACGTCGTGCAAGGTGATGGACGTGTCGGCGCAATGCTCGCGACGCATGACGGTATCGCCAAGGTCTCGTTCACGGGCGGCGTGGAAACCGGGAAAAAGGTCATGTCGATTGCGGGCGCATCGTCGCTGAAGGACGTGACGATGGAACTCGGCGGCAAATCGCCGTTGATCGTTTTCGACGATGCCGACTTGAACCGCGCGGCCGATATCGCCGTTACCGCGAATTTTTTCAGCGCGGGCCAGGTCTGCACGAACGGCACGCGCGTTTTCGTGCATCGCTCCGTGAAAGCCGAATTCGAAGCACTCGTAGCCGAGCGCGTCAAACGGATCCGCGTCGGCACACCATCCGATCCCCAGACGAATTTCGGCCCGCTCGCGAGCGCGGCACAGCTCGACAAAGTGCTCGGCTACATCGAAAGCGGCAAGCAGGAAGGCGCGCGGCTCGTGGCGGGCGGCATGCGGCTTGTCGACGGCGATTTCGCGCGGGGGCAATACGTCGCACCGACCGTCTTCGCCGATTGCCGCGACGACATGCGCATCGTGCGCGAAGAAATCTTCGGGCCCGTCATGTGCCTGCTCGATTTCGACGATGAACAAGAAGTCATCGCACGCGCGAACGCGACGCACTTCGGCCTCGCCGCCGGTGTCGTCACCGAAAGCCTCGCGCGTGCGCATCGCACGATCCACCGGCTTGAAGCCGGTATCTGCTGGATCAATACATGGGGTGAATCGCCAGCCGAAATGCCGGTGGGCGGCTACAAGCAATCGGGCATCGGTCGCGAAAACGGCCTGACCACGCTCGAACACTACACCCAGATCAAATCGGTCCAAGTCGAGCTTGGCCCGTATCGGCCCGCGTTTTGAAAGAGGTGCGCGCTTGAACACCAGTGAATTCGACTACATCGTGATCGGCGCCGGATCGGCCGGCAATGTGCTGGCCACGCGGCTCACGGAAGATGCCGATGTCAGCGTGCTGCTGCTCGAAGCCGGCGGGCCGGATTACCGCTTCGACTTTCGCACGCAGATGCCGGCCGCGCTCGCTTATCCGCTGCAAGGGCGCCGCTATAACTGGGCCTATGAAACCGAGCCCGAGCCGCATATGAACAACCGCCGCATGGAGTGTGGGCGCGGCAAAGGACTAGGCGGCTCGTCCTTGATCAACGGCATGTGTTACATCCGCGGCAACGCGCTCGATTATGACGGGTGGGCGCAAATCAAAGGGCTCGAAGATTGGACTTATCTCCACTGCCTGCCCTACTTCAAGAAGGCTGAAACACGCGACGTCGGGCCCAACGCATATCACGGCGGCGACGGTCCCGTTCATGTCACGACGAGCAAACCGGGCAACAATCCGCTCTTCGGGGCGATGGTGGAAGCCGGCGTACAAGCGGGTTATGCGCGCACCGACGATCTCAACGGTTATCGGCAAGAAGGCTTCGGCCCGATGGATCGCACGGTTACTGCGCATGGCCGTCGCGCCAGCACGGCGCGCGGGTATCTCGATCAGGCACGCGAACGGCCGAACCTGACGATCGTCACGCATGCGCTGACCGATCGCATTCTGTTCTCGGGCAAGCGTGCGGCCGGGGTGGCCTATTTGCATGGCGGCGAAGCGCGCGAGGCTCGGGCTCGCCGCGAAGTGTTGCTATGTTCCGGCGCCATCGCTTCGCCGCAGATTTTGCAACGCTCCGGGGTCGGCCCCGGTGAGTGGCTGCGCGAGCTGCAGATTCCTGTGGTGCTCGATCTGCCCGGAGTCGGCCGCAATTTGCAGGACCACCTGGAGATGTATCTGCAATACGAGTGCAAGGAACCCGTATCGCTCTATCCCGCGCTCAAGTGGTATAACCAGCCCGCGATCGGTCTCGAATGGCTGGCAAAGGGCACGGGCCTCGGGGCCAGCAACCAATTCGAAGCCGGCGGCTTCATTCGCACGCGCGACGACGATCTCTGGCCGAACATTCAATATCATTTCCTGCCGATCGCGATCAACTACAACGGCTCGAATGCCATCAACATGCACGGCTTTCAAGCGCATGTCGGCTCGATGCGTTCGCCGAGCCGCGGGAGGGTGAAACTGCGGTCGCGCGACCCGCACGACCATCCGAGCATCCTCTTCAACTACATGGCCGAGCCGCTCGATTGGCGCGAGTTTCGCGATGCGATCCGGATCACGCGCGAAATCATCGCGCAGCCTGCGCTCGATCGGTACCGCGGACGTGAGCTGAGCCCCGGCGCTGAGCTCAAGAGCGATCGCGAGCTCGACGCGTTCGTGCGCTCGCGTGCCGAAACCGCGTTTCATCCGTCGTGCTCGTGTCCAATGGGGTATGACGGGATGGCGGTCGTCGATACCGAAGGCCGCGTGCACGGCATCGATGGTCTACGCGTCGTCGATGCGTCGATCATGCCAATCATTACAACGGGAAACCTGAACGCACCGACGATCATGCTGGCCGAGAAAATCGCCGACAAGATTCGCGGACGTAAGCCGCTGGCCCGCGTCGATGTGCCTTACTATGTCGCGCATGGGGCGCCGGCATGCCAGCGTGGCACGAAACTGGCTGGGACGGTCGACGCCTGAACGTTCAGGAGAGCTCAACGTGCATAAACGTCTCGTCAATCGCCTCGCGCTCATTGGTGCGAGTACCGTATTGGGCGTGTCGGCCATGACGGCCGGCGCGCAGCAACAAGCAGCTTCGATGCCCGGCATGGACATGTCGCATGCGGCGGGCAATACGCCCAGCGGTTCCAGCAATGCCTCCTCGCAGGCTTTCAAGGATGCCGATCAGAAAATGATGCAGAACATGAATTCGCCGAGTTATACCGGCGACGCGGACAAGGATTTCGTCTCGCATATGATTCCGCACCATCAAGGGGCCATCGATATGGCTCAGGTCGAGCTCAAGTATGGAAAAGATCCCATTTTGCGGCGCCTGGCTCATCAGATCATCAAGGCGCAGCAGGACGAAATCAAGCTCATGCAGCGCTGGCAGGAGAAACGGGCTCAGTAATGGTACAGGTGGGTCAACGCCCGTGCCACACACTCACGCATGCGCAACCCGGGTTGTCAGCTCGAGGCCCAGCGCTTTCATTACCGACAGCATCGTCTTCAGTGTCGGATTACCTCGCTCACTGAAAGAGCGGTAAAGCTGCTCGCGCGAAAGCCCCGTTTGCCCTGCGATCTGCGCCATGCCCTTCGCTCGCGCCACCACACCGAGCGCATGTGCGATGTAGCCTGCATCATTCGTCTCGAATGCCGCAGCCATGAACTCCGCCATCGCTGCTTCACTGCCTAGATCCTCCGCCGGATCATAGACCGTCAGTTTTTCGGCCATTTCATTCTCCCAACTCGTTCAACAAACGCTTGGCTAACTGGATGTCCTTCGCTTGGCCATTCTTTGTGCCGCCGCACAATAAAACGACGATCGCATTGCCCCGCCTATGGAAGTAAATGCGGTAGCCCGGCCCATAGTGAATGCGCAACTCGCAAACCCCTTGTCCGACCGACTGCGCATCCCCCGTGTGTCCGTAAGCCAAACGGTCCAACCGCGACGCGATCAGCGCTCGCGCACGCTCGTCCTTCAGCCTCAAGCGCCACCGCCGAAAGGTTTCGGTTTCTCTAAGCTCGCTTATCGTAGCGCACATTGTATTTTAAAAACTACCCGCTGATCAAGAGGAGTGTCATACTGAGGTCGCACCGCGAACGCGCACCGTTTTAGTCCGGATATAAGAAGAAGTAACGCTGATCGGCTGAGGCACCGAACACTGCCGCAACGGTAGTCTGGTAAGGGGACACCCTTCGGCCGATGCCCAATCCCGAATGGCGCCGCCGAGCAAGTGCGATGGCGGATTTCCTATATCGCATTGTTTATTGGCCGCATCTACTGATGACAAACCGCCGCACAGGCGGTCTTTTCTCATCGGGAGCTGCCATGCCGACCGCCAATTCGCCGAGGACCCATCGCGCTCATGCCGCAGCCCGGCTCGAGCGCCTGCCATTTTCCTCGTACCATCGTCTGCTTTTCATCGTCATCGCGTTGGCCTTCTTTTTCGATTCGGTCGATCTCGGCACCATGACTTTCGTGCTGGGTTCGATCAAGCAGGAGTTCGGTCTTTCGAGCGCAGCGGCGGGGCTCGTCGCCAGCGCCAGCTTCTTCGGGATGGTGTTTGGCGCCGCCGTGGCAGGCCTGCTCGCCGACCGTTTCGGCAGACGTTCCGTGTTCCAGTGGAGCATGGTGCTCTGGGGGCTCGCCTCCTACCTCTGTTCGACCGCGCATGATGTGAATTCCCTCATCGCTTATCGTGTCGTGCTGGGCATCGGCATGGGCATGGAGTTTCCCGTCGCACAGGCACTGCTGTCCGAATTCGTTCCGACGGCCTCGCGCGGCCGCCTCATCGCATTGATGGACGGCTTCTGGCCGCTGGGCTTCATTACCGCAGGCATCGTTTCGTATTTCGTTCTGCCGCAATTCGGCTGGCGCACGGTGTTCGCGTTGCTGGCCATTCCGGCCGTGTTCGTGCTGGTCGTGCGGCGCATCGTGCCGGAGTCGCCAAGGTGGCTCGAACATCGCGGGCGCCTTGCGGATGCGGATGCCGTGCTGAATGTCATCGAAACGAAGGTATTGCGCGCGACCGGCCTAGCCTCACTGCCCGTCATACCCGATATGCACGCCGTGCCGTTCGGGCACCGCGCTCACAGTGCGTTCCGCGAAATTTGGAACGATGTCTATCGCAAACGCACCATCATGGTGTGGGTGCTCTGGTTCTTTGCATTGCTCGGTTTTTACGGGCTCACATCGTGGCTAGGCGCGCTGATGCAGCAATCGGGCATCACGGTGACGAAGTCGGTGCTCTATACGGTGCTCATTTCCCTCGCCGGTATTCCGGGGTTTCTGTGTGCCGCTTGGCTCGTTGAACGATGGGGGCGCAAGCCTACTTGCGTCGCATCGCTGATGGGCGGCGCGGCGATGGCCTATCTCTACGGGCAAGCGGTCTTGCACGGTGCGGGGCTCGCGCTCGTGATCAGCGCGGGCCTTGGAATGCAGTTCTTCCTGTTCGGCATGTGGGCAGCGCTTTATACCTACACGCCCGAGCTCTACGGCACCGGTGCGCGCGCGACCGGGTCGGGGTTCGCATCGGCGATCGGCCGTATCGGCTCGCTGATCGGGCCGTATGTGGTGGGGCTCGTGTTGCCGGTCTTCGGTCAGGGCGGCGTCTTTACGCTCGGCGCCCTTTCGTTCGTGCTGGCTGCGTCAGCCGTCGCCGTGCTCGGGATCGAGACCAAGGGACGTGCGCTCGAATTGCTTTCGAGCGATGTCGGCGGAACGACGGACGATCAGTACGCCGCGACGACGGAGCGGGTCAAGGGTGGTTAGGAGGCGATAGGGTATAGACGATGACCGCGCATCGCCGCCACCCTCGCTTCTTCACTGCTCAGGTCGTCTGGATCATCTACCGTGACGCGGGCAACGCCACACCCCATGCCTCGGTGACGTTCCCGCCCAATCGCCATTCCGTAAACGGCCGCCGGGGCGCGATCAACGCCGGCAGTCGCGCGTCGCGTGTACGAGCATAGTAAGGCTCCATCCATGCAAGCTCGTCCTGGAACGTCCATGGGAAAAGCTCCTGCTTGACCGGTGTGATACGCGAGAACGTCGCCGGATCGCGAACGGCTTCGATGACGAGATTGGCGAGTCTGCCGATGGCGCGATTGTTCTCGTCATAGAGATTGATGCCACGCTCATGCGTAAGCTCCGCGGCGAAAACGAGCGGAATCAAAGCGAAGGTATGGTAATGAAGCGCACGGTTGCCCCGCTTGACCTCTCGCTCGAGCGATCCGTCCTCGCGAATGTCGCGGATGCCGTCGCGCACGCGGAGCAGACCGGAGTCGATCAGATCCTGCCGGCCTGAGACGACACCGATCGAGATCAAATCGAGACCGGCCCAGTAGACGAGATTGTTGTGGAGCCGGTTGATATCGTTCGCGTCGCGCGTGGCCACAGCGATACGCTGCAGCCAAGCATTGATCGTCGTCATTCGCTGTGCATTCGCCATCCTCAGCTTGGCTGGCACACGCATGAGCACGAATGCGAAGTCGGTGCCTGCCCAGGACCGCTCGTAGTACCCCTGGTAGCTGTGCGAAATCGGACCCATCAGCGCATCGGACTTGGCCCATGCACTCAGCAGATCGATCGCGCACGCAAAGTCTCCGTTGTCTGAAGCCTTGTTGAGACGCGAAATGAACGCACGCATCGGTTTGACGGCCTGCGAATAACCCGCTGGATCGTCGTAAAAACCCGGTGGATCGATCGATTTGACAGCCGGCGGAGCTTCGCACGCCACCGCGCGGTTTCCCATGGCAATGAAGCTGACACCCACGGCCAATAGAGCGATGAGTCCGAAGCGGCGGTTATTCATACTTCGAGCAGTTTCATGTGAATGGTCGAATCGAAAAACGCCCCGATCGTCGTTTTCGTCGATCGGGGCGTTTTGCTTGCGTGTTGCAATCTATATCAAGCTGTCTTCAATTGCTCTCCCACGGGCAACTTCCGTATCCGCTTACCCGTTGCCGCGAAAATCGCATTCGTCAAAGCCGGCGCGAGCGCCGACGTGCCCGGCTCGCCGATACCACCCGGCGCTTCGCCGCTCTTCACGATATGCACCACGATCTCCGGCGTTTCATTGAGCCGCAACACTCGATAATCCGTGAAATTGCTCTGCTCGACCCGGCCATCCTTGATCGTGATTTCGCTGTAGAGCGCACCCGTGATCCCGAAGACGACACCGCCCTGTATCTGCGCTTCGATCGTCCTCGGATTCACCGCCATACCGCAATCGACGGCACACACGACGCGGTCGACCTTCACCTCGCCGCCCTCGACCGTCACCTCCGCCACCATGCTCAGATAGCTGCCGAACGCGTGCATGACCGACACGCCGCGCCCTTTTCCTTTGGGTAGCGGGCTGCCCCATCCCGCCTCGCGCGTAGCAACCTTCAATACGTTCGCCGCCCGCGGCGCGTTGCCTAGCAGGTCGAGCCGGTACTTCACGGGATCGACGCCGGCATGTGCCGCCAATTCATCGATGAAGCTCTCGACGACGAACGTGCCGCGCGTCGCACCCACTCCACGCCAAAACGCTGTGGGAATCGGGCCCGGCTCCTGTCGGATGTAGTCCACGAGCTGATTGGGCAACGCATAAGGCAACTCAGCGGCCACCTCCACCGCGTCGGGGTCCACGCCGTTTTTGATGATGCCCGGTGCGAAACGCGCCAGAATCGACGAACCCACGATGCGGTGCTGCCAGGCAATCGGTTTGCCGTTCGCATCGAGGCCGGCCGATATCCGGTCGTAATAGCACGGCCTGTACATGTCGTGTTGGACATCTTCCTCGCGCGTCCAGACCACCTTCACCGGCGAATCGACCGCCTTGCCAACCTTGAGCGCCTGTACGATCGCATCGACTTCGAGCCTTCTGCCGAACCCGCCGCCGAGCAGATGGTTATGCACGGCGACCTTTTCCGGCGCAAGTCCAGTCACTTTGGCGCCCACCGTGCGGGTAATCGTCGGAACCTGGGTGCCAACCCAGATATCGCAGCCATCGCCACGTACGTGCACCGTACAGTTGATAGGCTCCATCGTCGCGTGCGCGAGCAGCGGCTGCTCGTAGACCGCGTCGATACGCGCCTTCGCCTCGCCGAACGCTTTGCCGACATCGCCCTCCTTGCGCGCGACAGCACCTTCGCGCTTTGACGCCTCGGCAAGATCGGCGAAAAGCTGTTGCGTCGACAACGTTGCACCCTGCCCGCCGTTCCACTTGATGTCGAGCGCGGCAACACCCTGCTTCGCAGCCCAGGTATGCGCCGCGACGACGGCGACCGCGTTGTCGAGCTTCACTACCTGATGCACCCCGGGCACTTGCTTCGCGCGCGTATCGTCGACGCTCTGGAGCGTGCCGCCGAACACGGGGCAGTTGACGATGGCCGCGTAGACCATACCCGGCAGCCGTACGTCGAAGCCGAACAGCGCGGTACCGTCCACCTTTTGCGCCGAATCGAGCCGGTCCGTGGGCTTACCGATCAGTTCGAAGTCCTTCGGATCCTTGAGCGGCACATTGGTCGGCAACGGCAGTTTCGCCGCGGCATCGACAAGCTTGCCGTACGCGATACGTCGTCCGCTCGCGGCGTGAACGACTTCACCTGCGCGAGCCTGACATGAGTTCGGATCGACGCGCCATTGCCGGGCCGCAGCCGAGACGAGCAACACGCGGGCCGTCGCGCCCGCCTGCCGCATCGGCTGCCAAGCGAAACGAATCGACGTCGAACCGCCCGTGATCTGCCCGCCACCCAGCAATGGATCGCCGTATAGCTTGTCGTTGGGCGGTGCATGATCGAGCGTCACTTGCTGCAACGGCACAGCAAGTTCCTCCGCGATCAACATGGGAATCGACGTGTAGACGCCCTGTCCCATCTCCACCTTCGGCATCACCAGCGTCACGCGGCTTTCTCGATCGATTCGAATAAACGCATTCGGAGCGAAGGTACCCGCAGCCGGTACTTCCGAAGCCTGCCCGGCGACCACGGCTTTGCGCGCACGCGTGCCGTGTTCGGTGGCGGCCGCGGCGGAGGCCGGTACGCTGAAGCCCAGCAACAATCCACCGCCTGCTGCCGCACCGAGCGTCATGCCGAACTTGAGAAACGTCCGGCGCGAGACGCCGGAAACGATGGGCTCATCGGCGAACTCAGGAGCCCCTGCCACGCCCGCGCCTGCGCCCATGCTCTGCGCGAGATCGAAGAGTCCTTTGGACATCTCAGGCCTCCCCTGCCGCATGCTTCACGGCCGCGCGAATGCGGTTGTAGGTGCCGCAACGGCAGAGGTTGCCCGACATTGCCGCATCGATATCGGCGTCGCTCGGCTTCGGGTTTTGGGCGAGCAGCGAGGCGGCCGACATCACCTGCCCCGATTGACAATAACCGCATTGGACGACATCGAGATCGCGCCACGCTTCCTGTACCTTGCGCCCGGTGGGCGTGGCACCTACCGCTTCGATCGTGGTGACTTTCTTGCCTGCCACGGCCGACACCGGCAGCACGCACGAGCGCACCGCCGCCCCGTCGAGATGTACCGTGCATGCACCGCATTGAGCGATGCCGCAACCGAACTTCGTGCCGGTCAGCCCGACAACATCCCGTAACACCCAAAGCAGCGGCATATCGTCCGGCACGTCTAGCGTGTGGACTCGTCCGTTGATCGTCAATGTCGCCATCCTCAGCCCCTTCTTATTGTCTCAACGAGTTGATATCGATCACAAACCGGTATTTCACATCGCTTTTCAACATCCGGCTGTACGCTTCATTGATCTTTTGCATTGGAATCATTTCGATATCCGAAGTAATGCCATGTTGACCGCAAAAATCGAGCATCTCCTGCGTTTCCGCGATTCCGCCAATCAGCGAGCCGGCCAGGCGGCGGCGCTTCATGATCAGGTTGAACACCTGCGGCGACGGATGATCGTGTTCGGGCGCACCGACCAGCGTCATCGTGCCGTCGCGCTTGAGCAGCGCGATGAACGGATTCAAATCGTGTTGCGCGGCAACGGTATTGATCAGTAGATCAAAACTGTTCGCATGTTTGGCCATCGCCTCGGGGTCCTTCGAGATAACGACCTCGTCCGCTCCGAGCCGCTTACCATCTTCGACCTTCGACGCCGACGTCGTGAAAAGTACCACGTGCGCGCCCATCGCGTGCGCGAGCTTCACACCCATGTGGCCAAGGCCGCCGAGACCGACGATGCCGACCTTCTTGCCCGGCCCGATACCCCACGTGCGCAGTGGCGAGTAGGTCGTAATGCCCGCGCACAGGAGTGGTGCGACAGCCGCTGGATCGAGATTGTCGGGCACGCGCAGCACGAACGCTTCGTCGACGACGAGATTCGTCGAATAGCCGCCGTAGGTCGTTTCGCCGGTTACCCGGTCCACGCCGTTGTAGGTGCCGACGAAGCCGTTCTCGCAGTATTGCTCGAGGCCTTCCTGGCAGCTTGCGCAGGTACGGCATGAATCGACGAGACAGCCGACGCCCACGAGATCGCCGGCTTTGTAGCGCGTGACCGCCGACCCGACATCGGTCACGCGACCGACGATTTCGTGGCCCGGTACGACGGGATAGAGGGTATTGCGCCATTCGTCGCGTGCTTGATGCAAATCCGAGTGGCATACGCCGCAGAACAGGACGTCGATATGCACATCGTGCTCGCGCAGATCGCGGCGCTCCAATTCAAACGGCGCGAGCGGGGATTGGGCGTTCTGGGCTGCGTAGGCGTGAGTCTTGTACATGGTCGCTCCTGTCATGCGGTTAACCGAACCAAATCCGAACCGGATGCTGTATTGCATCGAGCCTCACATGCTAGGGAGCAGGCTTGCCGCGCGGAATACCTGAACCTCTTGAAGCCTTGCCTGTTTCTCTCGCCGGTCAGCAAACGTGCGCGGTTGGTGGTAGATTTCGAGCCTGTTCCTCTTGCCAGCCCTCATCCCGAACATGACGCATTCTTCTTCGGAAACGGCCCGCACGGATACGGCCGTGGACGCCTCGCAGGCGCGCATCGTGGAATTGCTGGGCAAGCTTGCGCCGGCCGAGGGCATCGTGCCCTCTTCGCTCGAAGGCGTGAGGCTGATGCGCATGAATACGCGCTGCCCCCGCATGCCGGTCTTGTACGACCCGAGCATCGTCATCGTCTGCCAGGGGCGCAAGCGTGGCTTCCTGGGCGATCAGACCTTCGTCTATGACCCGCAACACTATCTGGTGATGGCCGTGCCGTTGCCGTTCGAATGCGAGACCGAGGCCTCGCCCGACGAGCCGCTGTTGGCCGTCAAGATTCAGATGGATCTTGCCGTCGTTGCTGAATTGCTGATCGCGTTGAACGACTCGCGCGGAGCGATCCACGGGGAGCCGCGCGCGTTTTACGCCACGCCGCTCGAAAGGCCGCTCGCCGATGCGGTGCTGCGGCTGCTCGAAGCGCTGACTTCGCCAGCGGACGCGCCGATCCTCGGCCCCGGCATCGTGCGCGAGATCTGCTATCGCGTTTTGACCGGTTCACAAGGCGACGTGATTCGTGTCGCGCTGACACATCAGCATCATTTCGGCCGCATTGCGAAGGCGTTGCGCCGCATTCATTCGGATTATCAAAACAATCTTGATGTGGAAACGCTCGCCCGCGAAGCGGGCATGAGCCTCGCCGTGTTCCATGCGCAGTTCAAGGCCGTGACGGCCACCTCGCCGATGCAGTATGTGAAGACCACACGCCTGCATCATGCGCGCTTGCTGATGGCACAAGACGGGCTCAATGTCAGCACGGCCGCGGCGCACGTCGGGTATGAAAGCGCCTCGCAGTTCAGCCGCGAATTCAAGCGGCTTTTTGGCGTCACGCCTGCCGACGAAGCCCGGCGCGTGCGCGCGGCGGTTGGCTCTCCGCCGCCCGTCGCACCATTGCGCCGTCAATATGTGACGGCGGAATAACCGAGCGTTCCGGTGCCGGGTTGGTACCGCGTTACCGGAGCGCGTCGCCGAAGCGATATTCGTAGCTCAGTTCGTCGAGCTTCGTCTTGAACGCGGCATCGAGCGGGTGATTCGCAGCCGCAATGGAGTCTTTCAACTGCTCGGGCCGACTCGCGCCGATGATCGCCGAGGTGATGGTCGGGTTGGCCAGCACCCAGCCGACTGCCGCTGTCACTGGTGACAGCCCGGCCTCTGCCGTCGTTTTGCAAAACGCGTCGACGGTTTCGAATTCACGCTCGTGCCAGTAGCGTTCCTGGTAGACCGCGCCGGCCGTGCCGAGCGTGAAACGGCCTTCGGGAGGCGTCGCACCGCGCTTGTGCTTGCCCGTCAATAGGCCGCCCGCGAGTGGATTGTAGGGAATCACGCCGAGGCCTTCTTCTTCGGCCAGCGGCAACAGTTCGCGCTCGAGCTGGCGGAACAGCAGGTTATAGCGGGGCTGAACCGAGACGAAGCGCGCAAGTCCGAGCGTGTCGGCTCGGCCCAAAGCGCGCGCGAGCCGGTAGGCCAGGAAATTGGAGACGCCGATATAGCGGGCACGTCCCGAGCGCACGATCGTATCGAGCGCTTCGAGCGTTTCGTCGATGGGCGTTTCGCGATCGTCGGAGTGCAGTTGGTAGAGGTCGACGTAGTCGGTGCCGAGCCTATGCAGCGAGGCGTCGATAGCGTCGAGCAGGTGTTTGCGCGAGGCGCCTTGATCCCACGGCGAAGGGCCCATTTTGCCGACGGCTTTGGTCGCCAGGACGAAGCGTTCGCGCTTGCCCTTCAGCCAGCGTCCGACGATTTCCTCCGTGGCGCCTACGCGAGAGTCGCCGCCGCCCAGGGGATAGACGTTGGCGGTATCGAAGAAGGTAATGCCCGCATCGGCAGCGGTTTCCATGATGCGGGCGGAAGTCGATTCGTCGGTCTGAAAGCCGAATGTCATCGTGCCGAGACACAGGCGCGAAACCGTCAGGCCGGTGCGGCCTAGCTTGCGGTATTCCATGGGGTCCTCCGGGAGTCGAGCGCTTGGGGGGGGCAAAGCTGAAAGAATAGCTCTCGTCATGGATTCGCGCTGGGAACACCCGTCGCCGGTCTATAATCGCCGACTTGTGCAGCGTGACGCTACAGCATACAATACGCCATGATCAAATCGTTTCTGCACAAAGGCTTGCGAGACTTCTTCGAGAAGGGGAGCAAAGCTGGCATCCAGCCGCACCACGCAAATCGGCTCTCCCGTCAGTTACGCCAGCTCGACGATGCGGCCGGTCCCGACGACATGAACGTGCCGGGTTGGAAACTGCATGCGCTGCAAGGAGAACTGGAGGGGCACTTTTCGATATGGGTCAACGGCAACTGGCGAATGACATTTAGATTCGAGGGCGCCGATGCCGTGCTGATCGATTACCAGGACTACCATTAGGAATTGCCTTATGAGCCGTATCTTCAATCCGCCCCATCCGGGTGCCACGCTGCGCGAAGACGTATTGCCGGCACTCGGCTTGACTGTAACCCAGGCCGCGCAGCAACTCGGTGTCACGCGTTCCGCGCTTTCGCGCGTGCTCAATGAGCACGCTGCAATCTCGCCCGAGATGGCGCTACGCATCGAAGCGTGGCTTGGCGTCGAACGAGGGGGCCGCGCCGACGTCTGGCTGGCCGGACAGACTGCCTACGATCTCTGGCAGGCCCGTAAGAACAGCGGCAAGCTACATGTCAAACATGCGCCTGCCGAACCTGCACACTAATAGCAATAGGTCAGCGTAAGAGTCGACTCGAAAAATTCGATTGGCGGAACGTGATGCCTCGATCGGCCCGGCCCACACACCATCCCGGGCCGATCGCCCGACTTACGCCAACAGCGGCGCCGCGGCATCCAACATGATGCGGCAAAAATAGTCCGCAAAACTCCGGCGCACCACAATCTCATAGGTGTCGCTGCCCAGCGGCACGAGCACGATCGAAGCCTTGAAATAGTGGCTCTGCGCACACTGCCCGCGAGTCAGCACATTCGGATGCAGATCGAGCGGGCAGCCGCGCGCGAGCACATCGCGCACATGCGTGCCACTGGCTTCCAACACCGTATACCCGCTGCCCACATCGACAGCCGCCGCAAACAACCCCGAGAAAGCCGCCCCAAGCTTCGCCTCGAGCTGAGCCGCCCGCGGCTCGATCGAGCGAACCAGCCACTCGTCCGGGCCGAGCCACAGAATGTCGCACTCGCTCGCTTGCGTGATCGTATTCGGCTTGACCGGCACCCCTGCACCCAACACGCTTTGCACCGCACTCATGAACGCCGCATCGCGCACATCGCCACGCACGTTCACGAGCTCGAGAAATGGCCTCTCCCGCAGGCGAAATGCACTCGATTGCTTGGCTTGATGCGCCGCCAGAATGTCCTGCACACCCACGAGCGGAGATTCGAGCCGCCCCTGACCGCCGAGCGTCGCCGCATTGTTTTTCGTCTCATTCCACATGCTGACGCACTCCTTCAGTGTCGTAAAACACGGGGCTCGATATCGTCGCATCGACGGTGCGCCCGTTCAGATCGATCGCCACCTTCTGCCCCATCTTGCCAAGCCCACCCTTCACAACCGCCATCGCAATCGAGCGCTTCAGAATCGGGCTGTAGTAGCTCGACGTGACATGCCCGAGCATCGGCACCGGCTCTGTCGCCACCGTATTCGCAGGCGGCGTCCTCGTACCCTTAGCCAGAATCTGGCCGCCTTCCGGCAACACGGTGTTGGGATCGTCTGTCAACAGCCCCACGAGTTGCTTGCGGCCTTCCTTCGCGGTATCGGAGCGCGTCAGCGACCGCTTGCCCAGACAGTCCTTCGTCTTTGCCACAAGGCCGCCCATGCCCAGATCGAACGGCGTGATCGAGCCGTCGGTGTCTTGACCGACGATGATGTAGCCCTTCTCCGCACGCAGCACGTGCATCGTTTCGGTGCCGTACGGCGTAATGTCGAACTCTTCCCCGGCAGCCATCAGCGCTTCCCAGACGGCACGCCCTGCATTGGCCGGTACGTTGACCTCATAAGCCAGTTCGCCCGAAAAGCTGATCCGCATGATGCGCGCCTTCACATCGGCCACCGTACCATCGCGATAGCTCATGAACGGGAACGCCGCATTCGCGAAATCCACATCGCGGCAAACCTTTTGCAGCACCTTGCGGCTCTTCGGTCCGACGACGGCGAACGTGGCCCAATGGTCCGTGACCGACGCCAGCCGTACCTTCATGTCAGGCCATTCGGTCTGCATCCATCGCTCGAGCCAGGTCAGCACGCGCGCGGCGCCGCCCGTCGTGGTCGTCATCATGTAGTGCTGATCGCCCAGACGAACGGTCACGCCATCATCGAACACCATGCCGTTTTCATCGAGCATGAGTCCGTAGCGGCACTTGCCGACTTCGAGCTTCGACCACGGGTTCGTATAAACCCAGTTCAGCAGCTTCGCAGCATCGGGGCCTTGTATATCGATCTTGCCGAGCGTCGACGCATCGAGAATGCCGACACCGGTACGCACCGCGAGACACTCGCGCGCCACGGCGGCATGCAAATCTTCACCGGCTTTCGGGTAGTACCAAGGCCGTTTCCAGTTACCGACATCCTCGAATGCCGCACCGTTCTCCACGTGCCACTCATGAATGCAGGTCTTGCGGATCGGATCGATGAAATCGCCGATTTCGCGGCCGGCAATCGCACCGAACGTCACGGGCGTGTAGTTGGGGCGGAACGTCGTCGTGCCCGTCTCGGGAATCGTCTTGCCGAGCGCGCTCGCCAGAATCGCCATGCCGTTGATGTTGCCGAGCTTGCCTTGGTCGGTACCGAACCCCATCGCCGTATAACGCTTCACATGCTCGACCGATTCGAAACCTTCGCGCGCGGCCAGCAAGATATCGGCTGCCGACACGTCGTTCTGGAAATCGACGAATTGCTTCGGCCCGCGTGCGGCACGCTCCTTCGAGCCGACGAGCCAAAGCGGCAACAACGGCGACTCCTTGATATCAGCCACCTGGGGCGCAGGCGGGCGAACCGCCTTGAAGCCCAGCGATTGCACGGCCTCGAGACCGGCATCGAGCGCGAGGCGCAGGCCACGCGCAAGGCTGAATTCGCCCGACGCGGCGCCGACGCTGACTTCTTGCTGGACCGCCTTGCCCGGCACGAAGCAAGCCTTCTCGTCGTTCCAATGCGCCTTGCCGCCCGATTGCGCGAAAAGATGCAGCACGGGGCTCCAGCCACCCGACATCGCAACGAGATCGCAAGCGATCGACTCTTGCCGCGCACCCACCACGCCCCTCTCAAACGAAGCGAGTTCGACCGACGACACACGACGCTTGCCGCGCGCCACCGTAACGACAGTACCGCTCTTGACCACGATACCGTGACGCCGTGCGGCCGCAGGTAGCGCACCGTCGCTCGACGGGCGCGGATCGACGACGGTAACCTTCGCACCGCTTGCCTTCAAATCAAGCGCGCACTGGTATCCGTCATCGTTATTCGTGAAGACGACGGCTTCGCGCCCCGGCAGCACGCCATATCGATGCACGTACGTCGAAACAGCCGATGCGAGCATGATGCCCGGCAGATCGTTGTTGCCGAACACGAGCGGACGCTCGTGCGCGCCCGTCGCGAGGATCACGCGCTTGGCGCGAACCTTCCAGACGAGTTCGCGCGTGCCTTTGCGCAGCGAAACGGGCAGATGGTCGGTCAGGCGCTGAACGACCGTCACGAGGTTGTGATCCTGGTAGCCGAACGCTGTACTGCGCGTGAGGATTTTCACGTCGGGCATCTGGGAAAGCGCCGATTCGATCTTTTCGGCCCACTGGATCCCAGGCTTCCCGTCGATTTGCGCGCGGCAAGACAGCAGGCTGCCGCC
>Ga0209672_100576_pt1 | contig 19498 bp, 14 predicted proteins | sample AraplaCol_mMS_r2_FD_184273 | JGI IMG/M metagenome (GOLD analysis project Ga0209672, IMG submission 184273) | Arabidopsis root microbial communities from North Carolina, USA - plate scrape CL_Col_mMS_r2 (SPAdes) (version 2) | ecosystem: Host-associated > Plants > Roots > Endosphere | place: USA...
TCGGCGTATGGCCAATCGGCCACGGCATCCGATATGACGAGCGCGACTCCGTGTCGCCGCAGAATGTCCGGAAACTCGGGCGTGCAGAAACTGCGATGCCGGATTTCGACCGCATGGCGCAATGGCCCCGTTCGTCGTGTCTCGCACCACGGCTTTTTTACGCGCGCATCATGTTGCTTCGCGAGCGCCACAGCGTCCTCCACCGTTGGAGGGAGCAGCGCGAGAAAGCGTTCGAGCCGTGTCGTTTCGAATGGGAAATTGGGCGGAAACTGCCAGAGAAAAGGCCCGAGCTTGTCTTCGAGCGCGAGCACGCCCGAGGCGAAGAAATTCGCGATTGCGGGCAAGGCCGATTCGTCGCGAAAACGCAGCATATGCGTGAGATAGCGCGGCCCTTTCACGCTGAAGACGAAACCCTCGGGCACCGCGTCATGCCAGCTGCGATAGCTGTCAATCGTCTGCAGAGAGTAGTGCGAGCCGTTGATTTCGATCGTATCGACGGCTCGCGACGCGTAGGCGAGTTCGCTCGCCTGTCGCAAGCCCTTCGGATAGAAGACGCCGCGCCAACCCGCATAGCGCCAACCGGAAATGCCGATATGAATTGCCATCGCTCGTTCGTCAGACCTTTGTTCCCATGGCCGAACGAGCAAGCGCCGTTCCTACGAAAGTCCCCGGCGCCCCAAGACTTGTCGTTCGCCGCGCGAGGGGCGCGCGCGGCGAACGACAGTGCGTCTTACTGAATGATTCTCGTCACGCCGCGTCCGCGCGGATCGGCCGCGGGCTCGGGTGTATCGCCGTCGATCTCGATCGCCTGAATGTCGCCGTTGAAGCCCTGCTTTTGCAAGACATAGCCCATATCCTGCAATTGTTTCGCAAGCTCGCCCTCGATCGGCTTATAGGGCTCCCAGTAGATCGTGTTCGGCGGCAGCAACTGATGATGGAAGCGCATTGCCGCAACGGCGTCTTTCAGCGGCATCTTGAAGTCGTAGATATTGCTGATGACCTGGAAAATCGACGTGAAGATGCGCGAGCCGCCCGGCGTCCCGATGACGAGCGCCACCTTGCCGTCCTTCGTCAGGATCGTCGGCGACATGGACGAGAGCGGGCGCTTTTTCGGCTCGATCGCGTTGGCATCGCTGCCCACGACACCGAACATGTTCGCCACACCGGGCTTCGCCGAGAAGTCGTCCATCTCGTCGTTCAGCAAGATGCCCGTTCCGTCGGCCACGACGCCCGATCCGAAGTATCCGTTGATCGTATAGGTATTCGATACGGCGTTGCCCCATTTGTCGATCACCGAAAAATGCGTCGTCTCCGCTTTCTCGGGCATCGACGTGCCAAGACCAGGCTGCACGCTCTTCGTCTCCGACGGCTTGTCCGGATCGACTTCGGCCGCGCGCTTGGCGAGGTAATCGTCGGCGATCAATTGGGCGACCGGCACCTTGAAGAAATCGGGATCGCCGAGATATTGCGCGCGATCGGCAAACACACGCTTTTCGATTTCGGCGACGAGATGGATGTACTTGGCGGAATCGAGCGGTACGCCCGCGAACTTGTCCTTCAGATCGGCCTTCATCTTGAGCAGCTGCACGAGACCGATACCCCCGGAGCTCGGCGGCGGCGCCGTGATCACGCGATAGCCGTTCCAGTCGGCTTGCACCGGCTGACGCCATACCGCCTTGTACTGCTGCAGATCGCGCTTCGTGATCAGGCCGCCGTCCGCTTTCATCGAAGCCGCGATCAGGTCGGCCGTCTTGCCGTCATAGAATTCTTTCGCGCCCTTGTCGGCGATGCGCGTGAGCGTCGCGGCAAGCTCGGGCTGCTTGAACGTCACGCCGGTGTTCAGGCCTCCGAAATATTTGCCGAAGTTCGTTTTGTCGCCGAACTCCTTCGCTGCGTTGTCGCGCCGCTCCTGCAATTGATCGCTGACTTCGAATCCATCCCGCGCATAGTGAATAGCCGGCGCCAGCACCTGTTTCCACTTCAGCCGGCCGAAACGCTTTTGCGCTTCCCACATGCCCTCCACCGTGCCGGGCACGCCGACGGCGCGCGGGCCGACGAGGCTCATGCCCTTGATGACGTTGCCTTCCTTGTCGAGGTACATGTCCTTCGTCGCGGCAAGCGGCGCACGCTCGCGGTAATCGAGGAAGTAGGGCTTGCCGTTGACGTAGAGCGTCATGAAACCGCCGCCGCCAATATTGCCCGCTTCGGGATAAGTCACCGCCAACGTGAAGGCGATCGCGACGGCGGCATCGACAGCGTTGCCCCCTTCCTTGAAAATCTGCTCGGCTGCATCGGCGCTGAACTCGTCGGCCACCGCAATGGCCGATGCCGTCAATACGGGTTTCGCCGCCCCCGTCTTCGCAACGGCCGGTACGCTTTCCATCAGGCCGAGCGATGCCGTTGCCAGCGCAACGATACTCCACCCGGCCGCGGCGGCCTTGATCCGGCTGACTGAACTCATGAAGTCCCCCTCGTTGTAGAACATCGTATGCACGCGCTTATATCACGCGGAAATGGTTTGCGAAACGACAGAGTTCCGTAGTCTCGGCCGCGCACGATGGCCTCGCCGGGCCCTGAGGCCGGCCTTTCGTCGACAAAACGGGCAAGACAGGCCCCATGGACGAGTTCAGTGGATAATTCGCGGCAACGGCGTTCGTCAGTGAAACGCGCACCGCCCCCTGGGAGCCAGCAACCATGTATACGCATACCGTTTCCGCTCACCACGGCTCGCAATGGATCGTGGAAGGCTGGGCGCTCTTCCGAGTTCGGCCCGCCGTATGGGTCGCACTCGGCGCAATCGATCTCGTCGTCACGGTCGCACTCAGCATGATTCCCGTGATCGGGGATCTCACGCCCGTCTTCACCGTGCTCTGGGCCGGCGGCATGAGCGCCGCGGCCGAAAACTGCCGTACGCTCGGCACCGTGCGCGTAGCCGATGCGTTCAACGGCATCCGCCGCCACTTTCAGCCGCTCTTTGCCGCAAGCCTCGTCGCGCTGGCAGCCTCGCTCGTTTGCGATTTCGCCGCCAGCCGCATGTCGGCATCGTTCAATGCGCTCGCACTGGCCACACCCGGTGCGGCCGGGGCAAGCGCGCCCTGGCTCGCGGCGTTACTCTACGCGATAGCGGTCGTCGCCGCGGCCCTCACGCTTTGGCTTGCGCCATCGCTGATCGTGCTGGAACGCGTACCGCCGCTCGAAGCGCTCAAAGCCAGCGCGGTCGCGACCTGGCGCAACCCGCTCGCGGCGCTCGTATACGGCGTATTCATTGCCGGCCTGGCCGGCGCCGCGCTGCTTACGCTCGGCATCGGTCTCGTGGTGCTCGCGCCGCTTGCGTATCTGTCGACGTTTGCGGCTTACCGCGACCTGTTCGCCGAGCGACGAACCAGCGCTTGAGATTTAAGCTTGAGAATGCGAGGGAACGCCCTCATATCGATGTCATGACGCCCTCTCTCGTTCATGAGGCGCTTGCCGAATTCCATCCCGCGGTCGCGGCGTGGTTCGAGCGGACGTTCGACGCGCCGACCGAAGCACAATGCCGTGCGTGGCCGCCCATCCGCAGCGGCCGCTCGACGCTCGTCGCCGCGCCGACGGGCTCGGGCAAAACGCTCACGGCTTTTCTGTGGGCGCTCGATCAGCTTGTGCGCGACGGTCTGGCCGCGGGCGGTGCGCTGCCCGATGAAACGCTCGTCGTCTATGTGTCGCCGCTCAAGGCGCTCTCGAACGACATCCACGCCAATCTCGAACGGCCACTGGCCGGTATCGCGCAAGAGCTGGCGCGAAGCGGGCTGCCGCCTGTCGAGATTCGCACCGCCGTGCGCACGGGCGATACGACGCAACGCGAACGCATCGCGCAACGCCAGTGCGCACCGCACATCCTCGTCACGACCCCCGAATCGCTTTACGTATTGCTTTCTTCCGATTCCGGCCGCCGCATGCTCGCCACGACGCGCACGGTCATCGTCGATGAAATCCACGCGGTCGCCGCCACCAAGCGCGGCAGCCATCTCGCGCTGTCGCTCGAACGGCTCGATGCGCTATGCAAGCGCCGCCTGCCCCGCATCGGGCTATCCGCCACGCAAAAACCAATCGAGGCCGTCGCGCGGTTTCTCGTTGGTCTTGGCGACGCCGCGCAGTGCGCGATCGTCGACGTCGGTCACAACCGGGCGCGCGATCTCGCGCTCGAGCTGCCGCCCGTGCCGCTCGAAGCCGTCATGGCCAACGAGGTCTGGGACCGCGTCTACGACAGGCTGGCCGACCTCGCTTCGGCGCACGCCACGACGCTCGTTTTCGTCAACACGCGGCGCATGGCCGAGCGCGCCGCGCGGCATCTCACCGAGCGGCTCGGCAAAGACGCTGTCGCAGCCCATCACGGCAGCATGGCCAAGGAGCACCGGCTCGATGCCGAAGCGCGGCTGAAGTCCGGCGCGCTGCGCGTGCTCGTCGCCACCGCGTCGCTCGAACTGGGCATCGATATCGGCGATGTCGATCTTGTTTGTCAGCTCGGTTCGCCGCGCGCCATCGCGCCGTTCCTGCAACGCGTGGGCCGCTCCGGGCATCACGTCGGCGGCATGCCCAAGGGACGTCTTTTTCCGACCTCGCGCGACGATCTCGTCGAATGTGCCGCGCTGATCGACTGCACGCGACGCGGCGAGCTCGATGCGCTGGCCGTGCCGCGTGCGCCGCTCGACGTGCTCGCCCAGCAGATCGTGGCCGAGGTGGCCTGCGCGGAATGGAGCGAAGACGCGCTGTTCGAGTGTTACTGCCGTGCCGCACCGTACTCGACGCTCACGCGCGAGCGCTTCGACGCCGTACTGCGCATGCTGGCCGAAGGCTATACGAGCCGCCACGGGCCGCGCGGTGCCTACATCCACCGCGACATCGTGAGCGGAACACTGCGTGCGCGCCGCGGCGGCAAGCTCACCGCCGTCACTTCCGGCGGCACCATTCCCGATAACGCCGACTACGCGGTGCTGCTCGAGCCGCAAGGCATACATATCGGCACCGTCAACGAGGACTTCGCCGTCGAAAGCCTGGCCGGCGATGTCTTTCAGCTCGGCAACAGCGCCTATCGCATTCTTCGCGTCGAAGCGGGACGCGTACGCGTGGTCGATGCCGCGGGCCAGGCGCCGAATATTCCGTTCTGGCTCGGCGAGGCGCCCGGACGCAGCGACGAACTGTCCGCCGCGGTGTCGCGTCTGCGCGCACGCGTCGACGCGTTATTGAGGAGCACTGACGATACAGCGCAATCGTCGGTGCCGGGGGCCGCGGTGGATCATGCGGTGACGACGCTCATGCGCGAGCTGAGCTCGAGCGAAAGTGCCGCTCGCCAGATCGTCGAGTATTTCGCGCGCGCTCGTGCGGCGCTGACGACGTTGCCGACGCAGGACACGCTCGTCATGGAACGATTCTTCGACGAATCGGGGGGGGCTCAGCTCGTTATCCACTCGTTGTTCGGCAGCCGGATCAATCGCGCGTGGGGGCTCGCACTGCGCAAGCGCTTTTGCCGCACGTTCAACTTCGAGCTGCAAGCCGCCGCAACCGAGGATGCCATCATCCTGTCGCTCACGAGTGCCCACAGTTTCCCGCTCGAGGAAGTGTGGCGCTATCTGCATTCGAACTCGGCCGAGCATGTGCTGATTCAGGCTTTGCTCGACGCGCCGCTGTTCAATGTGCGCTGGCGCTGGAACGCCACGACTTCACTGGCGCTGCCTCGCTTCACGGGAGGACGCAAGACTGCGCCGCAATTGCAGCGCATGAAAAGCGAAGACCTGCTGGCGGCCGTTTTCCCCGACCAGGTGGCGTGCCTCGAGAATATCGCCGGCGAGCGCGAGCTGCCGCAACATCCGCTCGTCGAGCAGACGATCGACGATTGCCTGCACGAGGCCATGGACAGCGAAGGCTGGCTCGCGTTGTTGCGTCGAATCGAAAGCGGACAGGTGTCGCTCGTGACGCGCGAGCTTCCGGCGCCGTCGCCGCTGGCGGCCGAGATCCTCAACGCGCGGCCCTACGCATTTCTCGACGATGCCCCGATCGAGGAACGCCGCACGCAAGCGGTCCTCTCGCGCCGCTTCAGCGATCCTGATGACGCTGACGATCTCGGCGCGCTCGATGCAACCGCGATCGAGGCGGTGCGCGACGAGGCATGGCCTCGCGTCCGAAGCGCCGACGAAATGCACGAGGCTCTGATGACGCTCGCATGCGCGAACGATCGCGAAGTACGCGCGAACGAGGGGTGGGCTGCATGGGTCGTGGAGTTGGCGCGTTCGGGGCGCGCGACGCGCATGCAGGTTGCGCAAGACGATGCCCTGTGGCTGCCGCTCGAGCGCCTTGCCGCTTTCCGGGCGGTCTATCCCGATGCCGTCTACGAGCCGCGTCTCGCCGTCCCGGCTCAGTTCGATGTCACCTGGACAGCCGACGATGCACTCGTCGATATCGTCCGTGCACGCTTGAGCGGCCTGCCGCCTTCGACCGTTCCCGCGCTGGCACGCCCGCTCGCGCTTGCCGCATCGGCCGTTGCGCAAGCGCTCGTCACACTCGAGGCGCAAGGCTACGCAATGCGCGGCAGGTTTTCGCCGGGCGCGAACGACGATGAATGGTGCGAGCGACATCTGCTTGCGCGGATTCATCGCTACACGATTCGACGCCTGCGCCGCGAAATCGAACCGGTCGAGCGCGCGGACTTCATGCGGTTTCTCTTCGAATGGCAGCGCGTCGCACACGATGCCCGCGGCATGGGGCCCGACGCGCTCGCCGTCACGATCGATCAGCTGGAAGGCTTCGAAGCACCGGCCGCCGCGTGGGAGGAAGACATTCTTCCCGGCCGGATCCGCGATTACACGGGCACGGCGCTCGATGCGCTGTGCCGCTCGGGCCGGCTCGTATGGGCACGGCTGACCGATGCCGCCACCCGCGCATCGAGTACTCCCGTGCGCTCGACGCCGATCGTGCTGCTCGCTCGACGCAATCTGCCGCTTTGGCATGCGCTGACCGAGCCGCCGCCGGTCGAGGCGCTGTCTGCCCGCGCGCGCGACGTGTTGGAGCTGCTCAAGCGTCACGGCGCAATGTTTTTCGACGAGCAGCTTCAGGAGACACGGTCGCTGCCGATCGAACTCGAAGCGGCGCTCGGCGAACTCGTCGCGGCCGGGCTCGTCAATGCCGACAGTTTTGCCGGGCTGCGCGCGCTGTTGCAGCCGGCCTCGGCACGCCAGCGATCGGCTCGTCACGGGTCCCGGCGTGGCGCCGCGCGCATTACGCGACACGGCGCATTCATTGGCGGCATGGCCGACGCCGGGCGCTGGGCGTTGATACGGCGTCTGCCCGCCGCGCAGAGCGCGGCTGCGGAGCCGGCCGCCGAGACCGGCGATGCGCGCCAATCGAAGCTTTCATCGGCGGACGTCCTCGAACACGTCGTCATGACCTTGCTGCGGCGCTATGGCATCGTCTGCTGGCAGTTGCTCGAACGAGAGCCCTCGTGGCTGCCGCGGTGGCGCGAACTGCTGCGCGCCTTGCACCGGCTCGAGGGGCGTGGCGAGATACGCGGGGGCCGGTTTGTCAACGGCTTGTCGGGCGAACAGTTCGCTTTGCCCGAAGCGATTCCAGTTTTGCGCGACGTCCGAAAACGTCCTGGCGATAGTGCATTGGTCTGCGTGAGCGGCGCCGATCCGCTCAATCTCGTCGGCACGGTTTTGCCGGGCGACAAAATTCCCGCGCTGGCCGGCAATCGCATCGTCTTTCGCGATGGCGTGCTGGTCGCAAAACTGATTTCCGGTCAGTTCGAGTTCGTCGCTGAGCTCAGTGCGGACGAACGCGAACGCGCTCGTGCGCAACTGACGCGACGCATCTGACGCGTTCCACCGCAGGCTCGGGGGCGGGTCGAGTTCATCCGGGAATTGCGACGCGGGAACGCTGCGCTACGGCATAAATGTGAACGCGATTTGAATCAGCAATATTCCCTGTCCTATTGATTGTTCGCTCTACTGTTTGAGTGAAAATCTTGTGTAAAATCCTCCGACTTTCCGTATTGTCGATTGATTGACAGTTCCAATAAATACCGACTTGTCCGTTCAAGGCGCGAGAACGTAAAGCGATAACGCTCACCTATATGAATCAGTTTTACTCCTTGCAGGTGGTTTCCGATTCGCCATCTCCCATCGCTGACGGATTTTTGCTCATCGAGCCGACGACGGCGGATCACGAGCCCTTCTTACAAACGCTCCCCGCGCATTCATGTACACCGCGCATCCTTTCGCACCGTGATGAGTTGATGCCTCGGCTAGTGGATATCGCATCGCTCGATTCGGAAGATCAAGCGCAGCTGAGCGATCTGCTTGTGCGCGAGACGCGTGCAGACCGACCGCCGGTGGCATGCGCGTGGCTCGCCTCGGAGGCAAGTATCGAGGAGTTGGCAGTTCATATCGCCCGATACCTCGTTGGACCGGGTGCCGATGGTCGCCCAGCTTTCTGGCGGTTTTACGATCCGCGCGTTCTGGCACTCACGCTAACCGTATTCGATCCGGTACAACGTGCGGCGCTGCTTGGCCCGATAACTGAGTGGCAGTTCGCCTGGGCGGGACATCGCTGGGCGATCGCCAGGCCTGGAACGCCGAACGACGAGAGCGCGGAAGAGCCACCTGCATGGCCAAGGCCGGACCAATGGCCTCGCATCAACCGGAGCCAAGCGGCAGCGCGCGTAGTAGACCGGCTCCCACCCATGGCCGCCGAACGAGCGGCTCGATTGCCAGCCGAACTCGACCGCATATTCCGCGAGGCAGTCGATCTAGGCGGAATGTCCGATACCGATGAGCTGGCCGACTATGCGTGGCACTGCATGCGGTACGGTCAGGCGTTCGAACAGCATCCTATCGTGGTCGACGCATGGCCTGCCCTGTCACGTCGAGAGCTGCATTGGTCCGACGTCCTCGTTCGCTTCACGGCGAACGATCTGGAAGCGCTTGAAAGGAAATCGCGCGCACTGCAGACAGAAAGAACCTGACCATGTCCCCAAACTGTTCTCTCTGCGACCGCAAGTCGCTACTGATTTATCCCGTGCGCTATGCGATCGCGTGCCCGCGTGGCGCTGCCAAAGCACCTGCGCTGACGGGCAATTTCAGAATCGATGCGCGTGCGCCGCAGTCCGTTGCCACCGCCAAGTACACACTCCGCGCGCTGCGTCCCGGCTATCTCTACACGTACGATGAGAAGCGTCGTCGGCTACGTGCCTATATGGTGCTGCCGGATGGGCTCATGTGGAATTTCGTGCCCGGTCATCTGCCACCACCCGAGAGTTCCATGCGCAGAACTGCGACTGGATGCGCGACGACCGGCGACCTCTCTTTCGTATCGCTCGGCCGCTGCGTGGATGTTGAACATACGCCAGGTATCGACGAAGCGACAAATCTGTGGATTGGCTGGTCGAACGTTGCCTGGACCAAGGCGCTCGTCCAGAAGGCGCTCAACGTGCACGAGGGTCCGAAATGGCGTGCGCAACATATGCAGTGCATCGACGTCAAAGCAATGGTGGCGGGCAGTGCACCGCACACCGGTGAGTTTCAGGCGAGTCGGGCTCATGTTGCGTCTTTCGCTATGGACGGGCAAGCGCTCAAGGATGCCTTCGATTTCGGCAATACCCCACCAAGGAGGAACGTCGACTTCGCGAACTGGCGGACCGGATCGGTGGAGCAATGGCACAAACGCCAAATAAAAAAGGGTTTGTTGTCGCGGTCAACGATCCTGTCGGGATTACCAATGATTTGGCAGAGCTGACGACGCTCATCCCCGCGGCAGGATTCGACGCAGATATGCAACGGGGCCACATTATTCACGGCCTGCTGAAACGAACGGAAATCGGTATTCGGAATAGTGCAAGCGACGGCGTCGTCACCGAGGATGCGCAGGAGGCGTTGTCGCAGCAGGACTTCGTCGACGGTGGCGATCCCATTCTTGCGGCAAAAAAACTATGGCGAATGTTCAAATCGGGAGGCCCCGCAGCGTACGCGAAGCAACAAGCTGCGGATACCAAGGCGTACGGGACAGGGCAAGACGGGCGGAAGAAGGCGGCTGCCGACCACGCCTGGATTGCAGCTACGCACGATGACAACGGAAAGCCGACTCTCGACATGGATCGGTTCAACACTTTTCCTGAGAAATACAATGCAGCCGTGAAGGCCTATCAGCCGCAGTTGGAACAGCTAATTTCCGCGCATGCGGCTTGGCTGGGCAGCCGGCTTCTGGCGGATTGGCTTGCAGGTATAAGCGATCCCGAAAGTTTGAGCAGCGGGTACGCATATAGCGAATCGGTCGCTCAATGTGTCGGCAAAGCTGCCGCAACGCCGGACTGCATAAAGCTGCTCAAGGCGTGGCTGGATGCTGGCGATGCGACCGATACCGGCGCTTTATACGTTCGAGCCTTGCTTTTCAATCAGGACGAGATCGCAAAGGCGATCGGTCGAGGTATCAAGCCCAGCGATGTCCAACTAGAGCAGCTTCTCAATCTCTACAAAAACGCCATTAAGCGAGAGGACGCGAGAGAAGCGGCAACGCTGTTGGACAGACTGTGCGTTACGACGGCAAATGTCCTCGTGGACGCGCTAACGAGTACCGGACGATCAACGGCACGCTTTCTCGCTGCCGCCCGGTTGACGTTCATGAGTGGCTACGCGTTGAAGGCTGAAGCCATCAGTGCGCACGATGCGCGCAACTGGATCACCGGCCAGGTCAGGCAGGAGGACATCAAGCTCAACACCAGTCGCGCGCAGACAAGGGCCGATGCGCTGGCGGCAGGGAAAAACATGACTCGCGCGGCCACGCAGGATCGCACAATCTACGCATACACAGTCGACGTCGAAAAGCTCGCGCAGGAGGGCATGATTACGCCAGACAGCGTAAAGACCGTGCATATTCCGCTCGTACAAACGAGTTCGAAATGGCTTGGATCATCTGCGCCTCGGGTATTCCATCTCGGCGTGGCAACGTCGATTATTCAGTTGGCGGCATGCAAGTTCACGCTCGACGATTTCCGCAACAGTGACCAGGCAAGCGAGGTCGAGGCCGCAACCAAGTTCGCCGCGGCTGTGATGAGTCTCGGCGGTACGATCACCGAAACGCTCTGCGAAACGGTTCGCAAGAGTGCTGTGCACCCGCTGTCTGCTTTTATTTTAAAGCAATGGCCGAACGCTGCGGAATCAGCGGAGAACCTCGCGCGCTATGGCAGAATCTTCGGCGCTGCTGGTGGGGCGGTTGCTGCGCTGTACGATCTGGCGTTCAATGTGCCGAATTCCATCAAAAATCGAGACGGCTATCTGGCGAGCCTATACTTTTCGAGTAGCGGAATTGGCATTTACATTGCGATTGCCAGTGCATTTTTCCCCGAGGCCGTCCTGTTCTGGCCTGCAGTTATCTCGGCTTTGATTGTCGGAATATTAATTGCAGTTCATAATTCAAATGCGCTCCATAGCTGGATCGCAGGGTGCTATTTTGGTATCAGCCAAAATTATTCCGACCTCGATGCTGAGCTATACGCATATGACAAGGCAGTGGGAGCATAAAAATGGACGAGTCTAGAATCAGGACTGAGGTAGGGAAGCCGGTCCCAGACTGGGACCGACTACACCGCTTGCCTGTCGACCGACCAGTTGGGCCTGATCTTTGGGATGGCGGCACAATCTTCGGCATCAACTCCACTTACATGGATGTGACAGAGCAGCCTTTCATGGAGCGGCAATGGGCTGCCCTCGGAGCCGTACTTTCCGTTTCTGGAACGATTGCAGCGTGGTGGGGCTACCACCTGATGCATACTCCGGACGGCGAAGCCCTGTCTTTTGGAACCCACGTGACGTTTTACGCGATTTGCTTGGTCATGCTTTCTGGTTTCAGTCGGCTTGCATATCTCGCTGGTCACACGGTGTTCTTCGCCTTGAAGAACCGCCCAATCCGCTTCAACCGCAAGGCCCAAAAAATCTTCGCCATTCGCCGCAGACGCTTCTTCGCAAAGTCGGGCGAGGGCGACGTCATAACGGAGGTCGACTGGAACAAGGATTCGGTCTTTTGCATTCACCGAACGACAACAAACTTCGGCCGCATTTACCACATACGTTGCTACAAGTTGGATGCACAGGGTAACGTCCTCGATGCGTTTTCCATCGGGCGTGAATGGGAAGGCGAACGCAATGTTCGCACACTGCTCGCGCAGTGGAACTATTGGTGCAAATACATGAACGACGGCCCGCAGGACCTGCCCAAGCCCATGCTGTATTTGCCCACGCACGAAAAACTCAGCGATACGTTTTTCTTCGCAATGTACACCTTCGGCATGCTCGCAAGCGGTACCGCGAGAGTCATTACGATGCCCTTTACCCTCGTGTTCATGGTGCTGCGTCTGCTGTCGCTCACCACGTGCCGCCAGCCGATTTGGCCCGACTCGCTCACAGACATGAACCGCGTCGATCCCGATGATCGGTTCGCCGAACCGTCCGGACGAACCCCAGTGGGCTGGGCGCAAACCATCCGCGCCCAGTTGCGAGGGGAATACCCAGATAGCCCCAGAGGTAACGTTGCAGACTGGAACGGATCGAAGGACGGCGTGGCGAACGCAGAACTATGGGTAAAAGACAAGCCGCCCGCCAACCTCGCCGGTGCTTGAAAAGTCAGGCCGTCCCGCCCCTCCCTAGTACAAACGAGAACCTCTATCAATTTTCCCAGACTCCGGCCGTTATCAAGCTGGTAAGCCCCCGGCGCGCTCGCGCGTGCCCGCGAATCGGGGCCGCAACCCTTGTACCGACGGGTGCAACCTGGAGGAATGCTTTAATGGCCGCAGATCATCACTCGATCGACGAACGCACCAATCTGACGAGCTCGAACAAGTTCGAACTTCTGCTGTTCCGGCTCGGCGCCGCGTCCGGCGACGCAAACGAGCCGCACGAGCTCTACGGCATCAACGTGTTCAAGGTGCGCGAAATCATGACGATGCCGGCGGTGACGCCGATCGCCGGTTCGTCAGACCACGTCCTCGGCGCCGTGGACATCCGCGGCCAGATCATCCCGGTCATCGATCTGCCGCGGCTCATGGGGTGCACCCCCACCCGGGGCCTCAACATTCTGCTCGTCACCGAATTCGCCCGCTCGACACAAGCTTTCGCGGTCGAGGAAGTGGACGACATCGTCCGCCTCGAATGGAACCAGGTGCTGTCTGCCGAAGCATCGGCAGGCGCGAGTTCGGTGACGAGTATCGCCCGCATCGACGGTAATACCGGCGACTCGCGACTCGCGCAGGTGGTCGACGTCGAGCAGGTGCTGCGCGACGTGTTCCCGGCGCAGCACCCGAGCGTCGATCCCCAGGAAGTCGGCGCGGCCGCGGTGATCAAGCCGGGCGCAAAGATTCTCGCGGCCGACGATTCGGGTTTCGCCCGCAAGCTCATCGAGCAGAGCCTGGCGGCCCTCGGCACCGAGTACATCATCGCGAAGACAGGTCAGGAAGCCTGGGACATTCTGAGCAAGATATCCCGGGAAGCGCAGGACGAAGGCGTGCGCACGCGCGACAAGATTGCGCTCGTGCTGACCGACCTCGAAATGCCCGAAATGGATGGCTTCATGCTCACGCGGCAGATCAAAGCCGACGAGCGGACCTGCGACATTCCCGTCATCATCCACTCGTCCCTGACGGGCACCGCCAACGAAGCGCACGTCAAAAACGCCGGCGCTACGGGCTACGTGGCCAAATTCCAGGCCGGCGACCTGGCCTCGGCGATCCGCCAGGCGCTGGCTGCCTGAGCGAACCCCCGCTCAAAGCCCCACAAAGCGCGGGCCTGCTCGCTTCAGAGAAGCGGCAGGCCCGCGTTGCGTTTGACCTCCCGCAGCGAAAGCACCGATTCGACCGACGTGACCCCGGGCAGCGCGCGCAGGACATCGCGCACGAATGCACCGTAATCCTCGAGATCGCGAGCCACCACATGCAGGAGATAATCGGCGCTGCCCGAGATGTTGTGGCACGAGACGATGCGCGGCAGGGCCTGGATTTGCCGCTCGAATTCGTCCGCCAGCCGGCGGTCGTGGACGCCGAAGCGCACGAGAGCGAACGCGGTGACGCCAATGCCGAGCGCACGCTTGGCCAGCACGGCCCGGTAACCTTCGATCACACCCTCGGTCTCGAGACGCTTGAGCCGTCGCGCGCAAGGCGTTTCGCTCAAGCCCACCGCCTCGGCAAGGCTGGCGTTCGTCATGCGGCCGTCGGTCTGGACGGCCATCAGTATCGTGCGGTCTATTTTGTCGAAGTTCATGCGCGGCGATCCTTCCCGAATGGCTCGGATAGTACCGCAGCCGGCAGGCATTTTCTTTGCGGCGCGCACGCTGCGTTGCCACTTCCCGACCCGCGCCCCGATTCATGAGCCCTTCGCCGCTTTTTGTCGTCTCTCCCCATTTGGACGATGCCGTTTTCAGTTGCGGCATGCTGCTCGCCCTGCACCCGGGCTCGGTCGTCTGCACGGTGTTCGCGGGTACGCCCAAGCCGCCCTTGTCGACGTCCTGGGACTTGGCGGCGGGCTTTCCGGACTCGGACGCCGCCATGCAGGCACGCATGCGCGAAGACGATCGCGCGCTTGCATTGCTCGATGCGCGACCGATCCGGCTGGCGTTCACGGACAGCCAATATCAACGATCGTTTGCGATCGAGGCACTCGCCGGCGCGCTGCACGAAGCATGGGAACGAAGCGGACGCCTGGATTTCGTGGCGCCGATCGGGTTGTACCACTCCGACCACATACGGGTGGCCGATGCGTGCTGCTCATTACTCGCATCGGCAAGGATGACCTCACTCATCGTCTATGAGGAGGCGATCTATCGGCACATCGGACGAATCGCATCTGAGCGTCGCGGTGCGCTCGCGGCAAAAGGAATCGTCGCGACAGCCGACGTGGAGGAAACGCTCGGCCCCACCCGTAGCGCACCTGCCGCCACGCGGAAATGGCGCAGCGTGCGCGCCTATCGGAGTCAGTTGCGAGCGCTCCACGACGCGCATCCGAACGACCTCGTCGAGCCCGAGCGCTACTGGCGCCTCTCGCTTGCGCGCAGCGCGTACCGGCGGCCGGCCTCGGGCCGTTGAAGCGCGGCCTCCTGGTTGAACGCGGCAAGCTCGGCCTGCCGCACGCGCTCGCGCATGCGCACAACGCCTGCTCCAACGGGACGCCGCCTGCGCATCGCCCAGCCGATATCGCGCAGCAACGCGACGCCGTGTCCGACGAATGCGCCTTCGCGCACGAGCGCGGTCAATGCGCGGACGCTCGCCCGTATCGCTTCACCGCGCGGCAAGCGCAACCATGCGACGAGCGCAGCATTACGCGCGAGCATACGCCGACGCAACGGCGCATCGCGCGCAGCCGAGGGCCGATGCGTCACGACCACCGAGTCACAGTAGACGATTGCGTAGCCGGCATCGAGCACATCGAGCGAAACGAGCGCTTCCTCGCCACCGATGAAGAGTCGCGGCTCATACCCCCCTACTTGCCGAAATACCGACGAGCGAAATACGCAGGCGCCGGCCATATAGCCCACGAGCGCCGGCCCCGGCAAACCCGCTTCAGCGAGGGGGCTCGCCCGCATAAGCCGGCAGGTCGGATCGAGCTGCCGGGACTCACCCACGACCACGCGTGCCGAAAGTACCGCCACTCCCGACGCCGAATCGAGGATACGCACTGCTTCGTCGAGCGCACCGGCTTCCCATTCGGTGTCGTCGTCGCTGAATGCGATGTAGTCCGTTTTCGCCAGCTTCGCCGCGCGATTGCGCCCCGCCGCGCCAAGGTTGGCGCCGCACTCCACTACCTGCACGCCCGGAAAGCGCTGGCGCAATGCTGTCGCCGTGCCGTCCGTCGAGCCGTTGTCCGCCACGATGACTGGCGGCGCTTCGGGGAGCGACACCAGATGCGACACGGTCCGCATCACTTCCGGCAAGCGGTTGTGGGTCAACACGACTACGGAGATGCGGTGGTTCATCTCGACTCTCGCTCCTTGGCGTCCTTGCGGTTCTTGCGATCCCCGTTCGCAGGGAACGCCATGGCGGCAGCAAAAACTGCTCCAGCGAGGCGACGTTTCGTGTGTCCGCGAGTCAGCACGGCGATGGCAAAGGTGCGTCCTAATTACATCGTTGCCGCGTAAGAGCGGCGACACCGGGAACCGTCGAGTAAAGATCACAGAACCGATGCAACGCGACGCAGCGCTTGTGAAGCTTTGACCGGGCGCGTGCCCAACGAGTGGCACAACGCATGCTGAAGGGCGAGAGACGGCCTCGCGCGCATCGCTGCCAGAGAGGCCATCGGCGAATTGCTCTGCACCGTCTCCGCCCCAAGGACAGCAAATGAAAATCGCACTGGTCAGTGAACATGCTTCTCCGCTCGCCGTCGCAGGCGGTGTCGACAGCGGTGGTCAAAACATCTATGTCGCCAACGTCGCGCGGCAGCTCCGGCGCGCCGGACATCACGTCGATGTGTTCACACGGCGCGATCGCGCCTTGTTGCCCGCCATGTCCGATATGGACGGGGTCCGCGTGATTCACGTTCCGGCCGGGCCGCCCACGCAAATGCCGAAGGAGGCGCTCCTGCCCTATATGCCGGCCTTCGCGGACTTTCTGCTCGGCTTTTGCCGACGCGAAGCGACGCCTTATGACGTGATCCACGCGAACTTCTTCATGTCGGGTCTGGCGGCGCTGAAAGCCAAGCACGCGCAGCGCATCCCGCTCGTCATGACGTTTCACGCGCTCGGCAAGGTACGCCGGCTGCATCAAGGCGCCGACGACGGCTTTCCCGACGAACGCTTTGCGATCGAAGAACAGCTCGTGCGCGAAAGCGATGTCGTCATCGCCGAATGCCCGCAGGACGCGGCAGACCTGCGCGACCACTACGCGATCGATCCGGCGCGAGTCGAAATCGTTCCATGCGGTTTCGACACGGCCGAATTCGCTCCGATGGACCGCGCGCTCGCGCGCAAGATACTCGGCTGGCCGAGCGACCAGTTCGCCATATTGCAGCTTGGCCGAATCGTGCCGCGCAAAGGGATCGACAACGTCGTGCGCGCCCTCGCCTTGTTGCGCGAACGCATGCACGTCGATGCTCACCTCTACGTCGTCGGGGGCAATGCCGATCTGCCCAACGAGATCGCCACGCCGGAAATCGCACGCCTGCGCGGTGTCGCGGCCAGTTGCGGCGCGGCCGACCATCTGACGTTCGTCGGACGGCGCGGCCGGACGGCGCTGCGTCAATACTATGGTGCGGCCGATGTCTTCGTGACGACGCCCTGGTACGAACCGTTCGGGATCACGCCGCTCGAAGCCATGGCGTGCGCGCGTCCCGTGATCGGCGCGGATGTCGGCGGTATCCGCTATTCGGTCGTCGATTCGGAGACCGGCTTTCTCGTCCCCCCACGCGACCCGATGGCGTTGGCCGAGCGGCTGGCGCAACTCGCTGCCGATCCGGCGCTCGGCGCACGCATGGGCGAAGCGGGCCTCGCCCGCGCGCACCGCGAGTTCACATGGGCTCAGGTCGCGGCGCAACTCGAAGCCGTCTATCGGCGAGTCGCACGCATCCCGACAGACATCGCACTCACGGATCTGCCGCGCGAACGGGTCAAAAAACAGCAGCGCGGCGCACGCGCCGCGGCGGGCCGTGCTTGAGCACGACGCCGCCATGCTGAAACCCGCCGTACTGCTCGACAAGGATGGCACGCTGCTCGAGGACGTGCCCTATAACGTCGACCCCGCGTCCATGCGATTTGCGCCGGGCGCGCCCGATGCGCTGCGGCTTTTCGCGGCGCACGGCGTGCCGCTCGTCGTCATCAGCAATCAGGGCGGCGTGGCGCTGGGACGCTTTCCCTACAGTGCGCTCGACACGATGCACGCCCACCTGCGCAAGATGTTCGCCTCCTGCGGTGCCGTGCTCGCCGGGGCCTACTGGTGTCCTCATCATCCTGAGGGCCGCATTGCCCCCTATGCCGGCGATTGCGCCTGTCGCAAGCCGGCCCCAGGGCTTTTGCTGCGCGCCGCGCGTGAGCACGGCCTCGATCTCGCGGCGAGCTGGTTCATCGGCGATATCCTCGATGATGTGGAAGCCGGCACGCGGGCCGGCTGTGCGACGGTGCTGATCGACAACGGCCATGAGACGCAGTGGCGCGATGGCCCGTTGCGGCGACCCACGCTGCGCGTGCATGACATGTATGAGGCGGCGCTTGCCATCGTCGATGCGTTGAATCAACGCGAAACATCGACGCATGCCTTCAACGAAACAGCGAGGGATGCGCGATGAATGCACCACCATTTGCACTGGCACCGTCATCGCCGCATGCCCACGCGCGAGAGTCGACCGCCTCGCGCTGGGGCACGGACGTCAAGCGTATTCTCTGCGTGCGCCTCGATCACATGGGCGACGTGCTGATGACCACGCCCGCTTTGCATGCGTTGCGCGCCGCCATGCCCGGGCGGCATTTGACGCTGCTGACATCGAACGCCAATATCGCGCTCGCGCCCTTCCTCGGCGATATCGACGAGGTAATCGGCTACGACGCGCCCTGGCACAGTACGCCGAACACGCTCGACCCTGCCCCCGATCTCGCGATGGTGAATGCGCTGCGCGAGCGGCGATTCGACGCGGCCGTGATCTTTACCGTCTACAGCCAGAACCCCTTGCCGGCCGCCATGCTGTGCTACTTCGCGGGCATACCGCGGCGGCTCGCGCATTGCCGCGAGAACCCCTACGGTCTACTCACCGATTGGGTCTGCGAACCCGAGCCGCATGATGGCGTGCGGCACGAGGCCGAGCGGCAACTGCAATTGGTCGACCGGGTCGGCGCGAGTTGCGGCGATACGCGCATGCGCTTTGACGTCAGCGCCCAGGCAAAGCGCTCACTTACACGCCGGCTAGCTTCTCGTGGGATCGAGGCACGCGGCCCGTGGTTCGTCATTCATCCCGGTGCCAGCGCCGCTTCACGCCGTTATCCCCCGGAGCGCTTCGGCGAAGTGGCAGCGCGCTTGGCACGCCTGAGTCGGCTACCGATCCTGCTGACCGGCGGCCCCGACGAACGTGACCTGATCCGCTCGGTGATCGCGGCAGCGGGTCCCGCCGCGCAGTCACGTCTGCACGATTTGTCAGGACAACTAAACATTGGTGAATTGGGTGCCCTCCTCGAGCGGGCCGCGGTGCTGATCGGCAACAACAGCGGACCCGTTCATCTCGCGTCGGCCTTGGGCACACCCGTCGTCGACCTGTATGCGCTCACCAATCCCCAGCACACGCCGTGGCAGACGGAACACCGTGTGCTCTTTCGCGATGTCGATTGCCGCTGGTGCTATCGCAGCGTCTGCCCGAAGGGCCACCACGCCTGTTTGCTCGGCGTGCCGGCCGCCGAGGTGGCCGCGGCCGCGCTGGAGCTTGCGGCAAGACGCACCGCTTCGATCTCCGAGCCCGAAGCCGTTCGTTGCGCAGCGACTCGCCGCGCCCCCGAACGCGCGCCCTCCGACCTTTGACGA
>Ga0209672_100579_pt1 | contig 19434 bp, 9 predicted proteins | sample AraplaCol_mMS_r2_FD_184273 | JGI IMG/M metagenome (GOLD analysis project Ga0209672, IMG submission 184273) | Arabidopsis root microbial communities from North Carolina, USA - plate scrape CL_Col_mMS_r2 (SPAdes) (version 2) | ecosystem: Host-associated > Plants > Roots > Endosphere | place: USA...
CGTGCGCGCCGGCACGGTCCGCACTGAATTCAACGAACATTCGGAATCGCTCTTCCTGACATCGAGCTTTTGCTTTACGAGCGCGGCCGAAGCGGCCGAGCGCTTCAAGCATTCCGAGGACTACTACACGTACTCGCGGTTCACGAACCCGACGGTCACGATGTTCCAGGACCGTTTGGCCGCGCTCGAAGGCGGCGAGGCCTGCATTGCGACGGCCTCGGGTATGAGCGCGATTCTCTCGGTGGTCATGGCCGTGCTCCAAACAGGTGACCACATCGTCAGCTCACGTGCGCTGTTCGGCTCGACGCTTGGCCTTTTCACGCAGATCTTCGGCCGCTTCGGCATTACGACAACCTATGTCGATCCGAACGACCTCGACGCCTGGCGCGCCGCCGTACGGCCGGAGACCAAACTGTTCTTCGTCGAAACGCCTTCCAATCCGCTGACTGAGCTCTGCGATATCGAAGCGATCGCCCAGATATCGAAGGCGGCCGGCGCGCTGTTCGTCGTCGACAATTCCTTCTGTAGCCCGGCCGTTCAGCAGCCGCTGAAGCTCGGTGCCGATGTCGTCATGCATTCGGCCACGAAGCTGATCGATGGGCAGGGGCGCGTGCTCGGAGGCGCGCTTGTCGGTACGCGCCAGTTCATCATGGAGAAAGTGTTTCCGTTCGTGCGCACGGCCGGCCCGACGCTGTCCGCCTTCAACGCCTGGGTCTTGCTCAAGGGCCTCGAGACGCTGTCTCTTCGCGCCGAGCGCCATTCGGCCAATGCGCTGACGCTGGCCCGCTGGCTCGAAGCGCATCCGGGCGTCAAGCGCGTCTACTACCCGGGCCTCGAATCGCATCCGCAGTATGCGATCGCGCAGCGGCAACAGCGTTCCGGTGGCTCGGTGCTCGCGTTCGAGGTGCTCGGCGATACCCCGGAGGCCCAGCGCGCGAATGCGTGGCGCGTGATCGATGGCACTCGACTATGCTCGATCACGGCCAATCTTGGCGATACGCGAACGACCATCACGCATCCCGCCACGACGACGCACAGCCGGATCACCCCTGAGGCGCGGGCGGCCGCGGGCATTACCGAAGCACTGCTGCGTGTGGCGGTGGGTCTGGAGGATGCAGGCGATATCTGCGCCGATCTCGCCCACGGCCTCGATGGCTGAACGAGCGGGCGGCCGAGCTTGACGCTTCGGCCGTCGGTTCCGCGTTATGGCCGGGGCGGGGCGCGCCATTGCCCCGGCGCGATGCCGAAGCGGCGGGTGAAGGCGTGCGTGAACGCGCTCTGGTCGCTAAAGCCGACGCACAGGGCCACTTCCGAGAGCGAGTTGCGCGGATCGCGCAGCAAGGCGAGTGACGTGTCCAACCGCAGTCGCTGCAAATAGCGATGCGGCGTCGTGCCGAACGCTTCGTCGAAAAGCTGATGAAAACGACGTAGGCCGAAGCCGCAGTACGCGGCGAGATCGGCCACGCGCAACGGCTCCGACAATCGTGCGCGCATCCAGCCATCGATACGGGCGAAGTCGAGCCCGGTGCTCGGCGCAACGTCCGCGAGGCCGCCCAGCATTGCGAGCGCCGAGGCGAGGCGCGTTGCGGCCTCCCATCTGAATCGCCGCGCATGTGAGGAGCGCTCTGCGGCCGCGCCGCCGATCATCGAGACACTGTATCGTGCCTCACTCGCCTGCTCGGCCATCCGCGTACCGGCCCGTACGACATCCTCCACGAGCGCCGTCATCGCTTCGTCGAGCGCCAATACTCGCGCATGGGCGAACAGACGCTCGGGAATGGCGAGTGAAGCAGGTGGCAGATCGAGCACCAGTTGACGGTTTTCGCCGATGCCGGCGTATTCGTGCAGCGCGCCGGCGGGGACGAGCCAGGCGCGGCCGCGGTCGATGCGCTCGCCCACACCGTCGACCGTCATCTCCATCGCACCTTCGGAGCCGATCACGATCTGATGGAACGCGTGGTCGTCACATGCCCGCGATTGCGCAAAGCGCCGCAGCGAGACGCCCGGTGAGGACAACACTTCTGCGTTGATATCGACTCGTGCCATGGCGATATCCGGACCGATAGCGTCCGAATCGAGCGTCGATGGATCGATTAGACGTCCAGCAGTTCCACTTCGAAGACGAGCGTCGCATTCGGCGGAATCACGCCGCCGGCGCCGCGCGGACCGTACCCGAGTTGAGGCGGAATCGTGAGGCGTCTGACCCCGCCCACCTTCATGCCTTGCACACCTTCGTCCCAACCTTTGATGACCATGCCGCCGCCGAGGACAAACGCGAATGGGTCGTTGCGATCCTTGCTCGAATCGAATTTCTGTCCGTCGGTCAGCCAGCCCGTGTAATGGACGCTGACGGTACGGCCGGCGGTGGCTTCGGCGCCGCTGCCCTCGGTCAGATCTTCATATTGGAGGCCGGACGCAGTGGTCACGATCGACATGGGAAAAGCTCCTCGAATCACAATGGAAACCGCCATTGTAGGCGCTTGCCGTCAGGCAAGGTGCCTATAATGAGGTTTCTCAATTTGCCCGGGGTGCTTCCCGAGAAGCCGATGCAACGGTCTCGACCGTGCCGCGCAGCGCGCGCGGGGCCGAAAGCGGGACAACCGGACACCAAGCTATCCAGAGGCCGATCGTGTCGACGTCTTTCAATGCCGTTGCCGCTGCGACATCCGATGAACGCTTCGCGCGTATGCGCGCCGAGACGGCGCTTTTCATGCGCGACCACGTACTGTCGATCGTGTCTCACGATCTGCGCAGTCCGCTCAATGCTATTCATAGCTGGGCCTATGTGCTCGAACGCAAGCTCGACGCGAACGATCCGGCCGCGCTTCGCGCGCTGGCAGGCATTCGTTCCGGCGTCGAACAACAAGTCAAACTGCTCGAAGATGCTGTCGACGGCACGCGCGCGCAGACGAAGGCGTTGCCGATCGAGCGCGCGCCTTTCCAATTGCGCGCCGTGCTCGAGCGTGCGCTCGACGAGGTTCGGCGCTCGCTGGCCGAGGCGAGAGGCGTATCGTTGGGCGTCGATTCGCTGCTCGATAGCGAGCAATGCGACGGCGATAAAGAGCGTTTGCTGCAAGCCGTCTGGGTCATGCTCGCGTTTGGCGTCGAAGGCAGCGGGCCCGGTACGGCCGTGACGCTCGAAAGTCGTGTCGACGGGGGTTTTTGGCGTGTCGACGTGAGTCATACGATCAATTCCGCCGCACTGACGGACGCAGAACTGCCGCACGCCTTCGAGCCGTTCGCGCGCAAGCAGGTGTTGCTGCCGCGCGAGGCGGGCCGTATCGCCTGGGTGCTGGCGCTGCCTCAGCGCGTTGCGCTCGCGCATGGCGGCACGTTCGAGCAGGGCGGCGCCGGCGACGACCTATCGCGGCTTTCGCTGCGTGTGCCGCTCGCCGCAGTGTGATCGACCCGCTCGATCCGCTCGTCACCGCCCTGGCACGCCTTCCTCGACGAGCAACGCAACGGGCAACGCGATGAGCGCGTCGCGCACGAGCAGGCGGCCATCGTCGCCAACCTTCGGCGCTGCGGGGCTCAGCCAGTCGAATAGTGCGCGACCGCCCAGCGCGGGGGGCAGCTCGACCGACGTGTCCTCCCAACGACCGGGATCGACGAGCGGCAGATCGCTTTGCGGGGAAAGCAGTGAGGCCGCGAGCCGTGTCCCGATGACGATCGCATAGGCGTCGCCATGTTGGCGCGCAAATGCCACGACGTGCTCCGCGCCGCTACCGTCGACGCGCAGCGGCAAATAGGCTCCCGCCAGAAAAAGCGCGGGCGAGACAGCGCGTAGCGCCAGCGCGCGATGAATGATGCCGAGCTTCACGCGCGCGTCACGCCAATTGCCGAGTTGCTCGCTCGGCGGTGTATCGGCGAGCGCGGCACGTCGTGCCTCGAAATCGACGGGTCGGCGGTTGTCGGGATCGACGAGACTGAAATCCCAGAGCTCGGTGCCCTGGTAAAGATCGGGTACGCCCGGCGATGCAATGCGCACGACGGTCTGCAAGAGGCTGTTCACGACGCCCGCGGGGCCGATGCGCGCGACGAACGAAGCCAGTTCGTTCAAGAAGCCGTCGCGGCGTTGCGGCGCGAGGATATCGAAGAGAAACGCGCGCGAGGCGTCCTCATAGGCGAGCTCGGGTGCCTGCCAGCTCGTGCGCATCTTGGCTTCTCGCAGCGCTTTCAGTTGCCAGGTCGCCACGCGTTCGGCGAAGGCCTCGACGCCTGGCGCGTCGGACGGGTCGAGGTCGAACGGCCAGCAGCCGACGAGCGTCTGATAGAGCATTGCTTCGGCGCAAGCGCCGGGCGCCCAGTCGCCCGATGCGGCGGCCCCGCCCACGGCCGCATCGGCAGCCAGCTCGCCCGTGGCGGCGCGTCGATGCGGCGCGTTGAGCGCCGACCACGCGCGCTCAACGGCACACCATTCGCCTGCGATTTCGCTGAGCACGGCGAGCCGGGCGCGCATATCCTCGCCGCGCTTATGGTCGTGTGTCGCGGTGGTGACGAGGGCGTGCGGGAAGCGTTCGGCGCGCTCGAGATTGGCTGCATGGAACTGATCGACCGTCAACGCGAATACGCTGGGATCGGCGCCAACTTCGTTGCGTGACAGCAACCGTCCATAACGATAGAAGGCCGTGTCTTCGACAGCCTTCGCGGCGAGCGGGGCCGTCAGTTGTGCGAAGTATGCGCAGGCCGTGCGGCGTTCGCGACCGGGGGCGCTGACAGCGCTCGCGGCGCTCGAAGCGTCCGCTGGCTCGTCGCGCCTGTCGTGGCCGCCGAGCCAAAGGTCGATCCGATCGAGTAGTCCCGCATAGCTGGCCGGCAGCGACGCTCGCGCTCCGACGAGCGCTGCCTGGAAATATCGGTCGTCGGTGGGCGTTCGCGTGCCGTTGATCGGATAGATCCGGTACACCGGAAAATGCACGGCCACCTCGGCCAACGCGCGCCGAATTGCGGCGAACGTGAAATCGCGCGTGCCTGGATGCTCGCGTGCCAGGCGGTGCACGGCGCGACTCGCGCGATCGAGTTCGGCCGAGAGATGCTCCGCCAGGATGAGTCGACGTGCGGCCCGCGCCGCTTCGACGAACGAGATGTCGCTGCCGGCAAGGTCATTCCAGGCGGCGGTGAGGGCTGCTTCGCCGCGCGGGTCGTGCAGCAGTGCACCGATCTCGTTCATGAAGTCGTAGCCCGTGGTCCCGTCGGCGTCCCAGTCGGCAGGCAGCGTTTCGTCCGCGGCCAAAATCTTTTCGACGACGAGGTAGGCGCGCGTATCGCCGAGTCGCGGCGGGCGCTGCGCCTGGCGCTCCGCGAATCGTTCGCGCAGCCGATGGCAATACTCGCGCGGGTCGACGAGTCCATCGATATGATCGATGCGCACGCCGTCGATGATGCCCTCGGTGTAAAGACGCAGGACCAGCGCGTGCGCTGCCTCGAAGACTTCCGTGCGCTCTGTCCGGACGGCGGCGAGGGAGCAGATGTCGAAGAAGCGCCGCCAGTTGATTTCGTCCGCGGCCGCGCGCCACCACGCCAAACGGTAGAACTGGCGCTCGAGCAGGCGGTGAAGGCGCTCGCGCGACGCTGCCGTGTGCGGCGCATACGCGGCGAGGGCGTTCTCGATCGAGCGCGTGCCGTGCGCTGTGACATAGGCCCGCAAAGCTTCCAACGCACCGATGGCGCGCTCGCGTTCCTCGGGCTGGGGCGTGAGATCGTCGAAACGTTCGGCCAGTGCCGCCAGCGCGGGTTCGGGGATAGCGTGGACCTCCGCGGCGGCGGACCCGCCCCGCAGAATCGCCGCATAGTCGACAGGACAAATCGGAAAGGCATGCTCTCCATACCGCGCGGCGAAGCGCGCGAGCTCCGCATCGAACGCAAGGGTAATGCGGCCGGCCGCAAGCTCGGCGCCATACTGGCCACCGAGGCACGGAGCCAGCACCTTGCCGCGCAAGGCCGGATCGGGCGAGTGCCAGTCGATGTCGAAATAGCGTGCGTGCGCGCTATGGCGGCCCCACTCCAGTACGTCGAGCCACCATGCGTTGCAGCCTCCCCAAACGCCCATGTGGTTGGGCACGATGTCGGCCACAATGCCCATTTGCCGCGCGTGCACCGTATCGGCAAGACGCTTGAGCGCCGCTTCGCCGCCGAGCTCGGGGTTGACGGTGCCGTAGTCCACGGTGTCATAGCCGTGCATCGAGCCGGGCATCGCCGTCGTAATCGGGGAGAGATAAAGATGGCTGACACCGAGCGACGCGAAGTAATCGACGTGGGCCAACGCATCGTCGAACGTGAACGCGCGGTGCAACTGCAAGCGAAGCGTGGAGCGGGGCAGCGTCATGATCGGCGGGGCGGCTCGTCGGCGGGCCGGGCGGGCGCGGTGCGGGCATCGCCGGGCTCATGCGCGCGCCTGCGAGCGATCGCCCGCAACCTGTCGTTGAAACTGTCGTCCGCGAAAAGCGCTTCGATCGATACGGCGAGACGGCGCCGCCAGTTCGGGTGTTCGTCGACGGAACCGGGCAGGTTCGGCTGCTCCGCGAGGCCCATCAGATCCTCGAGCGGATAGACGACGAGTGGGGCCGGCGTTGAGCGGACATAGGCCAGTGCTTCGTCGACAGGCGGCTGGTCGAGCGGCGGCGGCTCGACGGCGCGCGCGGCGATGCCGGCCCCCTGCAGCGCGTGCCACAGCGCATTGCGATCGGCCGCGCGTTCGGCCTGTGCAACCTCGACAGGATCGCGCCCGTCCGCGCGTTTGGCGGTTTGGCCGATGCGATGACGCCACTCGATGTCGTGACCTTGCCACCATCCCGCGATCGTGGGCAGATCGTGGGTGGTCGTGGTGGCGAGCGCGCCCTCGTCCCATTGCTCCGGCGGCGTGAAGCCTTGGCCGTCCTCCGTTCGTTCGAACCAGAGTACGCGCATGCCGAGCATGCCGTGATGCGCGAGCCGATCGCGAAAACCTGGCGGCACGGTGCCCAGATCCTCGCCGACGACGATGGCGCGATGCCGCCACGATTCGAGCGCAATGAGCCTCATCAGGTCGGCGAACGGATAGGCCAGATAGGCGCCGTCGGCTGCCGATGCGCCCTCCGGCACGAGCCATAGACGTTTGAGCCCGAGCACGTGATCGATCCGCAAACCGCCGGAATAGGCGAACGCTGCGCGGAGCATGTCGATGAACGCCGAGCAGCCTTGCTTATGCATGGCACGCGGCGAGAATGTCGTGAGCCCCCATGCTTGTCCGGCCTGGTTGAACAGATCGGGCGGCGCGCCCACGGACACGGCTTGCAGCATGTCGTCCCGATACGACCATGCGTGGCTGCCGGCGCCGTCGCAGCCGACGGCGAGATCGGCGATGAGGCCGATCGCCATGCCGGCATCGCGTGCGGCGCATTGCGCATGGCTGAGCCCCTTCGCTGCCAACCACTGCAAGAAGAGGTGGAAGTCGACCTCGTGTCGCTGTTCGCGCGCGAACGTGTCGACCTGCGCGCTGCGCGGGTTCGTCAATTCGTCAGGCCAGTCACGCCAGTGAGTGTGGCCGTGGCGCTCGCGCTCGAACGCGTCGATGGCTTCGAAGCGCGCGTGGTCTTCGAGCGCACGTCCTCCATGCGAACAAAAAGCATCGAAGTCGATGGCATGCGGCGAATTGTTGGCCCGCTCACGCAGACAGAACCGCTCGAACAGAGCGCGCAGCACCATCAGCCGCAGCGCAACGGCCCTGGGCCAGTCGACGAGCGGCTCCGCCTCCAGTGCCGCCCACGCATGTGTCGCCCCGGCCGCCTGCAGCGCGATTTGTGCGGCATCGCGTCCGAGCACCGCGGCCGGATCGATATGCGCGACGTTGAGAAAAAGGCGCGACGATGGCGAATACGGACTGAACTTCGCCGGTGCCGCGCTGAACATGGCGTGTGTCGGGCTGACGGCCAGTGCGTGCGCGCCGCGGCGCGCACTCTCGATCGCGAAGGCGGCGAGCGCGGAATAATCGCCGATGCCGCCGTCCCCGCTGCGCCGCAGGCCATACAACTGCGCGGCGATGCCCCATAGTGCGGGGCGCGCCGCCTCGATGCCCGCTGTGTGACACGCATCAGCGACGGTATGGCAGCGGCTCGGGGCAACGGCCAATGTCACGCATTGATCGTTGACGCAAAGCGTGTGATAGCCCGGCTGCGAGACGGGGGCGAGCAGCGACGTTTCGCCTTTCGGCCCGCTCAGGCGTCCGTCGATCGATTCCCCGTCTTCGAGCTCGATCCGATATCGGCTGGTGGGCTTGACGGCCTGTGCGGGCAGCGCAATAGCGCGATCGCATTCGGCGGTGATGAGCGACGGCAACGTGCGCGCGGCCTGCTCGGCGTCGAGCAGGGCCAGGCTCGATGCCGCATCGCGGCGCGTGCGGCAGGGCAGGCCCAGTGCCTCGAGCAGCGTGGCGAGCGTCTCATGGGGCACGCGATGCCGATGACCGTGAGCATCCTCCCATTGGACCTCGAAGCCGGCGCGGGCGGCCAGGCGCTCGATCGCGGCACGTTCCGATCCTGCGGGCGGGGCGTTTGCCATGGCCGGGCTCACGTATCGCGCCGTTGCGGCTCGCCGGCGCGCGCATCGTGCCGCAACGCATAGCTGTTGACGTCGCCGGTCAGCCAGGCGATGCAGGCGTAGGGCGGCAGCTCTCCGCCATCGACAGCATCGCGCGTACGCGGTGGCGTTTCGAAAACGACCATGCCGTCGGGGCGCTCGCGGAGCGGCAACGCATCGGGCGTCAGGTTGAGCGCAATCGACAGGATCTCGCCGTCGAAGAGCCGCCAGCGTGCGACGAGCGCATTGGCCGCGAGCCCGCTCGGCATTGTCAGGACCGACGCGCCGAGCGCGCGCGATTGACCGATGCGCGGTGTGATCAGCTTGGCGCGCACCGCGAGCGCCGAGCGATAAAAATGCACCCAGGCATCGTGCTCGCCGACGGCGCTCGTACGCGGTGTCGTTTGCGTTTCGCAAACATCGTCCGGCGCGGGCGGCGAAGACAGAGCGAACGTCTGCGCGGCGTTCGGATCGGGAATGCGGGCGCGCCGCTCGGGATCGCTGAAGGCGGCGAACTTGGCGAACTCCTGGCGGCGCCCTTCGCGGACCGCGTCGGCCAGCTCGCCGGCATAGTCCGTGAAATAGAAGAAAGGCTGCGTCGAGCCTGATTCCTCCTCCATGAAGATCAGCGGAATCTGCGGCGCAAGGAGGACGAGCGCGGTCGCGGCGAGCAGTGCCTGCGGCGCGCATAACGTGCGCAGACGTTCGCCGAAGGCGCGATTGCCGACCTGGTCGTGGTTCTGCAGGAACATCACGAACGAGGTGGGCGGGAGATGCGCGCTGGGCTCGCCGCGCGGCGCACCGTCGTGGATGGGCGAGGGCTCGCCCTGATAAGCAAAGCCTTCGGCCAGCACGCGGGCGAGTTTCTCGATCGGCTTGTCCGCATAGGCGCGGTAGTAGCCTTCCTGCTCGCCGGTCAGCAGAACATGAAGCGTGTTGTGCGCGTCGTCGTTCCATTGAGCGTCGAACGGGCCGTTCAGCAGGCTCGCCGTGTTGTGCTCGTTCTCGAGCACCAGGTGGACGTGGCGCTCGGGCTCGGTCGCGCGGCGTACGCGTTCGCCGAGCTCGCGCAGCCATTCGTCGTTGCCGATCGCGTGCGCGGCGTCGATGCGCAGACCGTCGAACCGATATTCATGGAGCCAGTAGAGCGCGTTCTGACAAAAGAACTCGCGCACCTCCATGCGTTCGAAGTCGATCGCGTCGCCCCATGGCGTTTTAATGTCGCTGCGAAAGAACGAGGGCGAATAGCGCGGCAGGTAGTTGCCTTCCGGACCGAAGTGGTTGTAGACCACGTCGAGCAGGACGGCGAGCCCGTGACCGTGCGCGGCGTCGATCAGCGCTTTGAGATCCTCGGGGCGTCCATATGACGAGTCGGGCGCGAACGGCAGCACGCCGTCATATCCCCAGTTGCGGTGGCCGGGAAAATCGTTGAGCGGCATCAATTCGATGGCTGTGATGCCGAGCCAGGCGAGCCGCGGCAAGCGCTTCGCGATACTCGCATAGCCGCCGAGCGCGCCGACGTGCATTTCGTAAATGACCATTTCTTCCCACGGGCGGCCTTGCCATTCGGTGTGCTGCCATGCATAGGCGCCCGGCGCGATGACCTCGCTCGCACCGTGCACGTCCTCGGGTTGAAACCGGGAGGCCGGATCCGGTACGGCAAGGCGGCCGACGCCATGATCGCTGTCGATCAGATAGCGATAGCGCGCGCCCGCGCCGCACGCTGCCTGTGCCTCGAACCAGCCGTTGCCCGTCGCATGCATGTCGACGACATTCGTCGCCGAGTCGTATTCGATTTCAACCCGCACGGCTTTGCACGCCGGTGCCCATAAACGAAAGCGTGTCTGCGACGGTGCTCCCGGCGCGGTGTCGAGCAGATGCGCGCCGAACGGTAGATAGTGAGCGTGACGGGCGGCGCGGTCGAACGAATCTTCGGGCATGGGACTGATCCTTCCTTCACCGATTGGTGTTGACCGTTCCGTCGCTATCGGGCGCCGCCGCGGCATCGGCATCGGCATCGGCATTGGCGTTCGGCGGTTGCGCACATAGCACGGCAAACCCGTGTTCGCCGAGAACGAGCGTTTCGTCTTCGAGGCGATGAGATGGCTCGTCCGGTTGCGTGCTATCGATCAGCACGTTCCATTCCAGATCGGGCGCGGGCGGTCTGAACGAGAGCGGCGTCGGGCCTCCGTTGAGCATCAGCAACAACACTTCGATTTCACCCGTCAGGCTCGCGCCGGCGCGGCGCAGTGTAAGCGCTCGACCCTCGGGGTCCTGCCATGCCTCGTCCGTCAGCGCCTCCCCGCGCTCGTCGAACCAGCCGACGTCCTTGATGCCCGGCAAGACATCGTCGACGCCGTGCAGAAACCGCCTGGAGCGCAGCAGCGGGTGGCGCTTGCGCAGTTCGACGAGCCTTGCGACGAACGCGACGAGCGACCGGCCTTGCTCGGCTTCGGCCGCACGCCAATCGAGCCAGGAGATCTCGTTGTCCTGGCAATAGGCATTGTTGTTGCCGCCTTGCGAGCGCCCGAATTCGTCCCCGGCCGAAAGCATCGGGGTGCCGAGCGAGGTAAAGAGCGTTGCCAGCATGGAACGCGTGACGCGACCTCGCGTCGCAAGAATCGCGGGATCGTCGGTCGGGCCTTCCGCGCCCCAGTTCGCGCTGCAATTTTCGTTGTGACCATCGGCGTTGCCTTCGCCGTTGGCGTCGTTGTGTTTTTGCTCGTAGGTGACGACGTCGGCGAGTGTGAAACCGTCGTGCGACGCCAGATAATTGACCGACGCCCACGGCTGCCTGAAACGGTGATTGAACAGCTCGGCCGAGCCCGCGATGCGCGCGGCGAGCTCCGGGCGCATGTTCGAGTCGCCGCGCCAAAAGCGGCGCACGCAATCACGGAATTTGTCGTTCCATTCGGCGAAGCCTGGCGGATGCCGACCGACCTGATAGCCGCCCGGACCCACATCCCACGGCTCCGAAATCAGCTTGCGTTGCGAAAGCACCGGGTCCTGCCGGATCACGTCGAAAAATCCCGAGCCCGGATCGAAGCCAGTGCCTTCCCGGCCGAGTGTCACGCCGAGATCGAAGCGAAATCCGTCGACGTGATAGGCGCTCACCCAGTACCGCAGCGAATCCATGACCATCTGCAGCACGCGTGGATGAGAGAGATTCAGCGTATTGCCGCAGCCGGTATCGTTGATGTAATGGCGCTCGTCGCCGGGGATCAGGCGGTAGTAACTCGCATTGTCGAGGCCGCGCCAGCAGACCGTCGGCCCGAGTTCGTTGCCTTCGCAGGTGTGGTTGTAGACGACGTCGAGAATCACTTCGATACCCGCCGCATGGAACTGCCGGACGGCGATCCGGATTTCATTGAGCCGGCGGGTGGAGAGGTACGCCGGGTGCGGCGCAAAAAAGGTCGCCGTGTTGTATCCCCAGTAGTTCGTCAGCTCGCGCTCGATCAGGAAGCGTTCGTCCAGAAACGCGTGGATCGGCAGGAGTTCGATCGTCGTCACGCCGAGTCGATGGAGATGATCGATGAAGCGCGGCGACGCAAGCGCGGCGAAGGTGCCGCGTTCATGCGGACGAATGTCTTCGTCGGCCATCGAGAGCCCTTTGACATGCGCTTCGTAGATGATCGTCTCGGCCCACGGCACCTCCGGGCGTATGTCATGCGACCAATCGAACGCTTCGTCGATGACGACGCACTTCGGCACGGCCGGTGCCGAATCGCGCCGGTCGAGCGATAAGTCGTGGCGGTTGGAGTGCACGCGATAGGCAAAGAGCGCATCGGACCAACGAAAGGTGCCGACGAGCTTCTTGGCATAAGGATCGAGCAACAGCTTCGCGGGATTGAAGCGATGACCCTCATAGGGGTGATAAGGGCCATGCGCTCGAAATCCATAGACGGTGCCGGGATGCGCGCCGGGCAGATAGCCGTGCCAGACTTCGTCCGTACATTCTGGCAACGGATAGCGCGCGAGTTCCTTGTGGCCTGTCGGATCGAAGAGGCAGAGGTCGACTTGCTGCGCGTTGGCCGAGAACACGGCGAAATTCACGCCGAGGCCGTCCCACGCCGCCCCAAGCGGATATGATGCGCCGGCCTCGAGCCGCTCCGGTAATGCGTTCGCCATACCCCGCCACCCTCGTCGATTCGTATAGTGGGATGGTGCGCGCGTCAGCTTGCGCGCAGCACGATCGTCGCAAGCGGCGGCAGCGTCAGCACCAGCGACTGGGGCTTGCCGTGACTCGCGACGTTTTCGGTCACGGCGACGCCGCCGTTGCCGACATTCGATCCTCCGTAGATTTGCGCATCGGTATTGACGATTTCGTGCCAAGGGCCCGCACGCTGCATGCCAATGCGGTAGCCGTGGCGCGGGACCGGCGTGAAATTGCAGAGCACGGCGAGCTCTCTGCCTGCGCCATCGCAGCGCCGGTAGGCGAAGACGCTGTTCGCGCTGTCGTCGCCGACGAGCCATTCGAAGCCGCCCGGCTCGGAATCGAGCGCATGAAGTGCGGGCTCGCCGGCATAAAGACGGTTGAGGTCGCGCACGAGCAATTGCACGCCGCGGTGCATCGGATCGTCGATGAGATGCCAGTGAGGTGAGGCGTCGTGATTGAATTCGGCCTCCTGGGCAAACTCGCCGCCCATGAACAGCAGCTTCTTGCCCGGATGCGTCCACATGAACGCGAAATAGGCGCGCAAGTTGGCGAAGCGCTGCCAGCGGTCGCCCGGCATTTTTCCGAGCAGCGAACCCTTGCCGTGCACGACCTCATCGTGCGACAGCGGCAGCACGAAGCGCTCCGAATACGCGTAGACCATGCCGAACGTCATGTTGTGATGGTGGTAGCGTCGATAGACCGGATCCTCGTGCATGTAGTGCAGCGTGTCGTGCATCCAGCCCATGTTCCACTTGAAATCGAAGCCGAGCCCGCCGTCTTCCACGCGCGCCGTGACGCCGGGCCATGCCGTCGATTCCTCGGCGATCGTGATCGCACCCGGAACGCCGGGCGCGTAGCGCACTTCATGATTGACCCGTTTGAGGAACGCGATGGCCTCGAGATTCTCGCGGCCACCATAGATGTTGGGCACCCATTCGCCCTCGGCACGCGAATAGTCGCGATAGAGCATCGAAGCCACGGCGTCGACGCGCAATCCGTCGACGTGATAGCGCAAGAGCCAGGCCAGGGCGGAGGCGATGAGGAACGCGCTGACCTCGTTGCGTCCGAGGTTATAGATCATCGTGTTCCAGTCCTGGTGGTAGCCCTCGCGTGGATCCGAATGTTCGTAGAGCGGGGTCCCGTCGAACGCCACGAGCCCATGTGCGTCGTTCGGAAAGTGCGCGCTGACCCAGTCGAGAATCACGCCGAGCCCCGCTTCATGAGCGCGATTGACGAATTCGGCGAAACCTTCGGGCGGCCCGAAGCGCGCGGACGGTGCGAACGGCGAAAGCGGCTGGTAACCCCAGGACCCGCCGAACGGGTGCTCCGCGATCGGCAAGAACTCGACGTGGGTGAAGCCCATATCGAGCGCATAGGGGATCAGCCGTTCCGCGAGCTCCGACCAATTCAGGCCGCGATGTCCCGCTTCATCGAGACGCAGCCACGATTCGGGATGGACCTCGTAGATCGAAATCGGTGCATTGGGCGTTTGCAACGCGCCGCGGTTCGCTATCCATGCACCGTCCGTCCAGCGGAATTGCTCGATGCGCTCGACGTCGGCCACGATCGATGCCGTGGCCGGCGTGTGCTCCGTTTGCATCGCGCAAGGGTCCGCCTTGAGCGGTAGCGTATGGCCGTCCCGCGCGATGATCTCGTACTTGTAAGCCGCGCCTGCCGAGAGCCGCGGAATGAACAGCTCCCATACGCCGGCGACGTGTCTGAGCCGCATGGGATGACGGCGGCCGTCCCATGTATTGAATTCGCCGACGACGGACACGCGCCTCGCATTCGGCGCCCATACGGCAAAGCGCACCCCGGGTATGCCGTCTTGCGTGCACGGCCGCGCGCCCAGACACTGCATGACCGCATAGGGGTCAGAATGCGCAAGCCTTCCCAGCGCATCCTCGCCGAGCACGGGACCGAAGGAGTAGGTGTCCTCGATTTCCTGCTCGACGCCATGCCAGTCGATGCGGAGCCGATAAGGCGCCGCGCGTTCGACGAACCCGGCGAAGAGGCCGCCCGCGGCGATCTCCGAGAGTTGACCGATAACGGCGCCGCTCGCGCGATCGACGACAGCGACATGCGCCGCGCCCGGCAGCAGCGCGCGCACGACATGCCCCGCGCTCGTCGCATGCATGCCGAGCCGCGAGAACGGGTCGGGATGGCGTGCGTCGAGGAGCGCTTCGATATCGACAGGATCGAGCCCGATCGCGAGATTGTGTCCGGCACCGTGGTGATGGGGAAAAGACGTGTCGTTCATGAGTACACCGAAGCAAATCACGGCGACGCGGGTGAGCCGTCCGCGTTGCCGTCGTCGTTCGTTGCGCCGGTTTTGCCGCCGCTGGCGGCTCCGGACGGGGGCGTGCCGAGCAGCCGATCCGCCAGCGCCGCGAGCCCGCGCACCGGCAACGCCAGCCAGGTGGGGCGATTAGCGGCTTCATAGCGGACTTCGTACGCGGCTTTTTCGATCAGGAAAATATCGAGCAAGGCGGCCTCGGCTTCGGCGGTGACCAGCGGTTTGACTGCTTTGCCGATCGCTTCACGATAGCCGGCCAGGAACGCTTCTTCGCCGCTCGTGCGAAAACGCTCGAAAAGCATGCGTTTGCGATCGGCTGTCGGCGCGGGTGCGTTTTCGAGCGTCGGCTGTGCGGCCGCGCTCGCATAGGACAGCGAGCGCAGCAGGCCGGCCACGTCGACGAGCGGGCTTCTTTTCATGCGCCGCTCCTCGATCGGCCGCGCGGGCTCGCCTTCGAAGTCGATCAGATAGACATCGTTCTGCGCGACCAGTACCTGTCCCAGATGGAAGTCGCCATGCACGCGAATGCGCAGCGCGTCGAGCGTCTTGGGAACATGCTTGTCGATCGCCTCGGTGAGCCGGCTGCGAATCGAGACAAGGTGTTGCGCTGCCGCGCGCGTATCGGGCGAAAGTTGCTCGCCCGGTTTTGCGAGCTCGGCGGCAAGGAGATCGAGCGCGGCGGCAAGCATCGATTGGGCGCCGCCGATCCATGCACGCACGTCGTCGCGCGTGGCAGGCTCCGGCGCGAAAGCCGGATCGTCGCTCGGCGCCGCGAGTGCCGCGTGAAGCTCGCCGAGCCGGCGTCCTATCGTGCCCGTGAGGCCGCAGTAGCCCCCGAACTTGTCCGCTTCGTCCTCGGCGGGTTCGTCGTCTTCCGCGGCGAGCGCGAGCTCATCGACGACGCGGCGCAGATAGTCGAGCGCCCAGTTCCACGCGTCGCCCTGGTTCTCGATAAAGCCTTGTAGCAGCACGAGCGTATGTGGTACACCCTCGGGGTCGACGCGCACGACTTCGCCATAGAGTGGCGCCGTGTTCGCGTACCCGATCTCGGTCAGATAGCGGCTCATCTCCGCTTCGGGATGAACGCCGCCCACTACGCGCCGCACGAGCTTCAGTACGACGCGCTCGTCCACGATCAGCGAGCTGTTGCTCTGCTCCGCAGCCAACCAGCGGATTTCCGCCGTTTCGCCGATATCCTCGAGCTCGGCGAAGCGGGCTGTCGGCACGAAGCGGATTTCGCTTTTCTGAACCGTGGGCACGGTGGCGCGCTCGCGCATTTTCTTCAACACGCCATGCGCGAACTGCGGCAACGCGAACGCATCGGTCAGATGCCCGATGTTGCGCCCGCGCCGCACGCGCGCGAGTGCGAGCTGCATGAAAAGCGGCACGGTCGTGTCCGCGCCCCACGTGATCCCGAGCGGCAGCACATAGCGTTCGGTATGACTGCCGACATCGGCTTCGACTTCGGTGAATGCAAAGCCTGCATCGGGAATCGTCGTGAGCGCGGCGAGCCGCACGGCCTTCAGTTTCTGGTCCTTCGAAGCGAACCACCGCCGACGGCTCAGATACGATGGCAGCACCTCCGATTCGAGCAGCCGCACATTCTCCGGCGTGGGCCCCGTTTGCTCCGAGCGGATGACGAGCGTGATGAATTCGGGCAACTGCTCCGAGCCCGGCTGGCTCCACGATGGGCGGTCCTCGCTCGAGCAGAGCAAGAACCAGAGAAAGCCGTAGGGCGGGAAAGTCAGCAGGTAGCTGAGCTGCCCGATGGCCGGGAAAACGGAGTCGGCCGTCATTTCCACGGGTACGCGTCCCGCGAACTCCGACAGATCGAGTTCGACGGCTTGCGGCGCGCGCGAGAGATTGGCCACGCAGAGAATCGGTGGATGCCCCTCGAGCTCGCGCAGATAAGCGAGAATCTTGCGATTCGCGGGCCGCAGGAAGCGAATGTTGCCGCGCCCGAACGCATGGGTCGAGCGGCGCGTCGCCAGCATGCGGCGCGTCCAGTTCAGCAGCGAATGCGGATCGCGCGTTTGCGCCTCGACATTGACCGCGTCGAAACCGTAGAGTGAGCCCATCAAGGGCGGCAACACCAGTTGCTCGGGGTCGGCCCGCGAGAATCCGCCGTTGCGATCCGACGACCACTGCATCGGGGTACGTACGCCGTCGCGATCACCCAGGTGGATGTTGTCGCCCATGCCCAACTCGTCGCCGTAGTAGATGACGGGCGTGCCGGGCATCGACAGCAGCAACGAATTGATGAGCTCGATGCGGCGGCGATCCCGCTCCAAGAGCGGAGCGAGCCGTCTGCGAATCCCGAGGTTGAGCCGGGCGCGACGATCGCTCGCGTAAGTGTTCCAGAGATAGTCCCGCTCGGAATCGGTCACCATCTCGAGCGTGAGTTCGTCGTGATTGCGCAGGAAGATCGCCCACTGGCAACTCGGCGGCAGCTCAGGCGTTTGCCGCATGATGTCGGTGATCGGGAATCGGTCCTCGCTCGCGATCGCCATGTAAAGGCGGGGCATCAGCGGGAAGTGGAACGCCATATGGCATTCGTCTTCGTTGCCGAAGTACTCCTGCACGTCCTCGGGCCACTGATTCGCTTCCGCAAGCAGCATCCGGTTCGGATACTCGGCATCGATCGTCGCGCGAATGCGTTTGAGGATCGCATGCGTCTCGGGCAGGTTTTCGTTGTTGGTCCCTTCGCGTTCGACGAGGTACGGCACGGCATCGAGCCTCAGTCCGTCGATGCCCATGTCGAGCCAGAACCGCATCACCTGCAGCACTTCGCGCATGACGGCCGGGTTGTCGAAATTCAGATCGGGCTGATGCGAATAGAAGCGGTGCCAGTAGTAGGCGTTCGCGACGGGATCGTGCGTCCAGTTCGACGGTTCTGAATCGATGAAAATGATCCGCGTGCCGGCGTATTTCTTGTCCGTGTCGGACCAGACGTAGTAATTGCGATAGTTCGAGCCGGGCTTGGCGCGCCGTGCGCGCTGAAACCAGGGGTGCTGATCCGACGTATGGTTGATGACGAGCTCCGTCACCACGCGGATGCCGCGCGCGTGGGCGCCCTGGATAAAGCGGCGCACGTCCGCGAGCGTGCCGTAGTCGGGATGCACGTTGCGGTAATCGGCGATGTCGTAGCCATCGTCGCGGCGCGGCGAAGGATAGAACGGCAGCAGCCAGATCGTATCGACGCCCAATCCTGCAATGTAGTCGAGCTTCGCAATGAGGCCAGGAAAATCGCCGACGCCGTCGTTGTTCGCATCGAAAAACGACTTCACGTGCACCTGATAAATGATCGCATCCTTGTACCAGAGCGGATCGTCCGGCAGCGGCGAGAGCTTTGCGCGACGATGGGCCCGTTCGCGCTTGCGGCTGGCGTCGGGAACCCGATCGGCTTCGGCAGTGGCGGGATCGACGTGATGATCTTCACGCTTCATGATGCGTCTCCGCGGCGGCGGGCCGTCCATGCTCGAGCTGCGCGCGCGTGTCGCGCGGCAATCCCGCTGCCGGTGCGATGCGCAAGATGGCGAAGGGCAGCGTGTCAGGCTCGAGCCGAATGTGCTGATGGCGGCCGCGCCATTCGAAGCGCGCGCCGCTCACGAGATCGGTCACGGCCAGCGCATCGCCATCGTGCATGTGCCAGTGAGCGAAGGTATGCCACGGCACCTCGATGTCGGCTTCCTGTGGCGAAAACGGATCGAGGCAGATCGCGACGAGGATCACGTTGTCGCGCGCGGGCGTGGCCTTTTCGAAAAAGAGGATGCTGTCGTTGTGCGCGCTCGCGAACGTGAGGCCGAGGTGCGTCTGCAACGCGCGGTTGGCGCGCCGGATCCGATTGAGCTTCGTGATGATATCGACGATATTGCCGGGCCTCGTCCAATCCCAGGCACGCAACTGGTACTTCTCCGAATCGAGGTACTCCTCGCTATTGGGCAGCGCCTTCGCTTCGCAGAGCTCGAAGCCGCTATACACGCCCCAGAGTCCCGAGAGCGTCGCTGCAAGCGCGGCGCGGATCATGAACCCAGGCCGCCCCGACGCTTGCAGGTGACGCGGGTTGATGTCGGGCGTATTGACGAAAAAATGCGGCCGGAAGAACTCGCGCACGTTCGTCTGCGTGAGCTCGGTCAGGTAGTCGATGAAGTCGCGTTTCGATTCGCGCCAGGTGAAATACGTGTACGACTGCGAAAACCCGATCTTCGCCAACCGATACATGAGCCGCGGACGCGTGAACGCCTCGGACAGAAAGATGACGTCGGGATGCGCCGCACGGATATCGGCGATCATCCACTCCCAGAACGGCAAGGGCTTCGTGTGCGGGTTGTCGACGCGAAAGAGCCGCACGCCCGCATCGATCCAGAACGCAATGATGTCGCGCAGCGCAAGCCACAGCGCGGGCTTCGCATCGTGCGCATAAAACTCC
>Ga0209672_100585_pt1 | contig 19366 bp, 21 predicted proteins | sample AraplaCol_mMS_r2_FD_184273 | JGI IMG/M metagenome (GOLD analysis project Ga0209672, IMG submission 184273) | Arabidopsis root microbial communities from North Carolina, USA - plate scrape CL_Col_mMS_r2 (SPAdes) (version 2) | ecosystem: Host-associated > Plants > Roots > Endosphere | place: USA...
GCCCGCGCTGGAGCTGGCCGACCTGATGCGCCAGGACATGAGCGGCCGCGGCGTGATCAATGTGCTGGCCGCCGATCAGCTCATCCTCAAGCCGCGCCTGTATTCCACCTTCCTGCTGTGGCTGCTGTCGGAGTTGTTCGAGCAGTTGCCGGAAGTGGGCGATCTGGATCAACCCAAGCTGGTGTTCTTTTTCGACGAGGCGCACCTGTTGTTCGATGACGCGCCGCCCGCGCTGCTGCAGCGCGTGGAACAGGTGGTGCGCCTGATCCGTTCCAAGGGTGTGGGCGTGTACTTCTGCTCGCAGAATCCCGATGACGTGCCGGGCAATATCCTCGGTCAGCTCGGCAACCGCGTGCAGCACGCGCTGCGTGCATTTACGCCGCGCGATCAGAAAGCAGTTCGTGCCGCGGCCGAAACGTTCGTGGCCAATCCCAAGATCAACGTGAGCGAGGCCATCACCCAGCTCGCCGTGGGCGAGGCCTTGGCTTCGACGTTGCGCGATGGCGGCGTGCCCCCGCCGGTCGAGCGCGTGATGGTGACCACGCCCACGGCACGCATCGGCGCGATCACCGAGGCGGAACGCGCCACGGTGCGCCAACGCTCGCCGGTAGGCGGCAAATACGACACCGCAGTCAATCGCGAATCGGCCGCCGAAATGCTCGCCAAGCGCGCCGCTGACAAAGCCGCCGATCCGCAGGTGGTGGCCAGGCAGGCACCGGCCGGTGCAGCGCCCCAGCAAAGCGGTGGCTGGACGGATGCGGCACGCGAGATCCTGCTGGGCACCAACCGTCGACAAGGCATGGTCGAAGCGATGGCCAAGTCGGCCGTGCGCGCGGCGGGCTCGCGCCTGGGCCAGCAGATCGTGCGTGGCGTGCTGGGCGGCATCTTCGGCGGCAAGCGCTGAAGGAGCTCGCATGTCGCAGACACGCGTCATCGCCGTGGTTCTGATCACCGTCCTGCTCGTGCTGTTGCTGCTTTATGCCAACGGCTCGATGGGACGTTTCCTGTGTCGGCACCACAAAGATGGCTGGCTGGAAAAGCATGGCTTCATCACCTGCGTTCGCGCTCCCTAGCATTGAAAGTACTGCTGCCTGAGGCTCAATCGCTTGCGCATGCCGCGACCTAAACCCGTATCGCCACATGCGCCTCTGGCGGGGCGCTTTATCGCGGGGTTGTCCTATCCATTGCGCGGCACGGCGCTGGCGACCTGCGTGCTGCTCGGGCTAGGCCAGTGCCTGACGATACTGCCCGGCATCATCGGCATGGGCTTCGCTTTCTTCCTGTGGCTGGCGCGCTGGCGCTACGCGGCGGCCTGTCTGGTGCATACCGCCAATGGGTTTGCCGAACCGCCCGATGTCGGCATGGATGAAAACGCCGCGGCCGGCCGCGCGCTCACTTTGCTGCACATGCTGGTGATCCTCGCCTGCGTGGCGTGCAAACTGTTCTATGCGCCGATGTTCTGGCCGCTGGTCCTGTTCTGCTCGCTCATCCTGCCCGCCATCGATATGTCGCTGGCCTTCGGCGACGAGGCCAGCGCGTTCAATCCGCTGCACTGGCAGAAGGTGATCGGTCGACTGGGCGCGGGTTATTTCCTGCCGGTGGTCATCAACCTCGTCACCGGCCTGCTGATCATGCTGCCATCGCTGCTGCGGCCCAGCCTGCTGGCCATCCTGTGGCAACCGCTGTTCGCGTTCGGCTATACCTACCTGATCATCTTCAATCTGCATCTGATGGGCGTGATGATCCATCGGCATCACGAGCGTTTCGATCTGCAGCCAGAAGCCGACGTGCTGGCGCGCGAAAGCGGCCAGGACGAAGACGACCGCCTGCTGCTCGCGGTGCGCGAGATGGCGAAGGTCGATCGCCGCGCCGCCATCGGCATGCTGGTGGAACGCATGCAGGGACACAGTGCACCGCCGTCGCTGCATCAGGCCTATCGCGAGCTGTTGGCGCAGGAAGGTCTGACCGCAGGTTTGCTCGAGCATGGGCAGATCTGGATCGCCGCGATGATGGCCAACGACGAGGCGCGTCGTGCGCTTGGACTGGTGCAGGAGTGCGTGGAGATCGACCCGAACTTCCTGCCCGATGCGCCTGAAAGCGTCGTCGCACTGGCCGAACTCGCGTCCGGCGCGGGCATGACGCGATTGTCGCTGAAGCTCTGTCGCGGCTACCTCGCGCGCTGGCCGCGATCGGTCGAATGCCCTCGTCTGGGCCTGCTCGCCGCCCACCAGATGGTCGAGCGTCTCGACCAACACGCCGAGGCCGCCGTGCTGCTCGGCAAGCTCGCAGCGACATGGACAGAGCATCCGCTGCATCAGGCGCTGGTCACGTACGCAACCCAGCTGCAACAGGGGCCCGGCATCTCCCGGGCACCGGCGCTCGACTAGTCGCAAGTCGTGTTGCGGCTTGCCCGGAAGCGGGTGTAGCGTGCGCAAGCCAACTCCTTTGGTGCACCGCCCCGTCCGCAAGCGATTCCGGCGCTCAGCGGCCGTCGACACGACCGGCCCACACCTGGTGCACAAGGAGAGTTTCATGCGTCACTTCATCGGCAAGTTCGTATGGCTGGGCCTGATGCTGGCGACCCCCGTCGCCTTCGCCCAAAGCACCTCGGCGCCCAAGGAGCCGCCCCGCGCGGTCATTTCGCTGTATCGGGTCGCTCCCGGCAAACACGAAGCCTTTCTCAAATGGATGGCCGATCGCGATGCGATCGACAAGCAGCTCGGCCTGCCGCGCGCGCAGTGGTATGCGCACTACCAGGGCGACTCCTGGGATTACATCGCCATTGCACCTGCATTGACCGATGCGCAGCAGAAGAAGGAAGACGATGCGGCCAAGGCCAAGGGGCTGACGATAGGCGCCAAGTCGTCGATCGAATTCCGCCAGTTCATCGCCTCGCACACCGACACCGTCGCCTTTGGCCCGATGAATGTCAGCGACATGGACGCGATGGTCAATTCGCCCTGAAACCACTGACGGGAGTGCACGGACGTCGCTCCCGTCACCGCTCAGGCGCCAGTCCAGCTAAAATCGGTGCGATGAGCAACCCAACGCAATGACCCACGCATGAGCCGCTGGCGCCCACCCTCGCCTTCATCCACCGCCATCATCACGCGCGAGGGCTTCGAGAAGCTCAAGGCCGAGCTGGATCATCTGTGGCACACGCTGCGCCCGGAAGTAGTGAAAGCACTGGCGGCCGCGGCCGCCGAGGGCGACCGCTCGGAAAACGCCGAATACACCTATCGCAAGAAGCAGCTCGGCGAAATCGATCGGCGTGCGCGCTATCTCAGCAAGCGCATCCCGTCGCTCAAGGTGGCCGAGGGCGCGCCGGCGGACCAGGAACTTGTGTTCTTCGGCGCCAGCATCGAGCTGGAAAACGTCGATTCCGGCGAAAGCGTCGTGTATCGCATCGTGGGACCGGACGAGACCGACGCCCGGCGCGGTTGGATCAGCATCGATTCGCCGCTGGCCCGCGCCGTGCTGAAAAAGCGACTGGATGACGAATTCGAAGCGGAGCTGCCCAGTGGGCGCACGCGCTTCGTGATCGTGGCGGTCAGTTACTGATCACCGCCCCTGCAGCAGCGCCTGCACATCCGCCTGGTGCGATTCGACAAAGCGGATGTTGTCCGCGTTGACCCAGACCTGATTGAGGTTGCTGGACAACGCAGGATCGTTGCGTGCCTGCACCGCCATCACCGCATTCATCAAAGCGATATTGGCGAGCATGAACTCGCGCGGCGTGAAGCCGTATTTCTTCACCAAGGCCGGGATGCGCGGATCCGCCGCCATGGCCTGGTTGGCCAGGTCGTCCAGACTGTGCACCTTGCTGGCATCGGGAGCCGCCTGTGGCGGGATGCCGGCGGCGCGCGCTTCGCGCGTTGCGGCGGCAAGGCGTCCGAATGCATCCTCGCTGAGCGTGTATTTCTTGATCTGCTGCTTGTCCGCATCCGGCAAGGCCGGCAACGTACCCTGCGCGTGCACCAGCGTGGTGGCGCCCAACACCAGGGCAAAGACGGCCACGCGGCACGCAGCAAGCACACGATCGAAAGCAGGCATGGGTATCTCCGTAGAAGTGCCGGCATCGCCGGCAGTGGCGTCGCACCAGGAAGTTCAAAGACCACTCAGTCGTGCAGAAGTTGCTTCATCGCGTGCTGATAATCCGCATCGATCTGCTTGAGACGCACCGTTTTGGCCTGATCGTTCACCCAACGCGCGTGCATGGCCTGCTCGCGCATCAGCCGGAATTCCAGGTCGACGAAGGGCCGCAGCACATTGTTGTCGGCTTTGGCGAAGCCGGCCAGGTCGGGAATGCGGGCGAGATTGGCGCGCTCGCGATCACCGGCGGCGCCGGGAGCCTGACCATAGCCGCGCATGAAAGCGATCAGCCGGCTGCGCAAGGGCTCACTCATGCCATCGCGTACGACCAGCACGCCGGAAGGGATCAATGGGGATCGCCAGATCACCCGCAGCTGGGTGCCTTCCACCGGAAAATTGCGGCGGAACAGATCCAGATCGGGGTTGTTGCAGGTGGCCACGTCGACCTCGCCGTTGGCCACGGCGAGAATATTGTTCTGATGATTGCCCACGCGCACATGGGCGAAAAACGTATCGGAGTTGAGCCCCTTGGGCGCAAACACCTCCGCTTCCGGCGCCACATAGCCGGTGACGGACAAGGTTTCACCACGCGCATAGCGCCAGCGCCCGGGTTTGGCGAGCAGTTCCTTGAGCGAGTGAATCGGACTGTCCGCGCGCACGATCAGCATGGCGTTGTTGCCCTTCGCGCCATCGTTGCGCAGGAACTGCGCGACCACGCTCATGTGCTGGTGCTCCACCGCTTCGATGGCCAGACGCCCCGACAGGAACGCGATGTCCACGCGCTGGTCGCCGATGGCGCCCGAAAGGCCGGCATAGCTGCTGACGGAAACCGTGGTGACCGGATGACCGAGCTTGCGCTCAAGGTCTTCCAGCAAGGGGCGCCATTGCTCGCGCGATTCCGCCGCGCTGCCGATGGGCAAGATACCGAAATGGATGGCCGGACCGACCTCGCCCCGCACCACTTCGTCGGCACGCAGACGCACGACGGGCACCAGCAGGCAGGCCACACAAAGTGTGCGGAGCCACCATCCAGGTCCCCGTCCGACGCGTACCCGACCAGCCGTTTCCATGCGCGCTCCCCAGCCCCGCTGGCTTCGTTGTAGCGCGATTGGCGGGCCGCCGCAATTTGTTGCAGGGACGTAACGGTGGCTCAGAGCTCGACTGGCAAAGGATACGCGCGCCCCGCCCGGCGCGGCTGGTAGCACTCGGCGTGCCGGTGAAACGACTCTGCATCGCTGTCGGCGCGCCATCCCGGCAGGCCCGACAGGGGCAAGGGTCGCAGGTCCAGGGGATCGCGCAGCAGCTGCCCCGCGCCGATGCCATCGACGGCGGCTGCCACGGCCTGATCCTCGTCGCCAGCTCCTAGGAAAACGAGCGCCTTGCCTACCAGCAGCTTGCCCGGGCTGAGCGCGTGCTCGAGCAAGGCATGGCCAAACACCTGCACAGAGGCGCGACCATCGGTCCAGGCGCTGCGCTCGCGCCAGAACAACCCGTGCCAATCGTGGTTGTCCCACAGATCGAGCAAGCGACGATCCAGCAGGCTCACCACAACGCCCGCTTCGTCGAAGTGCGTCATCGCGTATTGGGCGCGCGATCGGTCGCGCGTGCCCATGGTGGCTATCTCCGCCATCTGCTGCGCATTGAGGGCGCGCTTCAAGGCGGGATAGCGCAACCAGGCGAAGGCATTGAACAGGTCGTGCCAGTTTGCTTCGCGCGTGGCGATCTCGTGGCGTTCGGCAATGCGCTGTTCGTAGTGCAAGCCATCATCGAGCAAGGCGGCTGTCTGCGCGACGAAACGCTCGCTCTGCCCGACAGGCCTGGCCTCGTTGAGTTCATCGATGGAAGGCCAGCGCGGCCCCTGCATCCAGCTCGCATGCTCACGCCAACCGGCCAGCGGCCAGCGCGCGAACACCACGGGATCGACGCTCTCGCGGGATGGCGCGATGTAACGCATCACGCCACCGCGTTTAGACGGCCAGGCGGGCGTGCAGGTCGTGCTCGTCGGCGGCTTCGATCACCACGTCGACGAACTGGCCTGCCTTCAGCGACTGGCCGTTGGCGATGTGCACCACGCCGTCGATTTCCGGCGCGTCGGCGGCCGAACGTGCAACCGCACCATTGGCGCCCGCCTCGTCGACCAACACCTTCATCGTGCGGCCGATCTTGCGCTGCAGCTTGGCGGCGGAGATTTCCGCCTGCACCGCCATGAACTGCTCGAGGCGGTCTTCCTTCAACTCTTCCGACACCGCGCCCGGCAGATCATTCGCCTTGGCGCCGTCCACCGGCGAATAGGCGAATGCGCCTACGCGATCGAGCTCCGCTTCGCGCAGGAAGTCGAGCAGCTCTTCGAACTCCGCATCGGTCTCGCCGGGGAAGCCCACGATGAAGGTGCTGCGGATGGTGAGATCGGGAACGACCTTGCGCCAGTTGCGGATGCGCTCCAGCGTCTTGTCGATATTGCCCGGGCGCTTCATCAGCTTGAGGATGCGCGGGCTGGCGTGCTGGAACGGGATATCGAGGTAGGGCAGGATCTTGCCTTCCGCCATCAAGGGCATCACTTCGTCCACGTGCGGGTACGGGTAGACGTAGTGCAGGCGCGTCCACACGCCGAGTTCGGAGAGGCCCTCGCACAGTTCGGTCATGCGCGTGCGGTAGCTCTTGTCGCGCCACTGGCGCTCGGCGTACTTCACGTCTACGCCATAGGCGCTGGTGTCCTGCGAGATCACCAGCAGTTCCTTCACGCCGCCCTTGACCAGGCGCTCGGCTTCCAGCAGCACTTCGTCGACCGGACGCGACACCAGGTCGCCGCGCATCGAGGGAATGATGCAGAAGCTGCAACGGTGGTTGCAGCCCTCGGAAATCTTCAGATACGCATAGTGCTTCGGGGTGAGCTTGATGCCGGTATCGGGAATGATGTCCAGCAGCGGGTTGCGCTGTGGCGGCAAGGCGGCATGCACGGCCTGCATCACGCTCGCATAGTCCTGCGGGCCCGAAATCGCGAGCACATCCGGATAGGCCTCGCGGATCAGCTCCGAGCGCTTGCCCAGGCAGCCGGTGACGATCACCTTGCCGTTCTCGTGCAGCGCCTCGCCAATGGCGTCCAGCGACTCCTGCACGGCGGCGTCGATGAAACCGCAGGTGTTCACCACCACGGCATCGGCCGCGCCGTAACTGGGCACGATCTCGTAACCCTCGACCTTGAGCTGGGTGAGGATGCGTTCGGAATCGACCAGCGCCTTGGGGCAACCAAGACTGACGAAACCGACTTTGGGCGAGGCCTGCGACATGGCGTGGGGACCGTAACTATGCGGAAAACGGGAGATTGTATCGCACACACGGCCCCCACACCGGCTTGACTTCCTGAATGGCTAGAATTGGCTTTTGCCGCCGCAGGAGCAGAGCCGTGGGCCAGCACATCAATCTCAACACGACGCGGATGCAGTGCATCGGCGCTTACCTGGCCCAGCCCGAGGGCAAGCCCAAGGGCGGCATCGTGGTGATCCAGGAGATCTTCGGCGTCACCGAGCATATCCGCCATGTTGCCGATGGCTTTGCGCAGGCCGGCTATACCGCCATCGCCCCGGCGTTCTTCGATCATCTGGAGACCGGCGTGGAGCTGCAGTACGACGAGGCCGGCATGAAGCGCGGCAAGGAATTCGTCACTGAGCTGGGGCTGGATCGTGCGGTGGAAGACGTCGCCAGCGCGGCCGAAGCGATTGCCTCGGCCGGACGCATCGGCACCGTCGGTTATTGCTGGGGCGGCACCGTGGCCCTGCTCTCCGCGCTGCGCCTGGGCCTGCCCTCGGTCAGTTACTACGGGGCGCGCAACGTCGCCTTCCTGGGCGAAACGCCCAAGGCGCCGGTGATGTTCCATTTCGGCGAAAAGGACGGATCCATTCCGCCGGAAGCCGTGCAGAAACACCGCGAGATGCTGCCGCAAATGGAAGTGTTCACCTACCCTGCCGGCCACGCGTTCAATCGCGATGTAGGGCCGCAGTACGACGAAGCCAGTGCCAAGCTTGCCTACCAGCGCACGCTGGCCTTCTTCGACAAACACCTGGCGCACGGCGCATGAGCGACTCGGGGTTTGCACTCGATTCGCGTCTGCGCCATGACACGCGCCATGTCGCCTCGCTTGAGTTGTGCGACGTGCTGCTGATGAACGACACGCGCTTTCCCTGGCTGGTGCTGGTTCCCCGCGTGCCTGGCATGGTGGAGATCTGCGATCTGGCCATGGAGCAGCAAGCCATGCTGTGGCGCGAAGTGACTCACGCTTCGCAGGCGCTGCGCTCGCTGGAGCCGTTCGACAAGCTCAATCTCGGCGCCCTGGGCAATATCGTGCGGCAGTTGCATGTGCATATCGTCGGTCGGCGCGAAGGCGATGCCGCGTGGCCGGGGCCGGTATGGGGTAGCGGCGCGGCCGTGCCCTATGACGACAAGGCCCTGGCAGCGCTGCTGACTCGGCTGCGCGACACCCTGAAGGACTGAGCGGCCACTTCGACCGCCGCAAAAAAAAGCCCGCGAAATTCGCGGGCTTTTTTACATGGCAGCCAGCTTACATATGCTGCTGCGGCGGCGGAGCCTCGGTCTTCACCGGTGCCTTGTAATCGTCCAGGTCACGCGCCTTGGTGTCGACCACGCTGATCTTCTTCAGCGTGCCGCCATCGTCGTAGTACACGGTGAAGCCGTAGTCGATCTGCAGGCGGGCCATGTACTGCAAGTGCTGCTTGCGCACCTTGGAGTCGTCGCTGGGCTCCAGCAGCACCGTCTTGGGCAGCTTGCCCTGGTCCTTGAGGTAGGCGAAGTGGCTGCCGGTATCGAGCGCCGACAGCACGGCGCCGTCGACGACGAACTGGCCGCTCTTATAGGCCTGGATCACCGCGTCGAACTGGCTCTTCATGTCCGCGGTGCGCACTTCATCCTTGGCGCTGCCGCGGTGACAGCCGGCCAGCACCAGCATGCTGCCCAGCAGGATGGCTGCGCCGGCGCGGGTCAGCAGCGTGGAAAAACGGGTCATGCGGGATCTCCTGCAATGCATCGATGTGAACAAAAAGAGTGTAGCGCCGCCCCGGCCTGATGCATCGAGCCCGGACGGCAACCATTCAGGTGAACGTGACGGCGATCGCAAAGGACTGCGAACGACGGCTTCAGGTGCGCGGCAACGTGACGCCTTGCTGCCCCTGGTATTTGCCGCCGCGATCCTTGTAGCTGGTCTCGCATTCCTCGTCGGACTCGAGGAACAGCATCTGGGCCACGCCCTCGTTGGCGTAGATCTTGGCAGGCAGCGGGGTGGTGTTGGAGAACTCCAGCGTCACATGGCCCTCCCACTCCGGTTCCAGCGGGGTCACGTTGACGATGATGCCGCAGCGCGCATACGTGCTCTTGCCCAGGCAGATGGTGAGCACTTTGCGCGGTATGCGGAAATACTCCACCGTGCGGGCCAGCGCGAACGAATTGGGCGGAATAATGCACACATCCGCCTCCACATCGACAAAGCTGGTCGGATCGAATGCCTTCGGGTCGACGATGGTGGAGTTGATGTTGGTGAAGATCTTGAACTCGCGCGCGCAACGCACGTCGTAGCCGTAGCTCGACGTGCCGTACGACACCAGCCTGGTGTTGTCGCGCGTCTTGACCTGGCCGTGCTCGAACGGCTCGATCATGCCGTGCTGCTCGGCCATGCGGCGGATCCATTTGTCGGATTTGATGCTCACTCGTGCTCCCGAGGGGCTGATCTGTCGCGCCGGATGGCGTAAAGGTTGGGAAAATAGCGGAAAGTGATGGGTGGCCGCCAGTCGGGGTTGGGTGAGACGGGGTTTGATGGGGATTTGGCAGTCTAGTGGAGCCGAAGATGTGTCGGTTTGTCTGTGGGAGCGCACCCTGTGCGCGACAAACCTACGAAGCGGTACACCCAGGCGTGGCAGTCGCGCACAGGGTGCGCTCCCACAGAGATTGCGCGCTGCCCGGCTCTTGATCCAGCTCTCGATCGGGGCCCCGTATGACGCGGCGGGCGGGTGGAGGAATAGCCCGCAGGGTGGCCGGCATGGATGCCGGCCAGTTTGTCGTCAGGGCAGGATGCCCTTTCGACAAACCCCGCAACCCGCCCGCGCACCTGGAGGGCCGAAGGCCCGGAAGGCGCGTCATCCGGGGGGCCCTTTCTTTTGGTTACTTTTCTTTGGGCAAGCAAAGAAAAGTGACCCGGCCTCCGGCAGGAGGTCGGAAGCCCGCGGCAGGCGAGCAAGCTAGCCTCAATGCGACAACCGAAGATTGAGGCTCTGGATGACCAGCCTTCGGCTGTTGAAAAGCGCCTCCGGCCTGCGCCGGGATGACGAGCAAAAAAAGCGCCTACGGCGCCCCCTGCACCATAATCTTCCCCAACCCCAACGACTTATTCCGCGGCATCCGCGACAACCGCCCCGCCACATTCCGCGCCATCTCCCGGTAACGCGCCGCCAGATCGGACTCAGGCATCGCTGCAACCGTGGGCGTGCCACCATCAGCCTGCTCGCGAATACGAATATCCAGCGGCAGCGAACCCAGATAGGCCACCTGATACTGCTCGGCCATGCGCGCCCCGCCGCCTTCGCCGAAAATATGTTCCTCATGGCCGCAGTTCGAGCACACGTGCGTGGCCATGTTCTCCACCACGCCAAGCACCGGCACCTCGACCTTCTCGAACATCTTCAGTGCCTTGCGCGCATCCAGCAGGGCAATGTCCTGCGGCGTGGTGACAATCACCGCGCCCGACACCGGTACTTTCTGAGAGAGCGTGAGCTGGATGTCGCCGGTGCCCGGCGGCAGGTCGACGATCAGGTAATCGAGCCGTTCCCAGCGGCTGTCGTTGAGCATCTGCATCATGGCCTGGGTGACCATCGGGCCGCGCCAGATCATCGGCGTCTCCTCTTCGATGAGGAAACCGATCGACATGATCTGCAGGCCGTGCGATTGCAGCGGAATGATGGTCTTGCCGTCCGGCGACTGCGGCTTGCCGCTGATGCCGAGCATGCGTGGCTGGCTGGGGCCGTAGATATCGGCATCGAGCACGCCCACCTTGGCGCCTTCTGCCGCCAGCGCAAGCGCCAGATTGGCCGACACCGTGGACTTGCCCACGCCGCCCTTGCCCGAGGCCACCACGATCACATTCTTCACGCCCGGCTGCGGTGCCAGCGTGCCCTGCACTTTGTGGGAGTGCACGCGCGTGCTGATCGACACCGAGGCTGCGGCGATGGCCGGATCGGCCTCCAGCGCGCGCTTGGCGGTCGCGGCCAGCGCATCGACCACGCTCGCGGCCGGGTAGCCCAGCTGGATGTCCACCGAGACGCGGTCGCCATCCACGCCCACGGCGCGGATCGCCTCGGCCATGGGAGCACCGGTATGGGTATCAATAAGTTCGCCAAGGATCTGGCGGACCAGGGCCTCACTCGCCTGAGTCATAGGGATTCGATGCGCTGTCATGGGGGTCACCCATTATGCCAGTGCGCGCATCCCCCTACGGCCTGCGGCGCTTTCGCAATGCAGCTTGACGGGTTTGCGCCCGGTCGGTCAGGCTCAGAACATACGCTTTCGTACGGGAGGATCATCCATGAAGTCACTGCTACGCATCGCTGTGGTCACTGCACTCATGCTGGGCACCAGCGCCGTGTTTGCCGCCGAGGTCACCCCGGTGGGCACCTGGAAAACCATCGACGATGAGACCGGCAAGCCCAAGTCCATCGTGAAGATCACCGACGAAGGCGGCGAACTGAAGGCCACCGTGCTGGAAGTGCTGCAGTCCGACGAGGGCCCGCATCCGATCTGCAAGAACTGCGACGGCGAGCGCAAGGACAAGCCCGTCGAAGGCATGAACATCATGTGGGGCGTGCACAAGGACGGCGACATCTGGGACGGCGGCAAGATCCTCGATCCCAAGACCGGCAAGATCTACAAGGTGAAGCTGCAGCCCAGCGAAGACGGCAGCAAGCTGACCGTGCGCGGGTATATCGGGTTCTCGCTGCTGGGCCGCAGCCAGGAGTGGCAGCGCCAGCCGTAAGGGAAGAGGCTCTTGTGGGAGCGCACCCTGCGCGCGACTGCGGCAAGATGTCATGTTGCGGCAGTCGCGCACAGGGTGCGCTCCCACAAACAGCACGCGGCGCGTTCAGTCCGCCGTAGCCTCGGCCCGATGCACCGCCACGCCATGCGCCGAAAACGACGCACGCGTCGCACGGTCCGCCGAATGCTCCACCACCAGATGCTGCACGCGGGCCAGTTCGGCCACCTGGTGTGCAGCGACGGCACCCAGCTTGTCGTCGGTCGCCACGACCACGGTCTCGTCGCTCGCCTCGATCATCGCGCGCTTGAACAGCGATTCCTCGCTGTCGAAGCCCCATAGGCCGTGCGCCGCATCGATGGCGCAGGCACCGGGAAAACACAGGTCCGCGCGCACCCTGCGCACCTGGTCCACGGCTTGCGCGCCAGTGGCCCCGCCGATGGTGTTGTCGATGCGTCCGCCGATCAGCAAGACATCGAAGCCCTCGCGATCGAGCAGCACCTGGGCGATATGCGGTGCATTGGTGATCACGGTCAGGCGCGCGTCGCGCGGCAAGGCGGCGGCAATCGCTGCGTTGGTGCTGCCCGCGTCGATCAATAGCGTCTGCCCTGCCTGCACCAGACTCGCCGCCTTGCGCGCCAGCGCCTGCTTGCGTGCGGAGTGTTCGTTGCGCCGTTGCTTCAGCGGCGTCAGCGTCACCGTGGGCAGGAGCGCGCCGCCATAAACTCGCTTGCACAAGCCCAGCGCCGCCAGCTCGCGCAGGTCGCGGCGTATGGAGTCTTCCGATACCTCGAACGTGAGCGCCAATTCCGCCGCCACCACACGCCCTTCGGCGCGCAGGCGTTCGAGGATGCGTTGCTGGCGTTCCTCCGGCAGCGCGTTGCTGTCGACACTGGCGATGGGCGACTTAGCCATGGGATGCCTCGCGTGCGGATGCCTCAAGCAGTTCCAGTTCCACCAGGCGCTGGCGCAGGCCATTGGCATCGCGGAACCACCAACCCTGCATGCCCAGCGCTTCGGCGGCCGCCACATTGCGCGCGGAGTCGTCGATATACAGCGCCTTCGACGGATCGACCGCGTAGCGTTCGAGCAATCGCTGATAGATGCGCGCATCGGGCTTGATCAGGCGCTCCTCGCCAGACACGACAATGCCTTCGAACCACTGCAGGAACGGGAAGCGCTGCCGCGCGATGGGAAACGTCTCCTGCGACCAGTTGGTCAGCGCCAGCAGACGCACGCCGCGCGCGCGCAGCTCGGCCAGCAGCGCAACGCTGGCTTCCATCGCGCCGACCAGGGTTTCTTCCCAGCGCAGGTGGTAGGCATCGATCAGCTCCGCATGTTCGGGAAACTGGTGGCGCAACAACGCCGTCGCTTCCGTCCACGGGCGTCCTGCATCCTGTTGCTCATTCCATTCGCTGTTGCAGACCTCGCGCAGAAACCAGTCCAGCTGCGCCTCGTCGTCGATCAGCTGCCGATAGAGGCGGCGCGGGTCCCAGGCAATCAGCACGTTGCCCAGGTCGAAGATCACGGTGTCGATGGCTGGGCGGGTCACTTCACGATCCTCGCGGAGAACGACACCAACACCAGCAGGCCGGCCACGCCGGCAAATGCCATCGGCAGATTGCTGATATGCGCCACCAGGCCGATCAGCGCGGGGCCGCTGAGCAAGCCCACGTAACCAAGCGTCGTCACCGTGGCGATCGCAATCGCCGGCGAGGTATTGGGGAGACGCCCTGCCGCGCTGAACATCACCGGCACGATATTGGAGGCGCCAAGGCCGATCAGCACGAAACCGACCAGCGACATCGCCACGCCCGGCACGCAGGCCACCAGCAGAAACCCTGCCGCGGCCAGCGCCGCGCCGATGCGCATGGCCGCCTCGGGGCCATAGCGTCCGACAAAGCGGTCGCCGGAAAAACGCCCCAACACCATGGCGGCCGAGAAGAAGGCATAACCGAAACCCGCCGATGCAGCCGATACGCCACGGACATCGCGCAGGAACACCGCGCTCCAGTCCAGCATGGCGCCTTCGGCCAGGAAACTCACGAAGCACAACAAGCCAAGCAGCCACGCCAGCGCATGCGGCATGCGCATGGGTTCCTTGCGCGGCGTATCGGCGGTCGGGGCGTCGTCGAGCAGGTCGCTGCGCAGCCACAGCACCACCGCCGCCAGCAGGATCGCCAGGACGCTGGCGGCTGCCGTGAGCGGCACGCCGATCGCCAACAAGGCGCTGGTCAGTGCCGCACCGGTGAGACCACCTACACTGAACAAGCCATGGAAACCGGACATCAGTCGCCCGCCATCGAGGCGTTCCACATCGACAGCATGCGCATTCATGGCCACATCCACCGCACCCAGCACCACGCCGAAATAAAGCAGCACGCCGATCAGCTCGGTGATATTGGTGACCATCGCCAGCACCGGCAGCGCCAGGCACATCAACAGGCCCGAGGCGACGATCAGGGTGCGATTGCCGAGCCGGTGGGCCAGCCACCCCACGAACGGCATCGACAGCATCGAGCCGCCGCCAAACGCGAGCAGCGCCAGCCCGAGCTGGGCGTCATCCAGGCCCAGGCGTGCCTTGGCATAGGGCACCATCGGCGCCCAGGCGGACATGCCGATGCCCGACACCAGGAAGATCAGCCGCGTCGCCCGCCGGGCGCCTGCGAGCGAGGCTGTGTCGGGCTTGCCGGCAATCGCGGCGTCGGTGGTGGAGTTCACGGCATTCCCGTTGGTGGAAAGATTCGGACTAAATGTACATAAACGTGCAAGATCGTGCAATGAGAGATTGGCGGCGATGCCCTGGCCGCCGGATCAGGCTGCCATGTTCGCGCAATCGGACGAACTAAGACACGCGTGATGCCAAAGGCATCGATGGGCGGGCTACGCAGACGTCCAAACGACCGCATGCGCCGGTGATACGCCCACCCCATGTCATAATGGACAACCCCCTCAAGACCGTTGCCGCCCCATGAGCCGACGCCTACTCGTCACCAACGCGCTGCCCTATGCCAATGGCCCGCTCCACCTGGGTCACCTGCTGGGTTACATCCAGGCCGATGTCTGGGTACGCGCGCAGCGGATGCAGGGCAACGAGACCATCTATGTGTGCGCGGACGATGCCCATGGCACGCCGATCATGCTCGCGGCGGAAAAGGCCGGCCTGTCGCCGGAAACGTATATCGAAGGCATCCGCGTCGGACACGAAGCGGACTTCGCGGCCTTTGGCGTGGCGTTTGATCATTACCACTCGACGCATTCGGAAGAAAACCGCGAGCTCGCCTCGCTGATCTATACGCGCCTGCGCGATGGCGGCTACATCGGCCGCCGCGATATCCAGCAGCTGTACGATCCGGAAAAGGACATGTTCCTGCCTGATCGCTACATCAAGGGTGTCTGCCCCAACTGCAAGACGCCCGACCAGTACGGCGACAACTGCGAGAACTGCGGCGCCACCTACGCGCCCACCGATCTGATCAACCCGTACTCGGTGATGTCCGGCGCCACGCCGGTGCTGCGCGACTCGGAGCATTACTTCTTCGAGCTGGGCAAGTTCGAGCCGCTGCTGCGCGACTGGTTCGCCGGCAAGTTCACCGATGGCCAGCCCGTCGCCAACAGCGGCGTCACGGCGAAATTGCGCGAGTGGCTGGACAGCGGCCTGAAGGACTGGGACATCTCGCGCGATGCGCCCTACTTCGGTTTTCCGATACCCGATGCGCCGGGCAAGTATTTCTATGTGTGGCTGGATGCGCCGGTGGGTTATCTGGCCAGCTTCAAGGCGCTGTGCGATCGCACCGACCTGAACTTCGAGGATTTCCTCAGCGTCGACAGCCGCGCCGAGCTGCATCACTTCATCGGCAAGGACATCATCAACTTCCACGGCCTGTTCTGGCCGGCGATGCTGCATGGCGCCGATTTCCGCACGCCGACGGCGCTGCACGTGAACGGTTATCTGATGGTCAACGGCGCGAAGATGTCCAAGTCGCGCGGCACTTTCATCATGGCGCGCACATATCTGAATTCGGGTCTTAACCCGGATTTCCTGCGCTATTACTTCACCACCATGCTCAGCGACACGCCGGTGGACGTGGACCTTGACCTGAAGACCTTCGAGGAACGCGTCAACTCGCACCTGGTCGGCAAGTGGGTGAATATCGCCAGCCGCACGGCGGGCTTCGTGCACAAGTATTTCGACGGCCGCCTCGCCCCGGCCTTCAGCGCGGAAGAACAGGAGCTGTGGCGTGAACTGCTGTCGCTCTACGGCGACGTTCCCGCGCTGTATAACGTCGGCGAGTTCGCTGAAGTGGCGCGCCGCTTCGTCACCATGGCTGACATGGTCAATGGCTACATCGCCGCCAAGGCGCCGTGGGCCATGGCCAAGGACGAGTCGCGACGCGACGAACTGCACCAGGTCTGCTCGTTTGCGCTGGCGGCGTTCCGCCTGCTCGCCGGCCTGCTGAAGCCGGTGGTGCCGGCCACGGTGGAAGCGGCCGAGCGTTTCCTCGCCGCGCCGATCAACGGCTTCGACGATGCGCGCGCCGAGCTGCACAACCACACCATCAACGCGTTCGAGCCGCTGCTCGGCCGCATCGATCCCAAGCAGGTCGAGGCCATGGTGGAAGCGTCCAAGGATTCCCTGGCGCCTGCCGAAAGCAAACCTGCCCCCAAGAAAGCCAAAGAACAAGCCAAGCCCATGACTGAAGCCAGCACCGCACCGACCGCCGCACCCGAAGCCCCTGCCCTCATCGGCATCGACGATTTCGCCAAGCTCGACCTGCGCATCGGCAAGGTCACCGCCTGCGAATTCGTGGACGGTTCGGACAAGCTGCTGCGTTTCGAACTCGATGCCGGCCCGCTGGGCACGCGCCAGATTTTCTCGGGCATCCGCGCCGGTTATGGCGAGCCGGAAAAGCTGCTCGGCCGCAACGTGGTGTTCATCGCCAACCTGGCGCCGCGCAAGATGCGCTTCGGCGTGTCCGAGGGCATGATCCTGTCCGCCGGCGACGGCGGCAGCGACTTGTTCCTGCTCGATGCCGACCAGGGCGCCAAGCCCGGCGCTACTGTTCGCTGATTCCTAGAGTCATGTCGCTCGCCGACCGCATCGACGCCCTGCTGCCGCAGACGCAATGCGAGCAATGCGGTTACCACGGTTGCCGTCCGTATGCGGAGGCGATTGCCAGTGGCGAGGCGAAGATCAACCAGTGTCCGCCCGGCGGTGCCAGCGGCATCGCCAGGCTCGCTGCGCTGTTGGATGTTCCCGTGCTGCCGCTCGATCCGGAACACGGCATCGAGAAGCCGCGCACGCTGGCGCGCATCGTCGAGGCCGATTGCATCGGTTGCACCAAATGCATACAGGTGTGCCCGGTGGATGCCATCGTGGGTGCGTCCAAAGTGATGCACACCGTGATGAGCGACGACTGCACGGGTTGCGAGCTGTGCGTGCCGGCCTGCCCCGTCGATTGCATCGTGCTCGAACCGATGCCGCTGGCACAGGTCGACGACCCAGCCCATGGCGATGCATCGCGCGCGCATTTCCAGCGCCGCGAAGCACGGCTGACGCGCGAACGTCAGCGCCGTGACGACGAGCTGGCCGCGCGCAAGGCCGAGGTGGCCGCCATGAGCACACCGACCAATCCCGTGCTCGCCGCGCTTGCGCGGGCCAAGGCCAAACAACAAGGAAAGACCTCGTGAAGAAGGCCGACATCGTCGAGCTGTTCAGCCGTCTGCGCGAAGTCGATCCGCATCCCACCACGGAACTGCACTACACCACGCCGTTCGAACTGCTGGTGGCGGTCGTGCTGTCGGCGCAGGCGACCGACGTGGGCGTCAACAAGGCGACCAAAAAGCTCTACCCGGTGGCGAATACACCGCAGGCGATCCTCGACCTGGGCGAGGACAAGCTCAAGCAGTACATCAGCACGATCGGCCTGTTCAACAGCAAGGCCAAGCATGTGATGGCGCTGTGCAGGATCCTGGTCGAGCAATACGACGGCGAGGTGCCGCAGACGCGCGAAGCACTGGAAGCGCTGCCCGGCGTGGGTCGCAAGACCGCCAATGTGGTGCTCAATACGGCCTTTGGCCACGCCACCATCGCGGTGGACACGCATATCTTTCGCGTCTCCAACCGCACCGGTCTCGCACCGGGCAAAGACGTGCGCGCGGTGGAAGACAAGCTCGAAAAAGTGGTGCCGCTGGAATTCAAGCAGGACGCTCACCACTGGCTGATCCTGCATGGACGCTATGTGTGCAAGGCGCGTAAACCCGACTGTCCACAATGCGTCATTCGCGATTTGTGCCGTTACAAGGACAAGACCAAGGCCTGACCACTTGCTGCACTGAAAGGCCACGCGAGCGATCCACTTGCTTGCTCGGGGCTTCAACAGTTACGCCGGTAACAACGTCGCTGCAGCGTCGCAGCGGTCAGGTACGCGCAAGTACGAGGCGATATCGATGGACGCATCGATGACGATCCCGTGACGAGCCTAGGTCATTGGTCACGACTCACGCTGTCGTCGTACCGACATCTCGTGCGCACTCCATCCGTTTCGTTTGCAACGACAGTCGCGATGCATGTGCATGATGATGCGACCAAGTCATCGACGCGACATCTGGCGTGTCTATGCCTCCACACCGTTCGTCACATGCAAGCGGCACGTTCTTGCATTCTCGTGTCGTGCAAGCACGAAACACCTGTGACTAGTGGCCTATAACCTGTGGAGAGGGTCTCTAAACCTCATAAATTCCTCAGTGTTTCGTGCAAGTTCCTCAAGCATCGATCGCTGCATCGACCTAACGTTGAGCCTCCCCCGGAACTCTCCCCGTTAGGAGGCACCACCATGAAGCGCTTCATCCTCCCCGCTCTCGTGGCTGCACTAGGTTTTGCCAGCGTCGGCACCGCATACGCCTCGGTCGAGACCTATACTGTCAGTATGAATGGCTACGCCGTCATTGGTTTCGTTGGAAACACTCCCGCTGATTTCGCACGCGCCCAGCAGAAGGCGAATGGCTGGGAAACCCAGCGTCACCTGATGTTGAAACCACAATCGATCAAAGCCGTAGCCATCGATCAATCGTCGGGCGTCGCCCTCAACCAGACCGAACTGCGCGCAGCCATCGTGCAGGCCGCCCTGGCCAAGACTCCTTGAACGCGCTTTCCCCAAGCGCTTGACCGGCGCCCCACTTCGCGCCAAAACAGGAAGGAAGACGGCGAGCCCGCAGGCTCGCCGTCTTCCTGTGCGCGTCGGGTTG
>Ga0209672_100588_pt1 | contig 19327 bp, 19 predicted proteins | sample AraplaCol_mMS_r2_FD_184273 | JGI IMG/M metagenome (GOLD analysis project Ga0209672, IMG submission 184273) | Arabidopsis root microbial communities from North Carolina, USA - plate scrape CL_Col_mMS_r2 (SPAdes) (version 2) | ecosystem: Host-associated > Plants > Roots > Endosphere | place: USA...
CCGCGCAATCGGTGATGCTCGTGCGTCAAAACGGTGTGCCGGTGGGCTTTACGACCTTCATGACCACCGATCTGAATGTGGAGGCAACCGTTGGTGTGATGCGGCATTTGCCAGACGCATCGCCTTATCTCATGGACTACCTGTTCATCGAGCTCGCGATGCATCTGAAAAGTGCGGGCTATCGGTTTCTCAGTCTTGGCATGGCGCCGTTTTCGGGTGTGCAGGCAATGCCCCTCAGCTCGCCGCTTCATCGGCTTGGATCGATGGTCTGGAGATTCGGCGGGCGTTTCTACAATTTCCAAGGATTGCGTGCATTCAAAGGCAAATTCCAGCCGGGCTGGGAGCCGCGCTACCTCGCGGTCTCAGGCTGGATGGGCGCGCTCTTGACCTTGGTGGATCTTTCAATTTTGGCGGGCGGTCGCCGTTCATGACAATTCGTTTGGCAGTACGGAAGTTTGGCTCGCTCGCGATGGCAGCGGGCCTGTTGGTCTCTGGCGCGGGTCATGCCGAGCCTGAGCGTATTTCGGGCGGTCGCTATGGCGACGTGACGGTGGCATGGCCCGCGGGCGAGTTGCGCGGTTTCGTCGTGCTTTTCTCGGCCGGCAAGGGCTGGAAGGCGGCCGATCAGCAAGCGGCCGAAGCATTGGCGCACGAGGGCGCGCTGACCGTAGGGGTGGATACCGAGCGGTATACGGCCAATCTCGCGGCCGATAAGGATCCTTGCCAGCAATTGGTCGGGGATGCCGAGGCGCTCAGCCATCAGCTCGAACGGCAACTGAAATCGAACCGTTATTTCGCGCCGATCGTCGCGGGAACCGGCGAAGGCGGCACGCTTGCGCTGCATGTGCTCGCGCAGGCTCCGGCGAATACGGTGGCGGGCGCCGTATCGATCGATCCGCACGGCACATTGGATAAGCGGATCAAGCTTTGTCCTCCCGATCCGACGATCAGCCGCGGCAGCGTATTGCCCGGTTTCGTGGAAACGGGCGTGACGAGTCAAAACGCTATCGCGGCAACCCGGCAGGCCGAACGCTCGGCCGTCAAGGAAGGCGCGGATTCGCCCAGTTTCCGGAATCGGAAGGACGACAAGAGCCTCATCGAACCCATTCTGGCGCGCTCGCCGCACTTGTTTGCCGCGGCTACGCCACGCGACGAACAGTTCGTCACGCTCGTGCGCCCGCACCTGCTCGCCGACACGGTCAACGAGCAGGATGTCTCCGATTTGCCGCTGATCGAATTGCCGGCGGCCCATCCGCGCGGGATGCTCGCAATCGTCATGTCGGGCGACGGCGGTTGGCGCGATCTGGACAAGAGCATCGCCGAGGAATTCGCCAAGGATGGCGTATCGGCCGTGGGCTGGGATAGTCTGCGTTATTTCTGGAGCGAGAAAACGCCGCAGCAGGTGAGCCACGATCTGGCGCGCGTGATTCGTTTTTACTCGGCACGCTGGCACATCAAATCCGTTGCGTTGATCGGCTATTCGTTCGGCGCCGACGTGATGCCGTTCGCCTACAATCGGCTACCGGCCGCGGTGCGCGAGAAAGTCGCGCTCGTCTCGCTGCTGGGCTTTGCGCCGACGGCCGATTTTCAGGTCCGCGTGACCGGTTGGCTGGGCATGCCGGCGAGCGACAAGGCATTGCCGGTACGCCCCGAGGTGGATCGGCTCCCGGCCGGACTCGTTCAATGCTTTTACGGCGAGACCGAGGAAGACAGCCTGTGTCCGGCGCTGGCCGGCACGCGCGAAGTCATTCGTACACCGGGTGGGCACCACTTCAGCGGTACCTATGGCGGGATGGAAGACCAGATTCTGGCTTCGTGGGAAAAGCACATGCAGGCGCAGGGTACGGTCGCGAAGCCTTGATTCGGGCAGGCGCGCGCAAGGCGCGCCGTTTCGCATTGACCTAATGCTTCCTTTGTCGAACGCGCTCGGCAAATAGCTTATATTGAGCGGGCTTGTTCGCAGGCATGCGGGAGCGACGACCTGGGTTTCGTTGCTTGCCTCGTTTGCTTGCCCTTTCAATGCAGCGGTTTTCGATGCCGCCATCCCAACGGGAGATCGCCATGGACGCACAGCAGCTCATTTCCGAGTTTCTTTCCTCTGAACACGGGAGCCAGGCAGCACAGGCTCTGGCGTCGCAAGGCATCGGTGCCGACGATGCTCAGCAGATGCTGAGCCAGGCGGCCGAGACAGCGCATGCGCACGTCGAGGAACAGGGCGGCGGGCTGCTCGGCGAAAGCCCGGGCAAGAGCTTTTTCGCCGCGTTTGCCGCAGGCATGGTCCGCGGTGACGGTGTCTTCAAGTCGCTGGTGGAAGGTGGCGAAGGCGTGCTGACCGGACGCGTTGCCGAATCGATCGCCAACCGGATGGGCGTGGATCCCTCGGTTGCATCGACGGTCGCCGCCGCGGCGACACCCTATCTCGTTGCGTTCCTGAAAGAACGGCTGGGCTGAAGCCCGCTGCCGCTCGCATACTGCGTGGCCAAACGGCGCGCATGCGGGCGGCGCCGGCAACGGGAGGGGGATGCAAATGACGCGGGATGAAGAAGCGACATGGCGCGTAGGGGTGCTTTACTCGCGCAGCGGCGTAACGGGCGCAACGGAGTCCGAGCATTTCTTCGGAACGGTGCTCGCGATCGAAGAGATCAACGCCGGCGGCGGCGTGGCGGGGCGCCTGCTCGATCCTGTCGCTTACGATCCGAAATGCGATGCCGACGAGTATCGCCGCCTTGCGACGCGCATGTTGCAAGACGATGACGTGACCGTCATCTTCGGCTGCTCGACATCGTCGAGCCGCAAGGCCGTCCTGCCCGTCATCGAACGCAACAATGCGTTGCTTTGGTACTGCTCGATCTACGAAGGATTCGAGTATTCACCGAACGTGATCTACACGGGTGCCGTGCCCAATCAGAACAGCATGCAGCTGGCCGCTTGGCTCTTGCGCCATCGCGGCCGCCGGTTTTTTCTCGTCGGCGCGGATTACATTTATCCGCGCGAGTCGAACCGGATCATGCGCGACATCGTCGAGGAGCACGGCGGTGAAATCGTCGACGAAGTGTATTTGCCCAGCGATGCCGAGCCGGCGGCGCTCGAAACGGTGGTCGGCGAAATCGCGCGTGTGCGGCCCGACGTCGTCTTTTCGACGCTGATCGGACGCGGTGCGCGTGCGTTTTATCAGCTTTATCGCGATCACGGGCTCGATCCCGCCGATATCCCCATTGCGAGCCTCACGATGACCGAAGGCGAGACACGCATGATCGGCCCGGCGTTGTGTGGCGGCCATATCGTCTCCGCGACTTACGTCAATTCCTTGGACAATCCGAGCAACCGGCGCTTTCTACAAGCATGGCGCACACGATTTGGCGATCAGCCGGCCAGCATGTGGTCGGAGATGGCGTATAACCAGGTGCATCTTTTCGCACTTGCGTTGGCGCGAGCGCAAAGTCTCGACGCGTCCAAACTCGTCGATGCGGTTCATGATGTGGAATTCGATTCGCCTGAAGGGCTGCTTCATATCGATGCCGGCAACAATCATGCGGTATTGACGCCGCGCATTGCCGTTTGCAAGCCCGATGGAACGTTCGAAGTGGTTTGGGAGAGCCGTCACCCGGTCAAGCCCGACCCTTATCTGACCACTTACGGATTCGCCGAATTCTGGCTGGACGGAGACGCAGCATGAGCATCACCGCACGGCGTCTATTCGATGATCTGCGCTCGTTGCGGGTTGCGGTCATTCATCCGCCTGGGGACGATCGCAGCATCCTCGAGGAGCAACTGCGGCGGATCGGCTGTCCGGTGCGCATCGTGTGGCCGTTCCCGCCGCAATTGCCCACGGACGCGGACGTCATTCTCTTTCTGGTCGGGCCCGAGCTTCGTAGTGCGGGCAATTGGTGCGCGGCCGATACCGCGGCGACGCTGATTGCGCTATCCGATTATGAAAATCCGACGGCATTGAAAATGCTGGTCGATACTCAGGCGCATGGCGTCATTGCGAAGCCGTACCGTTCGACGGGGATTCTCAGCACGCTCGTGCTCGCGCGGGCGTCGTCGGGCTATCAGCAGCGCCTCGAGAACAAGATCGGCAAGCTCGAGGAGGCCATCAAGTCGCGGCGTCATGTGGAGAAGGCCATTCGCACGCTGATGGACGCTCACCGGCTCAGCGAAAGCGAAGCGTACGAGCATATTCGCTCGCGCGCAACGGAGTTGCGCGTGACCATCGGCGAAGTCGCGACGATGGTCATCGATGCGCACGAGGCAATGGAAAAGCTCGGCTTGGGTAAGCCGGGGAAACGATGACGGACATTGGAAGCAGGATATCCATGGTAAACACCGCCATGCGCCGCTATGGGGCGGCTGCATTTTTACTCGCTGCGTCGTCATGGGCTTCGCACGCGTTCTCTGAAGAGATCGGCAGCGTCAACACGAACTTCCGATTGCCGAAATCGGACCGCGTGGTAGTCGAGGCTTACGATGATCCTGCCGTGTCCGGCGTGACCTGCTATGTCTCGCGCGCGAGAACAGGTGGGCTCAAAGGAGCGTTCGGCGTCGCGGAGGACCCGACAGAAGCGTCGATCGCCTGCCGGCAAGTCGGCCCAATTCGATTTCAAGGCACCGTGCGTCAGCAAGAGGATGTCTTTACCGAGCGGATGTCTTTGATCTTCAAAACGTTGCACGTCGTGCGGATCGTCGATGCGAAACGAAATGCGTTGGTCTATCTGACCTATAGCGACCGCGTGGCGTCGGGCAGCGCGAAAAACAGCGTCAGCGCGGTGCCGCTGCCCGCCGGTACGCAGATTCCGCTCAAGTAGTGCCGTTCGGCGTATCGCCGGTCTCAGTCGATCGTCTCGCCATTCCGATTCCAATTCCCATGAGCATTTCTTCGCCGGGCGGCGCGCCAACGATACTGTTCGGCGCATTCGATCGGCACAATTTCGGCGATCTGCTGTTCCCGCATATCGTCGGGCGTATGCTCGCGCGCGATGATGTGCGGTTCGCCGGATTGGCCGCGCGCGATTTGCGCCGCTATGGCGGTCACCAGGTCGCCGCGGTTGCGCAATTGACGGCGTCGCCCGGTACGACCAGCCCGAACATCGTGCACGTGGGCGGCGAGCTGTTGACTTGCAACGCGTGGGAGGCCGCGGTGATGCTGTCGTCCGCCGAGCGCGTTCAAGCGGCCATTGCCGGCGAAAGCACATGGAAGCGGGAGGGTACCGCATGGGCGCTCGCGCATCTGGGCGTGCCGGCCCGCGCGCCGTACGTGTGCTCCCGGCATGCGATTGCCCGGCTGCATGCCCGGCGGGTCGTATTCAACGCGGTGGGTGGCGTCGATCTGGACACCGCTGCGCCCGCGTTGCTCACAGAGGTGCTGGATGCGTTGCGCGCCGCGGACCACGTCAGCGTTCGCGATACGCACACAAAAGCGTTGTTGCAAAAGGCGAATGTCGACGCTGAGCTCGCTCCCGATCCCGTGGTCATGGTCGCGGATCTGTTCGGCAATAAAATCCGGCGCCGGGCGTCTCACGGCGAGGTGAAGCAAGTGCGCAACGCTTTTCCGCGCGGCTATATCGCGGTCCAATTCAGTGCGGACTTTGGGGACGATCGAACGCTCGATACGATCGCGCGGCGACTCGAGTCCACGGCCGTCCCGTCCGGCCTCGGCGTGGTGCTGTTTCGGGCGGGGGCGGCGCCGTGGCACGACGATCTGCGGTGTTACGCCCGTCTCGCGTCTCGTCTGCAGCGCGCGTCCGTCAAGCTGTTTTATTCGCTGAACATCTGGGACATTTGCGCACTCATTGCGCAAAGCCGCCTGTATTGCGGCAGTTCGCTACACGGACGCATCGTTGCAATGGCGTTTGGCGTGCCGCGCGTCAACGTCCGCCATCCTGCGCGAACGGGTCGTTTGACCAAGCAGGCCGCTTTTGCGGCGACATGGGAACGCCCGGAGCAGGCTGCGGTCGTTGCGATCGACGACATCGAGCAGGCTTGCAATCGCGCGCTTGCGTCGAGCCAGGGCGAACTGAACGTCAAAGCGCGCGAATTGGCCACCTGCTATCGGGAGGCATTCGCATCGGTCCGAGCGCGATTGTCGTAAGACGTTCAGCGACGCTGGCGCATCAGCGAACCCGGAACACGCCACCGATGCCGACACTGACCGGTGCCGGAGCGTAATAGGCCGGCGCATACGAGTAGTACCCCGGCGCGGGGCCGTAAGCGTAGGGCGGGGCGACAACGCAGCCGCCGAGGACGCCTGCCAGCGCGAATATAAGAAGGAGCCTTGGCACCATATCGTTCTCGTCGATTGTCAAAGGACGCCGCCCGGAATTGGACGCAGCGCCGCAACACTGTATTCAAACCTTCACGATGTAGCTGACGACCGGAGTCTAATGCGCAGTGTTCGGCAGTGCGTTTCGTGAGGACTTACAGGTGTTACGGGTTGTGACGGGCCGGGGGCGCTCCGGGCTCCTCGGTTGGGGGCCCACCGTCATCGACACATGCGCGTGACGCTTTTACGCGTCACTATCAGTAGTACTAAATGTTAATTATTGGTTTTAGTTTATCGACGGCTAAAACCGCAGCTGAAGAACCGAAAAAAGCACCCGCTTTGGGGGTTATGCCCTCTCAACTTTAGCGCTCCAGATGCCGATAAGGCTTGTAGGTACATTGCACGATAATTCGTAATACGGAATCAGGCGACGCTTCAACCGTTCGAAAACAGGGAACAAATGAAACTGAAACTTACCATCAAGGGACGCATCGCCATTGCGATGGGCTCGCTCGGCGTACTACTGATTGCGGTAAGCATTTTGGGCCTCGTCGGCATGAGCCGCGCAACCGATGCAACGTATGCCGTCTTTTCGGACAATCTGCCCAGCGCCGTGGCGACCGGCAATGCCGCGGCGTTCGTTTTACGCGAGCGCGTCGTACTCGATCGTGCGGCGCTGACGCCTGACGATCCCAAGGTTCAGGCCACGTTCGATCGCGCCCGAGGGTATCGCGATGTTTCGAATCGTTGGTGGAACCGATATCTGGCATTGCCTCGCAATCCTGAGGAAGATCAGTTGGCGAACAAGGTCACGGCGACCCGTCAACAGATGTACGAGGCGATCGATCATGTGATCGAGGCGATCAAGAGCAAAGACCCGAACGAAATCCGCGTGAAGACGTCGGCTTTGACCGCGCCTTACGTCGCGTTGGGTGCCGCAACCGATGCCTTGACCGACCTTCAGGAGCGCAATGCGAAGGCGAGCTACGACGAGGCCATGAGCCAATATCGCCTCTTTCGCGCGATTGCGATTGCCATGCTCGTCGTGGGGGCCAGCGCGGCGGCACTGGCATGGGTGTCATTGCGTCGTGCGATCGGCGGCCCGCTCGATGTCGCCCGCACGCATCTGCGTGCCATTACCGCGGGCGATCTGAGCCGGGCTGTACCCATCACGAGCCGCGACGAGATGGGTCAGATTCTCGAAGGGCTTGCGCAGATGCGCGATGCGTTGCGTGAAACGGTGCGCTCCGTTCGCGACGGTAGCGAATCGATCGCGCAGGCAACGCAGCAGATCGCTGCCGGCAACTTGGATCTTTCAGCGCGTACGGAAGAACAAGCGGCGTCTTTGCAGGAAACCGCCGCGGGGATGGAAGAATTGACGGGGACCGTCCGTCAAAACGCGGATAACGCCGATCACGGCAGCCGGGTGGCCTCGGATGCTACGACGGTTGCGAATCGCGGCAGCGATGTCTTCACGCGCGTGGTCGGTACGATGGGCGAGATCAGCGACAGCTCCTCGAAAATCGCCGACATCATCGGGATCATTGAGGGCATCGCGTTCCAGACGAACATCCTCGCGCTGAACGCGGCCGTGGAAGCGGCTCGTGCCGGTGAGCAGGGGCGCGGATTCGCGGTCGTTGCGGGCGAAGTTCGCGCGTTGGCGCAGCGATCGTCCAGTGCCGCCAAAGAGATCAAGCAGTTGATCGATACTTCGGTCTCGCGCGTGCAAGCCGGTTCGTCGTACGTCAATGAAGCCAGCACCGCGATGCACGAGATCATGGATTCTGTCGCGCAGGTCAGGGAGATCATGACCGGAATTGCGACGGCATCGTCAGAGCAGCGTGTCGGTATCGACCAGATTGCGCTCGCGGTGACGCAGATGGACAGCGTCACTCAGCAAAACGCCGCGCTCGTCGAGCAAGCCGCGGCGGCCGCGCAATCGCTCGACCAACAAGCGGTCAAGCTGAAACAGGCGGTGGCGATTTTCAAGCTGGACGCGTAAGGCTCAGCCCGAGTCGTCGTCCACAGCCTTGCGCTCGCGCCGCGCTTCATTGCCGCGGCGCGCCCGCAACCGTTGGCGCGAGAGGACATGGATGACTTCCCCGGTGCTTGCGCCTTGGGGGATTTCGTTCCGGATCACATTGGGCAGCATGGGGCGCCCCGCGCGTTGTCTGCGCAGCGCGCGCGCAATGGCTTTACGGCAGTCTTCTCCGTGGCAATCCCATTCGTCCCGGATTTTTCCGCAGTACTGACACTTTTCCATAACGAACAGTCTAGCGGCAATCTCATGCGCTGTCCGCGCGCGTGGCCAGATAGAGGCCCAATGCCGCCAGGGCCATGCCGAACCACGCACGTAACGCAATCGGCTCGTGCAAGGTCACGAGCGCGATTGCGGCGGTCGCGGGCGGCACGAGAAAGAAGAGCGCCGATACGCGCGATGCCTCGCCGAAGCGCACCATAGCAAGCAGCAGATAGATCGCCACAAGCGAATTGCAAATCACGAGATAAGCCAGCGAGCCCAATAATTCGGTTGACCACTGTACGTGCATCGGCTCGAGAAAAAACGCGAGCGGTGCCGTAATGAGGAGACCGACCGTGTATTGCACGAGACTCGCGCAGACGGGATGCGTTGTCGTGGCGAAACGTTTTTCCCACAGCGTGCTGCCCGTGATCGTGAGCAATGCGAGTACCGCGAAGATCAACGCCCACATCGACGAAACATGGATCGACGATTGGGCCGTGATGACGATGACGGCGCCGGCCACGCCCAGCGCGAGTCCGAGCCAGCGCTTTCGCCCCACGTGCTCGCCCGCGATCGCTGGTGCGAGCAATCCGATCAGAATCGGCTGCTGCGAGGTGATCAGCGCCACTGCGCCGGCCGACATACCGTATTTAAGACTCAGATAGGTGAATGCGAAATAGCCGGCCTGCAATAGCAAACCGGTCATCGCGAGCTGAAGCCAGGTTTTCGGGTGCGAAGGGAATTCAGGCCTGAATAGCAACGCCAACGCGACCAGGATGCCAACGACGATGGCATAGCGCAACGCCAGAAAGGTCAGTGGATCGGCGTAACGCAGCCCGAGCTTCAGGAACACGAATCCACTGGACCAGAGCAGCAAAAACAGCGCCGGTGCGGCTTTGAGCCAGCGTGGGCGGACCGCCGTGATGGATTCTGTCGTATGCGACATTGCGGGTTTATCTTTCGATTCGAAAGGGAGCCGTCCGTTTTACCATATTGGCGGGCTCCCCTACCTTCTGGCGAGCATGGACGCGCTCGCGTTTTCCCCCTCTCAAGAAACGTTCCTCGTTGCCGTAAAAAGTGTCGATAGGAGGCGAAATCCTTTCGCCTGTCCGATAGCAATAGAGGGAAAAGTGAACCGTCTAAGCCTGAACGCCAAATTGTGGCTTGCGTTGGTTGTAACCTGGCTCGGCCTTTTGTTTTTGGGCGGTTGGGCCGCCATGCAAACGCGTGACATCATGCTTACGGAGCGTAAGGCGGCTATTCGCAATGTGGTGGAGGCCGCCAGCGGCATCGTGGCCGAGTATGCGAAGCTGGCCGACAACCATACGCTGACCGAGGAGCAGGCCAAAAAAGAGGCGATGGCGCGTTTGTCCGAAATGCGCTATCCCGGTATGGGATACCTGATGATTTCGAACGCGAAGCCCGTCGTGCTCATGCACCCGACGCTCGCCGATTTGCGCAATAAGGACGTCAGCAACTATGCCGATTCGAACGGCAAACTGCTGTTCGTCGAAATGGTGAAGGTGGCGCAGGCGAATGGTCAGGGCTTTGTCCCGTACATGGCGCGGCTGCCGGGGAAGACCGATCGCGTGCCGAAGATCAGCTACGTTAAACGGTTCGTGCCCTGGGATTGGTATTTGATGTCCGGACTTTATATCGATGACATCGATAAAGCATTCCACGCCGATTTGCTTCGTTATTTCATCGCGGTGCTGATTATCGGGGCGCTCGGCTCCGGTGCGCTCATCACGATCATCCGCAACGTGAAACGCAGCCTCGGCGGTGAGCCGTCCTACGCCGCTTCGGTCGCGCAGGTCATTGCCGAGGGCGATCTTTCGCATCGCGTCGTCGTGGAGTCGGGCGACGGCAACAGCATGCTGCTTGCGATGCAGCGCATGCAGCAACATCTCGCCGATGCGATCCGGCGTATTCGCGGTAGTACCGAGACGATCGAGGATGCGGTTCAGCAGATTGCCGCCGGCAACCTCGATCTTTCATCGCGTACGGAGCAACAGGCCGCCTCGCTTGGCGAGACGGCCGCGAGCATGGAAGAGCTGACTGCGACGGTCAAACAAAATGCTGATAATGCGCGGCAGGCGAATCAGATGGCGACGGATACTTCGCGCATTGCGAACGAAGGCGGTGAGGCGGTTCATCAGGTGGTGGCTACGATGCAGAACATCGCCGATAGTTCGACGCGTGTGGTGGACATTATTGCCGTCATTGAAAGCATTGCGTTTCAGACGAATATCCTTGCGCTGAATGCGGCCGTTGAAGCGGCGCGCGCGGGCGAACAAGGCCGCGGCTTTGCGGTGGTTGCCTCCGAGGTGCGTAACCTTGCGCGCCGCAGTGCGGATGCGGCGAAGGAGATCAAGTCGCTCATTGAGGATTCGGTGAGCCGCGTCGAGGACGGCAAGTCGCTCGTTGCCGTTGCCGGCACGAAGATGGATTCGCTCGTGCAGTCGGTCAAGCATGTGAGCGAGATCATTCGGGAAATTTCGTCGGCGTCCGAAGAGCAAAGCCGCGGCATCGAGCAGGTCAATATCGCGATTGCCCAGATGGATCAGACCACGCAGCAGAATGCTGCGATGGTGGAGGAAGCGGCTGCCGCCGCTCAGTCGATGCAGGAGCAGGCGCGGGTGTTGGCTGAGGTGGTTGATGTGTTTCGGTTGCCGGCGGCGGTTTGAGGGGGCTGGCCCAGGTGCCGACAGGCACCGCGCCCAGCTCTATGCGCACGAGCCGACGGCATTTCACGACAATCCATTACACTACCGCCTCGATCGGCTCCCGACGACAGGCGGCACATGGAAAACTTCAACGATCGCTCGCGCACGTTCATTCCGAAAGCCGTATTTCTCGTCGCGCTTTTCGCCGCGATAGCGTCGGCGAGCGAGGCCGCGAGCTTCGACTGCGAGAAAGCAAGGCCGCCCGTCGAAACAGCGATTTGCGGCAATCCTACGGTATCGAACCTCGATAGCGATCTCGCCGCGGCATGGAAAGACGCACTCGCGCGAGCCCAAAACGCCGCGGCACTGAAGACCGCCCAGCGACGATGGCTGACTGAGCGCAACGCTTGCGGAGCGGACACCGCATGCCTTATAGACCGATACCGCGAGCGGCTCGCCGCGCTCAATGGCAGCCCACTTTCCGGTGACCGCTGGGACCAAACCCGGTGGCTCGATACCGATGTTGCCGGCGTCGGCGGTCAACTGACATTCACCGGCTCGCCGCCCAACTTGCACTTCTCGATGCAAGGCGTCAACGGCGCAAATGCAAGCGGATACGATGGCGATGTCACGCTGACGGGCGACGAGGCCCACTATCGCGGAAAGGACGGATGCCAGCTCGAGTTCTCGAGAAAGGCCTCGCGCATCCTCGTACGGGAAAAGAGCAGCGGCGGAAAGTGCGGCGAGGCGAGCGGCGTAGGCCTTGGCGGCGAATACGTAACGTGGGCGAAGTTTGCCGCGAAGCCCCAGGCCGACCTGGTGACGCTCAAGGTACTCGACGACGCTGCGCAGAACAAGGCAGCGCATTCATTGCTCGGGAGAGACTACGAGACCGTCGTCGATACGGTCAACATGAACGACCCGCAGCAGGATCTTGATGGTCTCGGGGCTAACGTTCAACACTTTTTCGTCCGTGGACTCGCGGACACGAACGCATCGATCGTCATGCACCGCGGCGCGCAATTATGGGTCGGCGTGCTCGTATTCGATTCGGGCAACCATGTCCGGATGCGTTATTACACGAACGTGCCGGAATGGAAACAGCGCTTGCCGAAGACGCTGCGTGCCTGGCACGACTCCATCGACAAAAATATTCCGATCGACATGATGTCGTGAATACGGAGCGCAGGGGCCGGCTTCCAGCCAGCGCCCCCCCCGCCCCGTGCCGTCGCACTTAACGGACGTTCGACCACAACCTGACGCCGAGCGCAGCAGCCGCGGAAATCGTCGCAAGCCCTGTCACCGCCATCCATCCCCATTGCGCGTAGAGCAGTCCGCCCGCGCCGGCGCCAATCGCCATCCCGATGAACATGCCCACGAAGAGCACCGCATTGAGCCGGCTGCGCGCACCTGCATCGGTACCGTAGACGATCGTTTGATGCGAGATCAGCGTAACCTGCGCGCCGAGATCGAAGCCTACCGCGCTGAGCGCGAGCAACGCCAGTTGGCCATGCACGGAGAGCACGGGACCGAACGCCATGGCGGCGAACGACACCACAGCGAGTCCCGTACCGGCCAATGCGACGCGATGCGGTCCGCTGCGATCCGCCATCCGCCCCGCGATGGGCGCGAAAAGCGCGCCTGCCGCACCCGCGATACCGAATGCCCCGGCGGCCGCGCTGCCAAGATGAAACGGTGCATCGTGAAGCACGATCGCGAGCGTTGACCAGAACGCACTGAATCCGATGGAAAGCAGCGCTTGCGCGACCGTTGCGCGGCGCAACGCGCTATGCCGCTGCCAAAGCGTCAACAGCGATCGCAGGAGCGATCCGTAGGAGAGCGAGGTCGTCGGCGCGAAGCGTGGCAAAACATGCTTGGCCCACAGTCCGACTACCGCGACGCTGACGGCGGCGGCCGCGAACATCGCACGCCAGCCGAAGTGCTCGGCCACGAATCCGCTCACCACGCGCGAGAGCAAGATGCCGAGCAACAAACCGGTCATGACGTTACCTACGATCTTGCCGCGATGCATGTCCGGCGCGAGCGTCGCAGCGGCCGGCACGATGTCCTGTGCGAGCGTGGCGGCCATGCCCGTGAACAGACTCGCGACGAGCAGCAGACCGATCGACGGGGCGAGCGCGGACATGACGAGGGCCGCGCCAAGCGCCGCGGCTTTCGCGAGAATCACGTTACGCCGGTCGAAGCGATCGCCGAGCGGCGCCAGCAGCAATATACCGAGCGCGTAGCCGAGCTGAGCGAGCATCGGCACCATGCCAATCGTGCGCGGCGTCGCGCCGATGTCCGCGGCCAGTGCGCCAAGCATCGGCTGGCTGTAATACAGCGGCGCGACGCTCAGTCCCGCCGCCATCGCCAGAAACCGAACGAGCCGAGGCGAGGGTTCGAGCGATGTCTGAAAGCTGGTTGAAATTTCGCGCGACGTATCGAGGGTCGTGACGGTGGACATGGCGGGGCTCCTTATGGATTGCGATGGAGCGCAGTATGGTTGGGCTCATGCACGCTGGGTAGTACCGTGTATCGAACATCTGTTATACGCTTGGCGTATGACCGGCTTTGAGCCCGCAGGCCCACATTCGTCAACTCATCGATATCGTCCATGTCCCGTCCCTCTCCGCGTATGGCCCGCGTGTCCTCCGAATCGGGCGACCGTCTCCAATTGATGGAGACGTTCGTTCGCATCGTCGAAGCTGGCAGTCTTTCCGCGGCCGCCGCGCAATTGGCGTCCACCCAGCCGACAGTGAGCCGACGCCTCGCGGCGCTCGAACGCTCGCTGGGTGTGCGCCTGCTGCAGCGCTCGACGCACGGTATGCGGCTCACTGCGGACGGCGAGCGTTGCTACAAGCGGGCGAAGGACCTGCTCTCGAGCTGGGCGGCATTCGAGGCGGACGTACGCGGTGCCCAAGAGGAACCCGAAGGGGTGCTGCGCGTGACGGCACCGCATGCCTTTGGTCAGGAGCGTTTCGTTGGGCCGCTGACGGCGTTTTTGCGGCGTTATCCGCGTGTATCGGTCGAGTGGCTGTTGAAGGATGAGGTGGGTGAGTTCATTGCCAGTGGCATCGATTGCGCGATCCAGGCGGGCGCGCCGACCGATCCGTCGGTCGTTGCAATTCGGCTTTCACAGGTCGAGCGTATCGTAGTGGCGTCGCCGTCGTTGCTCGAAGGCGTGCCCACGCCGCGCGAGCCGGCCGATCTCGCCGCGTTGCCTTGGTTGGCACTCCGAACCTACTACCGCAACGAAATTGCGCTGACGTGTGACGTGACTGGCGAAAAACAGCGCATCGCCATTCGCCCGCGCATCAGCACCGATAACCTCTATGCGCTGCGCAGCGCGGCGATCCTTGGGATGGGGGTCTGTGTCGGCTCGGCCTGGATGTTGGCCGACGCCATTGCCGAAGGGCAACTCGTACAGCTCGTGCCGCAATGGCGTGCCGCGCCATTGCCGGTCTATATCGTCTATCCCTACGCGCAGTTTTATCCCTCGCGGCTGCTGCGATTCGTCGAGATGATGCGTGAGGCCGTGCCCGCCGTGCTTCGCGTTTGAGCATTACGCGGCGCTACCGCTGCCGTTACTGGTTCGGCAGGCTCGCGATCGCAGCGCGCGCCACGCGGCATGCGGCCAGATCCCACGCGCCACTGCCCACGGTCTTCAACAACACCGGCTCGTTGGCGGGGGCACCATCGGTAATTGCCGCGCCGATCGGGCGGACCGAGGACCAATCGACACCCGCTTGCAACAGATCGCCGGCCTCTTCGCGGGCTGCTTCGAAATCGTCGACGAAGACACGGCTCGCCCGAACAGTGTCGGGACCGATCTCCGCGGCATCGGGCGTAAAGGCGCCCACTGCCACGATCAGACGGTCTGCGCGGGCGGGCTCGTCATAGACTGGCGTTTTGCTTGTCGTCGTTGTCACGACGACGTCGATGCTCTCGGCAATCGTACCGTTTGCAGGCAATGCGCGAATTCCCTCGCGTGCCGCCTCGTTGCAAAAGCGCTGTTCCGATTCCAGCGCTCTACCCGCAACGAAAATCGGTGCGCCCGGATGTAACCGCGCAATAGCAGCCATATGATGGCGGGCCTGTTGTCCCGTGCCGACAAGAAGGAATGCGCGTGGCGCACGCGGGTAAAGCCGCTTCACACCGAGCATCGACAGCGCGGCGGTTCTCCGTCCGGTGACTGTCGGTCCGTCGAGGATGAATTCGGGCGCACCGGTCACGCCGTCGCAGACCGTCACGGTTCCGAAGATCGTCGGCATATTGCGCGCGCCATTGCCCGGGCAAACGCTGACGAGCTTGTGGATAGCAATATCGTCAGCCGCTGCGGGCATCGAAAGCAGCACGCCGTTTTCCGCCAACGGCACGGCCGTGCGCACGGGCGAGCGGATCGCGCCTGCTTCGAGTTGATGGGCTGCGAGACTCAGCGCTTCGATAAGTGCGCCGAAGTCGAGGAGGCGGGCAGTGGCCGCGGCATCGAAGGTGGGAAGCGTCGACATGATGGGATCGGAAAATCGGACGATGTTGAACAGCGGAGTGGACACGGTCCGTCGATGCTATCCGAAATGTTTCCCATTGGAAACGTATTTTGCCAGCGCTCGCTGGCAACAAGGCCGCAGACAGTGCCTATTTCATTGGCGCACCGCCATACGTGCTCGCCTGCTCCAAAAGCCAGGCGCGGAACTGCTCGAGCGGCTTGCCGTGGCTCAGCTCGGTCGGATAGACGAGGTAATAGGCCGACTCCGCGATGGCCGTGGCCGCGAACGGAACGACGACACCGAGCTGCTCAAACCTTCCCTCGACGAAAAACCTCGGCACCAATGCGATGCCGAGCTCTGCCGCCGCCGCACTGAGCAGCATCGTATGGAGCTCATAGCGCACGCCGTGCATCGCCCGATTGTCCTCGACGCCAAGTTCGGCGAACCACCGTGTCCAGGCGTCGGGCCGCGTCGTCGAATGCAGCAGCGGATAGTCCAACAATTCGCGAGCATGTTTGACGGGTTTCGCGATCAGCGAGGGCGAACACACGGGTACGACCTCTTCGCCGAACAGATAATCGGACGATGTGCCGGGCCACGTAGGCTGTCCATAGTGAATCGCCGCTTCGAAATGCGATTGCTCGAACGAGAACGTATCGGTGCGCACGCCCATATTGACGCGGACATCGGGAATGCGCTCATAGAAGTCCTTCATGCGCGGAATGAGCCATTGCGAAGCAAACGTCGGCAGCACGGCCAGCTCGAGCGAGCCGCCGCCACTGCCGTGCGCGATGATCGACAACGTATCGCGATCGAGATGTTCGAGCGTGCGGCGCACCTGCGTGCCGTACAGCTTGCCCGCGCGCGTGAGGACGACGCGTTGCTTCGAGCGCACGAAAAGGCGCACGCCGAGGTTCGATTCGAGCGTCGCGATTTGCCGCGAGACGGCGCTTTCCGTCAGAAAGAGCTCCCGGGCCGCGTGCGTGAAGCTCTCGTGGCGCGCGGCGGCTTCGAACGCCTGCAGCGCGCTCATGTTAGGAATCCTGAACTTTCGCACGGTGGCGGTCATTCCAAAAGCGCATCAAGTCCCGATTTTATCTCGCTTTACGCAATCCGCAATCGTTTTGATAATTCGCACTACGAAGATTCGGATGTTCCGTGCCGTGCCGATGCGGGCCCCGCGAAACCATTGCCGCAGGCGTGCGGCACCTTGCAACGAGGATGCGAGAAAGCGATGCGTAATGCGAATGTCGAACTGCTGCTGTCGAAACTGCTGGGCCGCGAAAAAGCCGATGCGCTTTTCTCGACGCTGAACTTCCCGTCGATTCTCGCCGACTGGGAAGCAGGCATCGTGACGCGCGCCGAGCTCGCGCAGGCCATGAACATGGCGCTGTTCGAAGATTTGCTCACGCGTTCGCCGAACGGGCGCGCCTATACGCAGGAGACGATCGCACAAGGCGGCGCGGTCTATTTCGACCACGGGGCGCTGCGCACCGTTCGCTGGACGCATACCGGTGCTTTGCCGCCGGGCGAAGCCGCATTCACGCGTATCCTGCGTCCGCTCGGTTTTCGGCTGAACGGCCGCTACCCGTTGGACAAGCTGGGCATGACGGGGCGTGCTTATGCGCACGAAGATGCACCCGACGAAATCGCTCAATTCTTCGTGAGCGAGTTGCATCCCGAGCGCTTTTCTCCGGCATTTCAGCAAGCGGTGACGAACGTGGTCGGCACATCGAAGGATCCGTTGACGCCGCGTGCGCTGGCGCAATTATGGGAACTCGAGCGCGATGGGGCGCTTCCCCTCGATGCCGCCCATGAGTTGCTTCCTGTCATCGTCGGCGCATTCGCGCGGCAGCATGATGTGCCGAGCGAAGCGGACTATGCGACGCTGCTGACCGAGTCGGCCGAAATGGCGTGGATTGCAACGGAAGGCAACGCATTCAATCATGCGACCGATCGCGTTGCCGATGTCTTCGCGTTGTCGGAAAGCGAAAAGGCCAAGGGCCGGCCGATGAAGCCAGACGTCGAGCGTTCGCGTTCGGGACGTGTGTTTCAGACCGCGTATCGTGCTGACATCGTTGCGCGAACGTTCAGGGCGGCCGACGGAACGCTCGTCACGCGGGAGGTTCCAGGCTCGTTTTACGAGTTCATCACGCGCAAGCGCGAGTTCGATCAGGCCACGCGTAGCTGGATGACCGATCTGCGCTTCGATGCCGGTAATGCGCAAGGCATCTTCAAGATGACGGCGAATGCCGCTTGATGTTGAACCGCGAGTGTCGGCCCCAGCGTTCAGCCGGGCCTGACACTGCCGCCGGCGAGCGGCTTGGCTTCGCTGTCGTAAGGCGCGTAGCCTTCATCGATGATCCAAAGCACCTCGGCATCGTCGTCGCTCGTCGAGACAGCGGCGTGACCCATGCGGCTATCGAAATAGATGCTGTCGCCCGCTTCGAGATGGGTCGGCGCGTACAGCTCGGAATACAAACAAACGCTGCCGCTCAGCACGAAAAGAAATTCTTCCCCCTCGTGCCGACCCCATTCAGTAAACGCATCGAGCGAGTGTGCCGTGATCCGAATGCGAAACGGATGCATGGCCTTTCGGGCCAGCTCGGTGGCGAGCAATTCCATTTGATAACAGCCGGCGGCATGCGTTTGCCCGGCGCCTTTGCGCGTGAGCGCGCGCCTGCCGCCCGCGTTCGGTTTCGATGCGGAGCCGAAGAGCTCGCTCAAATCGATCTTGAGCCCGTGAACGATCTTTTGCAGGACGTCGAATGTGGGGGACATCACCCCATTTTCGATTTTTGAGAGCGTCGAACGCGATACGCCGCATACGCGGCTTGCTGTTTCGAGCGTATAACCGTGGTGGAGGCGCGCGGCTTTGACGCGTTTGCCGAGCTCCGACGGCGCCTGCTCGGCCGGCTTCAAGAGGGTCCTGTCCATGCGGGGGAATCGGATAGTGCAGTCTTCGATCGGTCCTGCGGGTTTCGCATCATAACATCGGCTCGAAGCAGCGTCGGGGCTTGGCGATGGCAGCGTTCGAAGGCCGGAGATGCCGCGGGATGATGAGAATCCCGCATGACCTCTTGCATAGATATCGTTTGATCGTTGCGCAATGGCTGACGACAATCGCGGCACGTCTAGTCGATTACGGCTACGATCGAAGCGACCGGGGCCGCGGTTGCCGCTCTCTCAGCGGACGTGTATAGTTTCCTAACGTCCCAAAATTTCGTATCGGAAACAATCGAGGTATCTGACCGATGAACGCATCGACCATTCTTTCCGAGCTCGGTATTTCGCAGCTTGCCGAAAGCGGCGATATCGCCGTCCACTCGCCCATCAACGGCGCACTGATCGGTCGCGTGCCGAGCCATACGGCCGCGCACGTCGACGCTGCACTGGCGAGGGCGCAGGCTGCTTCCGTCGCCTGGCGCGACGTGCCTGCACCGCGGCGCGGGGAGCTGGTGCGCTTGCTGGGCGACAAGCTACGCCAGCGCAAGCACGCGCTCGGCAGCCTCATCACGCTCGAGACCGGCAAGATCCTGCAGGAAGGGCTGGGCGAAGTGCAGGAGATGATCGACATCTGCGATTTCGCGGTCGGCCTGTCGCGCCAACTGTACGGTCTGACGATTGCATCGGAACGCCCCGGCCATCGCATGGCGGAAACATGGCATCCGAT
>Ga0209672_100589_pt1 | contig 19308 bp, 19 predicted proteins | sample AraplaCol_mMS_r2_FD_184273 | JGI IMG/M metagenome (GOLD analysis project Ga0209672, IMG submission 184273) | Arabidopsis root microbial communities from North Carolina, USA - plate scrape CL_Col_mMS_r2 (SPAdes) (version 2) | ecosystem: Host-associated > Plants > Roots > Endosphere | place: USA...
GCGCGGCCGCAAGGCTGCGTTGATGGCGTCCGTGGGCTTGATGATGGTCGGGACGGCGATCGTCGCGCTGATTCCGGGCTACGAGCGAATCGGTCTTGCCGCGCCTCTCGGCGTATTCGCGGCGCGGCTCATCCAGGGGTTTTCGGCGGGCGGCGAGTTCGGGGCATCGACCGCGATGCTCGTCGAGCATGCGCCGCACCGGCGTGGCTTTCTTGCCAGCTGGCAGTTTGCGACTCAGGGTCTTGCCACGCTGCTGGCGGCGACGTTCGGATTTGCGCTTGCCCGAGCGCTGCCGCCTACCGAGCTGGAGTCGTGGGGTTGGCGCGTTCCGTTCTTCTTCGGGTTGCTCATTGGTCCGCTCGGGCTTTATCTGCGTCGTTTCCTCGAAGATGCGCCCGATTTCACGGAGGCCACGCGGACGCAGACTCCGGTTCGCGACGTGATGCTGCGTCAAAAGCGGATGGTGCTCATTGCGGCCGGCGCATTGGCAGTATCGACGTCGGTCAATTATCTGCTGCAATATCTGCCCACGTTTGCGATCCGCCAGCTGCATATGCCGGCATCGACAGGCTTCGCCGCGACGATGATGGGCGGCATCATTCTGACGTGCGTTACGCCGTTGGCGGGGCATCTGTCGGACCGCTTCGGCAGACTCAAGCAGATGATGACGGTGGGGCTGGTCCTCGTCGTGACGGTTTATCCCGCGTTCTCCTATGCGGTCGGACATCGCTCGATGATGGCGCTCTTCGGGCTCGTCATTTGGCTCGCCTTGTTGAAGTCGATTTACTTCGGCGCGCTGCCCGCGTTGATGTCGGAGATTTTCCCGGCGGCGACGCGCTCCACGGGCATGTCGATCGGTTACAACATCGGTGTGGCCGTGTTCGGCGGCTTTACGCCGGCGATCGTCACCTGGCTCGTCAGCGTGACGGCGAATCGAAGTGCGCCGAGCTTTTATTTGATGGTGACTGCCATGATCAGCCTTGCCGCGCTTGCGTCGGTCGGGCGCGCGACGCACGGTTCGCTTCGGGGGCGGTGGGTGACGTAGCGCGGCCGCGCTGGCTGCCGGGCAGACTGAAGCGTCCGGGCAAGCAGCCCTCGTCACGTTGGTTTCCGCGACTTTCGCCTGGTCAGCGTCACGTTCGTGTTTGCCGCGCCGATGGTTAGTAGCGACGCGCACCATTCGAATAGATTCCACGATAAGTGCACGCAACCATGGGCCTCGATCCGCTGTCCGGTGATTCTCCCAGAGCCGTACCCGAGGCCGGTGCGGACGATTCGCCGTTGGGCGACTCGCTTCACGTGCCAAGCGGACAACCCCCGGTGAGTGGGGCGCTTGGGCTGTTGACTTTCGGTGTGAGGCCGCTGCCCGCCAATCGGCAGAACGCCTCTTCGAGGGATTTCAGGCTGGGGCGGTTGCGCGAGATGCTCGACGTAATCGCCGGCGACTACGACGTTCGAGCGTGCAGCGCGGATGGCTGCGCGCTCGATGAGTCGCACGAAGTGCTCGCTGACGCTCTGATGTCGGACCGAGTGCGGCGTATCGCGATAGTCGGCGCGTTTACAGGCGTGCGAGGGCCTATTGGCGGTGCGGGTATCGAAGTGCAATCGGCAATCACGCGGCTCGCCCAAACGGCGATACGCGGGGGGAAGGAGGTGATGTACTCGATGACGCCGGATTCATCAGACCGAGTTGCGATTCAAAGTCTCCTCACAGGTGGCTTCGCCGCCGGCAAACAACCTCCCGCGCCAGGATCCGATGAATCGCTTGATAGCCGCTCACGAGGAACCGCCCTATTGGCACGTCTTTGGGGCGATTCATCGCTTCCTGACCTACTCGTTGTAATCCAGGATAAGCAACGATAGCGAACGGCGCGGCGCGCCGTCCGGCCAAGACCTCTTTTAGAACGTCACAGCTGCCTTCAGGCTGGCGACAGCGGCCGCGTTCAGACGGATTTGCACTTGTTGCGAGTAATTGAGCGTATAGCCACTACCCGAACCTGTTGCTACGGGGTACACACTACCACCCACCACGGTCCCCGCTTTGATGAGGCTGCCCGTATATACGTTGCCATTGAGTTCGTAATACGTACGATACTCGGACGTTGTCAGGTTGGGGCGGGTCGCGCTGGCGATATAAGTCGTCACGCCGTTGATCGTGGATACAGTACCGTTGCTCAGCGTGTACGTCGTCGCGTCGGAACTCGAAGTGATGCCGCCGGATGACATCAAGGCCGCGATCGTCGTGCCCGTTGCAACCGGATTCGGTGTGTTGCCGGTTGTTGCACCCGTGTAGTCGACCACTGTGTATGTATCAGACGCTTGGGTGGCCGTGTATTGCAGATATGCCGCGCCCGAAGCCCAGGTGGCCGACGATTTCAACAGCGCCGAGTTGAAGTAAAGCGAGTTGAACCAATGCGCGAATTCCGTCGGAGCCGACGTCACCGCACCGCTCAACGGAACGATCGACAGATTGCTGCGCAGCTTGCTTTCAACGACAGTCGTGCCATCGGCTGAAAGCAAATCGACCTTGATCTTGTCGCCTTGATAGCTCGCGTTGTCGAGCGAAGTCGAACCGACGACTATCGCGCCGTTGATCAAGTACCGCCCCGGTATGAAAGTCGCCGGAACGTTGAGGGTACTGGCAAGCGATGTCGGTGAGGAGGTGGTGAACGATTGCGCACCGGTCGCCGGCGATGCGGGGACGGACGCATGCGCTTCCACAAGATAATGCGTTCCGTTCAACGGCGTGCCCGAAAGCGGCAAGAACCAACTGAGTTCGTAAGATTGCGTGGACCCCAGCGCGAATTGCTCGAACGTTTGCTGATCCGCGCTCAGCGCAGATTGAGTGTTAGCCGTTGTGCTAGTGCTACTCCCACCTCCGCCCCCGCCACAACCCGCCAACAACGCTGATAAACCCAACCCCATGGTCAAAGCTACTTGTTTGTAGGATCTCATTTTTCGGTAATCTGTTTGTTATAGAAAGAATGGTTTTTGTAATGTCAGCCTCAATCCAGATTTGGACTTCAATCGATTTGGTCAAGGCCGATGAGAATCTACAAAAAAATTTCGAGCACGGGAAGTAAAAATACGACTTTATTCAATGGCGCCCCATTTATCCAAACGTTGAAACGTTTGCGCTCAAGCTGCCGGTGCGACTGACGCGCCGACAATGCCGTGCTGCCGAAGTGCACGAGCTACGAACCCCGATGTTTTCATTTCCTCGACGAACTCGCTAAGCGTGCGTGCCGCCGCTTCTCCGCGGCTCTTCGGCACGCCCATCGCCTGCTGAATGACCATGAACCGTTCATCCAACAGCCGCAGTCCCGTGGCTTGCCGGGCGTCGGCCTCCAACTGCTGCTTGACGCCCGCCGCGACTTCCAGGCCTTGCTCGAGAAACGTTGGCGCGACGGCCGGCGACGTTGGCGCACGAACGATCTGCGCCGCTTTGAGTTCGCGCGTCAAAAACAAGTCATAGGCGCTGCCCTTGCCAACGACCACGCGATTATGCGACTGGTCGACCTCGTCATTCGTTTTGATAGGTGAATCGCTGCGCACGAGATAAAAGCCCTCGATCAATACATAAGCCGCGGTGAATGCGATCTTCTCGCCGCGTAACGGATCGACAGCGAAAAAACCGAAGTCCGCGCGTTCTTCGGCCACGGCCTGAACTGATTTACCTGCCGCGTCGAAAACCACCAGCTCCAATTCAGCATCGAGTTTTTCCGCGAAAGCGCGGGCCAGGTCGATCGATACACCGAATGGTTCGCCGGTTTCCGGATGCGCGTTGGCCAGAATCGGGTTGCCGAGATTGATCGATGCGCGCAGCTTGCCGGTCGGCGTGAGGGCGCTGACGATGGAGGGATCGATTTTCATGCTTGCTCCGGGTGGGAATGGGTGCGTTCAGGCATGTTCGGTCGCGCGACGCTCAAGTCTAGCGCTTTGCGGCCGTTAAACGGGGGAGGCAACAACTGTCGCAAGCTCGTCCTTTTCATGAACGCGACGCCTGGAGAAAGAACAACATCATGCTCGCATCGATTCGTGCCCGAATTCTGGCGGCTTGCGTCGCCATCGTCGTGGTGGCGCTCGCCGTAACCGGCGGCGTCGCCTATGTGGTCGTCAAACAGCACAACGACGAAGCGATCGACCAGAACCTCAAGTCCATCCTTTCCGGGCATGCGCTTGCGATCGACGAATGGATCGCTGGGCGGGCCAAGCAGACCCAGGCGCTTGCCGACACGATGACGATCGGCGAAGGCGACCCCCTGCCGGCGCTGAAGCTGCTGGCCAAATCGGGCGGCTTCGAGGTGATGACGCTCGGGCTGCCCGACAAGACGGCGTTCTCGAACGTGCCCCTGAAGCCCGACTACGATCCGACGGCACGCCCTTGGTACAAACAAGCGGTTGCCGAGGGCCACCTCGTTGTGACGGCGCTCTACAAAGACGCATCGAACGGCAAACCCGCGTTTGCATTTGCGGTACCTATCGTGCGTGACGGCAATGTGAAAGGCGTGATGGCGGCCAGCCTCTACATGGAGAGCGTGAGCAGCATCGTGACATCGGTCCACCCGACGCCGTCGAGCTTCGCTTTTCTTGTCGACAAGAGCGGCCAATTGATCGCATCGGCCACGACCGATCTCATCATGAAACCGGCCACCGGGCTTTCGCCGAGCTTGACGCCGGATGCGCTCAAAGCGCTCGAATCGGCCTCTGCACCGGTTGCGGTGGATATTGGCGGCGCGACGAAGTTGCTGCGGGCGCAGCCGATCGCAGGTACCGATTGGTCCCTCGTGCTTGCACTTGATAAGTCGGATGTCACGGCCGGCATGCATGCCGTGGCCACGACTACGCTCATCGCGATCATCGTCGTGGCCCTGATTGCCGCTGCGTTGGTGGGCATGCTGACGAATGCAGCATTCAAACGCGTGCTGCTCGTGCGCGATGCGCTGACCGATGTTGCGAGTGGCAGTGGCGATCTGACGATGCGATTGCCAACGGACGGCAAGGACGAGGCGGCGCAGATTGCGCATGCGTTCAATCTGTTTGCGGAAAAGATCAGCACGATCCTGCTGCAGATTCGTGAGAGCAGCGAATCGGTCAACGTCGCCAGCGCCGAAATCGCGCAGGGCAACCAGGATTTGTCGAGCCGCACGGAGCTTGCCGCTTCGAGCCTGCAGGAAACGGCAGCCGCGCTCGAAGAGATCGCCGGTACCGCGCGTAATTCGGCCGACGCGGTTACGCAGGTGAGTCAGCTTGCGGCTTCAGCTTCGGGTGTGGCCACGCGCGGTGGCGAGGTCGTGGGCGAGGTGGTTTCGACGATGGATGAAATCACCAAAGCCTCGGACAAGATGGCCGATATCATCGGCGTGATCGACGGTATTGCATTCCAGACCAACATTCTCGCGCTCAACGCGGCGGTCGAGGCCGCGCGGGCCAGCGAACACGGGAGAGGGTTCGCCGTTGTCGCGGGCGAGGTCAGGGCGCTCGCACAGCGCAGCGCGCAGGCCGCCAAAGAGATCAAGGAACTGATTCACTCCTCCGTCGAGAAGATCGGGACGGGATCGCAACTGGTTCAGACGGCCGGCGCGACGATGAACGAGATCGTCGAAAGCGTGCGCGGTATCACGGGTGTCATCGACGAGATTACCGTTGCCACGACGGAGCAGAGCACAGGGCTCAGTCAGGTCAATCAAGCGCTTTCGCAGCTCGATCATTCGACGCAGCAAAATGCAGCGCTTGTCGAAGAGTCGGCCGCGGCTGCGGAGCTGTTGCGCGAGCAGGCGGGGAAGCTTGCTCAGGCTGTGGGGGAGTTCAAGTTGGCGCGGGGTGAACGGTAGGCGCTTACGCGAAGGCGAGATACGCCGCCACGAGCAGCATGCAGCTTCCGAACACACGTCCCTGAACCCGCAAGGCGCGAGTGGTTCGGAGCCGTCGGAGCACCACTTGCCCGCCGTAAATCCACGGGAAATGGCAAACCACGCACACGACGAGGAATGCCGCCGTAAGCAGTAGAACCTGCACAAAGAGCGATTTCGCCGGGTCGAGGAACTGCGAAAACATCACCAAGATCATCGAATGAATCTTGGGATTGAGTACTACGGAGATAAATCCATCTCCACCACGAAGTGGTTGCACCTGGTGCTCACCCCCATCGGCTGGTGCTGTCGACGAACGGAAAAACCCCCAAGCGAGATACAGGACGTAGACAGTTCCAGCCCATTTGAGCGCTGTCTCGATTTCCGGGTGGCCATGTAGCGTCCTGCCCAACCCAATTCCATAAACCAGGCACAGCGCTAGATTGGCGATTTCGAAGCCGATCCAGAATGGAATTGAGCCAATCACGCCGAAGCGACCGCCAGCGGTCGCGAGCAGCGTATTGCCCGGCCCGGGGCTTACCACCATCGGGACCGTGTAGCCAAAAAATAAAATCCAGATGTTCCACGCGACCATCGATTGACCTCTTTCGGTATTTGTGGGGGCTGCATCAACGCCCGGACGATGGCGTATTGAAAGCGACTTTTCGCGGCGCCACAAACGGGTTATCTTCATGCTCTCGATAAGCAAAAGTAATCGACAAACTCATGCGACGCCTGCCGCCCTTGGGTGCGCTGCGTGCCTTCGAGGCGGCAGCAAAGCACTTGAGCTTTACTCGCGCCGCCGCCGAACTGAACGTGACCCAGGCGGCCATCAGTCATCAGATCCGCCAGCTCGAAGACTGGCTCGATATGCGCTTGTTCGAGCGTCGGGGGCATGCGTTGACGCTAACCGTCAAGGGACAGGCGTACCTCCCGGAGCTTGCCGATGCGCTCGATCGCATTTCGGCTGCGACCATACGCCTCATGGAGCCCGACGATCGTCCGTTGCGGATTACCGTTCTGCCGTCGTTCGCTTCACGGTGGCTGGTGTCGCGTCTCGCCGCGTTTCGCACCTTGCACCCGCAGATCGATGTGCGTCTCGATAGTTCGGCGGAACTCTGGCCGTTTGCAACGGAGCGTTTTGAGCTGGGCATTCGATCAGGCCTCGGAAAATGGACGGGCCTGAAAGCCGATCTGATCGCTCGCGAAATGTTGAGTCCGGTCTGCAGCCCGATGCTGATGAGCGGACCGCATCCCATCCGTGTTCCGGCCGATTTGCGTCATGCCCGCCTGTTGTATGACTCGCCGCGCGAAGCATGGCGGCGCTGGTTCGACCTGGTCGGAGTGGACGGCCCCGAAACGGACACGGGCGCATCGTTCAACGACGCGGGGCTGGCACTGCAGGCGGCCGTGGACGGGCAAGGCGTTGCGTTGGGGCGGCTCATGCTCGCTGCGGACGATCTTCGTAACGGCCGCCTGATACAGCCGTTCGATGCCGTACTGCCCAACGACTACAGTTATTGGCTGGTCTATCCCCCGGCGGCGCTATATCGACCGGATGTCGCGACTTTCAGGGCGTGGCTGCTTTCGGAGGCCAAATCGCACTCGTGCTAGATCATCATGAACGCGTGCCTTCGCCGACAGTGTCGTCCACCGCATTGCAAGCGATCGTCTACGAAGCCCGTGGGTGAACCGCTTCTATGCCCATTTCATTTGAGCGAAGCAGTCATAAGCCTTTATCGGCCCTGCAACCAACAAGATCAGCCTGGTTGAAATGCGATGATCGCCATTCCGAGTAGCGACAATGTTACGCCGGCAAGATCCCAGGCCGTAGGCCGCATTCCATCGACGAGCCAGAGCCAGATCAACGCGACCGCGATATAGACTCCGCCATAAGCCGCATAGACGCGGCCCGCAGCGCTTGGATGCAGCGTCAGCAGCCACGCGAAAACGGCTAGCGACAGCGCGGCCGGTACGAGGAGCATCACGCTTTTGCCCTGCTTGAGCCACAGGTAGGGCAAGTAGCAGCCGATGATTTCAGCGATCGCTGTCGCGACGTATAGCCCGAAGGTTCGCATTGTTCGACGAAGAAGCGAAAAATGCGGGGATGCTACCGCACAATGGGCTTAGATGCGATGCGCAGCCCTGGCAATGAGCATCGAGCCCACGGCAACAAGTATTGCCCCGGTTACCCGCGCTATGCGTGGACCACGTGGCGCAACGCGCTCGGCGGTGATAGCTGCGGTGACGAGCAACATCGGCAGCAGGTCCATGACACCTATGACAACGAGCGTGGCGGTGAGCCCGGCGCAGCAATGCACGCAGCGCCAGCCGAAGTGCACGCCATGACGCAAAGGTGTATGGGCGTTGCCGCCTGCTGCTCCGCAGGAGCCGGGCAGGGTTCCGCAGCAGGCGAGCTGACGTGTTTTCCAGTTGGTGAATTGTGTTGCGCCCGCCATCAGGACGACCGCGCCGATAGCGAACGGAGCGCCGTGCGCGAGCGCCGGCAACCGCATCTCGGCGGAACTCAGCGCGGCGCTCACGATAAAGATGCCGAGCCCACACGCCGCCCATACCAGGAAGTAGCCGGATGCGAACAGCGCAGGGTACAAGGCGAGGCGCGTTTCACTCGTCGCGCCGATGGCCGCGCGATACCGCATCAGCATCGGCACGAGCGACGGCAGCATCATCGCCACCATCATCACCGTCCACATACCGACGAACGACGCAGCGGCGTCGAGCCAAGTGTCACCGCATGTCGGCATCCACGTCATCGACATCGACCAGCCGCCTGGCATCGGCATCTCGCCCATGGACGACATCGACAGTGACCCAATGACCGTCGTCACCGCACTTGCCGAAAACAGCAGTGCGGCCGCGCCTAACAGTGCAGCGTGCGAGGTACGTACCGAAGACATGTCGGCCTCTTTCGTTAGCTAGGAATGCGGTGTCCTGTACAGAGTGTCCATTGCCAACGGTCAGGCACGCTCATATTCGTCGTGTCGACTCCACCAGATGCCCGTTTCATTCCGCCCGAGCGGCGCGCGATCGAGCCATTGATAAGCACCCCAAAGCGCATCGAGCCCACGCGCGTAGGTCGTATAGGTGTGATAGACGACGCCATCTTCCAGTACGAACGCGCTCAGACCAGGCCGATCACGCGCGTAAGTGGGCGCATCGGTCCCGCACGTCTTCGCGAACTGTGCAACGGGCTCCGGCGGCGGAGTCATATCCATCGCATGGCCGCCGCGTTCGTAGTTGTACTCGATGGTGCCGTCGCGCTGCTGCTCCTCGGTGAACGAAACGTTGAAATCGAAATTGAAATTGCTCTCGCTCGACGATGCCCACGGGAACGTCCATCCCATACGCTTTTTATAAGCCTGAAGCTTTTCGAGCGGCGCGCGGGAGACGGCTGTGAGCAGGACGTCGTGCTGAGCCAAATGAACGGCGAAGCCATTGAACCCATCCGCAATCATCGAGCATGAAGGGCATCCCGCCTTGTAGTCGGGCCCAAACATGAAGTGATAGACGAGAAGCTGCGAGCGGCCTTGGAAGAGATCGGCCAGCGAAGCCGGACCCGCATCAGTATCGAAACGGTATTCCTTGTCGATCTTCACCCACGGTAGCGACTGCCGTTGTTGCGCCAGCTCATCGCTGCGACGTGTCAACTCCTTCTCGGCTTTGAGCAATTGGAGCCGTGCCGCAAGCCACTCTTCACGCGAGGCGGTGATATGTCCGGTCATGATCTTCTCCTATCGGTACTGCGGTTGAACTGCAGGTGGCGAGTCGTTCGCCGCTGCGCAATGCGACGGCCTGCGCGATATCTGTGTGATAGATTAGGACCACGAATCGAACCGGTGGGAGTGACAAGTGTGGCGGGATTCCGATGGACGCACTGATTACGGCCGCGGCCCGCGCACTCGCGAGCGGTGACCCGCTTGCCGCATTGAACCGCGTCGCGCTGCGCGACGATGCGCACGCACTTGCGCTCCGCGGTATCGCCATGGCGCAACTCGGCGATTTCGTCCGCGCGAAAACGTTGATGCGCAAAGCCGCCCGCGCATTCGGGCCGAATGAAGCGGTGGCGCGTGCGCGGTGCGAAATCGCCGAGGCGGAGATCGCCTTGGCCGCGCGCGAATTGAGTTGGTCGGCGCAGACGCTCACCGCTGCGCGTGCGATGCTCGAAGCGCACGGCGATCAAGTGAACGCGGCCCATGCCGGCTATTTGGAGACGCGGCGATTGCTGCTCATCGGTAAGCTCGACGACGCCCAGCATGCTCTCGCCGAACTCGCTCCGCTGCCGTTGCCGCCCGCTTTGAGGGCGGCTCATGAACTTGTTGTCGCCGGCATCGCGACGCGGCGTCTTCAGGCAACGGCGGCTCGTGCGGCGCTGGCGCGCGCTGAACAGGCGGCTCGCCGCGCGGGCATCCCGGCGCTGAGCGCCGAGGTCGAAACCGCCCTACGCACGGCCAATGCGCCGGCGGGCCGTTTGATTGCGCGCGGCGAAGCGCGACTCGTCTCGCTCGACGACGTCGAAACGCTCGTCGCACCGAATGCGACGACGCTCGTGGTGGACGCCTGCCGCCGAATCGTGCGCATCGGGTCCGAAACGATATCGCTGACTACGCGCCCCGTGTTGTTCGTACTTGCCCGCTTGCTGGGCCAAGGCTGGCCGGACGACGTGCCGAGGAATACGCTGATCGCGCAGGCGTTTCGTGTCAAAACAGCGGACGAATCGCATCGTGCGCGGCTGCGCGTGGAGATCGGGCGACTGCGCACGATGCTTCGCTCGGTGGCCGACATTCGCGCGACGCAGCGCGGATTCCTGTTTGTGCCGCATCGTGCCGCCGAAATCGCAGTCCTCGATCATCCAGCCGAGGAAAAGCATGCCGCGTTGCTTGCGCTGCTTGCCGACGGCGAGTCCTGGTCGAGCTCGGCGCTCGCGCTGGCGCTTGGCGAGAGTCAGCGCAATGTGCAGCGCACACTCGAATCGCTCGCGGATCTCGGCAAGGTCCGCTCGTTTGGCCGTGGGCCGGCGCGGCGCTGGAGCACGCCTGTGGCCGGATTCGCGACACCGTTGTTACTCCCCGCTCCGTTTGTGAACGATTAGGATGCCGCCATGAACCTGTCCACTGCAGAAATCATTCGCGAATACGGGCCCTTCGAAGGCGTTGACGCCGTACACGGCGTGACCTATGACGGCCAGCGAATCTGGTTCGCCTCCGGCGACAAAGTCAACGCGTTGGACCCGGAAAGCGGTGCGGTGCTGCGTTCAATCGATGCGACGGCGAACGCGGGATCGGCCTTCGATGGGCAACATCTGTATCAGATCGCCGGGGATGTGATTCAAAAGCTCGATCTCGACGATGGCCGCGTGCTGGCCACTATACCGGTGCCGGGCGTCGGAGTATCGGGGCTCGCGTGGGCGGAAGGATCGCTCTGGGTCGCCCGATATCGCGAGAAGAAAATCTATGAACTCGATCCCGAGACGGGCGCTGTGCGTCGGACCATCGAATCGAATCGATTCGTGACGGGCGTCACATGGGTCGATGGCGAACTTTGGCATGGCACCTGGGAGGGCGACGAGAGCGAAATCCGGCAGATCGACCCGCAAACGGGCGAAACACTGCAAAGCCTCCGGATGCCCCCCGGCGCAGGCGTGTCCGGGCTCGAATCGGATGGCGGCGAGCAGTTTTTCTGCGGGGGCGGCACGAGTGGAAAATTGCGGGCGGTGCGGCGGCCGCGCCGCGAGGCCCGCTCCGAAACGGCGGTGGACGCATCGGCTGTATCGAGCGACTTGGCGAGCCGTCGATGAGCGATACGAACGCTGCGTTGCCACCGATGCAGCCGGATCTTTCCGACCTCTTTGCTGGCCGCGGTTCGCTCGCGGCACGCATGGAGCTGGGCCGCGCCGCGCGAAAAAAGACGCCGCGCGCGCGGCTCGCCCTCTGCAAGACGAAAAAGCGCGACCCGATCGCGCTGCTCGAAGCATCGAATGTGGGCCGCGTGCCCGAGCTCATTCCGATCCGCTACGGGCGCATGCTCGCCAATCCGTTCGCTTTCTATCGCGGGGCAGCGGCGCTGATGGCATTCGACCTGGCGGCATTGCCGCGTACCGACATCATCGTGCAGTTGTGCGGCGACGCGCACTTGGCCAATTTCGGGCTCTTTGCAAGCCCGGAACGGCGAGTTCTTTTTGGACCCAATGATTTCGATGAAACGCTGCCGGGGCCGTTCGATTGGGACGTGCGCCGGCTTGCGGCATCGTTCGCGATCGTCGCACGCGAGCGCGGATTCCCGGCGAGCGATCAGCGCAAGCTCGTGCGGCGGCTCAGCGAGACGTTCCGGCGGCGTATCGCCGAATTCAGCACGATGGATGTGCTCGATCTTTGGTACCACCAGTTCAGTGCGGCGTCCATCCTCGAGATGGCCGATTCGGCCGGAGAAAGGAGAAAGGAGGCGGCCGTCATCGACAAGGCGAAACAGCAATCGTCGCGCTCGGTGCTCAATCATGCGGCCGAGCAGGTCAACGGCAGATTCCGGATCAAGGACAATCCTCCGCTCGTTTATCACGTCCCGCTATCGACCGGGCGCGAGCGCCAACAGTATGACGACATGATCAGGCGGTTCTTCGCCGACTATCGGCTCACGCTGTCCGACGATCGGCGTGCGCTGTTCGATCGATACGAATTGGTCGATGTGGCGATTCGCGTCGTCGGCGTGGGCTCGGTTGGAACACGCTGCTACGAAGCGCTTTTCATGGCCGATGGGGAATGCCCGCTTTTTCTGCAGTTGAAGGAGGCGAGAGCATCGGTGCTCGAGAATTATCTACCGCGCAGCCAATACGGCAATCACGGCCAGCGTGTCGTGAATGGTCAGCGTCTCCTTCAATCGGCGAGCGACATCTTTCTCGGCTGGTCCAAGATGCACCACACCGGCAGCGATTTCTACGTCCGGCAGTTACGCGACATGAAGGGCGCATTCGATTTCGCGACCTTCGATGTCGCCGATCTTGCCGCGTATGCGGTTTCGTGCGGTACGGCGTTGGCGCACGCGATGGCCAAAGCAGGCGACCCCGCGCAACTTTGCGGCTATCTGGGTAAGTCGGATGCTTTCGACGAGGCAATCCAACAGTTCGCGCTGGCCTATGCCGAGCGCAACGAGGCGGACTGGGCGACGCTGAACGCTGCCGTCAAGGCGGGGCGCGTTCAGGCCATTCGCGAGTAATGGCCGGCGTAAGCCACGCGGTTCATCGCTGCGGAAGTCCCGATGTAGTCCGTCATTCTTCGCTTGCAGGCTCGGCGGCCTTGCGCGAACGCTTGGTCCGCGGAGTCGATTGACGCGGCGTTTTCGCGGTTTTTGCGGCTTTTGCCGTTTTCGCAGTCTTTGCTGTTTTTATCGATGGTGGCTCGGGCGCGATATCGATCGTCGCGCTGTCCGTTGATGCCGGCACTCGAGCGGTGCTTTCATCGATGGTTGCGCGTGCATCGACAATCTCCGCTTCCTTTGCCGCCGCTTTTTTGCGTCCCCGCCGAGGCGCGCGGGGCGTTTCGGCCATCGTCGCGGCCGTTGCCTCCGGCTTCGGTTCCGGCTTCGTCTGCGGCTCAGCGACGCGGGGTTCGGCTGAGGCAACCGTCTCCGGCCCGAGCTGCGGTACGACCGCTTGCGAGGATCGATAGACGAACGCGCCGGATTTATCGTCGCGGCCCACTTCGAGCAAGCCGCGCGACTGCGCCTCTTCGAGCAGATTGCCGAAGGCGCGGAAGCCATAGTACGACTCGCTGAAATCGGGCTTGCGTCGCTTGATCGCACTTTTGAGCACGGAGGCCCAGATTTTTCCGCTGTCTCCTCGTTCGGAGACGAGCGCTTCGAACGTCTCGACGGCCAGCGCGATAGCCTGGGCCTTGCGCGTATCCATTTCCGATTTCGGTTGCTTCTCGTCTTCGGACGACCGCTTCGCCGCCTGATGTGTGGCGCGCGCTTCTTGTTTGGCTATGGCGCGTTGCTGCTCGCGCACGAGATCGTCGTAGAAGATGAATTCGTCGCAGTTCGCGACGAGCAGGTCCGACGTCGAGTTTTTGACGCCCACCCCGATCACCTTCTTATCGTTTTCACGCAGCTTCGAGACCAGCGGGGAGAAATCGGAGTCGCCGCTGATGATGACGAACGTATCGACGTGCGACTTCGTGTAGCACAGGTCCAGGGCGTCGACGACAAGTCGGATATCGGCCGAATTTTTGCCGGATTGGCGCACGTGCGGAATTTCGATCAATTCGAAACTGGCTTCGTGCATCGCTGCCTTGAAACCCTTGTAGCGGTCCCAGTCACAATAAGCCTTCTTGACGACGATGCTGCCTTTCAACAGCAAGCGTTCGAGAACGGGCTTGATATCGAACTTTTCATACTTCGAATCGCGGACGCCGAGCGCCACGTTTTCGAAGTCGCAAAAAAGCGCCATGCTGACGCTGTCATGAGGTGAAGCCATCTTGGTTCTCCAGCCGGTGCTTGCTTCAGCTAGTGGCAGTCGTGAGAGTCATGGTTGTGGGCCTCGTGCGAATCGGCGCATGCCTGTTCTTCCACCTGGATCGTCGCGTGAGCGATGGCGAAGCGTGTGGCGAGCCGGCGCTGCACGGCGGTGACGACATCGTGCGCGGGCACGCCGGCGGTGGGGTGGACATGCAGCGTCACGAGATGCCGTTCGCCCGTGATGGACCATGCGTGAATATGGTGCGCATTGCGCACTTCGGGAACGTTCGCCTCGAGATCTGCTTTGATCTCCGCGAGGCTCAAGCTATCCGGCGCACCTTCGAGCAGTATGTGCGCCGACGATTTGACGATCGCCCACGCGCTTTTGAGGATGATGACGGCCACGAAGATCGACAAGATCGGATCGATAGGCGACCAGCCCGTGAGCAAAATGACGATCGCGGCGACAATCGCCGCCGCCGAGCCCAGCATGTCGCCCAGCACGTGCAGCCAGGCACCGCGCATATTGAGGTTCTCGCGGTTTCCGCCGTGCAGGACGAGAAACGCCACGGCATTGGCGGCGAGGCCGGCCGCGGCCACGATGAGCATCGTCTTGCCGGCGACGGGCACCGGTTCGGCAAAACGACGAATGGCTTCGATGATGATCCAGGCGGCGATGACGAACAGTGCGCAGCCGTTGACGAACGCCGCGAGAATTTCGAGGCGCTTGTAGCCATACGAAAGTTCCGCGGTGGCCGGCCGCCGCCCGTAGTGGATCGCTACCCAACTAAAGGCGAGCGCGGCCGCATCGCTGACCATATGGCCGGCATCGGCCAGCAGCGCCAGCGAGCCCGAGAGCAGGCCGCCGACCACTTCGACCACCATGAACACCGCAATGGTGACGAAGGCCCACGCGATGCGGCGCTGATCCTCTATGCCATACGTGTGACTATGACCCGCATGGCTGTGCCCGGCGTGGTGGTGGCCGGAATGACCATGGCCCGTATGCGCGTGAGCATGCGCATACGCATGATCGTGCTTGCCGTCGTGATCGTGATCGTGATGGTGTTCGTCGTGCGCCATCGAAGCGGTCGCTCATTGAAAAATTGCAATGCGCCATTATAGCGACGGCCGGTCCACCCCTATGCTGGCCGGGTTGTAGGGGTTTTTTGATTTTTTGTCTTTTTTCGTACGGGTAAGGTGGCGGCGAAAGCCGTTTTCCTATCGCCTCAACGACCACGGAGAAAGCCATGACGTCCGTCAGCGTGGTAATTCCCACACGCAATCGCCCGGAAAAGCTGCAGCGCTGCCTGCGGGCCCTGGCAGTGGCGCGCGAGCAATTGCCTTTCGACGTATTCGTCTGCGATTCGACGCCGGATAGCGAATTGCAAAAGAAAGTCGTCGACGTCTGCGCCGGTTTCGATTTCGTCAAACTGCGCTTTCACCAGGGCAAGAACGTTGCCGCGGCGCGAAATTTTTGTGCGCGTTCGGCCGATACGGACCTGATCGTCAATGTCGACGACGATATTTGCGTCGAGCCTCAGGCCATTCGGCATCTGTTCGAAACGTATGAGGCGCAATCGGGCCACCGTGTCGTCGCGGGCAGCGTCTGCTGGGGCGAAGATTGGAGTGCGCCTGTGGTGATGCGCGCCATCGGGTATGGCCGAGCGGCCAAGCCGGGCGAATCACCCGATTTTCTTATTGGTGCCTTTTTTATTTACGCCCGCAAGCTCGCGCTCGCGAAACCGTGGAACGAAGGTATTCGGACCTCGGACGATCGTTTCATGGGCGCGCTCTGGCGCAGCAGCGGCGTCAAGCTGCTGTTCGAGCCGTCGGCGCGGGCCGTGCACGATCACGAGCACGTGAGCTACGGCGTCGAACACCAGAGTTCGCACATCTACGTCAATCTTTTCGACGCGATGATCGCGAATCCGCGGCCGCTGCGCGCGCTGTCGTACGAGTTTCTAGGTTTCGTCTGGGGAGCCAAGAAAGCCGTCTTTTCAGGACCGCACCTGTTCCGCTTTTTATCGGCTTGGAGCAAGGGACATAGTGCCTTGCTGCGCGACTACCGATATCTGAGCCGGCTCGTTGCCGACCGCTTGCCGCCGCCGTAGCTGCCCGTCGGGCCTTTTATTCCGACTTGGCCCTGATTCCCGGCGCGGCAGTGACGCCTTCGCTCACGTGTATGCCGCTGTCGGCCTGCGACCTCGCGTTGAGATCATGTGTGATGATTGCATCGCGCAAGATCGCACACATCGTGATGAAGAGCGCAAGCGCGATAGCCCCCAGGGCGAAATACCCGATAATTTTGATTTTCACGAACGCCTCTCAACGTTGAACGGCTGGTCGACCGTGCGCAGAGATATATCTCAATTGCCGGCGTTTTGCAATCGTAAGCGATTCGAAAGCATTGATCGGGTGAATTTCAACGCAACTGGGTGGCGGCCACGAGCAACACCATGCCGCCGGTTGCGCCATCGAGCAGCCGCCATGCAGCGGCCTTTCGAAAAAGCGGCGCGAGAAACCGCGCGCCATACCCAATCGACACGAACCAGATGAGGCTTGCCGTCATGGCGCCCAGCGCGAAGGCCAATCGCCCGTTTTCGGGTTCGCGCGCGCCTGCGGTGCCGATCAGCAGCATGGCGTCGAGATAGACGTGCGGGTTGAGCCACGTGAGGGCGAGCGTTGTCAGCACCGCCGCGAGGGCGCTTTGCCCGCCCGGGGCAATGCCTGCGCTTCCTCCCTGGACTTCCATGACCGCATGTCCCGGCCGCAACGCCCGGGAGAGCGCACCGATGCCGAACCACGCCAGATAGGCCAGCCCGGCATACAAGACGAATTCGACGAAACGCGGGTACCGCGCGGCCAGCGTGGATGCGCCTCCAACGCCAGCCGCAATCAAAATGAAGTCCGAAAGGCTGCATAGCGCGACGATTTTGCCGACGTGCGAGCGCATGATGCCTTGCCGCAACACGAAGGCGTTTTGCGCGCCGATGGTGACGATCAGCGACGCGGACAACACCGCGCCGTGCGAGTAAGCGGTCAGATTCATGGGAAGCGCGAGTAGACGTTTTAGGCGAACGAGCGTAGTCTGCGGCTCGGCGGTATGCTAAGGAAAGCTAATTCTCGTTAATCTGATTAAGCGTTTCTAATGCTCGACTACGCTATGCTCGACGCGCTCGCGGCCGTGGTCCGACACGGCTCTTTCGAGCGCGCCGCGAATGAACTGAACGTCACACCTTCCGCCGTCTCGCAACGCGTGAAGCTGCTCGAGGAGCGCATAGGCAGTATTCTCGTCAAGCGCGGACAGCCTTGCGTCGCTACGCCATCGGGTGCGCTGCTGTGCCGGCATACCGAGCGTGTGCGTTTGCTCGAGGCCGAGCTCACAGGCCGAATGCCGCTGATGCCGGGCAGTGGCGCACTCGCTCACGCATGGCCCACGTTGCGCGTAGCCGTTAATGACGACAGTGTCGGCACATGGTTCATCGATGCCGTCGGAGCTTTTTGCGTCGAACGCGAGACGCTGCTCGATCTCGTCATCGACGATCAGGACCATACGGCGCAACGGATCCGTGACGGCAGTGTGCAGGGCGCCGTCACCACGCAAGCGAGCCCGGTGCAAGGGTGCCGTGCGACCCGGCTCGGGACGATGCGCTATGTGGCCGTCTGCACGCCGCAGTTTTTCGCGCGTTACTTCGCGAGTGGCGTCACGCGCGATTCGCTGCGGCGCGCGCCGTGCGTCGTGTTCAATGCGAAGGACGCGCTGCAAGCGCGGTTCGTGCGCCGGGTGACGCGTGCCATCGTCGATCCGCCCGTGCATTGGGTGCCGCACGTCGGCGGTTTTCTGCGCGCGTGTTCGACGGGCCTCGGTTGGGGGATGTGTCCGATGCAGATGATCGGGGGACCGCTTGCCGCGGGGCAGGTGGTCGAATTATTGCCGGGCCGCACGCTCGATGTGGATCTCTACTGGCAGAGCTGGCGCTTGTCGATAGGATTGCTCGACGAATTCGGCGCCGAATTGAAAAAGCGCGCAGCGGCGTTTCTCGATTGACGCGCCACGCGCCTACTTTTCGGCGCTGCGCCCGACGCGTTCGATGAGCGCCATACTTGCCGCGGGGTTGAGCGTTTTGTAGCCGCTGATCACATAGAGATAGACGTCGCGCTTCGGGTGTTTGGATGCGGGCGATGCCGCGTCGCCACCGACCGTTTCGAGTCCTTTCGGCATACCGCCCGCGGACCAACAGCGCACGCGCTCGGCCCATTCATCGAGCGCTCGTTCGGCATAGCCTAGTGCGTGGCCTTCCTCCGTTCCCATGATGCGGGCGTAGACGAACGGTGCGGTGAGATCGGCGATTTGCAGATATTTGCTGTCGCCCGCTACGACGATGGCTGCCCCGTGCTCGCGCGCCAGCGCAATGAACTCGGGGTTCCGGAAGCTCTCATGGCGCACTTCGAGCGCATGCCGGATCGTGCGGCCATCGACACGTTGGGGCAACAGTCGCAAGAATGCTTCGAAGTCCTCTGGATCGAATTTCTTCGTTGGGGCGAACTGCCAGTTGATTGGCCCCAGCTTGGCACCGAGCTCGGTAACGCCGCTGGCAAAGAAGCGTTCGATCGATTCGCCCGCTTCGGCGAGCACGCGGCGATGCGTTGCAAAGCGCGGGGCTTTGAGGGCGAAGACGAAATCGTCGGGCGTCTCGTCGCGCCACTTTGCGAAGCTTTCGGGCTTCTGTGCGCCATAGAACGTGCCGTTGATCTCGATGGAGGTCAGCTTGCCGCTCGCGTATTCGAGCTCCCGCTTCTGCGTGAGGCCGGCCGGATAGAACGGTCCGCGCCATGGTTCGTAGGTCCAGCCGCCGATTCCGATGCGGATTTCGGTGGCGGTGCGGCGATGCGCGGCGTTCATAGCGGCTCCTTTGCGGTATAGCTGTCTGCCATGGGCTTGCCTGCCGCGCATTCGGCCGATCCGGTCCGGCCTGGCGCGCGGCGC
>Ga0209672_100593_pt1 | contig 19136 bp, 15 predicted proteins | sample AraplaCol_mMS_r2_FD_184273 | JGI IMG/M metagenome (GOLD analysis project Ga0209672, IMG submission 184273) | Arabidopsis root microbial communities from North Carolina, USA - plate scrape CL_Col_mMS_r2 (SPAdes) (version 2) | ecosystem: Host-associated > Plants > Roots > Endosphere | place: USA...
TGTTCACCACGACGCCTTTTTTGAGCCCCTTCGATTCGCTCTGCCCGAGACCGATCACCTCGTAGTGGCCTTCGCCCCTCAACTCGGCGACGACCGCCACGACCTTGGCGGTACCAATGTCGAGAGCGACCAGCAGATCCTTGTAGTCTTTACTCATAGCGTGCTCGTGCGTGTAATGTCTTGTCGTACTTCATGCGTTACTTTTTGGCCTTGCCCTTCGTGCCGCCGTCGTCGAGAAAACGCATCCCCGCGGCGCGGATCGCGAAACCGTTCGGGTAACGCAGGTCCGCGTATTCGATGTCGTTGCCCCATCGCGCCGTCACGGCTTTCCATGCCGCGGTGAGCCGGTTCGAGCGTTCGGCAAGCGTCGACGGATTGCGCTCACGGCCGTATTCGATCTGCATCCCGTTCGACAGTTTCACTGTCCACGCGTAACGCGGCGATAACGTGACTTCGTCGGGTGCGGCGCCGAGCGGCGCGAGCCATTTCTTGAAATCGAAATAGCGCGCAACGACCTCTTTCGATGTCCCCGCAGGACCGTCGAACGCGGGCAGATCCTCGTCGAGCTCGCCTTGGTTGGCTGTGAAGAGATCGCCGTCCACGCTCACGAGCTGGTCGCTGCCCCACGTGCCGAGCGGCTTGTACTCCTCGAGCGTCACGGCAAGCGCGTTGGGCCAGACACGGCGCACGCTCGCGCGGCGCACCCACGGCATCTGCTCGAACGCCTGGCGCGCAGCATCGAGATCGACGGTGAAAAAATTGCCCCTCAGATGACCGACGACTCCCGCGCGCACGATCGGTGTGTTGATGTGCTCCGTGTCGCCGTCGATGCGGATGGCCGCCAGCGCGAACGACGGGCGTTGCGCGAGCCACATCCCGCCTGCCGCGACGAGCGCGACAAGCACCAGCGCGAGAAGCGCGTTGGCGGCGAGATTGAGCTGGCGAACGTTATTCCACATGATCGTCGCGTCAGTCCTCGAGGGTCAGCGCCAACACGGCGACGACGAGTTCGGGGTAGCTGATCCCGACCGCGCGCGCCGCCTTCGGCGGCAGCGAGTGGTCGGTCATACCCGGGGCGGTATTCACTTCAAGGAAATAGGGGTTGCCGGCGGCATCGAGCATGAAATCGGCGCGGCCCCAGTCCGAGCAACCGAGCACGTCGAACGCACGTCGCGAAAGCGCCTTGAGCCGCGCTTCCTCGTTCGCGGGCAAACCGCACGGAATCAGGTACTGCGTGTCGTTGGCGATGTACTTCGCGTGGTAGTCGTAAAACTCGCCCGCCGGCACGATGCGAATGACGGGCAAGTCGAGGTCGCCGGCGATGCAGGCGGTGTACTCGCCGCCGCCTTCGATGCTCTTCTCGACCAGCACGATCTTGTCGAACTTGGCCGCTTCCTCCAGCGCGGCCGACAGTGCGTCGGCGCGGCTCACCTTCGTCACGGCAACGCTCGAGCCTTCGCTCGCCGGCTTCACGAAGAGCGGCAGACCGAGCTTCGCGACGATCTCGGGTGCGCGCGCGGCGTAGTCGTCGCCGCGCAGTACGGTCTCGAACGGCGGTGTCGGCACGCCTGTCTGTTGCCAAACGAGCTTCGTGCGGAATTTGTCGAGTCCGAGCGCGGAGCCCAGCACGCCGCTGCCCGTATAGCGGATGCCATAGAAGTCGAGTGCGCCTTGAAGCTGGCCGTTTTCGCCGTAGCCACCATGCAGCGCGATGAACGCGCGCGCAAAGCCCTCGGCCTTGAGCTCGGACAGTTCGCGCTCGGCCGGGTCGAATGGATGCGCATCGACGCCCGCGCCAAGCAAGCCTTGCAGCACGAGTCGTCCCGAATTGAGCGAGACCTCGCGCTCGGCCGACACGCCGCCCATCAACACAGCAACCTTGCCGAAACGTTTCGGATCGATGTTCTTGTTGCCGCTCATATCTTGCCCTCTTGCGCGAGGCGACCCGGCACCGTGCCGATCGATCCCGCGCCCATCGCGATCACTACATCGCCGTCGCGCACGAGCGCCGACAGCGCCTCGGGTACGTCGTCGACCGTTTCGACGAATACCGGTTCAACCTTGCCTGCCACGCGAACCGCGCGCGCGAGCGAACGGCCGTCAGCCGCGACGATCGGGGCTTCGCCGGCCGCATAGACTTCGGTCAGGATCAATGCGTCCACGCCCGAGAGCACGTTGACGAAATCCTCGAAGCAGTCGCGCGTGCGTGTATAGCGATGCGGCTGGAACACGAGCACGAGCCGCTTGTCGGGAAACGCGCCGCGCGCCGCGGCGATCGTTGCGGCCATTTCCACGGGGTGGTGGCCGTAATCGTCGATGAGCGCAAAGCGCCCGCCCGCCGCAATGTCCACTTCGCCGTAGCGCTGAAAGCGCCGCCCGACACCCGTGAATTCGGCCAGCGCCCGCTGGATATCGGCATTCGGCACTTCGAGCTCGGTCGCAATCGCAATCGCCGCGAGCGCGTTTTGCACGTTATGCAAGCCGGGCATGTTCAGCACGATGTCGAGCGGTGGCGCATCCTCGCGCATCGCCGTGAAATACATCTTGCCTTCGCGCGCGACGACATTGACGCCGCGCACCTGCGCATCGGCTGCAAAGCCGTAGCGGATGATCGGCTTCGACACGAACGGCAAAATTTCGCGCACGTTGGGATCGTCCACGCAGAGCACGGCAATCCCGTAAAACGGCAACCGGTGCGTGAATTCGATGAACGCCTGCTTGAGCCGGGCGAAGTCGTGGCCGTAGGTGTCCATATGATCCGCGTCGATGTTGGTCACGACCTCGATCACGGGCAGCAGGTTCAAAAACGAGGCGTCGGACTCATCTGCTTCGGCCACGATGAAGTCCCCCGTGCCAAGCCGCGCATTGGCACCGGCGCTCGTCAGGCGCCCGCCGATGACGAACGTCGGATCGAGCCCACCCGCCGCCAGTACGCTGGCCACGAGGCTCGTGGTCGTCGTTTTGCCGTGCGTGCCGGCAATCGCGATGCCCTGCTTCAGACGCATCAATTCGGCCAGCATCACCGCGCGCGGCACGATCGGCACGCGCAGCCGGCGCGCCGCAAGGACTTCCGGGTTGTCGCTGCGCACGGCCGTCGACACGACGACTGCGTCCGCGCCATCAATGTTCGACGCGTCATGCCCGATGGAGATGCGCGCGCCGAGCGAAGCGAGCCGCTCGGTCGTCGCGCTCTTTGCGAGGTCGGAGCCGCTCACCTGATAGCCGAGATTGGCGAGTACCTCCGCGATGCCGCTCATGCCGGCGCCGCCGACGCCGACGAAATGAATATGTTTGACGATGTGTTTCATTGCTTTCCTTCCTGGCGCCCGAGCGCCACGGCCGCACAAACCTGCGCGACCCGATCGGTGGCGTCGGGCTTGGCGAGCGCGCGTGCGCGCTCGGCCATATCGGCCAGCGTTTCCCGCGTGAGTGCGCTCAGCCAGTCGGCCAACGCCTGCGGCGACAAATCGCGTTGCTGCACGAGCACGGCCGCCTCGTGCTTCGACAAAAACTCCGCGTTCGTGGTCTGGTGGTCGTCCACCGCATAAGGGAACGGCACGAAGAGCGCCGCCACGCCGATCGCGGCGATCTCCGCGACAGTCATCGCGCCCGAGCGGCAAATCACGACGTCGGCGTCGGCATAGGCCGCGGCCATATCGTCGATGAACGGCACGAGCGAAAGCGTGATGCCTTCGGTCAGTCCCGCCGCGGCGTAGTTCGCCCGCAGCGCCTCGATGTGCTTTGCGCCCGCCTGATGCACGACGTGGGGACGGGCTTCCGGGGCGAGCAGCGCGAGCGAGCGCGGCACGACCTCGTTGAGCGCCGCGGCGCCAAGGCTGCCACCCACGACCAGCAGCTTCAGAGGTCCGTTGCGGCGCGCGTAGCGCAGCTTCGGCTCGTCGGTCTGCGTGAGCGTGTCGCGCAGCGGATTGCCGGTCCACTCCGCGCCGGGCAATGCATCGGGAAACGCCACGAGCACGCGTTGCGCCAGCTTCGCCAGGACCTTGTTCGCCAAGCCGGCGACCGAATTCTGTTCATGCAGTACCAGCGGGCGCCGCGCGAATGCGGTCATGACGCCTGCCGGAAAGGTGATATATCCGCCCATTCCGAGCACGACATCAGGGCGCACGCGTTTCAATGCACGGCGGCTTTCGAGGCACGCCCGCATGAGGTTCAATGGCAGCGACAGCTTCGTTCTGAGCCCTTTCCCGCGCAAGCCACCGAAGCGAACGTATTCCATCGGAATGCCGTGCTTCGGCACGAGCGAGGCTTCCATCCCGGCCGGGTTGCCGAGCCAGACGACGCGCCAACCCCACGCACGCATGCGATGCGCGACGGCGAGACCGGGAAACACATGCCCTCCGGTTCCCCCGGCCATCACCATCAACGTGCGTTGCGGCGCCGTGCTCATACTTTCCCTCCCCGCATGAGCACGCGATTCTCATAATCGACACGCATCAACACCGCCAGCGCGACGCAGTTGAGCACGATGCCCGAGCCGCCGTAGCTGACGAGCGGCAGCGTCAGTCCCTTCGTCGGCAAAATACCGAGGTTCACGCCGATATTGATGAACGTCTGCACGCCGAACCAGAGTCCCACGCCTTTCGCGACGAGCCCCGCGAAAGTCCGATCGAGGGCGAGTGCCTGGCGGCCGATCTCGAACGAGCGCCGCACGATCCAGTAAAAGAGCAGGATGACGATGAGCACGCCGACGAACCCCAGCTCCTCGCCGATCACGGCGAGAATGAAGTCGGTATGCGCTTCCGGCAGGTAGTTGAGCTTTTCGACGCTGCCGCCGAGTCCCACGCCGAACCATTCGCCGCGGCCGAATGCGATCAGCGAGTGCGTCAGCTGATAGGCCTTGCCCTGTGCGTAGCGGTCGTCCCACGGGTCGAGATAGGCGAAAATCCGCTCGCGTCGCCAGGGGGACGCCCATACGAGCAATCCGAACGTCGCAACCGCCGTGGCCACGAGCCCGCCGAAGAGCTTGCCGTTCACGCCACCGAGAAACAGCACGCCCATCGCGATCGCCGCGATCACCATGAACGCACCCATGTCCGGCTCGAGCAGCAGCAGCGCGCCCACGAAGCCGACCGCCAGCGCCATCGGCAAAAAGCCCTTGGCAAAGCTCTGCATGTATTCCTGTTTGCGCACCGTGTAGTTCGCCGCGTAGATCGTAACGGCGAGCTTCATGATCTCGGACGGCTGCATATTCATGATGCCGAGCGGCAGCCAACGGCGCGCGCCGTTCACGCCCTTGCCGATGTGCGGCACCAGCACGATCACGAGCGCCACGAGTGCGATCAGGAAAAACTTCGGCGCGTATTTGTCCCACACCGAGATCGGCACGCGAAACACGACCGCGGCAGCGATCGTCGCGACGACAAGCGACGCGATGTGCCGCACGAGGAACGCGTAATCGCGATAGGCGGCATATTTGGGTGAATCGGGCATGGCGATCGACGCCGAATAAACCATGACGACGCCAAGGCCGATCAGCGCGATCGCAGCCCACAACAACGAGTGGTCGTAATCGAGCATGCGCGAGCGCAGCGGACGCATGCCGCTGACCGCGCTGGCGAGTCCGCTGGCGCCTGCGCGCGCCGCCGTTTCCTTGCGCGCGCCCGAGCCCGCGCCGCGTTCAGTGAAAAACCGTTGAGTGAGGCGATCGGACCAGCTCATAGCATCGTCCCCCGTTGTGCTGCGATCTCATGTACCGCGCCGCGGAATACGTCAGCGCGGTGCGCATAGTTCCTGAACATGTCGAAACTCGCGCATGCGGGAGAAAGCAGCACCGCGTCGCCCGGTTCGGCAACGGCACTGGCAGCAAGCGTGGCCGCCTCGAGCGTCGGATGTTCGGCGAGCGCAATGCCCGTATCCGCCAGCGCGGCACGAATCGCCGGCGCATCGCGCCCGATCAGCATGACCGCGCGGCACCATCGCGCGACCGGGCGCGCGAGCGGCGCGAAGTCCTGCCCTTTCCCATCGCCGCCGAGAATCAGCACGGCGCGCTGCGCCAAGCCATCGAGCGCCGCGACCGTGGCGCCCACGTTGGTGCCCTTGCTGTCGTCCACATAGTCCACGCCGTCGATCGAAGCAATCAGCTCGACGCGATGCGGTTCGCCGCGGTATTCGCGCAGGCCATGCAGCAGCGGCGCGGCGGCAAGACCGATCGCACGGGCCAGCGCCAATGCGGCGAGCGCATTCGCCGCGTTGTGGAGTCCGCGGATACGCAACGCGTCGGCCGGCATCAATCGCTTCATCGTCAGTTCGACGGGACTCGCCGCTTCTTGCCGACGGCGGCGCGGCGACATCTCGTCCGCCGGGTCGCGCGCCTCAGCCTGCACGAGCCAGTTGATGTCGGCCTCTCGCAAGAGTCCGTAATCGCCCGCGCGCTCGGGTTCGTTGAGCCCGAACGTGACGACGTGCAGATCCTGCGCCGCGTCGGCCGCTGTATCGGCGCGCGTCGCAAACGTCATCGTTCTGGCGTCGTCGCGATTGAGCACACGCACGGTATGCGGACCGAAAGCGCGACCCTTGGCCGCCGCGTAAGCCTCGAAGCTGCCGTGCCAATCAAGATGGTCCTGGGTAATGTTGAGAACCGCTGCCGCATCGGGATCGAACGTATGCGCCGTCTCGAGCTGAAAGCTCGACAGCTCGAGCACCCAGACTTCGGGCAGCGCCGTGCGATCGATCGCGTCGCTCAACGTATCGAGCATCGTCGGGCCGATATTGCCGGCCACCGCGACCGACTTGCCGGCGCGCTCGCAGAGCAGGCCCGTTAGGCTCGTGGTCGTGGTTTTGCCGTTGGTGCCCGTCACGGCGATGACCTTCGGCGCGTAGCCACGCTCGCCGAGATGCGCAAGCGCACGCGCGAAAAGTTCGAGCTCGCCCCACACGGGCACGCCACGCTCCGCCGCGCTAGCGAAAAGCGGGGCGAGTTCCGGCGAAAGCGGCGAAAGCCCTGGGCTCACGACGACGAGTTCGATGCCGCCATCGAGCAGCGCAGGCGAAAATGCGCCGCCGACGAACTCCGCATCGATGCGTTCGGCCTGAACGAGCGGCAGGTTCGGCGGCGCCTCGCGCGAATCGGCAATGCGCAGCCGGCACCCGTGGCGCGCGCACCAGCGCGCCATCGCAAGGCCCGAAGCACCGAGCCCCAGCACGAGCACCATCGGATGCCGATCTCGAAACATCTCGCCAAACATCGCTTGCTTTCCCTTTCCTTTAACGCAGTTTGAGGGTGGACAGACCGAACAGACACAACATCAACGTGACGATCCAAAAACGCACGACCACTTGCGTCTCCTTCCATCCGGACAGCTCGAAGTGGTGGTGCAACGGGGCCATTTTGAAAATGCGCCGGCCCTCTCCGAAGCGGCGTTTCGTATATTTGAACCAGACCACCTGGAGCATCACCGAAAGCGTCTCCGCCACGAAAATGCCGCCCATGATGAACAGCACGATCTCCTGGCGCACGATGACGGCGATCGTGCCGAGCGCGCCGCCGAGCGCAAGCGCGCCGACGTCGCCCATGAAGACCTGCGCGGGGTGAGTGTTGTACCAAAGGAATGCAAGCCCGGCGCCGCCCATCGCTGAACAGAAGATCAGAAGCTCGCCGGCGCCCGGAATATGCGGGAACAGCAAATATTTCGAGTAGATCGAGCTCCCCATCACATAGGCGAAAACGCCGAGCGAGCCGCCCACGAGCACAACCGGCATGATGACGAGGCCATCGAGGCCGTCGGTCAAATTGACGGCGTTGCTCGCGCCGACGATCACGAAATAGGTGAGTGCGATGAAGCCCCATACGCCGAGCGGATAGGTGATCGACTTCAAGAACGGCAGCATCAAGTCCGCGCGTGCCGGCAATCCCATCGACAGGCCGCTGCGTACCCAGGCCATGAACAGGTCGAACACGCGCACGTTGTTCGCCTCCGATACGCTGAAGGCGAGATAGACCGCGGCGAACAAGCCGATGACCGACTGCCAGAAGTACTTCTCGCGCGACGACATGCCGCGCGGGTCCTTGTAGACGACCTTGCGGTAATCGTCGACCCAGCCGATCACGCCGAAGCCGAACGTGACGAGTATGACGATCCAGATGAAGCGATTGGTGAGGTCGGCCCACAGCAGCGTCGAAACCGCGATGCCGAGCAGAATCAGCACGCCGCCCATCGTCGGCGTGCCCGATTTCACGAGGTGCGTTTGCGGACCGTCCGTGCGCACGGCCTGCCCCACTTTCATGGAGGTCAGCTTGCGGATGACCCACGGGCCGCAGACGAGGCCGATTACGAGCGCGGTAATGGAAGCCATCACCGCGCGAAACGTCAGATAGCTGATTACTCGCAAAAAGCTTGCGTCGTTCTGCAGCCATTGCGCCAGCGCCAGCAGCATGCTTGTCCTTCTTTCGTCAGTGCGCACCGGGCACGGCGCCCGGTGCGGGGGGTTGCAATTGTGTCAACGCGTCGACGACGCGCTCCATCCGCATGAAACGCGAGCCCTTCACGAGCAGCGTCGCACCGGCGCCGAACCCGGCCGACAGCAGGTGGGCGACAAGCGCATCGACATCGTCGAAATGGTGTGCCGCGGCATCGGGCTTGGCCGTGGCCACGAACGCGGTACAGCTATCGCGCCCCGCATCGCCGAGCGCGTAGAGCGCATCGATGCCGCGCTCGCCCGCGTAGGCGCCGACTTCGCGGTGAAATTCGAGGCCGTTATCGCCAACTTCGCCCATATCGCCCATGACGAGTACACGCGGCGCCGGCATCGAAGCGAGCACGTCGATCGCGGCGCGCATCGAATCGGGGTTGGCGTTGTAGGTATCGTCGATGACCGTTGCGCCGGCCAGCGCGCCCACCGCGGCATGCTTGACCTGCAAGCGGCCCTTGACCGGCGAAAAGGCTTCGAGCCCGCGGCGGATGGCGTCGAGCGGGACATTCGCCGCAAGCGCCGCTGCCGTCGCCGCGAGCGCATTGCGCGCGTTGTGGGCGCCGAGCACTTGCAGCGACGCTTCGAACGCGCCTGCGGGCGTTGCCGCGCGCAGCCGATTGCCGATGAATTCGCCGGTCACGGCGGCGCGAGGTCCACTTGCGCCGGCGGCCACCCCACTGTCGGCCAGCGCAAAGTCGATCACGCGATTGCCGGTGGCCGCGGCTCGCCAGATACCCGCGTACGCGTCGTCCGCGGGGAACACGGCGACACCGTCAGCCGCGAGCGCGTGAATCACGCTGGCGTGCTCGAGCGCGACCGCCTCGACGGTCGCCATGAATTCCTGATGTTCGCGTTGCGCGTTGTTGACGAGCGCGATGGTCGGCTCAGCGAGCTTGGCCAGTGTCGACGTTTCGCCCGGGTGGTTCATCCCAAGTTCCACGACAGCCAGCTTGTGCGCCGCGCTCAGACGCAGCAGCGTCAGTGGCAGGCCGACGTCATTATTGAAATTGCCGGCTGTCGCGAGCCGCCCGTCTTCACCGCATGCCGCCGTGAAGATCGATGCGATCATCTCCTTGACCGTCGTCTTCCCGTTGCTGCCCGTCACTGCAACGAGCGGCACTGTGAATTGCCGGCGCCACCCGCGCGCGAGCGCACCGAGCGCGACGCGCGTATCGCCGTTGCCATCGCCGGCCGCGACGATCGCCGGTACGGCAAGGCCCTCGGGCAGCCGCGATACCAGCACGGCGCTCACGCCGCGGCGCGCCACATCGGCAACGAAATCGTGCGCGTCGAACCGCTCGCCCTTGAGCGCGACGAAGAGATCCCCGGGGCCTGCCGTCCGGCTGTCCGTGCTGATCCGATCGAACGTGACGGCGCCGTCTCCGGACACGATTGCCCCCGGAATCAGCGAAGCGGCTTGCGCGAGCGAAAGCATCGTCATTCGCCGCCTCCGCGCGCCTGTGTCGCACGCGATGCCAACGCAAGGCGCGCGTGATCCTGGTCCGAAAAGACCCGCTTCTTACCCATGATTTCCTGTGTGGCTTCGTGGCCCTTGCCGGCCAGTACGACGACGTCCTCTCGAGCCGCCCCACGTATCGCCTGAAGGATCGCGTTTGCGCGATCCTCGATGGCGCGGACACGACCCGGTTGCGCCATGCCGGCCAGAATCTGTTCAATGATCGCGCGTGGCGCTTCGCTGCGCGGATTGTCACTGGTCACGACGACCGCATCCGCCAGCCGCTCGGCGATTGCCCCCATGAGCGGGCGCTTCGTCGCATCGCGGTCTCCACCGCAACCGAACATGCAGACGAGCTTGCCGCCGCGCGCTTGCGCGATTGGACGCAGCGCATCGAGTGTCTTTTCAAGTGCGTCCGGGGTGTGCGCATAATCGACCACGACGAGCGGCTCATCGTTCGCGAGCCGCCCGCCAAGCCGTTGCATGCGGCCATTGACGGGCTCGAGCTTCGTCAACTGCGTGAGCGCGGCACCGAGCGGTGCGCCGCTGGCCAGCAGCGCGCCGAGCACGGCAAGCAGATTGCTGATGTTGAATAAACCCAGCGTTCCGACTTCGACCTCGCTATCGCCCCAATCGGATGACAGGTGAAATGCGGTACCGGTCGCGGTAGCGCGCACGTTCGTCGCAGTGATCGACGCATCGGCTCGCCCGCCAAGCGGTGCCGCACCGATGCCGTAGGCGATCGTGCGCACGCGGCCCATCGTGCGCGCGATGAAGCGCTGGCCCGCCGCGTCGTCGCGATTGATGATGGCCGCTTGCAGCGTGGGCCAGTCGAAAAGCCGAGCCTTCGCCGCCTCGTAGGCTTCGAACGTCCCGTGATAGTCGAGATGATCCTGCGTGAGATTCGTGAAGACGGCGATATCGAAGGCCGTCCCATTCACGCGCCCCTGATGCAGCGCATGCGAGGACACTTCCATGGCCACGCTCTTCGCCCCCGCCGCCGCAAGCGCGGCGAGACTGCGCTGCAATTGCGGCGCATCGGGAGTGGTGAAGCCCGTATGCGTGAGCCGCCCCGGCATACCCGTACCGAGCGTGCCGATGACGGCGCACGGCCCATCGAGCGCGCTCAGCGCCGCCGCGATCCACTGGGTACAGGAGGTCTTGCCGTTCGTGCCCGTCACACCGATCGCGCGCATCGACTGGCTCGGCTCGCCATACCAGCCGCTCGCAATCGCGCCGGCGAGTTCGTTCAATGCGGGTACCGCAAGCGCGTGGGCCGCGTCGACCTGGCCCGCGAATCCCTCGGGCTGATAAAGCACGGCAGCAGCGCCGAGCTCGAACGCGCGCGCGATATGCGGCCGGTTGTCCGCACCGTCGACGGCATAGGCGAAAAACACGTCCCCCGGCGCGAGCGTCCGGGTATCGGCATGCAGATGCGCGCGCGCCTGCGCCTGCAAGCGCAGCCAGCCGATCGCATCGGCGATATGGCGGTGAGCGGCGGCGCTCATCGCACCACTCCCGGACGGCTGCGCGGATCGGTGGAGACAGCGACGGTGCGCTGCTGCGCGACGGCCGGCGTCTTCGTCACATCGTCAGAGACGACGAGCTGCTTGACGGGCATGTCGGGCGGCACGTTGAGCGTGCGCAGCGTATCGCCGACGATCGATGAGAAAACGGGTCCCGAAACGTAACCGCCGAAGTGGCTGCCGGAGGTCGGCTCGTCGATCGATACGGCGACGACGATACGCGGGTTCGGCATCGGCGCCATGCCAACGAACGACGCACGGTATTTCGAATGATCGTAGCCGTGCGCGCCGTGCTTGTAGGCGGTGCCGCTCTTGCCACCCACGCGATAGCCCGGCACAGCGGCCTCGGGCGAGGTGCCTTGCGTCGAGACGACGCTTTCGAGCATCGTCCGAACTTCGCGCGCCGTCGTCGGCGAAAAGATCTGCGTGCCGGTAACCGGTTGATCGGAATTCGTCTTGAAGATCGATACGGGCATCAGTTGGCCATCGTGCGCGATGGCGGTGTAAGCGCGCCCGAGCTGAAAGAGCGACGCGGAAAGACCGTAGCCGTACGACATCGTGGCTTGTTCGATGCGCCGCCAGCTCTTCCATGGGCGCAAACGGCCCGCCGCGGCGCCCGGGAATCCGACCTTGGGCGCCTGGCCGAGTCCGATGCCCGTATACATGTTCCACATCTCTTCGGGCTTGAGCGTCATGGCGATCTTCGTCGCGCCGATGTTGCTTGATTTCTGAATGACGCCGCCGACCGTGAGCACGCCGAAAGCGCTATCGTCCGTAATCTGAGCGCCGTCGAGCACGAAATGGCCGTTGCCCGTATCGACGAGCGTATTCGGGGTGACGCGATGCAAGTCGAGCGCAAGCGAAACCGTAAACGGCTTCATGATCGAGCCGGGCTCGAAGACATCGGTGAGAATCCGGTTGCGCAACTGCTCGCCCGTCAAATGCGAGCGGTCGTTCGGGTTGTAGGTCGGATAATTGACGAGCGCCAGCACTTCGCCGGTGCGCACATCGATGACCATGGCCGCGCCAGCCTTCGCCTTCGATTTCTCGACAGCCGCTTTCAGATCCGCATAGGCGATGTATTGAATCTTGCTGTCGATCGAAAGATCGACGTCCTTGCCGTTGTGCGGCGGGACTTGCTGATCGACATCCTCGATAATGCGGCCCATGCGGTCCTTGATGACGTGACGCATGCCGGTCACGCCCGCAAGGAGCTTCTGATCGCCGAGCTCGATGCCCTCCTGACCCTCGTCTTCGACGTTGGTAAAGCCGACGAGGTGGGCGGTAATCTCACCTTCAGGATAAAAGCGCTTGTATTCCTCGCGCTGATAGACCCCCGGAATGCCGAGCGCCATCACTTTGTCCGCCGTCTCGACGGGCACCTGGCGCTTCACATAGACAAACGTCTTGTCGCCCGAGAGCTTCGTGCGCAGTTCCTTGCGCGTGAGGCCAAGCAGTGAACTCAACGCCGCGAGTTTGTCGTTGTCGATGTTTTCGGGCACGGACTCGGGAATGGCCCAGATCGCACGCACGGGCAAGCTCGTGGCCAGCACGAGACCGTTGCGATCGAGGATTTTCCCGCGCGTGGCGGGCAACTCGATCGTGCGCTGATAACGGCTTTCACCTTGCTTCTGATAAAACGCGTTGCCGGGACCTTGGATCCAGAAAGCGCGCCCGACGAGCGCCAAGAAGGCGACGAAGAGGAGAAACACGACGAGCTTCGAGCGCCACATCGGCAACCGTACCGACAACACGGGGCTCGCGGAGAAGGTCACGCCTTTACGGCCGCTGCCTTGCTTCATCGCGCGGCACCTCCGCGATGAGCGGGCACACGCGCCTTCGCCGTGCGCGGTGCCGCCGCGCCCGTGCTGGCGCTCGCCGGCATGCTCGGAATGGCGACTTCCTTCGCCTCGGATGCTCCGGGCGCGAGCGTCAAATACTGGGTCCCGCCGCTCATGATCGAGCGCATCTTGAGCGAATCGGTGGCGACTTGCTCGATGCGGGAAGTCTTCGAAAGCGCGCTTTGCTCGTATTGGAGCTGCGCGTAGTCCTGCTGCAGCTGCCGCTCCTCGGCCTGCGCCCGTTCGAGCTGCACGAACAGTCGCCGCTGTTGATTCGTCGCATTGACGACCGACAGCGCGCAACCGAGGACAATGATGAGCAAGAAGATATTCAGGCGGCTCATGGCGCGACGCGCTCCGCGACGCGCATCACCGCGGATCGGGCGCGCGCATTCGCCTCCACCTCCGCGGGGCTCGCAAACACGCGACCAATGATTTTGAGGGGAGGGCTCGGCAAATCGACGGCGCGAATCGGCAAGCGACGATCGACAGCAGGCGCACTCGCGTGCGCCTGCATGAATCGCTTCACGATTCTGTCCTCGAGCGAATGAAAGCTGATGACCACCAGCCGCCCCCCTTGCTCCAACAACGACAATGCAGCCTCTAAAACGACTTGCAGCTCCGCAAGCTCTTGATTGATGTAAATCCGTATAGCTTGAAAGGTGCGGGTTGCCGGGTCCTTACCCTTCTCACGTGTCTTGACGGCGTGAGCCACGATTTCGGCAAGCTCGCCCGTGCTGTCGAGAGGCCCGAGACGACTGGACTCTGCCCGGCGAGCAACAAGCGCCTTTGCAATCTGAACAGCAAACCGTTCTTCCCCATAATCTCGAATGACCTCCGTCAGTTCCTGCTGCGTTGCCCGGGCCAACCACTCGGCCGCGGATTCTCCTTGCGTCGGGTCCATTCGCATATCGAGCGGACCGTCGGCGCGGAAGCTGAAACCTCGTTCGGGATCGTCGAGCTGTGGCGACGACACACCCAGATCCAGCAATACGCCAGAAAGCCGCGCAATGCCGCGCGCAGCCATCGCCTCGCGAAGGCCGGCAAAACTGTCGTGCACGATGTCGAACCGCTTGTCGTCGATCGCGCGCGCTGTTTCGATGGCCTGCGGGTCCTTGTCGAATGCAATCAGGCGCCCCGCCTCGCCCAGCTTTGCCAGCACCGCCCGGCTATGCCCGCCACGCCCGAACGTACCGTCCACATAGACGCCGTCCACTCGCGTCACGAGCGCATTTACCGCTTCATCGAGCAGCACCGTCTGGTGCTGCAGTGTGTTTCCCATCGCAGGTCCTTTATCCAAACCGCGATCAGAAAGTGAAATTCTTCAATGCTTCGGGCATACCCTGCGCCATCGCGGCCTGCTCCTTCGCCGCGTAGGTTTGAGCGTCCCAAAGCTCGAAATGACTGCCCATGCCCAACAGCATGACTTCCTTTTCCAATGCCGCCGCCATGCGCAGTTCCGGGGAAACGAGAATGCGCCCGGCGCTATCGAGATCCACGTCCGACGCATTGCCGAGAAAGATCCGCCGCCACCAGTGGGCGTCCATCGGCAATGCGGCGATCTTGGCGCGGAAGACTTCCCACTCGGGACGCGGAAAAAGCAAAAGGCACCCGTCCGGGTGCTTCGTCAGCGTCACCCGTCCTTGTGCCTCTCCTTGCAGCGCTTCGCGATAGCGAGCGGGCACCGACATCCGGCCCTTCGCATCGAGCGTCAGCGCCGACGCCCCTTGGAACACGTCCTCTTCCCCTCAGGGCTCGCGCCCATCCGTCACACCCACATCCGACCGAAAAAACGTCCGATCAATCCACAAAAATACACTTTCTCACACTGTCTCCCACTTTAGAGTAAGGGCATAGGGTGGTCAAGGGAGAAGACCGTTTTTTGCACTAATTTTGTTTGTAAGAACAAGGACTTACGTGCCGCCCTTCAGGTGGCGTCTAAAATGGAAAAGCGTTATAAATGAATGAACTACTGCATGTTGTGAAGGTGATACCTGAGAAGCTCGCAATAAGCGTCGGGCCGAAAAGCGCTGAGAGGTGGCGGAAGACGGGGAGAACGGCGCGGAAATCGAAAACGCGATGCATCGCGGACGAGCGTCAGTGGGACTGACGCTGCCGCCGCGGAATCGCTGACGTTTCAGGTACTCAAATGTAATAAGCGGTGCTTGTCATGACTTTGGACGCCGCACGCATCAGCGCCCGAACCGGGAATGGCAACTCGGCACCGCCCGCATCAGTGGCCGTTTTCGCGTGCGTCATTTCGTCGGCACGCATCTGATCGACTATGGCGCGCGAGGCGATATCCGCTTCGGGCAACGATTGCAGATGTCCATCAAGATGGCGTTCGACCTGGCGCTCGGTCTCCGCCATGAACCCGAGGCTCGCTTTATCGCCGAGCGCGCCCGCGGCCAACCCGATCGCAAGCGAACCGACATACCAAAGCGGATTGAGCAGGCTCGGACGTGAATCGAGCTCCTTGAGGCGCTGCGATGTCCAGGCGAGATGGTCTTCCTCTTCGCGGGCCGCATGTTCGAACGCGGCTTTAAGCGAAGGCGAACGCGTGGCCATCTTTTGAGCCTGATAAAGCGCTTGCGCGCAGATCTCTCCGACATGGTTGACGCGCATGAGCCCTGCCGCGTGCGTGCGCTCGGCAAGCGTCATCTCCGCGCCGGCCGGAGCCGATGGTACGGGCCGGCTCATCCGGCTGATTCCTGCGATCGAACGCAGCCCACGGTCGAATTCCGTGACCCACTCGTCCAACATCATCCGTTCTCCGTTGCAAGGTGGCCGACGCAGCGTGTCGCGCGGCGAGCATCATTGCGCCCTATCTTTTGCGGAAATCCGCGCAAAAGAGCGGCTAACCGCGCATTTTAGACGAAGTTCAGAACGGTGGGCGGCGCGGCGCGAAAATCCTCACCCGTGGCGTTCAGTGGCAACGGGCGCGCACGGTTGGGCCGCCGAGATCAGCGCAATATTGCCTCGCAGTTCCCGCCGCAGAATTTTGCCGACATTGGTTTTCGGGAGCTCGCTGCGGAATTCGACGATCTTCGGCCGCTTGTAGCCGGTCAATTGCGTTTTGCAGAATGCGATGACATCGGCCTCGGTAAGCGCGGGATCTTTCTTGACGATAACGAGCTTGACCGCCTCGCCCGAATGTTCGTCGGGCACGCCTACGGCCGCGACCTCGAAAACGCCCGGGTGCTGCGCTACCACGTCCTCGATTTCATTCGGGTAGACGTTGAACCCGGAAACCAAAATCATGTCTTTCTTGCGGTCGATGATCTTGAAATACCCTCGCTCATCCATCACGCCGATATCGCCCGATTTAAAGAAGCCGTCCGCTGTCATCACCTTGGCCGTCTCGTCGGGCCGATTCCAATAACCCGCCATCACCTGCGGGCCCCGAATGCAGATCTCGCCGGGCTGTCCGGGGGGCATGGGATTGTCATTGTCATCGCGAATCGATACTTCCGTGGACGGCAGCGGCAGACCAATAGTGCCGTTGTACTCCGTCGCAGTAACCGGATTGCATACCGCGGAAGGCGAGGTTTCCGAGAGGCCGTAACCTTCGACGATCGGTACGTGCGTGCGCTCGAACCAACGGCGGGCAACGGCATCTTGCACGGCCATCCCTCCCGCATTGGCGACCAGCAGCTTCGAAAAGTCGAGCTTGCCGAAATCCGGGTGATTGAGCATTGCGTTGTAGAGCGTATTGACGGCTGGGAAGGTGTTGATTGCGTAACCCTGCAACTGTTTGATCATGCCGCCGATATCACGCGGATTCGGAATCAGAATGCCGAGCCCCCCAGTGCGCACCGTCAGCAAAAAGCAGACCGTCAGTGCATAGATGTGATAGAGCGGTAAAGCGAAGACATTGATGATCTGATCGACGTCGGCATGCAGCCCATGCGCCGGCTCATGCCATGCCGCGGATTGCAGTACGTTCGCCACGATATTGCCGTGCGTGAGCGTCGCCCCTTTTGCGACTCCCGTCGTGCCGCCCGTGTACTGCAAAAATGCGATATCCGAACGGCTCAGCCGCGCAGGCGCAAACGGCTGGCGCGCGCCTGCGGCCAATGCCTCGTTGAATTTCACGTGACCCGGCAGACTCCACGCCGGAACCATCTTCTTCACCCGCCGAACCACGAAGTTCACGATGATGCCCTTCGCACCCGTGAGATCGCCCATCGACGCCACGACCACATGCTTGACCGCCGTATTGCGCACGACCGCCTGCAGCGTTGCCGCGAAGTTTTCGAGCAGCACGATGGCTTCGGCGCCGCTGTCTTTGAGTTGGTGCTCGAGCTCGCGCGGGGTATAGAGCGGATTGACGTTCACAACCACATAGCCGGCCCGCAAGATCGCGGCGATGACCACCGGATACTGGAGCACGTTCGGCATCATGATTGCGATGCGCGCACCGCTGGCGAGGCCTTTCGATTGGAACCATGCTCCGAGCCTGCGCGACATCGCGTCGAGTTCGCTGTAGGTGATCGACTTGCCCATGCAGACGAACGCACGCTTGCCGCTATGCTCGCGAAAGCTTTCTTCTAGCATCTGACTCACCGAGTCATAGCGCGTCGGATCGATCTCGGCGGGAACGCCGGGCGGATACGATTTCAACCAGACCTTTTCCATGCGGCGTCTCCCTGTTTTTTGAATGGTCGTGCGAAAAAGCGCATCCTATCCGGTCGCCCCCCGCGAAACAACCGGATTAGACATCGACTTCCAACTCGAAGTGAGTAAATCGCGTCAGATCCCGACGCGCTCCACCTCGACCAGACAGTCATAAAACGTGGCCGATCCCCCGAGATCGGTCAGCGCCTGGCTTGTCACCTGATTGGCGTTGCGGCCATCGGGTGAAAGCTTCTTCCACCAGATCGAGAGCCCGACGACGACGCCCGTGCGCGCCCGGTCCGTCACCCTTGCGCGTGCCGTCATCGACCCGCGGTCGTTGTATACACGCACGATATCGCCGTTGGCCACGCCGCGCGGTGCTGCATCGCACGGATGAATATCGAGGTGCGGCTCGCCTTCGGTCGCGCGCAGGCTCTCAATGTTCACGAAGCTGCTGTTAAGGAAGTTGCGCGCCGGCGGCGAAATCATCGCCAACGGATAGCGGGCGGCCAGTTGCGGCGCGGCCTCGAGCGATTCGTAGGGCGGCAGATAATCCGGCAACGGATCGCGCCCCTCCTCGGCGAGCGCCGTGCTGGCGAATTCACACTTGCCCGAGGGCGTGGGAAAGCCGCCCTTGGTAAACGGCGCTTCCGGAATGTCCAGTTTCAGCCAGCCCTGCTGTTCGAGCGCTTCCCAGCTCGCGTCGCGCAGCGACGCATCGTCCCAGCGCAATGCCGCGCGCGCAATGGTTTCGTCGCTTTCGTAAAGCGCCGGCTCGTCGATCTCCATACGACGCGCAATGCCACGGAAGATCTCCGTGTTCGGTCGCGCTTGCCCGACAGGCGCTATCGCAGGTTGATTGAGCATCACGTAGGTGTGGCCGTACGACTTGTGAATGTCGAGATGCTCGAGCTGCGTCGTGGCGGGTAGTACGAGATCGGCGTAGTCGGCGGTATCGGTCTGAAAATGCTCGAGGACGATCGTAAACAGATCGTCGCGTGCAAACCCGGCCGCGACGCGCTCGGAATCGGGCGCGACTGCGACCGGATTCGAGTTATAGACGACGATGGCTTCGATTTTCGGCCCGAAAACCGCGTCACCCGGATGAAGCAGCGCATCGCCGATGGCATTCATATTGACGGCGCGTGGCAGCATCGTCGGCCAGCCCGGTTGCAGATCGGGACGTTGCAGCGCGTGCTGGTTGACGGGCGCCCAGTTGGATGCGGACAACAGCAAGCCGCCGGCGCGATTTCGCCAAGCCCC
>Ga0209672_100594_pt1 | contig 19106 bp, 17 predicted proteins | sample AraplaCol_mMS_r2_FD_184273 | JGI IMG/M metagenome (GOLD analysis project Ga0209672, IMG submission 184273) | Arabidopsis root microbial communities from North Carolina, USA - plate scrape CL_Col_mMS_r2 (SPAdes) (version 2) | ecosystem: Host-associated > Plants > Roots > Endosphere | place: USA...
GAGGGCCAGCTCCCGGGCGAGCGCCGCCGCCACCGCCTCGGCGCGCTCGCCGAGGCTTGCGAGCGTGCCGGCCGCACCGCCGAATTGCAGCGCGAGCGCGTTTTGCCGCAACTGCGCCACACGCGTCCGATGACGCTCGAGCGTATCGAGCCATTGCGCGAACTTCATGCCGAGTGTGATCGGCAGCGCCTGCTGCAGCCAGGTCCGGCCGACCATTGGCGTGGTGCGATATCGCTGCGCCAACCCGGCCAGTGCCTCATCGAGTGACGCGAGTTGGGCTTCGATCAGGGCCAGCGCGTCGCGCAACTGAAGCACCAAGCCCGTATCGATGATGTCCTGGCTCGTCGCCCCCCAATGCACGTATTTCGCCGCATCGGGAGCCTGTTGGGCAACCGCGGCCGTGAGCTGCTTGACGAGCGGAATGGCAAGATTACCCGCGCGTGCGGCGGCGCGCGTCAATGCCTCGGCATCGATCTGATCGGGGTGGCAGGCCGCTTCGACAGGGGCCACCGCCTCGGGTGGAATGACACCGGCCGATGCGAGCGCGCGGGCCAGCGCCGCCTCGACATCGAGCATGCGCTGGATCGTCGCGCGCGGCGAAAAAATCGCGATGAGCGTATCGGTAGAGGAGAGCCGGTCGGTCAGCCGTCCGTCGAATTCGAGCATGATGAAAATGTCGGCGTGTTCGATTACCGAACAACTAGCCATTAAGCGAACGTTATTCGACGCATGGTATGCGCGAGCCGGTTCGGGGTCAAGGAACGCGGGCGCTCCGCTGCTTACGGCGCGCATTCGGCTCGTCATGCGCGAGCGCACGGAGAATGTCGGCGAAGGTTTGTGCCAGCTCGCTGATCGTGCCGGCGCTGCGACGCACGATGCCGACGGGCTCTTCGGCTCCCTTCATCGGCAAGGGAAGGGCGGCGAGTGCACCCGCTCGCACGTCGTCGCGAGCGGCGCGCTCGGGGGTGATCCAGACCGCGTCCGAGCGTTGCGCGACGAGTCGAGCGACGGAAACCGAGAGCGTCTCGATGCACTCCGGCGGCACGCGCAGCGCGTGGGCATCGAAGTAGGCGTCGGTGTTCAGGCGCGGCACGGTTCCCTGTGGTGCGACGATGAGCGGATAGGCCAGCACGGCGGGCAGCGAGGCGGCGCTTTGCGCGAGCAACGGATGGCGTGGACGGACAGCCATGACGAGTGGTTCCGCATACAGAAATTCGAAGGAGAGTCCTTGCATAGCCGAGGGATCGGCCATGCGCCCCAACACGAAATCGAGTTCGCCGGCTTTCAGGGCGGCGAGCAACAGGGCGTTCGTGCCGGTGCGAAGCCGTACGCCGGCATGTGGACGAACCGCCCTCAACCGAATGAGGGCGTCGGGGAGGATGCCGCTGGCGACCGTGGGAAGCGCGCCGATTTCGAGCGCGGTTGCGCGCGGCATGACGGCGTTGCTCAAGGCTGCGCCTGCTGAATCGAGCGCCTGACCGACATCGAGCGCATAGCGCAGAAAATGCTCGCCCTCTGGTGTGAGCCGCGCGCCGTGGCGTCCGCGTTCGACCAGGCGGGCGCCCGCCAGCGCTTCCAGTTCCGACAGGGTCTTGGAGATGGCAGGCTGGCTCAAGTGAAGGCGCTCGGCTGCCCGGCCAAGGTTGCGTTCCTGGGCGATTGCGAGAAAGCCGCTGATGTGGCGAAAGCGGAGACGATTTTCCATCACTTCAGGTTATGGAAAATCGGCGAACAAGTCAATTTACCCAAAGTTTGTGGAAACTTAAATTAGCGGTTCAGGCGCTGCGCTCGTCGTATGGGGTGACGCGTGCGCCGTTCGAAACTGCATCTCACGAGGGAGACGCCCATGCAGACATCGGCCGCTGACGACCGTGGCGCCTTTGGCGAATTTGCTCAGCGCGATACGGCGCAGCATCCGCCCGCTTTTGCGCCGGGCTACAAGACGAGCGTGTTGCGCTCTCCACGCAATGCGTTGATTTCAACGCAAGGCACGTTATCCGAGACGACCGGACCGATCTTTCGCGCCGATGAAATGGGGCCGCTCGATAACGACCTCATCATGAATTTCGCGAAGGATGGCTTGCCCATTGGCGAGCGGATCATCGTACACGGCTACGTGCGTGACGAGTTCGGGCGTCCTGTGAGGAACGCGCTCGTCGAGGTTTGGCAGGCCAATGCGGGCGGCCGTTATCGCCATAAAAACGACAAGTATCTTGCGCCGATCGACCCGAACTTCGGCGGCTGCGGACGGATGCTGACCGACGCCGAAGGCCACTACGTTTATCGCACGATCAAGCCGGGGCCTTACCCTTGGCGCAATCGCATCAACGATTGGCGGCCCTCGCATATTCACTATTCGTTGAGCGGCGATGGATGGGCACAGCGACTCATCACGCAGATGTACTTCGAGGGCGACCCGCTCATCGCTCAGTGTCCGATCTTGAAGACGATCCCGACCGAAGAGCAGATCCGCGGTCTTATTGCGGCGCTCGATCCTGCGAACCATGTTCCGCTCGACAGCCGCTGCTATCGCTTCGACATCACACTGCGCGGACGCCGCGCGACGCACTTCGAACAGTCTTTGCCGGGAGCGAAGTCATGACGCTTGCACCGTTTGCTCCGTTTCATTTGAACGAAACCGCGTCGCAGACCGGTGGGCCGTATGTGCATATCGGTCTTGCGCCGAAGCAGGCCGGTTTCGATATCTTCGAAAACAACTTCGGCAATGTGCTGGTCACTAGCGAGACGCTTGGTGAGCGCATCGATATCGAAGGGCGGGTCTACGACGGCTCCGGTTCCCTCGTGCGCGACGTGCTGATAGAGGTCTGGCAAGCGAATGCGGCCGGACGTTATGCGCATCCGGGCGACCGGCGGGATCTGCCGCTTGATCCATCGTTTCGCGGGTGGGGCCGCACGGGAGCGGATTTCGAAACGGGGGTGTATCGATTCGAAACGATCAAGCCCGGTGCGGTGGCGGGCCGCAACGGCGCGGTGCAAGCGCCGCACGTGCTGATGGTGTTGTTTGCGCGCGGTATCAATATCGGTCTGCATACGCGGCTTTACTTCAGTGACGAGGCCGACGCCAATGCGTGTGACCCAGTGCTCGGCGGCATCGAATGGGAAGTGCGGCGCAAGACGCTCATCGCTCAGCGGAGCGAGCGTGACGGCAAAACGGTTTATACCTTCGATATTCGCCTGCAAGACACGCCCGATGGGGGGCGCGAGACGGTGTTCTTCGATATTTGAGCGTGGGTTGCTGGCGCATCAAATTCCGGACGTCGCGACGAAGCGCAGACAGGCCTCGGGAACGGACGTTTCCGAGGCTTATTGCCGCTCCCGATACACATCGGTACTCAGGTATCGGAGCCCGGAATCAATCATAACGGTTGCGACCGTCGCATCAGGACCGAGACGTTCTGCTACACGGAGCGCTGCGATCACATTCAGTCCCGACGAGGTGCCGGCAAAGATGCCTTCTTCGCGAGCCAAACGTCGGCACATCTGGATCGCTTCTTCGGCGGTCGCGGACTCGATCGCATTCACCGTGTCCGGTTGCCAGTGTGGCGGAACGAATCCGATGCCAATGCCTTCAATCCTGTGAGGGCCTTTCGGTCTGCCGGACAAGACGGCCGATTCTGCCGGTTCGACCGCGGCAACGTAAAGTTGAGGATTGTGTTTGCGCAGGACTTCCGTCGCGCCGTTGAGCGAGTGAGCAGAGCCGACCGACTGAACGAACGCATCGACCGCGCCTCCGGTCTGGTCCCAGATCTCCTCACCCATCGAATGATATCCACTCGCGGCGTCGCGATTGTTAAGCTGATCAAACCACCAATGTTGCGGCTCCCGGCTGATCCGCTGCGCGGTGTCGATCATCTTTCTAATCAATTCCTCGGTGATTTTTCCGTTGTCGCTCGGAATGGAGATGATCTGGGCACCCAAGGCCTGGGTGGTTCGTGTCTTCTCTGCACTGAAAGCGTCGGAGGTCACGATCTTGAGATGATAGCCCTTGGCAGCGCAGACAAGCGCCAGCGAGGCCCCGGTGGAGCCTCCCGTATATTCGACGACCGTGTTTCCGGATTGCAACCTTCGGTCCGTTTCCGCTGCTTCGATGGCGGCTCGGGCCATCCTGTCTTTCATATTGCCGGTCGGGTTCGCTCCTTCCAGTTTGATGACAACACGGGCGCAGCCGGGTGGCACGACTCGCCGGAGTTGAACCAAGGGAGTGTTGCCGATAGCGTCGAGTACATTGGGGGCAATGTTCATGAACTACCTCATTTCCAGGCCGCAATAAATTGGTCGTCGCATCCGCCTACCGCACAGCGAGACCGATACGAAACCAGCTGTTCCAGCATAGCCGGACCGTTGTCGCGTGCTTCCTCAGCTCTGCTGTTTTAGTTGGCTGGTACGACCTGTTTCACTCCTAACACCTCCATTTTTTCAATGATGGGCGGCATGGCCAGCAGTTCGCCGGACCTGGCCATCAGGGCCTTCGCAATCGCGCCCTCCAGGTGTGCCTCACGGCTTGCCTCGTCGGCAAAAGCGTCGAAAATTGCAAAGGTGCTCGGCGACAAGCGCAGCGCGAACCATAACGGCGTGGTGCGTTCCTGGTTGGCCAGATCGAGCCCCGCGGCGAGAAATTCCGCCACGGCGTTCTCCTTGCCGGGTTTGGCTTCCAGCCTGGCGAACAACGCATACTTCAGCATGATGGTGCTCCAGTGATGGTCTTCAGGGCCCGCCGCCCGCACAGCGAGCATCGGGAACGCGACCACTTTACAGGCGCACCGGGCTCGCCGACACTGTCGCGAATGACATTTTTGGTAGCGATCGCGCCATGAATATCGCCATCCTCGCGTTAGAGGGCTGTTTTGATACGGGACTCACGAGCGTGCTCGACGCGCTCAACACCGCGAACGAGCTGGCCCAAGTGATGGGCATTCAAACCGCGGGCTATCAGGTAAGCGTCATGGGCATGCGCCGCGAGGTACGTACCGCACAGGGCTTGCGTGTCCCCGTGACGCCTTACCGTCGAGGCACGGTGCCGGACTGGGTGATCGTCCCCGCGTTGGGTACGAAGATGCCGGAAACCCTGGTGCCGGCCCTCGCTCGCGCCGACGTGCGCGACGGCGTTGCCGCGCTACGTGACTGGGCTGCCGCCGGCGCAAACATTGCGGCGGCCTGCATCGGCACTTTCGTGCTTGCGGAAAGCGGCCTGCTGGACGACGGTGAAGCGACCACAACCTGGTGGCTTACGCCGCTCTTCCGTCAACGCTATCCGCGCGTGCGCCTCGATGCGCACCGTATGATCATTCCGAGCGGCAAGATATTAACGGCGGGCGCAGGCTTCAGCCACGTCGACTTGGCGCTTTGGCTGATCCGGCAGAGCAATCCAGAGTTGGCCGGTTTGGTGGCGCGCTACCTGATCGTCGATACCCGCCCATCGCAGGGCACCTACATGATCCCGGCGCATCTTGCCCATGCCGATCCACTGATCGAGCGCTTCGACCACTGGGTTCGCGACCATCTTGATCAGCCCGTGACTCTGGAGGCAGCCGCGGCGGCGCTGGCGACCAGCAAGCGCACCCTGACGCGCCGCATGCGCGAGACAATCGGCAAGACCCCGATCTCGTATATCCAGGATGTGCGCATTGAACGCGCCGCTCATTTGCTGAGGACCAGCGACCATAGCGTGGAGCGCATCGCAGAGATGGTCGGCTATGCAGACGGCGGCACGCTGCGCACGCTCCTGCGGCGTCGCTTGGGTCGAGGTGTGCGGGAACTGCGGCGCTAGGTTGTCCCACGAGACGAGCATCCGCATCGATTTGCATCGAACACTGGTTACGAGGGGTGCTCCATTTCCGGTGCTTGGCGGCATGCAATGGGAAGTTCGCCGCACCGCGCTCATCGACAAGCGACGCGAGCGCGATGGCAAAACGGTTTACACCTTCGATATTCGCCTGCCGGATACGCCCGATGGCGGGCGCGAGACGGTGTTTTTCGATATTTGAGCGTGGCCTATTGACGCGCTCTTGGCCATTGCCGGGCGCGCTTTGCGCCGCTCGATGCAAGTCAAGCGGCGTGCCTCAGCGACAGCACATGCGGTTGGTCTCGGCGCAGGCCAAGTTGTCAAAGGCGGCTTGATGGGCGAGCCAGGATTCGGCGCTCTTGCCGAATGCCAATTCGAGCCGCGTGGCCATTTCCGGGCTGATAGGCGCACGGCAATTTACGATCTCCGAGAGCGTCTTGCGCGAGACCCCGAGGGCCTTGGCCGCGCGTGTAACAGTTAAATCCAGCGGCTCGAGCCACAAGTCATGGAGAATTTCGCCGGGATGTGGCGGATTGTGCATACGCTTAGTGGACCTGTTTTCGTGGTGAATAGCAGGGGGCATGGCGACTAGCTTGCCGTGTAACAGGGAAGATGGTGCTCGTAAACGGGCGACCGAGCGTGTTCTCGGCACTTTTTCAGCAGAAGGGCTGCGGCGGACGGTTCGACCAAGGGACCAATCCGTCTCAAGCAAGCAGATGAGAAGTCCGCTGCTACGGACCGCTGACAAGCCGAGGCTGTGCAAGCATTGCTCCGCGCGAAGTGGATTCGGCTGAGATAGCAAAGCGGATGAGGAGTGAACATTCGGGCTCAGGTAAAGTGTCGGCTTTCGGGGCATTGACAGACGGCTGAGAGAGCAGCGTCGCCCCGCTTGTCGAGCGGAGACAATATGAGCAATAACCGATACGCTTACGGCATCCATCAAAATCTGGCTCCGGCCGAGCTGTTCGTATTTATCGCACTTGATGAAACGCGAAAACAGTTAGGCCTGGACGATCTCGCAGGCGCCGCAGCTATTTTGCTCGGCCAGAACGACATACCGGTCGCGGGTAAGCTAGGAGGTTCTGTAGCGGGCACATCCGTCGTGTCACTGACGGCGCGGAGTCTATTGCCGTTTAACGTGCGGGTGCGGCTTCCCACAATAGTTAAAGCGGGGGTGGGAGGAATCCGAATTGCGATGACGCGCAACCTGGGTGCGTTTGTCGGACGAGCCATCCCAGTGGTTGGTGTAATACTCCTTTCGAAAGATGCGCTGCTGATCATGCGAGACACGGTGTGGACATACAACCGCTTGGTGAAACCCGAAGATAGAGTGCTGTGATGGCAGATGCGATTTGGAATCGGCTTGAAGCATTTGCTCGCGAAGAACTCGGTCGGCCTATTTTCGGTGGCCAGTTGAAATTAACGCCGGATAGCAGGCTGGAGGGGGACCTTCGCTTGACGGGTCTCGACGCCGTCGAGTTCATTGACAAATGGGCGGAGACGTTCGGTATCGACGCGCAAGGTTTCCCGTACAACCGATATTTTGGTCCCGACACGTTCGACGTTGTGAGGTCCGTTCTCGGCCTGTTCTCGAAGAGGCATCGAGACCCCGCGCGAGTGCCGCTGACGCTGGGGATGTTGGCTGACGCAATGCGACGCGGACGCTGGGACACCGCAGAAATCGAGGCGGGCGCGCTGCGAGGGGGGCAAACCTGGAAGCGCTAGGCGGCTGAGCAACTGTCGCATGGAGAATCCGAGCCACGATAAACTAAACCGCGGACGCGCGCATTACCGATGCGCAACAGGTCAGATGTTGAAGAATAATAGTCGTCAACATCGCCTTTTCTCGCGTCGGGCCGGTTGCGTCCCGCAAAGGCGTGAGTGCGAACGCGAGGGATGCTCGCTTGCCGTCATCCGTACGGCTTGCAAAGCCACGTTGCGAAATTCAGTCCCGACAGTGTGGCGGCGCGTTGATCGAGTTTGCCTACCCGATGCCTACACCGCCCGCAGAAAGCAAAAAGCCCAGCCTTGCGGGCTGGGCTTTTCACGTGAATCTGTGGTGCCGGAAAGAGGAATCGAACCCCCGACCTTCGCATTACGAATGCGCTGCTCTACCGTCTGAGCTATTCCGGCATCAGGAGAACCGCGATTATAGAGACATCTTGAGCCGGAGGGCAAGCCCCTTTCTAATTTTTTTCTTCGCGGTGATAGCTGGTGACGCGCTCGACCTCGTTCTTCGAGCCCAGGAACACCGCGATACGCTCATGCAGGCTCTTCGGCTGCACATCGAGAATGCGATCGTGGCCGTTCGTTGCCGCGCCGCCGGCCTGCTCGACGATGAACGACATCGGATTCGCCTCGTACATGAGCCGCAGCTTGCCCGGCTTGTCCGGCGTACGCTTGTCGGCCGGATACATGAAGATGCCGCCCCGATGCAGAATGCGGTGCACGTCGGCCACCATCGACGCGACCCAGCGCATGTTGAAGTCGGCCTGACGCGCCCCGGTCTTGCCGGCCAGCAGTTCGTCGACATAGCGCTGCACGGGCGGATACCAGTGGCGAGAATTCGACGCATTGATCGCGAACTCGCGCGTGTCTTCCGGAATACGCAAGTTCGCATGCGTGAGCACCCACGAACCGAGCTCCCGATCGAGCGTGAAGCCGTTCACGCCGTTGCCCGTCGTCAACACGAGCATGGTTTGCGGCCCATAGACCGCATAGCCCGCGGCAACTTGCTGCGTGCCGGGCTGAAGGAACGACTCCTCGGTCGCGACTTGACCGTTGGGGCAGCGCAGCACCGAAAAGATCGTCCCGATCGAAACATTCACATCGATGTTCGATGAACCGTCCAGCGGGTCGAACACGAGCAGGTATTCACCGCGCGGATAATTGGCCGGAATAGGGAAAAGCTTTTCCATTTCCTCCGACGCCATCGCAGCAAGATTGCCGCCCCATTCATTCGCATCGAGCAGGATTTCATTCGACAGGATGTCGAGTTTCTTCTGGACTTCGCCTTGAACGTTTTCGCTGCCCGCGGTCCCGAGCGCTTCCCCCAGAGCTCCTTTGCTGACGTGATAGCTGATTAGCTTGCACGCACGTGCGACGACTTCGATCAAAAGACGCAAGTCGGCCGGCAAGTTGTTCGTTTCGCGTTGTTGTTCGATCAGGTATTTCGTGAGGGTAGTGCGTCGTTGCAGAGACATTGCGGTACTCCGAAAGCCAGGGGATGCCGTGGATTTTACCCGTCGACACGCCGATGGCCGCGGGTTTTTGTGGGCAGGCGCGCATTTGACCGCGTTGGGCGACCGCTGGTGGGACGCTAGTAAGCGCTAAAGCGCAAACTTCGGCCGACAAAAAAACGGGCACAGGCGTGCCCGTTCGTCACATCTCAAACCGCTGTAAAACGGCGCCCAGCGGCCTCATCAAGCCAATGCTTTTTCGACAATCTCCCGTACGTCCCGTGACGAAGCTTGCGCAGCCACTTGCTCGAGTGCCGCTCGCATGCGCTCGCGCAAGGCAGGCGTGTAACGACGCCAGAGTTCGAGCGAGCGTGCCAGGCGTGCCGCCACCTGCGGATTGAGCGCATCGAGCGCGATGACCTGCTCCGCCCAGAACGCGTAGCCCGAGCCGTCGGCCGCGTGAAACTGCGAGGGATTGCCGGAGCAGAAGCTGAAGATCAGCGAACGCGCCCGGTTCGGATTACGCAACGTGAACGCCGGATGCGTCATGAGTTTGCGCACGATCTCGATCACGGGCCGCTTTGCGCTGCCGCGTTGCGTGGCCTGCATGGAGAACCACTTGTCGATGACGAGCGGCTCGCTCTCGAATCGTCGATAAAACTCTTCGAGCGCACGTTCTGCGATCGGGGTATTCGTCGACGCGCCCGCGGCGATCAGTGCGGCAAGCGCTGCCGCGCGATCCGTCATATTGTTGGCGCCATCATACTGGGCATTGGCGAGCTGCACGGCGTCGGCAGGATCGTCGAGTTCGGCAAGATAGGCGAGCGCGAGATTCTTGAGCGCGCGATGTCCCGCAGCTTGCGCCGTCGGCTCGTACGGTCCCGGCGTGACATGACGTTCGTAGACGGTTCGCCATTGCTCGCGCAGCGCCGTAGCGAGCCGCTTGCGCATGAATTGCCGGGCGCGGTGCACGGCCGACGGGTCGGATTCGGCCATCTGCTCGGCGAGATAGGACTCCGAAGGCAGCACGAGCGCGAGCTCGCGAAAGGCCGGCGAGAGCGACTCGTCGGTCAGCACGCGCGCGAACGCGGCGACAACGGAATCGTCGAGCGTGAGCGGCTCGTCGGCTGCGGCGCGCGCGGCCAACGCCAGAAGCTCGCGTGTGGCGAGGCGTTGGCCTGCTTCCCACCGATTGAACGGATCGCTGTCGTGCGCGAGCAAAAAGGCCAGTTCGTCATGCGTGTAGTCGTACTCGACGATCACCGGTGCCGAAAAGTTGCGCAGCAGCGAAGGCAAGGGCGGCTCGGCCACGTCGACGAAGGTGAAACGTGCTTCGTTCTCCGCCAGCTCCAGCACGCGCGTCGTGCCCGCCGCGGCCGGCTCGCCTTCTAGACGCAGCGGCAGATCGGCACCGTTGCGGCCGATGAGGCCGATTGCAAACGGAATCAAGAGCGGCCCCGTTTGCGTTTCGCGTGCGGCCGGCGCTGCGTCTGCGTACCGCTGCGAAAGCGTCACCGTATAGCGTTTCGCACTGGCATCGTATTGCGTGTGAACGCCGACGCGCGGCGTGCCCGCCTGGCTGTACCAGCGCTCGTATTGCGCCAGATCGCGCCCATTCGCATCGGCTAACGCGTGACGGAAATCATCGCAGGTGACCGCTTGCCCGTCGTGCCGCTTGAAGTAGAGATCCATGCCGCGCCGAAACCCGTCGCGTCCGAAGAGCGTCTGATACATGCGCACGACTTCGGCGCCCTTCTCGTAGACGGTCATCGTGTAGAAATTGTTGATCTCGACGTAGCTCTCCGGGCGCACGGGATGCGCCATCGGGCCCGCGTCTTCGGCGAACTGCATCTGACGCAGGACGCGCACGTCTTCGATGCGTTTCACCGCGCGCGCGGTTTCGTCGGTTGCGCCGCCTTGCATGTCGGCCGAAAACTCCTGATCGCGAAAGACGGTCAGACCTTCTTTGAGGCTCAATTGGAACCAGTCCCGGCACGTGACGCGATTGCCGGTCCAGTTATGAAAATACTCGTGGCCGACCACGGCCTCGATGTTGGCGAAGTCCGTGTCGGTCGCGGTCTCCTGGTTGGCGAGCACATACTTCGTATTGAAGATGTTCAGGCCTTTGTTCTCCATGGCGCCCATGTTGAAATCGCTGACGGCGACGATCATGAAGCGGTCGAGGTCCAGCTCCAGCCCGAAGCGCGCCTCGTCCCATCGAATGGCGTTGATGAGCGAATCCATTGCATGGCGCGTCTTGTCGAGATCGTGCGGCTCGACCCAGACTTGCAGCAGCTTTTCTTTGCCGGAGCCCGTGCGGATTCGCTCTTCGAGCGCGACGAGCTTGCCCGCGACCAGCGCGAAAAGGTAGCTCGGCTTCTTGAACGGATCCTGCCATTTGGCGAAGTGCCGTCCGCCCGGTAAATCGCCTTCATCGACGAGATTGCCGTTCGAGAGCAGGACCGGATAGGCAGCCTTGTCCGCGCGCAGCGTCACCGTGTAGGTGGCCATGACGTCGGGGCGATCGAGAAAATAGGTGATCCGCCGAAAGCCCTCGGCTTCGCACTGCGTAAAAAAATTGTCGCTCGATACGTAAAGGCCCGAGAGCGTCGTGTTTGCGGCGGGATTGCATGCGCTCACGATCGTCAGCTCGAATGCGTCAGGTACGGCGTCGAGCACAAGACCGTGCTCGTGGACATGATGTGCCGCGTGGGCGGCGCCGTCGACCGAGACGGAGACGAGCTCCAACGCTTCGCCCATGAGCTCGAGCCGTGCGGCATGTGCGGCGCCGGCGTTGCGCCGCACGCGCATCGTATTCTTGACGATCGTGCGTTCGGCGACGAGATCGAACTCGAGCGCGACCGAATCGATGAGAAAAGCCGGCGGCGTGTAGTCGGCGCGGCGGATCACAGCGGAATTGGCGGTATCGGACATGGCAGATCGGGAAAGTGGACCGTTTAGGCTCGCGTGTCAGCGGCGAGATCGTCATCCATTGTACAAAGCCGGCCGGTCCGGCGCTGCAGGCTCGGCGTATCATCGCCATGAGACCCGCGATCGCGGCGGGCGCCGGAGGACATCAGAGGGAGCTATGAAGGCGAAGTGGCAATGGGTAAGAAGTGCGGTCATGCCCGTCTGCGCGGTATCGGCTATGACGTTGTCAGCGTGCACGACCTATGTGACGTCACAAGTCACAGCGTTTTCGGAGTGGAGCGGCAGCGATGCGACGCGCACCTATGCGTTCGAGCGCGCACCTGCGCAGCAAAACAGCCTCGAGCAGGCGACCTACGAGCAGCTCGTCGCCTTCGAGCTCGATCGTTATGCGTTTCGGCAGGTACCGCGCATGCAGGCGCGCTATCTGGTCGGCCTGGCCTACAAGACCGATGCGGGAGCCATGACGGTGACGCAGCCGGTCTACTATGGCAATCCCTGGCCGGGTCCATTCTGGCGGCCAATGAGCCCATTCGGGGCGTTCGGCCCGTTTCCCCCGGATTACGTCAGCCAGACTTATCCGGTCTATACCCACACGCTCGGCGTGCGCATCACTGAGCGCTCGACGGGCAAGGAAGTCTATAACGTCACGGCGCGCACCACGAACGACGAACCATCGCTCGTGCAGACCATGCCCTATCTGGCACGCAGTGCGTTGGCGGATTTTCCGCTCGGTAACGGCGTCGTGCGTACCGTGCGCATACCCCTCGATTCGCATGGCGGCGCTGCGTCCAACGAGGTGCCGGTCGCGCCGCCGGCAGCGGGCCGCGCCCCTGGCGCAGCGTCCGCCTCGGCGGCGCAGTAGCGCGCCGCTCGCAACGTCCCGGCCGCCTGAGCGGACCGCGGCCGTTCCTGCGTCAAACCGTCCCGCGCACGAGCCCGAGCACGCCAAGCACGATGAACAGGACGGCTGCGATGACGTGCACGGTGCGCGTTGGCAGACGGTGCGCAAAGCGTTCGCCGAGCAGGATGGCGGGCACGTTGGCCAGCATCATGCCGAGCGTCGTGCCGGCCACCACACCGATAAATTCGTGAAAGCGGGCGGCCAGCGCAACCGTTGCGATCTGCGTCTTGTCGCCCATTTCCGCCAGAAAGAACGTAACCAGCGTCGCGCCGAATACGCCGAGCCGGCCGCGTGCGACATTGGCCTCGTTTGCATCGAGCTTGTCGGGTATCAGCACCCAGATGCCCATGGCGATGAAGGAAATCGTCAAGGCCCAGCGCATGATGGTCGGGGTGACGAGTGCGCCGAGCCAATCCCCGATCGCGCCGGCACCCGCATGATTGGCGAGTGTGGCGACGAGCACCCCGAGCATGATGGGAATGGGCTTGCGATAGCGGGCCGCAAGGACGAGCGAGAGCAGTTGAGTCTTGTCGCCGATTTCAGCGAGCGCGACAGCGCCTGTCGAGATCAGAAAGGCTTGTTCCACGTTGATCGTTCTTCCCGGGCCGAGATGTGTACGAGCGACGACCCGCGGCGACGCCGGGCCCATAAACGGCGCGCGTGCGGGTCATCGGTCTCGCCAGGCCCGAGGCTGCATCCGCCATGGCCGCATGGCCAAGTCTGTTGACGGATGCCCCCGCAGCGCTATGCGTCGCCGAACAACCGGCGAGAAGCGGCGGGGCGGCTACTCCCCAATGAGGGGCGGATTCTAGCACAGGCGCGCTATCGGCGGCACGAAACAGCGCATGAAGCGATGGTTCGGGGCGATAGTCCCGTTGGCGTTCAGTGACGAGCGAGCGCGCCGGGCCGGCGGGCACCATCGTCGCGGCGATGCACGCATCGGCCTGCCGCATAGGTTTCGAATATGGCTCGATCGTCGCCGAGCAGCGCGAACGCGAAAAGCCGCTCCTCGAGCGACTCGGCGCGCTGCATCCGGCGCGCGAGCAACGGTGTGGCCTCAGGGTCGAGCACGACGAAATCAGCCTCGGTGTGCGGGGCCAGCGTGCCGACCACGCCGTCGAGATCGAGCGCCTGCGCGGCGCCCGCCGTCGCGAGCCAGAACATGCGCGTCGCGCTGAGGTGATGGCCGCTGAGCCGCGCGACCTTATGCGCTTCGTTCATGGTCCGCAGCATCGAGAAGGCGGTGCCGCCGCCCACATCGGTGCCGAGCGTCACTGCCATGCCGTGTGCCCCCGCCTTGGCCATATCGAACAGACCGCTGCCGAGAAACAGGTTCGACGTCGGGCAATGCGAGGCGATGGCGCCGCTCTCGGCCATGCGTGCGCGATCGCGATCGTCAAAATGGATGCAGTGCCCGTAGATCGCGCGGCGTCGCAAGAGTCCATAGCGGTCGTAGACGTCGAGATAGCTGCGATGACCCGGATACAGTTCGGCCACCCACTTGATTTCGTCGACGTTCTCGGCCACGTGCGTCTGCACGAATACATCCGGGTGCGTGTTGGCGAGTGCGCCGCACGCTTGCAGCTGTTCGGGCGTCGATGTCGGTGCAAAGCGCGGCGTGAGCGCATAGAGCTGTCGTCCCAAGCCGTGCCAGCGTGCGATCAGCTCCGCACTGTCGTCATAGCCCGATTGCGCGGTGTCGCGCAGGAATTCGGGGCAATTGCGGTCCATCAGCACCTTGCCGGCGATCATGCGCAAGTGCCGTTGTTCGCTGGCGGCGAAGAACGCATCGACCGATTCCTTGTGAACCGTGCAGTAGACGAGGGCGGTCGTCGTGCCGCAAGCAAGCAGTTCGTCGAGAAAGAAATCGGCGGTCTCGCGTGCGTAGGCGCTGTCGGCGAAACGCCGCTCGGTCGGAAACGTGTAGCGTTCGAGCCACGGCAACAGGCCGGACGCGGGTGACGCGATCATGTCCGTCTGCGGGTAATGCACGTGCGTATCGATGAAGCCCGGGGCGATCATCTTGCCCCTCAAATCGTGCAACCGTGTGGCGGGCGTCAACTGGTCGGCCAGCGCAGTGTAGCTGCCTTTCGCAACGACGCGCCCCGCTTCGACGATGAGCAGCCCGTCTTCTTCGAAGCGGACCGCATCATCGGATTCGCCCGGGTCGCCGGCGAAGCCGAGCAGCATCGCGCGGTAAGCGATGCGTTCCGCGTCGCGCGTGTCGAGTGAGCTCATGATCGAAAATATTCCTGTGCTGAAAAACGGCGCCGCGCCGATGCGGCGCGCTTACGGCTTCCAATAGGCGTCGAGCTTCGCAATGAATGCGTCGAGCTCGCGCGGCGTGACAAAAGACGCTTCGAAGCCGTTGCGGATGAGGGTATAGACATCGTGGTCGGACAGCCCGAGTGCTTCGACGGCTGCGAGGTAATTCGCATTCACGTAGCCGCCGAAGTAGGCCGGATCGTCCGAGTTGATCGTCACGGCTACGCCGCGCTCGAGCAACGCTTTCAACGTGTGTTGCTTCATATCATCGAATACGCGCAGCTTCAGATTCGACAAGGGGCAGACGGTCAGGGCGACGCGCGTGCCCGCAAGCCGCGTCACGAGGGCGGGATCCTCGATGCTGCGCACGCCATGGTCGACACGATCGACCAACAGCTGATCGAGCGCTTCGTAGATGTACGAAGGCGGCCCTTCCTCGCCCGCATGCGCGACGAGCTTGAGCCCGTGCTCGCGCGCCTGGGCGAAGACGCGTTGGAATTTCGACGGCGGATGGCCGCGCTCGGATGAATCGAGGCCGACGCCGATCAGCCGATGAGCGTAAGTGTCGAAGAGCGGCAGCGCGGCCGAGAAGGTGGCAAGCGCATCGTCTTCGGAAAGATGCCGCAAGAAGCAGAGAATCAGCTTGCTGGACAGGCCGCGACGTTCGCCCTCGGCCAATGCGCGCTCGATGCCCGCGACGACCGTTTCGATCGGCACGCCGCGCTCAGTGTGCGTTTGCGGATCGAAGAATATCTCCGCATGCACGACGCCGTCGTTCAGCGCGCGCTCGACGTAGGCCGTCGTCATGTCGTAAAAATCGTCTTCCGTGAGCAGGACGCTTGCGCCCGCGTAGTAGATGTCGAGGAATGATTGCAGATCGGTGAATGCGTAGGCGGCGCGCAATGCCTCGATTGAATCGTAAGCGAGCGCGACACCATTGCGTCGAGCAAGCTTGAAGATGAGCTCGGGTTCGAGCGAGCCTTCGATATGGATATGCAGCTCGGCCTTCGGCGCACCGGCGATTTTTTCAGCGAATGTCGGGGTCATGGTCGGTCGATGATGAAAAAAGAGAGGTAGCTGACGAAGGCGCGGTTCGCGGCGCATGTTGCGCTCGCTCGCTTTCGACGGCTTGCAGCAACTGAGCCGCCGCCGAAATCGCGATGACTTCGGGCGACTTGTCCGCGATACCGTCGACTCCGATCGGGCAGCGCATTCGTGCAATCCGAGCGGGATCGATGCCGCGCGCAGCCAGCCGATGTTCGAATTGCCGGCGCTTCGTCAGCGAGCCGATCATGCCGAAAAACGCGAAGTCGCCGCGCCTCAGGATGCGCTCGGCCAGCGCGAGATCGCGCGCGTGATTGTGCGTCATGACGATGAAATAACTCGCGGGCGAGGCCTCGTCGACCGCTTCGTCCGGCGCATCGTTGGCGTCGATCGTCACGTTCAGCAGCTCGCGCGGCGACACCGGCACGAGATGCTGCTCGAATTGAGCGTCACGCTCGTCGACCCAGCGCACGCGGCACGGCAGCGTCGCAAGGATGCGCACGAGCGCGGCGCCGACGTGCCCCGCGCCGAACAGTACAACCGAAAACTCGCGTGCCACGATCGTCTCGGTCAGCAGCGCGTTGCCTTCATCGAAGCCGGTGCCGTCCCAAAGCAGGCAGTCCGGCGCATCGCAGCCGGGCTGCGCATCGGACAGCAGCACACCGTCAGGCGCCGGGCCGAACGAGACACTGCGCACGCTCGCTTGTCCGGCCGCGAGGCGCTTGGCGAGCGTGGCTACCCATCCGAGATCGCCGATGTCGAGGCGTTCGAACGCGAGCATGACCGCGCCGCCGCAGCATTGGCCCAGGCTCGGCCCGAGCGCGAGCCTCTCGAGCCTGCGCCGATGCGGCACGCGCGTGCCGTCGCGCAGGAGCTCGCGGGCGATTTCTATCGCGCGCCATTCGAGATGGCCGCCGCCGATCGTGTGCCGGGCGGTATCGCGGGTCACGATCATCTTGGTCCCGGCTTCGCGCGGGGCCGACCCTTCGACGCGCGCCACGGTGACGAGCACCACGGCGTCGCCATGTGCGAGCAGCTGCTGAAGGTCTGACAACCAGGGTTGCATGCGGCGTCGATCCTCTTCAAGCGGTGCCGGGCACGCGGCCGAGCGCGGCGATTGACGAGAGGATCGCTTCCGGTGTCGCGGGCGCCCGCAAGGGCGGGGCCGAGCTTGCGTGGGGTGCGGCAGCGGCGACGGCATCGCGAATCGCCAGAAACACCGAAAACGCGAGCAGCAGCGGCGGCTCGCCGACTGCCTTGGAGCGGAAGATGGTCGGCTCCACGTTTTCATTCCGATAGAGCGAGACGTGGAATGCGGCCGGCGTGTCGCTGATCGCGGGAATCTTGTAGGTGGAAGGGGCGTGCGTCATCAGGCGTCCGTCGGCGTTCCACCAGAGTTCTTCGGTCGTCAGCCAGCCCATGCCCTGGATGAATCCCCCTTCGACCTGTCCCGTATCGATCGCGGGATTGATCGAGCGGCCCGCATCGTGCAGCAAGTCGGCGCGCAGGAGCTTCCACTCGCCGGTCAGTGTATCGACGACGACCTCCGATACGGCAGCACCATAGGCGAAGTAGTAGAACGGATGGCCCGTCAGCGTCTTGCCATCCCAGTGCACCTTGGGCGTGGCATAAAAACCGTCGGACCAGAGTTGCACGCGCGCGAGGTACGCCTCGTTCACGAGTTCCGCAAACGGCATCGATGCGCCATCGAGCGACACGCGACCGTCGGCGAACACCACGTCCCGCGTGTGACCGCCGAGAACCTTCGCCGCCAATTCGGCCAGCCGCGCGCGGATCGTTTCAGCCGCGGCTTCGGCCGCCTTGCCGTTCAGATCGCTACCGGTCGAAGCGGCCGTGGCGGACGTATTGGCGATCTTCGACGTATCGGTCGCTGTCACGCGCACGCTGTCGAGCGGAAGGCCAAGCACGTGGGCGACGACTTGCGCGACTTTCGTGTTGAGCCCCTGGCCCATCTCGGTGCCGCCATGGTTGACGAGCACGGAGCCGTCCCGATACACATGCACGAGCGCACCGGCCTGATTGAGGAACGGCACGTTGAACGAAATACCGAACTTGACCGGTGTGATCGCGATGCCGCGTTTGAGCACAGGGCTCGTCTGATTGAACGCCGCGAGCGACGCACGGCGGGCGCGATAGTCACTCGTTTCGAGCAGTTGCGCAGCGAGCGGAGCGAGGACGTTGTCCTCCACGCGTTGACCGTAAGGCGTGAGATCGCGTCCTCCGACGCCATAGAAATTGGCGAGGCGGACATCGAGCGGGTCCCGCCCGAGCGTGCGCGCGATATCGTCGATCATGACCTCGGTCACAAGGGCGCCTTGCGGGCCGCCGAAGCCGCGAAAGGCCGTATTCGACTGAGTGTTCGTCTTGCACGCCAGCGCCGCGATTTCGACATCGGACAGATAGTAGGCGTTGTCGACGTGGCAGACCGCACGCGTGGCCACGGCGCCCGAGAGATCGGCCGAATAGCCCGCGCGCAACGCAATCTCGACGCGGGCGCCCGCGATACGGCCTTCGTCGTCGAAACCCACCTCGTATCGGTAGACGGCGTCGTGGCGCTTGCCCGTGATCAGAAAGTCGTCGTCGCGGTCGGCACGCAGTTTGACGGGCCGCTTGAGCCGCGATGCGGCGAGCGCCGCGATACACGCGAATACCGCCGACTGCGATTCCTTGCCGCCGAAGCCGCCGCCCATGCGGCGGCATTCGCACAGGACACGGTGCGCGGGCCAGCCCAGCATATGCGCGACGACCTGCTGCATCTCGCTGGGATGTTGCGTCGAGCTGTAGACGAGCATGCCGGCCGCTTCCTTGGGGACGGCATAGGCGATTTGCCCTTCGAGGTAGAACTGCTCCTGGCCGCCGACCTCGAACTCGCCTGTCAGCCGGTGCGCGGCGGCCGCGATCCTTGCGGCCGGATCGCCTCGTACGAGATGGAGCGGCGGCAACACGTACTGTTGCCGATCCC
>Ga0209672_100596_pt1 | contig 19013 bp, 20 predicted proteins | sample AraplaCol_mMS_r2_FD_184273 | JGI IMG/M metagenome (GOLD analysis project Ga0209672, IMG submission 184273) | Arabidopsis root microbial communities from North Carolina, USA - plate scrape CL_Col_mMS_r2 (SPAdes) (version 2) | ecosystem: Host-associated > Plants > Roots > Endosphere | place: USA...
GCCTATTCCGCGCTGATCCGCGACGCCATCGCCGCGCATGGCCCGATCACCATCGAACTGGATCTTGCACCCGACCGCACGCTCGATCGCCTGCGCACCGATCTGGCCAAGCCGCGTGGCAAACACTCGATGAGCGACCACCTGCGCCGCCAGACAGGACTCACCGGCATCAAGGCTGCGCTGTTGCATGAGGTGCTGGATCGGCAGCAATTCCACGATGTCGACACGCTGGCGCGCAGCATCAAGCGCCTGCCGCTGCGACTCAACCGCGCCCGCCCCATCGAAGAAGCCATCAGCAGCGGCGGCGGCGTTCGCTTGGAAGCGCTGGACCCGCAGCTGATGCTCGCCGCCCTGCCCGGCGTGTTCTGCGCGGGCGAAATGCTCGACTGGGAGGCGCCCACCGGCGGCTACCTGCTCACGGCCTGCTTTGCCAGCGGCCGCCGCGCCGGACTCGGGGCGGCGGCATGGATCAAGCATTTGCCCCCTGCTGCCGATAACTGAGCAGAGCGTCGCAGCGCGGCACAGTCGCACTACATTTTTGCCGCCAGCTGCCGATACACCCAGCGTAGCGGGGGCCACACAGGGGAGCTGGCAGCACGATGATGGGGAACTGGTGGCGGGTATTCGGGCGTGAGCGCGCGGCAGAACCAGCGGCGACGCGTCCGGCTGCGCGCGAGCCGGAACTCCCGGTGGAAACCACCCTGCCCCACGGGATGGTCTCGGGCGACGAGCTCGCCGAGCGTTTCTTCCGCTTTATCCTCAACCAGCCGGTCAACGCCGGCGACAGCGCCAACAAGCCGCGCGAACAGGCCGTTCTCCAGCGCCTGAAGGACCAATGCGAAAACGGCCGCTTCGACGTACGCAGCCTGCCGCGCATGCCCACCGTGCTGCCGCAGCTGATGCGCGCGATGAAGAACGACAAACTCAGCGGCGCCCAGCTGGCCGACCTGATCAAACGCGATCCAGTGCTGGTGGGCGAAGTCATGCGCGTCACCGGCAGCGTCACCTATCGCACCGCCCATCCGGTGGGCAGCCTGCAGCACGCGGTGGTGCTGCTGGGCCAGATCGGCCTGCGCCACGTGGTGACGTCTTACGTGATGAAGCCCATCCTGATGGCCAGCGCCGGCGCCAACGGGCAGATCGTGGGCCAGCGTCTGTGGGATCACGCCGAACGCTGTGCACACGCGGCGGTGTATCTCAGCAAGGGCCAGTGCGACGCGTTCGAAGCCTATCTGGTGGCCCTGGTCGGCTATAGCGGCCTGGGCGCCGTGGCGCGTCTGCTGGAAAAGGAATTGCAGAACGCCGAACTTCCCGCCAGCTCCGCCGCCTTCATCGACGGCTGCGTGCAGCTCGCCGCCGATCTCACCGTGCAGGCGGGGCAGCATTGGGATCTGCCGCCGCCCGTCCAAGAAGCGCTGGTGGAACACCGCGAGCACGGCCACGCCGCGCTGATGCTGCCGATGAGTCGCGTGCTCTATGTGTCCCAGCGGCTGGCCATGAACCAGCTCCTCGCCGAACAAGGCCTGCTCGACAGCGAGGCCGGTTACAGCGAGGACCCGGTGGCCGCCTTCCCCGCGCAGCTGCTGGCGCGTTGCCAGCAGGACTTGCGCAGGAGTTTTGCGCCGGCCTGATCGGCGGCGTCAGCTCGACAGACGCTGCTTTACATCGGCGACGATGGCGTACGAGCGACAACGCGCCTCGTGATCGAACACGTTCGCGGTGATCATCAGCTCGTCCGGGCGATGGCGTTCGACAAACGACTCGATGCCCTGCTTCACCGTCTCGGCGTTGCCGATCACGGCGCACGCGAGCGCATGCTCGACGCCGAACTTTTCGGTAGGCGTCCAGAAGTCTTCGATGTTGTCGATCGGCGGCGGGATCAGGCCCGGGCGGCCACGACGCAGGTTGACGAAACTCTGCTGCTGGGTAGTGAACAGGCGCTTCGCTTCCTGGTCGCTTTCGGCCGCGACGATATTCACGCCGAGCATCGCGTACGGTGCAGCCAGCCGCGCCGAGGGGCGGAAATCGCGGCGATACAAGGCCAGCGCTTCGTCCATCGCATCCGGCGCAAAGTGCGAGGCAAACGCGAACGGCAGACCCATCGCAGCCGAAAGGCGAGCGCTAAAGAGGCTTGAGCCCAGCAGCCACACCGGCACCTCGATGCCCGCACCGGGCACAGCGCGCACAGGTTGATTGGGTGTTGCCGGCTCGAAATACGCCAGCAGTTCGGCCACGTCCTGCGGGAATTGCTCGGCGCTATCGAAGTAACGGCGCAGTGCACGTGCAGTCGCATGGTCGGTACCGGGCGCGCGCCCCAGTCCCAGATCGATGCGCCCCGGATACAGCGACGCCAGCGTGCCGAACTGTTCGGCCACCTGCAGCGGTGCGTGGTTGGGCAACATGATGCCCCCGGCGCCCACGCGTATGGTCGAGGTTCCACCCGCCACGTGACCGATCAGCACGGCCGTGGCCGCACTGGCGATGCCAGGCATGTTGTGGTGCTCGGCCAGCCAATAGCGGTTGTAGCCAAGCGCCTCGGCGCGACGCGCCAGATCCAGCGTGTTGGCGAAGGCCTGGGTGGTGTCGCTGCCTACGGTGACCGGTGCCAGATCGAGGACGGAGAACGGAATCATGGGGCTTCCTCATGCGGGAAGCCCCGATATTGGGGACGCTGTCCCCAATTGCCAGTGATGCAGACCGGCTCTCAGCCCATCCGCCAGTTGCGCTCCTCCACGCGACCGCAGCGGCCACATTCGCGGCGGCCGGGTTCGGGCCGAGCCCATTGATGCTTGAAAACACGGCACATGAGCCGTTCGAGCCACTGCTTCCCCTTCATGCCCCACTCCCTGAATCGCATGCCAAAATGTGCTCTACGTCACAATTTAACAGTGGCATTCAGAAAAGGCGATAACAGCCGCATGACAGTGGGAAGCTGGCCGTGTTTGACGCAAGTGCTTGCATCGGCCTGACTTTTTTTCAGGCCGATGCGGTCAACAACCATGGGGAATAGCGGCGCAGCTCAGCAGCGAGATCCGTGCGATCCATCGCCTCCCCGCTGCCGTTGAATGAAGGCAGCGGGATCGCACGCCTAGGCCGGCGCGCTCATGCTCAGCGCATGATGCCCGTGTGGCCCAGCGAGTAACGGCCCGGCTGCGGCCACACGGCAAGACCGTGCGGCTCCTGGCCGACCTTGATCTTGCGGATCTGGCCAGTGGCCGTGTCGATCGCATAGACCTCGTCGTCGAAGCGACCGGACAGCCACAGCGTCTTGCCATCCGCGCTCACGTTGCCCATGTCCGGGCTGCCGCCACCGGGGATCGGCCAGTTGGCCACCACCTTCTGCGAGGCGAAGTCGATCACCGACACGCTGCCCTTGCCGCCGCGCGGACCGTGCACCTTGTTGGAGCCGCGGTTGGCGACATACAGCTTGGTGCCGTCGCGGCTCGGGTACAGGCCGTGCGTGCCCACGCCGGTCTTGATGAAGCCCACCTGCTTGAAGCTGGCGCCGTCGATCAGGTACACGCCATCGGCCATCATGTCGGCGACGTAGAAGGTCTTGCCGTCCGGGGACGAGCGGATGTCCTGCGGCATGCCCTTCTTGGACAGATCCAGGTAACCGAGCACCTTGCGGTTGACCATGTCGATCTTCACCAGCTTGCCGGTGAACTCGCAGGTGAAGATGGCATAGCTACCGTCGATGGCGAAATCGGCGTGGTTGATGCCCTTGCAGTCCGGCGCGCTGAGGCTGGAATGCTCCTTCATGCTGTGCGCATCGCGGAAATCCAGGCGCGCGAACGCTTCGGCGACGACGATCGCTTCCTTGCCGTCCGGCGTGAAGTACATGTTGTACGGATCATCCACCGGCACGGCCGTGCCGGGCTTGCCGGTGGCGGCGTCGATCGGCGTGAGGCTGCCGGTCTTCTTGCGCTCGGCGTTGTTGGTGACCCACAGCGTGCGCAGGTCCCACGACGGCACGACGTGCTGCGGGCCCTCGCCCACTTTGAACTTGTCCACCACCTTGTAGGTGGTCGGGTCGATCACGTAGACATCGTTCGAACGCAGGTTGGGCACGTAGATGCGCGCCGGATCATTCTTTACGGCGGCGCTCAGGTGGTTGAGCCCGGCCTCGCTGTACATGTTGGCGGCATTCACCACCGGCGGCATGCCGGGGACGGTGGTGACGGACGAAGCCGCCAGGGCGGTGCCGCCCAGGCAGGCAGCGGCAAGCGCCAACGGTGCGAGGCGGAACAGACGGGAGGTACGCAGGGATTTAGCGATGGCCATGGCTCACAACTTAGGTCGGGTGATTCGGGGAGGTCAGTGCGCTTGCGTGTCGCGACGCAAGGCATTCACTGTATTTACCACAATAGCATCCACGCCCAGCTGACCGAGGTCAGCCGCGGAGCGGCGGGGATCGCCGCCATACACGCCGTCGGCGGCGCCCAGCTTGGGGCCGTCCTGCAACTTGCCCAGGCGCACCATCTGCGGGGCGACGGCAAGTTGCAGCGAGGTATCGGCCAGGCCGGCATGGGTGCCGATCTCGTTATCCTTGATGCCGTGCTGGCGAAGGATCTGGTTGAAGCCCTCCGACGAGGTGGCGTAGTACTCCGGCGGCACGATCACGCGCGCCTTGCCGCCCCAGGCCTTGTTCAACTTGGCCGCGACGTGGTCTAGATCCTTCTGATAGCCGCCGTGATCGCCCAGCAGGACGATGTTGCGGAAGCCATGCACGGCAAAGCTTTGCGCGGCCGATTCCAGCATCTGCTCGAACACGGCATCGGGCATGGTGATGGTGCCTGGGAAGCGCATATGCGAACTGGGCGGCGCGGTGCCGCCTTCGGGCACGTAGGTCACCACCGGCGCGACCAGTGCGTTGCCCAGGCGTTCGGCGATCTTCTGCGAGAGGAAAGCGGCACGTGCGTTGTGCTTTCCCACGGCGATGTACGGACCGCTCTGCTCGGTGCCGCCGATGGGAATGATGATGGTGGTCTTGCCGGCCTGGACCTGGTCGCGGATTTCGGTCCAGGTGAGGTCCTGCAGCTGCACGGTGTGCGGTGTCTGGGCGAAGGCGGCGTGGGCGCTCAACAACAGCAGCCCGCAGGCAAGGGTTCGCAACGACGGGAAAGGCATCGGATGGTCCTGAAAAGCAGATGCCAAGTGTAAAGCCCCACCTGTGGGAGCGCACCCTGTGCGCGACTGTCACGCCTAGGTGTATCGCTCCGTAGGCTAGTCGCGCACAGGGTGCGCTCCCACAGATGTCGCTCCCCGGGGCCGCTACACGGGTTTTTCATGGCGTCCATGGTCTTTTGCGCGCAGCCGGTTCCAACCGTCGGGGAGTTACCATGCGCCGCCACCTCATCGCCCTGGCCGTCGCGCTGGGCGCGTCGTTCGCCACGCTTTCGTCTTACGGCTGCACCCGCACGCTCTACGTCGGGCAGGACAACACCGTGATCACTGGCCGCAACATGGACTGGTCCGAAGACATGGGTTCCAACCTGTGGATCTTCCCCGCCGGCATCCAGCGCGATGGCAACGCGGGGCCGAACTCGCCGAAGTGGACCGCGCGCTATGGCAGCGTGATCACCGCCGGCTACGACATTGGCAGCGTCGACGGCATGAATGAGAAAGGCCTGGTGATGAATGCGCTGTATCTGGCCGAAACGGATTTCGGCAAACCGAGCGCCAAGAGACCGCATCTGTCGATCAGCCTATGGGGCCAGTACATCCTCGACAATTTCGCCAGCGTGGATGAAGCGGTGAAAGTGCTGGCGAAGGAACCGTTCCAGATCATCGCCCCGCCCCTGCCCAACGGCAAACCGCTCACTATCCACATGTCGATTTCCGACGCCAGCGGCGACTCGGCCATCTTCGAATACATCGAAGGCAAGCTGGTCATCCACCACGGGCATCAGTACAAGGTGATGACCAATTCGCCGATCTACGACAAGCAGCTGGCGTTGTACGAATACTGGGAAGGCATCGGCGGCCTGAAATTCCTGCCGGGCACCAACCGCGCGGCGGATCGATTTGCACGCGCGTCGTTCCTGCTCGATGCGGTGCCGAAGAAGCCCGATCCGAACTACATCAAGGGCGTGCCGAACCAGGATTACCAGTTTCAGGCCGTTGCCGAAGTGCTGAGCGTGCAACGCGCAGTGAGCGTGCCGCTGGGTATCTCCACGCCGGACCAGCCCAATCTGTCCTCAACCATCTGGCATACCGTCGCCGACCAGAAGAGCCTCGTGTATTACTTCGACTCGGCGACGACACCCAATACCTTCTGGGTGGATTTGCACAAGCTCGATTTGAAACCGGGCGCACCGGTGAAGAAGCTCACGATGGCCAATGGGCGCGTGTATGCGGGTGAAGTGTCGGCGCAGTTCGTCCAGACGCCGTCGTTCAAGTTCATGCCGGCGCCCGCACCGTGAGGACAACCTCCTACTGGGGATTTTGCACAGCGCCATCTACCTGTAGGAGCGCACTTGTGCGCGACCGCCACGCCACGCGCTCTCTGTGCGATGGATCTTCGCGATCGTCGCTACGGCTGCGGACTGGTGCAATCGGATAGTCCGCGGTCGCGCACAAGTGCGCTCCTACAGGGGCGGCAATCTAAGGGGAAAATTCGGGATGCCGCTCTTTCCACGCCGCCAGCGCCTCGCGGTATTTGCCCATGGCTTCGTCGTAGAAATCGAAGATGCAGGGCACGCAGCCCTGGCCGCAGCAGTCTTCGTCATCGGGGCGTGGCGGCGGGGTGGGACGTGGATCGTCGGAGGGCACGTTCGCGCCCTCCGTTACGGTGGTTTGCTGTAAATCAGTCAAATCGTAAGTACCGCTCAGAGTCAGCCGGGCTTGCGGAATCGATAGACGAACTGGTCGGTATGACCGCGGATCGACTTGTCGAATACCTTGATGTTGTGCGGGTCTTTGGGATTGCGCAGCACGTCGCTCTCGCCGTCGAACACAAAGCCCACCGACTCGACCTGCTTCTTGACGATGGCCGGGTCGATGCGATGCAAGGTGTCGGTGTCGCGCATGCCCGAACCGGCTTCCGCCACGTGATCGACCACCACGAACAAACCGCCGGGCTTGAGCGAATCGAACACCTGCTTGTCGAAGGTCACCGGATCGACGTTGCCCATGAACTTGTCCGGGTAGTCGTGGTAGTTCTGCGACGTGAAGACGAGGTCAACCTTGACCCGCGTCTTGAACTCCTTGGCCGGCACCATCAGCACACCGACATTGGCGTAATGCGGGTTGGCCACCAGCGCCTTGGAGGCCTGCACATCCGACTGCGCTTCCTTGCCGTATTCGTTGGGCCACACGGCAAAGACCTTGCCCTGGGGGCCGACCACGCCGCTGAACACGCGCGTGAAGTAACCGCTGCCGGGGATCAGGTCCACCACCGACTGGCCCGGCTTGACCTCGGCAAAGGCCATCAGATCGGCGATCTTGCGGCGATCATCGTTGACGGTGTCGTCCTTGCGCGCGGGATCGTTGACCGCGGCGGTGACGTACGAGGGGACCTCGGCTGGCGCCGGCGGGGTCGCCAGCGCCGCGGTGACAGGGAAAGCAAGAGCTACCAGCACTGCAAGGACGGTCGGACGCATGACGAACTCCGTTTTCAGTTTAGGTGTCGGGGGCGCTAGTGTGCGCCCCCTGAGGATAAACCGCAGCAGGAGTTTCGGCACGGTCCTGCGTCGCGTTATTTGCCGCCAGCCGGGCCCGCCAACGTGGTGAGCAGCACATGCCAATAGGTCACGTCGTCATAGAACGACTTCACCGGCACTCGCTCGTTGAGGCCATGCGCGAACGCGTCGCTGTTCTTCATGAACATGCCGTTCACGCCATAGGTCGGGATGCCCGCCGCGCGGAAATAGATGCCGTCGGTGGCACCCGATTCCTGCACCGGCGTGATCGCCACGCCCGGACGAATGGCATGCACTGCCTTGGTCACGGCCGCCACCACATCCGGGCGCAGCGGCGAGGCATCGCTGGAAACCGCCTTGCCGATCAGGTTGACTTCCACCTTGGAACCCACTTGATCGGCCAGCGTCTTGCGCACGGTCTCGATGGACACGCCGGGGAAGATGCGGCAGTTGATATTGGCGGTGGCCGATTGCGGCAAGGCGTTATCGGCATGACCACCGCGCAGCATGGTGGCGACGCAGGTGGTACGCGTCTTGCCCACTTCAGCAGGATCGGCCGCCAGCACGCTCGCTGCATTGGCGTCATGCGGGTCCTTGGCGAAGTCGCGCATGGCCTGCCCCACTTTGCCTTGCGTGGTCGCGCCGAGTGCCTTGAACGAAGCGATGGTGGTGTCGTTCCACATCACCGGGAACTGATAGCCCTGCACTTTCTTCAGCGCGTCCGCCAACTCGTAGATGGCGTTGTCGGCGCGCGGCAGCGAGCTGTGACCGCCTGCATTGCGCGTGGTGAGTTCGAAATCCGCATAGGCTTTTTCAGCGGTTTGCAGGCCGAACACCAGCGGCTTGCCGTCTTCGCCGAGCTCGCCGCCGCCGGCATCTGTATTGAGGGCGAACTCCGCATCGACCAGGTCGCGATGATTCTTCACCAGGTCGTCCATGGTGTCCTGCGAGGTTTCCTCATCGCCGGTGTAGACGATGATCAAATCTCGCGTGGGCACGAAACCGGCTTTCTTCAGCTGGATGAAGTTCGCCGCGAGCACGGTGACGCCGCTCTTGATGTCTTCGGTGCCGCGCCCGTAGAAGTAGCCGTTTTCTTCGATCAGCTTGAACGGGTCGCGCTGCCAGTCTTCCGGCTTGGCCGTGACCACGTCCATATGCGCCATCAGCGCGATCGGCTTGCCGCCCGTGCCGTTGCCGCGATAACGCACCACCATGGCCGCCGTCTCGCCGTGCGGAATGATATGGATGTCCGCATCGGGGAAACCGGCGGCACGGAACTGGTCGGCGAGGTAGTTCGCCATCACCGGCACCTGTCCCTGCCCGATCTCCGTCTTGAACGCGATGAGGTGACTGAAGATGTCACGCGCCTGCGCCTGGTTGGCGTTCGGCGCAGCGGCCAGGGCGGGAAGCGCGACCGAGCAGGTCAGCACAGTAGCGAGCAAGGGTTTCAACATGGGCAACTCACCGGCGTCGGAAGGAGTCATGAGTATGTCGTGTTACCCGGCCGCACGGCATCCTGCGGCGCGCCATGGCCCGTGGTCTACGGCGCCTGGAAGCGCCAGGCGTCGAGGATCCGGTAATCGCCGCCGCCAACGACACTGTGCACCAGTGAAAAACCTTCCACGCGCCAACTGATCGGCTCGATCGCCATGGGCTCCGGCAGGCGGCCGCGGCTATAGGCAAAAGTCACATGCGGGGTGAACTGGCGCGACAGGTGCCGCCCCAGGCCGGCCAGCGACAACGCCTGCTGCAGGTCATTCCACAGTCGCTGCAGGCCTTCGGGTATGTGCGAGCAGCGCAGCACGCAGGGTGGTTCGCGGCCATGGAAGGCTGCCGCCGCATCGAGCACCAGCTCAAAAGGCTGGGCTTGCACCTTGGCTGCGGCCGCCGTCGCGGCCTTGGCGATGTCCTCGCGCAACATCGGGTGGTCGCCAAGGAAATGCAGGGTGGCGTGATAGCGCGACGAACGGATCATGCGCGCATGCAGCTGCTGTTCGGCCGCCACCTGCGAGGCAGCGGCCTCGATGCGTCGAGCCACGGCATCGCCGGGCATCAGTGCGAAGAACAGGCGGTGGACTTGCGGCGGGGTGTGGCCACCCAGCAGGTCAGGCTGGCGATCGGAAGACGATGAGCGGTTCATGCGGGCACGACGTGGGACAAGCAGTACACGATACCGCACACCGCGCCCCTACTTGCACGACACCCGGCCTTGGGGAGTAATCTGGTCGCGCCGGGCCATCCCCAGGTCCGACGTCCCACATCGATGCCACTCACGCTGTAAGGAGGAAGTATGGCTTTCTCTGCACGTGTTTCCGATGCTCCGCTCGCCCAGATCAACGTGACGCCACTGGTGGATGTACTGCTGGTGCTGCTGGTCATCACGATGATTACCTCGCCCGTACTCACCCACAAGTTGAAACTCGACCTGCCGCAGCCGGGACGCGCCGACCATGTCGTGATGTCGGAAGCAGTGCGGTTGTCGATCCATGCAGATGGCTCGACGTATTGGAACGATGTTCCGGTCGATGCCGCGATGCTGTCATCCCAACTGACGATCGCCGCGCACCAGGGCGAGCCGCCGCGATTGCAGCTCGATCCTGCCGATGGTGCGCCCTATCAGTCCGTGGCCAGCGTGATCTCTGCAGCCAGGCACGCAGGCCTGCAGCAGATCGACTTCGTATCGTCGCGCTAGCGTCAACGGGCGAGGACGCTGCGGCGTCCTCGTCGCTGTGGTGACAACGCAAATGTCACACGGCAACGACATAGGCAAACCGTTCCCTAAGTCGCATGAAAATGCGGCGCAGTATTGTGCTGGCGTGCACATAGCCAGACCTACGCTTCCCTACGTGCGACACCACCGCCGCACGGCCGGAGGGAACGTTGATGAAACACCATTCGTCTATCGCACTACATCACAAGCTCGCCGCCGCCGCGATTGCCGTGGCGTGGATGGCGCTGCCGCTGCCAGTGCTGGCGCAGTACCACCATGGCCCGCCGCCGCAGCACTATGACCATCACGACTATCACGGTCATTACGACAATCACTACGACTATCACCACGACCACTACGACCATTACGACAATGGCGGAGCCGTGGTTGCCGGCGCCCTGCTCGGCGTCGCCGCAGGCGTAGCGATCTCCAACGCCAACACGCCGCAGCCGCCGCCGACGGTGGTTTACACCTCGCCGCCGCCACCGCCGCCGCCGGGTGTCGTCTATTACAACGACGGCTACTAAAACGCTGCCGCCATCCACTGCATAGGAACTCCGACGATGAAAACCACTCTTCGCAGTTTGACTCTGCCGGCGCTGGTGTCCTTTGCGCTGGTGGCTGCTCCGGCATGGGCGCAACAGGCCACGCCAACCACTGCACCTGCCGCCCAGAAACTACCGACGGCGACACCGCCGGGCGCACAGGATCACGGGCAGAAACATGCCGATGCCGTCGAACAGCGCATCGCCGACCTGCATGCCCAGCTGAAGATCACCGACCAGCAAGCCAAGCCGTGGGATGCCTTCGCACAGACCATGCGCGACAACGCACGCAAGGCCGACGAGGCGTTCCGCGAACGGGCGCAAAAGCTGCCGACCATGAGCGCTGCCGATGCCATGAAGTCCTATGCCGATCTCACCGAGACGCATGCGGACAATATGAAAAAGCTCTCCTCATCCTTCAGCGATCTGTATAGCGCGCTCTCCCCCGAGCAGAAGCAGATCGCCGATGCGATGTATCGCAACCCCCATGGCGGCCCGAAGGGAACCGGTCCTCACAAGGGCGGCAAGGCGAGCAAGAGCGCGCCGGCTGGCGCATCTTCCACCTCGCATAGCTGATCCTGCTGTTTCACCCGTGGAGCGCGACACGATGATCGTCGTGTCGCGCTTTTTTATCTCGCGCTGCGGATGGGCTCCTGTGCCTCTCCAAGCATCACATGCCGAACGCACTGTAACGGCCCAAGCTGATCGCGGGCGTCGTACGTGACGTAGTGCAGTTCGCTTGCCCGCAGCGAGGAAGGCGGCGCTGCAACATCGTCCAGCCGTCGGCACAGTTCCGCCGCGGATACGCAGCGGCGATACAAACCCAGGGTAATGTGCGCGACATACGGCGACTGCCTGATCTCGCCGCTGCATTGCGCCAAGACGCTCCGCCACTTGGCCAGACGTCCCATCGGATCGCCCACCGGAATGAAGGCGGCGCTGGCAAAGCTGTCGAGCCTTGCGAGCGGCAAGCTGCAGGCGTCATCAGCCTGCGCCTCCAGCAAAGCCGCCTGCTGTTCCAGGCGTTGGGGCGGAAAGTCGTCGTCACGCTCTCCTTCACCAGGAAAACCGCAGACGAAGACGGTCAAATGCGGCTGTCGACGCGGGCTGGGATGAAGCAAGTCCGCCAGCTGGTCGCGTGCCACGCGGATGTACTCGAGCAGCTCGGTATCAACCACGGGGACAATCCAGACGCCGTATCGCAGGCGCCCCTGGCGCCATTGCGGGTAGTCGCGCAAGTCGGCTACCAGGGTCTGCGCGGGTCCAGCGATGGCGTCGGAAAACAACATGCGTCGATGCTACCGATTTCACCGGGCGAGTGGTGGCCGTCGACCCTGCAAAGAGTCATGTCGCCCGCCGTCCCGTATGCGATTAGAGTAGCGGCGCCAGACGCCACGGAGAACACCATGACTCGCTCGCGTCCTTCCCCACTCGCCGCCATCCTCTGGGGTGGCCTGGTCGCCGGCACGCTGGATATCGGCGCCGCCTCCCTCATCAGCGGCTTAAGCCCCGTGGTGATCCTCAAATACATCGCAGCCGGCTTGCTTGGCAAGGGAGCTCTCGCGGGCGGCCCCACCGAAGCAGCCCTGGGCATGCTGCTGCAATGGGCCATGTCGTTGGTGATCGCAGCCGTGTTCGTGCTGCTCGTAGGTCGCCGCGTGGCCGCCACACGGCAGTGGCCTGTTTGGGGTGTGGCTTACGGCGTGGTGGTATTTGCCGTGATGAATTACGTGGTCGTGCCCTTGTCCGCCTTGCACAAGGTGCCGCACTTCAGCGTTTTCAGCTTCGTGGCCAACCTGGCGGCGATGCTGCTGTTCGGCTGGATCATCGCCTTGTTCGCCCGTCGCGAGTTGGCGGGCTAGGAAAGCGCCGCCCCTCTAGGAGCGCACTTGTGCGCGACCGCAGCGTCACGTCGTCATTGCGGCATCGGTAGCGTGCGGTCGCGCACAAGTGCGCTCCTACAGCGGTGGGGATGGCACACTAGTGCCGACCCTACGCCCTTTCAAACGATGCCCGACGCAACCGCCACGAACGCATGGTGCCTCTACCTGATCGAATGCCGTGACGGCAGCTACTACGCCGGCATCACCAACGATCTTGAGGCGCGCTACCAGGCGCACGTAAGCGGCAAGGGCGCACGCTATACGCGTTCGCACCCTCCCCTGCGCCTGATCGGTTCACGGGCCTATGAAAATCGCGCAGCGGCGTCGCGTGCGGAATGGGAAATCAAGCAGCTGCCCAAGCACAAGAAGATCGGCTATCTGGACGCCGCATTGTAGGAGCGCACTTGTGCGCGACCGCTGCCTGCTCAGTCGCCGCTTCGTCGGGTGGTCGCGCACAAGTGCGCTCCTACATGATGGTGTTACGACTTCTTCAGCATCGCGGTGATCTTGTCCAGCTGTTCGCGATAGCCATCCAGAATCTTGGCGGTGGTCTGCGCGTACTGGTTGGCCTCGTCCCAGCGACGTCCCTCGATCGCCTCGCGCACGCCAGGCACGGTTTTCACGCCATAGCCAGTGAGCATGCCGGGCGCGTAGATCATGTGGCGGAACCACGGACGCGCGGGCAGACCGGCAGCGCTGGTGAGCGACTGCTCCATCTGCCCCATCAGCGCATTCACCTGCTGCTGTTGGGCAGCGGGAAGGTTGAAGCCGGACGCTGCGCGCTGGCTGTAGGCAGCTTCGAAGGCCTGTGCGCTCTTCCTCAGCTTGCGCGCCGCATCGTCGAGCGGTGCTAGCTTGATCTCGGATACATCGCTTTCGCGCTCAGGCGCCAGCAGCGGACGCGTGGGATCGGAGACCAGTGCGTAGGCGTGCTTGTCGAGCAATTGATGTTGCTGCTCGGTGTCCTTGCGCGTATCGGTGACCAGCTGGTGCAACTGCTCGACGTAACGATTGAGCGTGTCACTGAAATCATCGAAGCGCATCGGCAGCACGGTGGCGTCCGCGGTGCGCAGCACGATGTGACCGGCAACCTTGGACAGGGCCACGCCGTACTGGAAATCGGGGTCGCCGAAGCGCACGTAGTGATCGAACGAGTCGTACGCCGAGTGATAGACGCCCTCGTTGTCCTCCTCGCCGCTGAAACCCAGGTCGAGCGAGGCGATGCCCAGGTGCTCGAGGAAGGCGCTGTAGTCGGAACCCGAACCCAGTGCACTGATCGGCACGTCGCCACCGGCCGCGGCGAGCTTGGCGGCCTCCTTGGCTTCGGGCTTGGCGTCCTTGGCGGCGCCACTGACCATCATGTGTGCGCGCATGCGTTCGAGCACACTGCCCTTGGTCTCCGGATCGGTCACGCCCGCCGCCACCTGGTTCACCAGATGCTGGTAGGAATGACTGCCGCCGGCATCGAGAAAGCCGCGGCTGTTGGTATCGGAGTTGAGGTACAGCACAGCCTTCTGCTGCAACTCGTCGGCATGGGTTTCTGCCCATTCGGTGGAACCGAGCAGGCCGGCTTCTTCACCGTCCCAGCTGGCATAGACGAGCGTGCGCTGCGGCCGCCAGCCCTGCTTGTACAGCGCGCCGATGGCCTTGGCTTCGGCCAGCAGGGCGACATTGCCTGCGAGCGGATCCCAGGCGCCGAACACCCAGCCGTCGTGATGGTTGCCGCGCACGATCCAGCGATCGGGTTCGGTGGAACCCTTGAGCGTGGCGATCACGTCATACACGGGCTTCTGGCCCCAATCGGACTGCACCGTCAAATGCACCGGCGCCGTGCTCGGCCCCATGTGATAGGTGATCGGCAGCGAGCCGCGCCATCCGCCCGGCGCCACCGGCCCGGTGAGCGACTTCAGCAGCGGCGTAGCATCGGCATAGGAAATCGGCAGCACCGGAATCTTGAGGATGGTCTTCGCTTCGCTCAGCGACAGACGCTTGGCGTTGTCGGTGGAACCGATGCCAGGGGTGAGCGGATCGCCGGGATACTGCTGCATGTCGGCCACGGAGCCGCGCTGCACGCCATCTTCCGGACGCCAACCGCCCTGCGGATAAGTGTCCCCGGCCGCATAGCCGTCCTCATGCGGATCGGAATAAATCAGGCAGCCCACGGCGCCGTGTTCCTGCGCCAGCTTGGGCTTGAGGCCGCGCCAACCTGCGCCGTAGCGCGCGATGACGATCTTGCCGCGCACGTCGATGCCGCGACGGGCAAGGTCTTTGTAATCGTCAGGCATGCCGTAGTTCACGTAGACCAGCGGCGCGCTCACATCGCCGTCGCCGCCATACACGTTGTACGGCGGCAGCACGCCGTCCTTGATGCTGGAAGTGGCATCGCCCGCCACCGCCGGTTCGTGCAGCTTGGCGGTGTACGGATGCGGGCCCTTCAGTTCCAGCGCCACTTTCTTGGGCGTGGGATAGAGCACATTGAAGGTTTCGATATGGGCATCCCAGCCCCACTCCTTGAACTTGGCCAGCATGAACTCCGCATTGGCCTTGTCGTGTGGCGAGCCCACCTGGTTCGGGCCGGAAGACATCTGCTTGAGCCACTCGCGCTGGTCGGCCGGATCGAGCAAGGCATCAAAGCGTTGCTCCAGGCTCTTCTGCGCCGCGGCGCCTTGGCTGGTGAAGCCCAGCAGGCCGGTGTCCTCGTGGCCAGGGCCATCGGCGGCCAGGGCACTGCCCATGCAGGCCAGCAGGCAGGCCGTCAACAGCGGCCGTAGCGTCAAACGGGTCATGCGTTTCTCTCCCCAGCGGTGGCACAGATGAAGGCGCGGCGCTCTCCCGCCGCAACGATGTTCGATGCTGTCATGGCACTTATACCTTGCGGCCAGGGACAACCGTCTAGGACAAAGGTCATGGATCGGCGCTGCGCCCCTGGCCGAGGCTGGCCTTGCGCAGAAGTCAGAAGGCGACCCGGCGCACCCGATCGCCTCAAACCACCACGGCACTGAAGTTTGGCGGGCGGGCGCCGATAAACCTCGTGTCGCCCCGGCAACGGCGCGACATCCACTTTTTCCCTTGGCGGGACACGTATGCTGCAGACCGCGCCGAACATCCCCTATCTCAAGGCTGCCTGGGCGGCCTTTGCCGGCATCAGCGGTGCCAACGCCAAGCAGAGCTACGAGGCGGCGGGCCTGAGCTTCACGCGCATCAACCACTCCACCCTGGTGCGCAAGAACGAGGTGCAGGTCTCTACCATGCCCGTGCACTACACGCGGCATGAGTTGCGCGTGGGTTTCCTGGGACGCATCGAGAACGAAGTGCGCAAGGCCGTGGCCGAGATGGATGCCGTGTTCTACGGCGAGCTGTGCCTGCCGGAAGGCCACCATCTGGTGATCGAGTTGGAAGAGTGCCTGCGCATGCTGCGCCGCCGCGGCAACCGCACGCTGTCGATCCTGGTCGAACCCGATGGCTCGGCACCGCTGGCGGCGTGCATGCGGGTGGAAATGCGCGTGTTCCTCGATGCACCGCGCGCCTGCCTGTTTGCCCACGGCGCCGATGCCACCACCCAGGGTTGGGTCGACCTGCTGGAAGATGCCCCCAAGCGCGCCCGTACCCCGCGCGCCGACCGCTACGCCGAGCTGGCTCGCCTGATCAGCATCACGCTCAACGACGCTTTCGCCTCGTTCCCTCGCACCCAGCTGGCCGCTTAAGCGCTTATTCCACCGGGATGTAGAGGTCCGTCTCGGACGTCGGATCGTCCGGCGCCACGAAGCGCTCGTCGTAGCGTTCGAATTCCACGCCGGCACGCGCCTTGAGGCCCAGCTTGGGCAGCAGGCGGGTGTGGATGGTCTGGAAACTTTCGCCGATCCGCGTGGCTACGCCGCGATGGGTGAACACGCCGTACTTCTGCGCCGGCACCTGGACCTTCACCATGCCTTCGGGCACCGGCGCGTCATCGGCCACCGGCAGGCCCGCCACGTAACGCAGCATGCCATCGGGCAGTGGCGCGCAGACGCCGTAGGACACACCGGGCTGCGAGCGCAGGCCGATCTCGTGTTCCCGCGGCAGGAAGCGCTCCCACAAGGGTCCGATCCCGTTCGGGCTGCGGGCGATGTACTCCAGTCCGACGACCGTGAAAGCAGGCAACGACACAATCCGGTGATCCATGGCGGCGACGTCCTGACAGCAGCATTGAACGAGCCCCCAGCCTACGGCACTGGGCGACTGTGACAACAGGGTGAAAGTGGCCACTTGCATCACACGGCTGTTTTTGTCTCCGGCCACCCGGGGCGATGTCGATCTGGCCCTGCCCGGTTCGTCATCAAGATAGACGCCGCTTTCGCCCCCACCGGCCGAGGATGCGTCGCGCCCTCCTCCCATCGCCTGCGCCGAGGTTATCTCCCATGACTGCAGCTTCCACCCTGGTTCCCGTGGCCGAACTGGTCAAGCGCAACGGCGTGACGTTTGCCCGCGAAAGCGCGGCCTATCGCCACGCCCGCGACGCCTTGCTCGCCGAAGAAATCGAACTGCGCCGCCATATCGAACGCGTGGCCGACCAACGCCGCGCCCTGCCGCCCGGCCCCGAGGTGCAGGGCGACTACCAGTTCGTGGGTGAGCATGGCCCGGTCGATTTCGCCGGCCTGTTCGGCGACAAGCAGACCCTGGTGACCTACAGCTACATGTTCGGCCCGCAACGCGAGCGCCCCTGCCCCATGTGCACCTCGCTGCTGGGCGCGTGGAACGGCGAAGCGCGCGACATCCAGCAACGCGTGGCGCTGGCCGTGATCGCCCGCTCGCCGATCGAACGCCTGCTCGCCTTCAAACAGGAACGCGGCTGGCGCGACCTGCCGCTGTATTCGGACGCCAACGGCCATTTCAGTCGCGACTACGGCGCCATCGCCGACGACGGCAGCGATATCCCCGCCTTCTGCGTATTCACCCGCCGCGATGGCCACATCCGCCTGTTCTGGGCCGGCGAAATGGGTGGCGAAACCGCCGACCCCGGCCAGGACCCGCGCGGCGCGCCCGACCTTATGCCGATCTGGACGATTCTTGACTGCGTGCCGGAGGGGCGCGGCGGCAACTGGTATCCCAAGCTCGATTACGGCACCTGATGACCCATGCACGGGCCGCTGCGCCAGCGGCCCGTGCAGTGACTTACTGGCCCGGCGTCTTCAGGCAATTGACCATCCAGGCCTTGCCATAGCGATCGGTGAGGATGCCGAAGCGATCCGCCCAGAAGGTTTCGCCGATGGGCATGCTCACTTCACCGCCTTCGGACAAGGCCTTGAACACGCGCTCAGCCTCGGCCGGATCGTTGACGCTGATATTCACGCAGCCCGTTGAGCGGGTCGTGTGCGGCGGGCCATCCGCACCCATCAGGATGCTGTGTGGCGTTTCCAGCTGCGAATGCATCACGCGGCCGTGGGTTTCCGGCGGCATCTGCGCGGCCATCGGCGACTCGCCATAGGTCATGCGCATGGTGATCTTGCCGTTGAACGCCTTGGCGTAGAAATCGAACGCCTCGCGCGCCTGGCCGTCGAAATCGAGATAGGGAATGAACTGCATGTGGCTACTCCTGCTGCGTGGGGACCGAGAGCCTCTTCAGGCAATCGCCCTGGGCCATCCATGGGACGTGCCTGAGATCGCTCCAGGGCACGCCTTCCCAAGAATGACGAACGAGCGTCTCAGGAATCGACACGCATCGATGGCGAGCCGTCACTGCTCACGTTTCACCCACTGCGCACGCCACGCCGGCGCATCGAACGGATCGGCGAAGTACTGAACCTCGCGCGCCACCTTGCCGTCGCGAAATTCCAATGCTCACCGTGTAGGCACGCTTGCCCTGGTAGTTGATCTCGTACTCGCTCACTCAGAGATTGCCCTCGCCCACGATGCGCCTGACCTTGAATCCCGAGGGCTTGCCGGGATGATGGCCACGCAGCGCCTGCAGGTTGCGCCGACCGTGGATCACTTCACCCGATTGCGGGTATTCGCATACAGCGTCGTCGTGATAGATGTCGTGCTCGGCATCGAGGTCGCCCGCGGCGGACGCTAACCAGTGTCGATCGATGGCCGTCCGAATGCTTTGCGTATCCATCATCGGCCTCCGGCGAGTCCGCGCGATCTGGATCAAGCCGCTAGCCTGCGCCCGGCCAGCGCGGCGTTCAAGTGCTGCGCCCGCACGCTTTATCGACCAACTTCCGCCGTCTTGATCCGTGTATCTGTCGCGATCCAG
>Ga0209672_100597_pt1 | contig 18975 bp, 18 predicted proteins | sample AraplaCol_mMS_r2_FD_184273 | JGI IMG/M metagenome (GOLD analysis project Ga0209672, IMG submission 184273) | Arabidopsis root microbial communities from North Carolina, USA - plate scrape CL_Col_mMS_r2 (SPAdes) (version 2) | ecosystem: Host-associated > Plants > Roots > Endosphere | place: USA...
CTTTCTGACGGGGCTTGGCGTTGAGGAGGTATTCAGCCGTTTGGATAGCCTCGGTATCCGACATGCGAGTGGAGAGGTGAATGCCAATGCGGTGCAGTACACTGGACGAGAGAATGATGGCACTGGGCTGTACTATTGCCGGGCTCGCTACTATCAGCCGGGCCTTAGCCGCTTCGTGGCTCAAGATCCGATCGGACTAGTTGGCGGCGTCAACGCCTATGCCTATGTCGGCGGAAATCCAGTCAGTTATATTGATCCTGACGGCAAGCAGAGAGCTCGGCCATACTATGGAGAGCCAAAAACGTGGTACATGCATCCGATAACGGCGATAGACGAATTACGGGCCTGATGGCACGGCTCTTCTCGACATCGACTTTAGTCGTTCTCACGGCGGTATTTGTCCACATATTCACGTATGGAACGATGGTGAGCATGGAGAGGGCCACTCACTTTTTTAGCAAAGCTGGTAGGGGTCTGACATCGATGTTGCTACCAAGGGAAACACATGGGAGGAGTCTCATGAATGTATTTTTCGCGCTAACGAGATCCGGTGTGGAAAGATTTATTGGGATAAAATCCTCGCTAGTAGACGCCGCCTTATGGGTGAATGGGGGCGTGGATCTGCAGGGAATCGATGTTCGCCAGTATTCGATCACTGCGTTTAATATCCAGTTCGACATGGCTAAATCAGAGGACGTTGATGCCGCCATGGGCACAATCGAAGATCATTACCCTGACTGCAAAATCTGGATGGAAATAGTGTAGATCAACACTAGGTTCGGCGCAGGCATTTTATGCCTATGTGTCTGATTCGTTATGCGCTATGCCACAGGCCGGCCGTGCCCGACGTGTGTGGCCGAAAACACGGGTCAAGAAGAAAAATTCTCGACAGAGCGCAAGGCCCTGTGCAAACTGCCCGGAAAGCGTGGCTGTGCCGAGGAAAGCGGGAGGTGGATACACCGGTTGCGCCAGGGGCAAAGTATTTACGCCTATGTCGGAGGAGATCCTTTTTCTAGAATCGATCCGTCCGGATTGGATTTATCAGCAATCAACAGGGCATTCATCCTATCAGCCTGCAGATGCGGTAGGCGGTGGGCCGCCAGCGCCAATCGGAACTGAGTACCCTGGGACTGGTGAGGGACGGAATAACCCTGCAATGCAGGACGTTCCGGACGAAGGTCCGATCCATCAAGGGGCGTGGAATATAGGGCCGGGCCATTATAGTTCGACCACAGGGCCAATGACTATGAACCTGATGCCGCTTCCGGGTCCAGATCCTTTGGGACGTGACTTATTCCGTATGCATGGGGATAACGCTGCCCATGATGCTTCAGAGGGTTGCCCCATCTTTGGTCCAGGAGTTAGAAACAGAGTGAACAATAGTTCAGATCGAGTGCTGCGCCTGATCCCATGAGCAAGCTGACGATGATTGTTATGACCCTCTTATCAAGCATGCCGTTCAATTATGGATTTGCGCAAGACGTGAGATTTAATGAGATGGGTCTCGGAGCGTTCAAAGGGTCTTATTATGATTGATAAGATGAAAAGATTGTGGCGGATTGGCGAGGTAATTGCGCTGGCTATATCGGCGATATCATTTTTGTCTGAAATATTTATGTCTATTTATTTTGCTAACACGCGGCCGCGCGAGCCTGTGCCGTCCGCCGGCAGAATATATTTCCACGATGTTCACGGGCAGATTGCCTATCTCAACGGAGTCGAATATCAATCTATGGAGACGCTGTTTTGGCTTGCTCTTTTTGCTTTTATCGTTTTCGCGTTTATTGAGCAATACAAACATCCGTTCCGATAAGAGGTTGGCGAGGGTGGGGATACAAGTCGAGGGCAACGTTCCGCTGCGATTTTGGGAGGAAATTGTGCTAAGAGCGATCACCTTGTCGTTGGCGATATGTTGGATCTTGCTTTACTAGTTCATCGCTCTTTTAAAGCCCGAATGGATCGTTGAATATATTTCAAAAAAAAGAATGTGGTCGTGGTATTTTCGTGCGTTGTTCAATAAAACGCCTGATGAATTGCGGCGGCCGAAAATGAGAATAACGTTTAGAATTCAAGGATTGATAGGCTTAATCTGTGCCGTCGCGGTAATTTATGGGTTGCTTCGCGGCTCGTAAGCAACCGAGCGCCGATTGCGTTTTCTCAGCGGCAACGTACGCCAAGCTCTATTCCTCGCTAGCGATGCTTTAAGCGCCAGCCGGCAATGCGAGTGTGGGCTCGAGCGGGGTGGCGCCACCGTCGATGGAGTTTTTGACGATCGTTGGATGCCCCCAAGAGGAACATCATGGATGGCGATAAAGCAACGAGATTTTGGAGATTCTGTGAGCTGATGGACAGCGACCTGGAAAGACGATCAACGGGACGACGGCGAATTTTTCTACGACGGTGTCATTATTATGCGGGAGTTTCAGGCGGCATGCCCACGGCGAGCCTGCTGACGGGGCTTGGTATGGACGATGGCGACGAGGGAATAAAATGATTCGAGTCATCTTGACGGTGCTCCTGACGTTTTTTCTTTTGACTTCGGCGTCCTGCGTTTTCGCCAATGATGCAGCATGCGCGCCAGAAGTTGCGAAGCATGCGGAAAATATAGCGGCGACCTTGAAAAATTGGGATGACGTCTACCTTGCTTATGAAAAGTATCGATCGTGTGACGATGGATCGATAGCTGAAGGATTCAGCGATTCAATAGGGGAAATTCTCGCTTCGAATTGGGCTTCGATCATTACATTGGGGAGGTTGACAAAATTGGATGAAAATTTCAAGATATTTGTCCTTCATCATGTTGATGAAACGCTGTCTCGTGCGACGTTGCATAAAATAAAAGAAAATGCGCACAACCGCTGTCCAATGCGCCTTATCGATCTTTGTGGTGAGATCGCAAATTCTGCGGATCACTGAATTTGGTTGTCGCCTCGCGGAATGACGAGGCGTCGCCATTGATCATGGACACAGTTCACCGATGGCGCCGGAAAGGTGGCGACGCTCGGCTACGACCGACTGAATTGGACGCGCCGCATGTGGGCGGACTGGAGCAGGAAGCTTGAAGAGGGGCCGTAGGGCTTTGCCTGACGCGCTAGCCGTTAGCCTCAGCCCGCTGATATGCTCATTTTTGCTCAGCGAGTCAATGCGGCTGGGGATATGCTTGCGGCTGCACGCTTAGCTCTTCGTCGCGTGCACATCCCTCAATCTCGCGTTAGAATGCGCGGCGGGCGCGGCAGGGCGCCCGTTCTCGCGAAAGCCGTCGCACCTGCCGTAGCAGTCGCACGATCCTCTCGGACGCATTGCAACCTCGACCTTCAAGCCGCAGCGAGAACGGCGCAATGAAAGGAGAGCGTACATGTGGTCCACCGCCAATCCCAGCCGTTTCGATCTTTCCCACGTCGAATTTCTGCGCCACCATGCGCGCCGATTGCTGCGCGCCGCGCACGCCGACGCAAGCCGCGCTTTGCCCGTGCTGAGGCGAATCAAGGCCGCCAGTGTGGTTCCGGCGCACACGCTCGCCGAACTTTTCGCTGCGCGCGAAGAGATTCGGCTCAAGCACGTACTCAACATGCTGGCAGCCGAGCTTGGCTACCGTGACTGGGCTACCTGCAAGAGAGACGTAGATACGCGTCCGACTGCCGAACTCGATGCGTTGCGTTTCGATGCCGGATGCTTCGCCGATTTCGCGACCAACTGGTTTCCTGACCACGGAACGGCGCGCGTCTGGCAGGCCGAGCACGGCGGCTACCTCGTACGCTATGGCACGCAGACGGTAGCGATCCTGCACGGCACGCCATAGGTGCGGGCAAGCCGATGAGCGGTGCGTAACAGCCATTCGCTCCACGGTACGTTGTTTCGCCCGTTTGCTGCGAGTGGCTGGAACGCGCACGCTATCTTCATGCCCGGCTTGTCAAGGAGATCGGATGTTTCCGATGCGCTTATCGGTATTGGCGGGAAGCACGGCGTGCGCGTTGTGGTTAGCATCGGCCAGCGTGCTGGCGCAGGCTTTTCCGGCGACTGGCGAGCCGTCGTGCTCGGCATCGGCGTCATTGCGGGCGTGCGCCAGATTGGCCCGAGCAAGACCCTGCGAAGAGGCCCGGCTAGCCGGGGCGAGGCCGGATCACGAGTGCCTGCGCGAACTCCGTTTACGGCAGGAGCGATTGCGCGACGAGCGCATTCGCGAGCAACGGCTGCACGACGAACGCGTTCATGATCAACGGTTGCGCGACGAGCGCATCCACGAACAGCGATTGCATGATGAGCACGTCAGAGAAGACCGATTGCGCGCCAGGCACTAGTGAAGTTCGGGAGGGCGCAAGTTCAAGCGCCGATCCCGATCAACTCGGCGAAACAACACCGTACCAGTGCAGCTGAACTCGCATAGTAGGACCGGTTCGTTGAGGCATTGAGGCCGGAACTTGACGCCAGGCCTTTCGGTTAGACTGAATTCAGTTTATATTTGGTCGTTTCGCGAACAGGACAACCCATGAAACTGACCGATAGAGTGAAGCCGATCAGCTATCTGAAAGCTGAGGCCGCGCAGATCGTAAAGGATTTGGAGGACACCGGCGAGCCTCTTGTCATCACTCAAAATGGCGAGGCTAAGCTGGTCGTGCAGGACGTCCGGTCATACGAGCAGACGCAGCAGATGATTGCGATGCTGAAGTTGCTGGCGCTCGCACAGAAGGATATTTCGACAGGCAACCACCGGGATGCGTCCGACGTGTTCGATGAGATCGACGAACTGGACAAGAAGGAGCGGGGTGCCTAATGCCGATTGGTAGTGTGAGGCTTACGGGGACCGGACAGATAACGCTCAGATTACTGCGTCAAAATATCAAGGCGCGATTTGGCGATGCCGTATGGGTGCAAACGAATCGGAGATTGAAACGAACCATCGATAGCTTACGGCTCCATCCTCTTAGCGGAACGGCGGTTCAGGAAGTAGAACCGCTCGGCAGTCTCGGATATCGACAGGCCATCAGCGGCGTGAACCGGATCATTTACACGGTGGATGGCGAGACGATTTACATCGCGTACATCGTCGATACCCGGCAGGACCTACAAAAGCTTGTCGATACGCTGGTGCTGATGGTGTAAAGGGCCAGGTGATCGGTGAAGCACGCTTTGGCGTCCGAGGTCAGCTTTTAGCCGGCGAAACAACCACCGTACAAGTCGTGCCGGCAGCGAGCATCACCCCCGTCGGCACTTGATCTATATGAATGCGCACCGGCACGCGCTGAGCGAGTCGAACCCAGTTGAACGTCGGATTCACGTCGGCCACCAGTTGCCGGCTTTGCGGATTATCTCGATCGTAGATACCGCGCGAGATGCTTTCGACATGGCCCTCCAACGTGCCGCCACTCATGAGTCGGATCTCCGCCTTGTCGCCAATCTTCACGCGCGGCAGCTTCGTTTCTTCGAAATAGCCATAAACCCAAAACGAGCCACTATCGACGATCGCGAGCTTCGGCGTACCCGCCGTCGCGTAGTCGCCGCGATAAAGCGATAGATTCGTCACGTAGCCATCCACGGGCGAGACCACCGTCGTGCGCGCAAGATTGAGCTTCGCCGCATCGAGCGCCGCAAGTGCCTGCCGATACTGCGCTTCGGCCGACGCGGCCGATTGCGAAGCGTTCTCGCGGTTTTCCTTTGAAACGACGAGACTATCCATATCGGCGCGTCGTTGGGCGTCGGCGCGGCGCATCTGCCATTCGGCCCGGCGCGCGGCGACAGCCGCTTCGGCCTGCTCGACAGCGACCTGATAGTGCGACGGATCGATGCGCATCAACACCTGGCCTTTTCTGACGAATCCGTTATCGGCGATCGGCAGGTCGACGACGGCGCCCGAGACATCGGGCGCGACGTTGACGATCTCTGCACGCACGCGGCCGTCGCGTGTCCATGGCTCGTCCATATAGTGAATCCAGAGCGCGCGGCCTATCGCCAGTGCGGCGATGAATACAGCGGCCGTCGCAAGGAAGCTGATGACATAGCGCCATGCGGGGTGGTGAGCTTCGGGAGTGTTCATGATGGTTTCGAACGGTGATTCAACGATAGACAGCCAGACCGAGCGCACCGCAAACGATCACGAGCAGACTTGCGCGCAAGAGCGACGGATGCCAGACGATGCGATAAAGACCAATGGCGGCGAGCAGACGGTCGAGCAGCCAGGCGAGTGCGGCACCGCCGACGCAAAGCGGCACGATGGCCGGCACGTAAGCGCCGAAGATGGCGAGATCACGCGGCATGATGAGCTCCTTGTGTGGGCGGTAGATCGCCGCCTTCGCCCGCGTCTTGACCGCGCGAGGCGAAGGCGGCGAGCGGCGATTGCGGGTCCATCAGCGCGGTGCGAACAAAATGCAGATGGCTCAGGATGCGCTGCAGGCGATGACGCTCATCGCGTGGCGGCGCAAATGCGATCAGCGCCTGACGCGTTGCGGCGATAGCATCGACGCTCGCCGCAAGGGCTGCATCGAGACGCGTGCTGCGTGGCCGCTCGAACAGCGCGGCGACCTCGCGCTCGGCTACGGCGATGCTGCGTCGCCAGGGCATCGTCGACGCATAGCGCGGATCGCGCGGCAGCCCCGCGAGCTCGCTGCGCAGATCGATCACGGCATGGCCGACTTCGAGCACGGCGACGAGCCACGCCAGCGCATCACGCCGCGCGGCGGGCGAGCGTTCGCCCACCGCGTAAGCCTGGAACGCCACGTCGCGGGCGCGGCTTTCAAAGCGGGCGCGTACGCTCGCAAGCGGCGCGCGGCAGGCGAGCGCAACCTGACGCCGCAAATCGGCCACGAGATGGCCGATGAGCCAGGGCGTCGAGGGGGGCACCAGGACGGCAAACGCCACCGCACACGCAAGCATCGAAAGAATGAGCGCCAGCGTGTTGTCGGCAAATCCGGCCGGATCGTACTGCATGACATTGTCCGGCCCGGCCAGCACGCAAAAAAAGATGCAGAACCCCGCGCCGATGCCGGCCAGCTTCGGCCGCGTCGTGAGAAACACGCCGAATGCGAGCGGCGGCATGAGGGCCGCACACAGGAGCGGAAACCCTTCGATACGAGGATAGATACCGAATACGACGATCGCCCCCACCGCTGCCGCAAGCAATGTTCCGATGCTCATCTGCACCGTCATACGAGTAGGGCGGGGCGATGACGACGCGAGCGCGCAGACCGCGGCCGCGTTCAACACGAGCGTGGCGCCGCTCGGCCAGGCAGTGGCGAGCCAGAACGCGCTCAGCGCGGCCATGACGATGGCGCCGCGCACGCCTGCGATCACGGTGACGATGGCGCTCGTTTTCGGCTCGTAGCGTTCCTGCGAGCGTTCGCGCGCGTGGCTGGCCGTGGCAAGCGACGCATAGGTTTGCGCATAGCCGTGCATGTCGTCGACGAAGCGATAGAGCAGCTCGGAGGCGGTATCGAAATCGAGCAGCGCCGAATCGGGCAGGGCGCTCAACTGCTCGCGCGTGGCGCGCACGCGAGCCGGCAACTCTCGCTTGAAGTGCTGCAGGCGGTCGGCGGAACGTGTTGCGTCGGCTGCACGGAGAACCGGCTCGCCGGGCGTATAGAGCATCGGCGCGAGCTCGGCGAAGTACGGCTCGAGCGCGCCGATGACCTCGCGCGCGCCCGCCGCACGCAGGCGATTCATCAGCTGATGCAGTGTGTGAAAGCGCGTCGAGGCCGTCATGAACTCGCTATTCAATCGAGCGAGGCGTCCCGAGCGCTGGCGGGCGTCATGGCTCTCGAAGACGGCGATGCTGCGCATGGCCTCGAAGCCGACGATCTCGGCCAGAAATCGCGCATTTGTGCGCTCGATCTGCTCGCGCGCCATGCGGCCGGCGAGCGCGGAGGCCACATACTCGACGAACTTCGAAAACCGCGCACGTACGGTGCTGCGCATCTGATCGCTCGCATGCTGCGGCAACACGAGCGCACTGACGAACCCGGCGCACAGCACGCCAAGGGACACCTCCGCGGCGCGCGTGAGGGCGGCGAGAAATGCACCGTCCGGATGCTGCGCGGCCGGTATGCCGATCAGCGCGGCCGTATACCCGGCGAGCAAGAAACCATACGAGCGGAAGTTGCGATTGCGCGCCGCGCCGGCCGTGCAGATGCCGGTCCATAGCGCGAGCGCGCCGAGAAACAGCTCGGGCTGCTGCGCGAACAGCGCAACGAGCGTGAGGGTGGCGACGAGGCCCACGAGCGTGCCGCCGATCCGATAGAAGCTTTTTGCGAGCACGGCGCCGCTTTGCGGCTGCATGACGATGAATACCGTGGTCATTGCGGTGCGCGGTTGCGGCAGATCGAGCCGTAGCGCAATGGCCAGGGCAGCGAAAGCGGCCAGCAACGCCTTGCCCACATGCAGCCAGGTGTACCCCTCGGTGCGCCACCAATCGTCCAGCGCGGCACGCCAGGCGGCGGCACTGGGAGCGATGGCGTTTGCGTTCTCGGACATGGTCGCTCGCTCCTTTATCTGGATGACTGCGCGCTGGCGTGCGCGGCTTGCAAGCCATGCGCCGGTACGAGGCGTTCGTCGGCCGGCCCGTCGGCGGGCGTCGCCAATCCGCCGCCGAGTGCGCTCATCAACGTGGCATAGGCGGCCAACCGCGCCGCCTGAACTTGGGCGACGCGTTCTTTCGCGCCGAGCCAGCGCGTTTCTTCGACGATCACGTTGACGTAATCCGTCAGCCCGCGCCGGAAGCCCCGATCGGCGAGGCGATAGCTGCGCTCGGCTGCATCGGCGGCGCGTTCGGCATCATGCTGCTGGGTATCGAGCGAGCGCAAGCGCACCGCCGCATCGGCAATCTCCTTCAGCGCGCCGACGATCGATTGATCGTAGCGAGCCACCGCCTCGTCATAGCCTGCTGCCGCGGCGCCCAGGCGCGCGCGCAGAGCGCCGCCATCGAAGATGGGCAGTGACAGCGCCGGTCCTCCGGTCCACCCGCCGTTGGCTGCGCGCAGGAAACGAAACAGCGGGCCGGCGGCAGCGTAGCCGCCGAGCGTCGCCACGAGATCGACGTTCGGGTAGAACGCCGCATGGGCCACGTCGATGCCGCGCGCCTCGCCGGCCACGGCCCACCGCGCGGCGACGACGTCGGGCCGGTGACCGATCAGCTCGGCCGGTAGGCGAGTAGGAAGCTCGGCGCGCGCATTCAACGCAAGCGCCGGGCGCACGAGGGCAGCACCCGCACCGGGGCCTTTGCCAAGCAGCGCGGCAAGCTGGTTGCGATCGAGTTCGATGGCCTCGCGGCGCGCCTCGATGGTCCGTTCGTACTCGGGCAGCGGTGCTTCCGCCTGGCTCACCTCGAGCTGGGTGCCGATCCCGCCGGCCAAGCGCCGCCGTGCCAAGTCGGCCAATTGTTGCTGGCGCGCCAATACGTCGGTCGCGATATCGAGCAAGGCGTAATGCTGAGCGAAATCGACGTAAGCACGCACGACGTTGGTCTCAATTTCGAGCTGGGCGGCACGCGCATCGGCCGCGCGCGCGTGTGCAGTATCGAGCGCGCGTTCGGTCTCGTTCTTGTCGCGCCCCCATAGATCGAGGTGGTACGACAGTCGCAACGCGGCCGTGTTGTTCCAGGTTGTGCGCCCGGCGAGCGGTCCAGGGCCGTAGTAGAGGTTGTCAGGCCAGTGCTGGCGCGTGATGTCGAGGCTACCCGATACCTGCGGACCTTCCGCTGCCTCGGCTGCGCCTGCTATCGATGCCGCTTCGCGCACGCGAGCCGACGCGGCCGCAAGTGTCGGGTTTGCGGTGGTAGCTGCCTGCACGAGCGCGTCGAGCTGAGGGTCGCCGAACGCGCGCCACCAATCGGTTTCGGGCCAGTGCGCGCTCGCGTTCGCTGCCTCGATGGCGGGACCGGCATCGAGCGTGGCCGCGTCGGGCACGTGCGCCTGCGGGGTAATGCCGTGCGTACTTGCGCAGCCAGTCATTATCATTGGCAGTGCAAGAAACGCCAGCGCGACGCAACGTTTCCCGATCCGCAGTGGCACGATTTTCTCCTCGACAGCAGTAATAGGCTGAATCGATTATATTTTTCGTGCCATTGTCGAATAAGCCGTAATGATGTAAGGGATCTTTGCAGTTTTTGAGATAATGGCCCTTGCCGGACGTGCAACAATCGAGCCGCATCGTTGAAGGGAAATCGGCTATGGATACGCTTCAGAACATGCGCGTTTTCGCGCGCGTCGTCGAATCAGGCAGCTTCACCGCGGCCGCTCAGCATTTGAATACGACGACCGCTTACGCTTCACGCGCGGTATCCGATCTCGAAGCGCATCTGCATACCCGGCTGTTGAATCGGACGACACGGCGCATTGCGCTGACGGAGGCCGGCGAGCGCTACTTGCGGCGTTGCCAGCAAATCCTTGCCTATGTGGAAGAGGCCGAGGCCGAAGCCAGCGATGCACACGCGCGCCCCTCCGGCAAGCTTCGCATGCACGCGATGGCGAGCTTCGGCGGGCATTACGTCGTGCCGGCTATCGGCCGATATCGACAGCGCTACCCGGAGGTGTCGGTCGAACTCACCTTGGCGCAGCGCATTCCCGATCTGCTCGACGAGGGCTATGACGTTTCGCTCGTGCTCGGCTATCACCTGCCTGATTCAGGTCTGGTATCGCAACGCCTCGGCAGCGCGTTCAGCATCGCCTGCGCATCGCCCGCCTATCTCGAACGGCACGGCGTGCCTAAAACGCCGGGCGAATTGGCGGACCACGTCTGCCTGCGGCTCATGACGCCCGGTTCAACGTTCGACAAGTGGGATTTCGACGGCCCGAATGGCGCCGAAACGTTCGTGCTGCCACCGGCACCGTTCCAGGTCAACGGTGCCGAGGCGATGGCCATGGCCGTACGCGAAGGCATGGGCATCGCCGTCTTGCCGACCTATACGGTGATGCGAGGGTTGAAAAGCGGCGATTTGCGCTGGGTCCTGCCGGAATATACGTCGCAGCCCATGAACATCTACGCGCTCTATTCGTCGCGCGAATATCTGGATGCGAAGATCCGGACCTGGGTGGATTTCATGCGCGCAGAACTACCCGCCACGCTGGCTGCAGAGCACGCCGCGCTGAGGCAATTCGCATCGAACTGAAAGCGCCACGCCCGGCGAGCGTGACGCACGATCCATCAGTGTCTACGGCGCCAGTCCAGCATGTGATGGGCTGCGAGCCAATGGTGAACGATGCCTTCGCCATGTTCGCGCTTGTACGAGCGCGATTCGAAGATAGTCAGTCCGACCAGCACCAGTAGGCCCACTCCGAGTCCGACGAGGCCGGCGATCGATTCAGCGTCCATGGAGACCTCCATTCGCCAAAAAGCGACGAATACATATTAGGACACTTCCGCACGAATCGGAGACATAGCGTAATCGGAGGGCGGAGCTGCGCGGCCGAAATCAACCGCGCGCTTGCACGCAAACCCACGGCGAAACCACGACGGCCCACAGTTCGGGATCGTGCGCGGCGAAGTCGGCGGCGGTTTCGGCTTGCAGCCGCTCGACGAGCCCGGCCGACACCCATTGCGCAACTTGCTGCGAATCGTCGGCGGCAATGGCTTCGGCCACGCTGACGAGATCGAGATCGCGTGCGACGAGCAACAGCATGCCGTGCGCAAAAAAGCGCTCGAGCTCGCTCCAGCCGATTTTCGCGGTCTCTCCCAGCAGTTTCACGTAGAGCGGGCTGTGCTGAGCGTTGCCGGCGGTGGAGTGTTCGGAAGTCATGACAGGAATAAGCGGTTCAAAGCGGGCGTCACTATAACCGATTGCCGCGTTTTCAACGTTCGGTTACATCGGGTAATCGGCGGTGACGGTGCGGATCGCGCGGCACGTTAAAATCCATCGTCGCCAACTTGGCCCAACGAATCACTGTTTTCAAAGGACACCCCCGCTCATGGCAGCGATTTCCATTTCACGCTACGACCCGTTCGCGCGTCTCTTGCATTGGCTTATCGTCGTTCTGCTCCTGGTGCAGTATGCGGTCGCATGGACGATGCCCGGGATTCACCGAGGAACGAAGCCTGTCGGGCTCATTACATGGCATCTGGAGATCGGGACGGCCATCATCGCGGTCATGATCGTACGGATAGTCTGGCGCCTCGTGCGGCGCGAGCCCGATGTCGTGGAAGCGACCCCTTCGATGCGCGTCGTCTCTCGCCTCACGCACGGCCTGCTTTATCTGCTGCTGATCGTGCAACCGGTCATGGGTTGGATCAACGCGTCGTCGCGCGGCTGGCACATCACGCTGTTCGGCACCATTCCGTTACCGGCGCTATCCACCACGGGTTCGGCGCTCGGGCACGAAATGGGCGATCTCCACCAGGTGCTCGCCTGGGGGCTGCTCGGTCTGATCGGGCTGCATCTCGCCGGTGCGCTTTACCACCACTTCATTTTGCGCGACGGCGTGCTCCGGCGCATGGCCTGAAGCACGCGGCGCGGCGATGCGCTTCGTGTCTACGGCGCATCGGGCGGGCTGTCCCGCAGCGCCCGGCGAATGATCTTGCCGGTCGCGGTCATCGGCAAGCTGGTCACGAAGGCCACCGCGCGCGGATATTCATGCGCGGCGAGTCGCGTCTTGACGTGTTCCTGAATCTCGCGCTCCAACTCGGGCGACGGCGTAAAACCCGCGTTGAGCACGATAAACGCCTTGACGATCTCGGTTCGCGTCGCGTCCGGGATACCGACGACCGCTGCGAGCCGCACGGCGGGGTGACCCAGCAGGCAGTCTTCGATGGGCCCGGGGCCGATCCGGTAGCCGGCGCTCGTAATGACGTCATCGTTGCGGCCCACGAAGCGGAAAAATCCGTCTTCATCCTTGACGCCGAGGTCGCCCGTGAGCAGATAATCGCCCGCGAATTTCTCGCGGGTCGCTTCGTCGTTGCGCCAATAGCCGAGGAACATCACCGGGTCAGGGGAGCGGATGCCGATATTGCCTTCGATGCCGGGCGGCAGCTCGTGCCCTTCATCGTCGACGATGGCCACATGATGACCCGGCACGGCTTTGCCGATCGACCCGATGCGCGGCTCGAACAGCGTGCTGCACGAACTGAGAACGACGTTGCACTCCGTTTGTCCGTAGAACTCGTTGAGCGTGACGCCTAGGGCCGCGCGTCCCCACTCGATCAACTCTTCGCCGAGCGATTCGCCGCCGCTCGAGACCGCGACGAGCGAAAGCGCATAACGCTCGCGCGGGGACGGGACCGTACGCATCATCTTGAGCGCCGTCGGAGGCAGGAACGCATGCGTGACGCCGTGGCGCGCCATGAGCTCGAATGCGGCCTCGGGCTCGAACTTTTCGAAGCGGCGCGCGAGCACCGGTACGCCGTGATGCCAGGCGGGCAGCAACACGTCGAGCAATCCGCCGATCCAGGCCCAATCGGCCGGAGTCCACATCATCCGCGCACGATCGGGGAAGAAGGCGAGCGGCATTTCGACGCCGGGCAGGTGGCCGAGCAGCACGCGGTGGCCGTGCAGCGCGCCCTTCGGCTTGCCGGTGGTGCCGGAGGTGTAGATGATGACGGCGGGATCGTCGGCCTGCGTATCGGCCGCGGTGAACTCGGGCGAGCGGGATTCGAGTTCGGGCCAGAAGGCGAGCGCCTCGGGTAGCGCGGCGAAAGGGGCATCGCCGTCGAAGCAGTACACGGCCTTCAATTCGGGGAGCGCGGCGCGGATCGGTGCGATTTTGGCGAGGCCCGCCGTGTTCGTGACGAGTGCGGCTGCGCCGCTATTTGCCAGGCGATATTCGAGTGCCTCCTGACCGAACAGTGCAAACAAAGGCACGGCCACCGCACCGAGTTTATAGGCAGCCAAATGGGCGAGCGCCGTTTCGGGCGCTTGGGGCAAAAAGATGCCGATGCGATCGCCGCGTGCGATGCCGCGCGCGGCGAAGCTCGATGCGAGCCGATTCGACATCGCCTTCAAGTCATCGAAGGTGTAGTGCGTGACGGTGCCGTCGGGACGTTCGTATACGAGCGCGAGGCGGCCTGTTCCATCGGCCCATTTGTCGCAAGTATCGATGCCGATGTTGTAGCGTTGCGGAATGCGCCACGCGAAGGATTGCGCGAGGGCTTCGTAGGTAGCGGTCTTGGTCAGCATGTCTGTCTCACTCCAGCGATTCGTCCGACGCTTTAATTGAACTGATTAGAAATAGTGGGAATCACATAATAATTGCAGAAGAATGATTTTGCGCCGTTAAATCAGCTTAATCGTTATTCAATCATCGTTTCCCTGACATTACCTCGGCTTTGGCGGACAATCAGATCGATAGTGCCCCCCGGGCGATTGTGGGCGTTGCACCGAGCGACTAGATTTCTACTCGGCGCACGGCGAACCGGTCCTTTGCCTCAATGCGCCGAACCCCCGTTGGCCCGGCACTGCCGGGCCTTTTTTCGTCCGCTCGGTCCGGCGGCTCGTAATAAGGACTCCTGACCGTTGCATCCTCAACGTGTCGGCAAGTAACGCGCCGGGTCGATCGACTGCCCTTTGTACCGCAATTCGAAATGCAGTGCGACGCGATCGTTGTCGCTGTCGCCCATCGCGGCAATCTGCTGGCCTTGCGAAACCGTCTGACCTTCCTGGACCAGCAACTTGCTGTTATGAGCATAGGCCGTGAGGTAGTCGGCATTGTGTTTGACGATCAGCAAATTGCCGTAGCCGCGCAGGCCGTTGCCCGCGTAGACGACGGTTCCGCTTGCGGCGGCGACGATGGGCGTACCCAGTGCGTTGGCGATATCGATGCCCTTCGAACGGGTGCCGTCGAAGCCGCGCACGGTCGTTCCCTGGGCCGGCCAGACGAGCGTGATGCGTGACGACGGCGCGGGCGTGGCCGGGGCCGCCGAGCGCGGCTCAGCGTTCGCCGACGCGCTCTCGGGTGCGGTACGGATGTCGCCCGGTGTGGCGCGCGTCGGGTTCGTGGCCGGCGGGGCGACGCGCAGCACTTGTCCCACTTCGATGGCATCCGGATTCTTGAGATTGTTCCAGCGCACGATGCTGGGCACCGATTGGCGATGCGCGCGTGCAATCTTCGATACCGTGTCTCCGCGCTCCACGCGGTAATACCCCGGCCCGACACTCGGCGTGCCGCATGCGGCCAGCGCCGCCGCCATCATGGCTGCGGCGAGCCGCCTTATCGTTGTTCTCGACATTGATCCTCGCTTGAACGGCATGGCACGCGCCCCGCCTTGCGGTGGGCGGCGCGGCGCGCTCGACACAAACATCGGATTTTAACGGCTCGCGAGTGCGCGGCGCGTTCTCGGCTGGACAGTCAGCCGATCTCCGAGACGGAGATGCGCAGTATTGCCGTATGGCTTTCCCCACGGGCGATCCAGCGCAAGCCAAAGCCGTTGTGGATGGCATCGGGCAGTCCGAGCCAGGGTTCGACGCAATAGAAGTCGGAGCTATCCTTCTCGGTCCAAGTCGTCACCGCATACCAGGGCACCGACCCGGGCCGGTCCAGATCGATCTCGATCCGTTTGCGAAGCGGGGGGCAGGTGATCCGGATCGGTGCCGATGGAATGTTCTGCAGGCAATGGAAGCGGTCGTGGATTCGGGCCTCGTCGAGCGTGTAGCGTGCCTCGCCGGGCACCGGTGCGCTGATGGCACCGTCTTCGAGCTGGTGCCGTCGGTCTGTCGCGGGCAGCTCGAGCGTGGTCTGCGAGCGCATCTGGTGCGGCAGCGCGAAATAAAAATGATGGCCCGGGTAGGAGGGCAGCGGCTGAGTCCCGGTGTTGGCCGTGGTCAGCGACACCTCGAGCGTCTGCGTATCGATCAGCCTGTAGCCGGCCTCGAAGCGGAACGGGAACGGGTAGGCCTGACGCGTCTCATCCGTGTCGGTCAGCGTCATGCGGATGCCGCGGCCGTCGGCGTCGAGCTCGGCCTCGAATGGCAAGTCGCGCGCAAAGCCGTGCATCGGCATGGGCCGCACGACGTCGGCGCTATCGCGCCATTCCCCGAGCCGGCCGTCCACGCGGTGCCGGCCGAGAAACGGAAACAGCAGCGGATTGCCGCCGCGCACGCGGGCGAGCTGGCTCCAGTCGGCCTGATCGGGCCAGTAGATGACCGGTTCGGCGCCGATGGTCCAGGAGAGCAGGCGGCCGCCGAATTGAGGCGCGATGCGGATCAGCGAGTCGCCGTGGCGCAGTTCTACGATGTCGTGGTCTTGAAAGCGGGTCATCATGGTTCGTTCGTAGCGGGAAAAGGGGCGGCGCGGCTCGATGGGGCCAGCGGCCCGGTGAGCAACGAAGCCGCCATTGTGCGCCACCTGCGGCTCCGGAAAAACCCTTGCTCGGGAAATCTCGACTTTGTCCGACCCCGGGGGATGCCCATAATGCGACTTTCGCGCCGCCCTAAACGGTTGCCGGTGCTCCTCCCGTCCCTCTGGAGAACGCATGGATCTCGCCATGGCAATGGCCCTCGCGCTGTTCGGCATGTTCGCCGGCAGCACGGCGCTGTTCTTTTATCGCATCGCCCGCTGATCGGCCGGCGACGTCCTCGAGTCGCCTCGCAAGCTCTCTCGCGAGGCGGTGTCTCTGTACCTTTCGGTGACAGACTGTCCCGGCGTGCCGTGACAGACAGCGTTGCGTGCGCAGCAGGCCTTCGTGCCGAGGCGCAAACGTATGCCCGGTGCGGCGCGAGCTGAGCTTCCTTTCCTTCGGCATGAACCCTGCTTGGACCCCGGGCCGGCTCAAGCGGCCCGGTGCGACGAGCACGCGTTTCGCGGGCGCGGCACTCGGGTCTGCGGCGGGTGGGGGATCGATCGATGGCATTGGGGGAAGCGCTTCAAGACTGGCGTAGCGATGCTTTGCGTCTCGAAGACGAGGTCGGCAAGGTCGTCATCGGCCAGCAGCAGACCATTCGCTTGATCAATGTCGCCCTGTTCGCGCGCGGCCACGTGCTGCTCGAGGGTGGCGTGGGGGTGGGCAAGACCACCGTGCTGCGCGCGTTCGCGCGTGCGGTGGGGGGTGCCTTCGAGCGTGTCGAAGGCACGATCGATCTGATGCCGGGCGATCTCGTCTATCACACTTATGTCGATGCCCAGGGCAAGCCGCGCATCGATCCCGGACCGCTCTTGCGGCGCGGCGAGCAACTCACCACTTTCTTTTTCAACGAGATCAATCGCGCACGCCCGCAGGTGCAATCGCTGCTGCTGCGGGCAATGGCGGAGCGCTCGGTCGCGGCGTTCGACCGCGAATACCGGTTCCCGCACTTGACGGTGTTCGCCGATCGCAACAAGGTCGAGAAAGAGGAGACTTTCGAGCTCGCTTCGGCGGCGCGCGACCGTTTTCTCTTCGAACTCAACATGCCGACGCCCGAGGACGCCGATGTGCGGCGCGCACTCGTGTTCGATACCGCGTTTCACGATGCCGATGCGCTCGTCGAGCAGGTGCGCCCGGGCGTAGTCGCCTGGGAGCAGCTCAATGCGATCGGGGCGGCCATCCAGCGCGGCATTCATGCGAGCGAGGCGATCGAGCGCTATCTGCTCGACATCTGGCAGGCCACGGAAGCGCCGCAACGCTTCGGCATCGCGCTCGAAGGCGTGGAGATGGACCGGCTCATCCTGGCCGGGGCGAGCCCGCGCGGCATGAGCGCGCTCATGCGCGCAGCGCGCGTGGCGGCCTGGCTTGCCGGCCGCCCCCACGTGAGCCCCGACGATGTGCATGCGGTACTGCCCGCTGCGTTGGGCCATCGCGTCTTCTTTACCCCGATCTATGAGTTGCGTCGGCAGGAGTTGGCGCAGGCGCTGATCGACGCGATCGTCGCGCGGCTCGCCGTGCCTTGACGCGACAGCATGAACGGGCCGACCGAATTCCACTATCGATTGCCGGGGCGTGCGAGTGGCTCGCGACCGGGCTCGCATCCGGGCACGAGTCTGGGCGTGGGCCAGGAGTTCGCCATGCATGCGCGCCTCGTCGATTATCCGGACCCGAGGCGGCTCGATTTACGCGCCAGCGTGCAATCGGTGCGTGGTGAGTGGCTCGTGCGCTTGAGCTTGCAGCGTGTCGCCGTCCCCGTGCACGCAGTCGTCGACGTGTCGTCTTCCATGCGCTTCGGTGCGCGTCGCACGAAGCTCGATGTCGTCGCCGATTTCGTCGAGGCGCTCGGCTTCAGTGGGTTCCGCTCAGGCGATAGGGTCGGGATGAGCGCGTTCGATGCGAACGAGCGCGACGACTTGTTTGTGCCTCCGCGGCACGGCCGCGGCGCCGGCGAGGTCATGTCCGGCATGCTGCGCGCAGCCCGCACAGGCCGCGACGGCGACGGCGCGTACGGACTCGCGCGCGCTTTGATGCCACTCGCAGGCCGGCCGGGGCTCGTCTTCATCGCCTCGGATTTTCACTGGCCGCTCGAGTCCCTGCCGGCCGTGCTCGACACGCTCTCGCATGCCTCGGTCGTGCCGATCATCGTTTGGGACGCCGCCGAACTCGAGCCGCCTGACGATGGCCGGCTGCTCGCTATCCATGATGTCGAATCGGGCGCTCGCCGGACCGTCTGGCTATCGCAGCGTGTGCGCGGCGCATGGCGGCAGGCCGTGGCACGACGTCGGGCCGAACTCGACGCGCTGTTCGCGAAGCGGAGCATCCGCCCGTTCTATGTCGTCGGGGCGTTCGATGCGGATGCGCTTTCGCGATATTTCATGGAGCAGGGCGTATGAGTCGCGTCGCGCTCTGGCTGCGGGCCAGGACCGCATTCGTCGCGGCGAGCCGATCGCGTGCCGTGGCGGCAGATGCAGTGGCAGCGGCAGGGGCATGCGCGGCTCGGCGCGTGCTCGCTTTGTCGATTGGCATGGTGCTCGCGCTAGGGATCGGCGCGCCCACGCTTTGCGTTGCGGTCGGAGATGCCGTGGCCGTCGTCGATGAGCCGCGCGCATTCGGCCATACGATAGGCGATGTACTCGTGCAGCGCGTGCGCCTCGGCATGAGCGGGCACGCGGGCGCGGCCACGGCGTGGGTGTTGCCGTCGGGTGGGCGCGTCGATGTGTGGCTCGA
>Ga0209672_100601_pt1 | contig 18855 bp, 16 predicted proteins | sample AraplaCol_mMS_r2_FD_184273 | JGI IMG/M metagenome (GOLD analysis project Ga0209672, IMG submission 184273) | Arabidopsis root microbial communities from North Carolina, USA - plate scrape CL_Col_mMS_r2 (SPAdes) (version 2) | ecosystem: Host-associated > Plants > Roots > Endosphere | place: USA...
CGCGCGCGGCGCAATTAATCTCAGACAACGCCGACGCCTTGCGAACGCGATTGAGCGATGCCCTGGGCCGCCATATCGATGTCGACGTCGCCGCATAAAACACGCCCAATCGCACACCTGCGCGACGAGGAGATGCAGCAGACCATGAACGACGCCCTGCCGAGTTCGCTCGAAGGCAAGTTGCCGCGCTACCCGAGCGCGCTCGCCCAGCTGACGCGAGCACTCGCGCTCAGCTATGCGGCGCATCCGGCGGCGCAACAGGACCTACGCTTGCGCGGGTTCGAAGCGCGCGCGTTCGACATGCCGCTCACGCTGACGTGCGACAGCACACACGGTCCGATTTCGGTGATCGCCGATGCAGCCGAACACTACGCACTCCGAAGCATTGCGCTCGACAACGAGCCCAAGCGTGCCAGCGCACTCGCGAATATGTGGCTCGCCGATCACCTCGCGCGATTCGACACGGGCGACGGCCTCACGCCATCGGTCAAATCGATCTCACTCGGCGCACCCGCGGCCGATGTGCATGGGCTCCAGCTGTCGATCAATGCGGGCGGCGCTCAGATCAAGCTTGCCGTCATCGACCTGCCCGCAGCGCTTGCGCACCAGTACGAACGCGCATGGGCCCACGCTCCCTCACAGGTGCCGTTCGATGCCGTCCACGACATCGTCGTGCCCGCCGCCATTCGCCTGCGCAGCCGCCTGTGCTCGCCGACGACTCTCTCATCGCTGCGCCGCCATGACGTGTTGCTCGGCTGGCAACCGAGCCACGCCTATACCGAAGGCAGCGCAATAGAACAAGCCTCGCTGCGCGTGGGCGCTCCGCGCGGCCGCAGGCTGCAAGCCGGCGTGCGCGTCGACACGCATACCGTTACCCTGGAGACCCCCGTGACCCTTGCTACCGCTGCCCAGCCCGACGATTTCGATCCGCTTGCGGGTGCACCGATCGGCCCTTCGAGCGAGCCGCTCGTGCCAATCGGATCAATCGAGCTGCCTGTCCATGTCGAGTTGCTCAGCGTCAATCTGAGCGTCGGCCAGCTCGGTTCCTTGCAACCGGGCTACGTGCTCGACCTTCCGCTGCCGCTCGCCGATGCAGCCGTACGTCTCGTTTCCTACGGCCAGACGCTCGCGTTCGGCAAACTCGTTGCCGTCGGCGAAAATCTCGGCGTGCAAATCCACCGCATGGCGGCCAGCGATGAACGGCAATCTTGATGTCGCGTCGCTGCTCGTCGCGCTGCTCGCGTTCGGCCTGCTGCCGTTCGCGGCAATGGTCGTCACGTCGTACACGAAGATCGTCGTGGTGCTGGGCTTGCTGCGCAACGCACTCGGCGTGCAGCAGGTCCCGCCGAGCACCGTGCTGAACGGCATCGCGATGATCGTGACCTGCTTCATCATGGCGCCCGTTGGCATGGAGGCGGTGCATCGCGCTGAGGTGTCGAGCGATCAGACGGCGACGAGCCAGGTCATGCCGATTTTCGATGCCGCGCGCGAACCGTTCCGCCAATTCCTCATCAAGCATACCGATGAACGCGAGAAGGCATTCTTCATGCGCTCGGCACAACAGATCTGGCCGGCGGACAAGGTGGCGAGCCTCAAGCCCGACGATCTCGTCGTATTGGCCCCCGCATTCACGCTGACCGAGCTGACCTCGTCATTCAAGATCGGCTTTCTGCTCTACCTCGCGTTCGTGGTCATCGATCTGATCGTGGCCAATCTATTGATGGCGCTCGGGCTGTCGCAGGTGACGCCGACCAACGTGGCCATTCCGTTCAAGCTGCTGCTGTTCGTGTCGATGGATGGATGGTCGACGCTGATTCACGGCCTCATTTCGACCTACAAGTAAAGGACCGAGCATGGATGCCGACGCTATCACGCGCCTGACCACCGATGCGCTGACGCTGTGTCTGCTGGTGTCGCTGCCTGCCGTCGGCGTGGCGGCCGTTGCGGGTCTGGCGATCGCATTTCTGCAGGCCGTCACCTCACTCCAGGACTCCACGATTTCGCACGGCTTCAAGTTTCTGATCGTGACCGTGGTCATCATCGTCGCCGCACCGTGGGGTGCCTCGGCTGTCCTGCATTTCGCGCAATCGGTCATGAGGAGCGTCTTCCCATGAGCGTTCATATCCGAAGCATCGGTCCCAGCCCCACACCCCTCGATGAGGGGGCATCGTCGCAAACCTCACAAGGACCGTTTGGCCCGCAAGGCCATCACCATCACCGGCATCACGTTCATCAAGCCCAGAAAAACGGAGCGCGCTCGCGATCGAAGCGTAGGCGCGGCGCCGATTCGCAAGACGGCATCGACGAATCGGGAGCCAGTGAAGAGCTGCTGATGATGCTCACCGAGCATCTGCAAAAAGAGGCGAACCTCGTCATGCGCGTCGCCGAGCGACACGCCGGTGAGCGCGGCGGATCGGATGCCGACACGCGCGATGGTAGCGAAGAAGGCGACGGTGCGGTGTCCTCGCGGCCGAAACGCAAAGGTTCCGGCAAACGGTTCCTGCGCGCCGCCGATCATCCCCAGCAGGCAATCGCGGCATTCGAAGCCGCGGAGTCAGCGCTGCTCGAAGCCCGTCGGGCGCAAGGCGAGAGCCGCCGGCTGGCGATGAGCTCGACTTATCGTGTATTGGCGGTCATGCGCGACTTTCTGGCTGTACCGGGCACCGCGGCGCGCGCGTCCGCCACGCTGGCGTCGATACGGGAGCGCTTGGTCGCGGCGGTGGCCACCTCGACGAAACGGGCGCCCGAACAACAAGAGTCGATCAATCTGCTATTGCCGCTGATGCTGCTCAACCTCGAGCGCGCGCGCACCGATACGGAGCGTGCGCTCGCAGTCGCGAAGATCAGCTCACTGATCGAGCGACGCAGATCCTGCGTTTGAACGCATACGCGCGCCGCGCAACGCAAGAAAAAGGAGTTCGTTCATGACCAAGGAAATTCGTCTGCTCACGGGGCGCCATGCAGGCGCCCGCATAAAGTTGACCTCAACGCACACTCGCATCGGCAACGATGGCGAAGCGGAAATCCAAATCAGCGATTGGGATCAGCCCACGATGCAATTGAGCCAACACGACGACGCAAGCCTCACGATCGCCGACGCGGGCCATCATGGTGAGCCGATTACGCTCGAGGATTTCAAACCGCACCGCTTCGGTAACGTCGTACTGTGTGCGGGCGATGCCGATGCTCAATGGCCGAGCGACATCGCGTTGCTGGAAGCGGTATTGGTCCCCGCTCCGGCGCCGGCGCCGGAGCCAATCGAAGCGCCCCGACCGCTTTCCGCCGACGATGTTTTGCCGACGACATCGTCCGCGCCGCCGGGCAATCGCAAAACGCTGCATGCCGTTGGCCTCGCGACCGTCGCCGTTCTCGCGATTGGCGGGGCCGGCATTGCGTTGCCGGCGGTACTCCATCCGCGCACGGGCACCCTCGCTGGCTTCGGCAGTGCGTCCGGTCCACGACCCGGCATGGCGCCCGCGCCAAGCGTCGAGCAGCTCCAACGCGCGCTCGATCGGCTCCATCAATCCGACATTGCCGTCACGCTGCAAGACGGGCGCTTCGATGTCGTCGGCGTGGTGCCCGACACCGCAAGCGAAGCCATGGTGCGCACGACGCTCGAAACGATCGCGCCGGGCCGGATCGTATGGCACCTCGGCTGCGTCGATCAGATTACCCGCGACCTGCAGGAGTCGCTGCACGACCCGGCTTTGCAAGTGCGCTACCTCGGTCACCGCGAGTTCGGCGTATCCGGTGTGGCGAAAGACACGCGCGCCGTTCGGACGACGCTCGCGCAAATGAGCGCCGATCTGCAGCCGATGGTGACGCGCGTGGCCCAGGAAATCACGCCGGACGACCGCATGGCGATGCCGAGCTCGGTCGAATCTCTGCTTGCCGTCGACGATCTTCAATACGTCGAAGCGGGCGACGGCACCAAACAATTCATCGATTCACGCGCAGCCGCGCATCCACTGAACTGAGGACGATCATGTATGACACCGTGACCCTTGAAATGATCGATGCAATCGACAGCGTGAAAACGCTGGCGGAGCAGCCCCCACAACAGCGGCAAAAGCTAGGCGAAGCCGCACGTGGGCTCGAACGGCTCGCGACCGAAATCGCGTCGCAAGCGCTCAAGCTCACCGATCCGATGCTGCGCCAATCAGCGACGACCGTCGCGGACGGCCTCAACGCCGCGGCACAGTTGTGCCTTAACACGATCGAATCTCAATCGTGAACGCTCAGGTAGTACAGCGTTGCAGTAACCAGTCGTTCCCGTACGAAAGTACGAACCCGTAGTAACCGTGCCCATCGGGGCGCGGCCATCTTACCGCCCAGCAGTGGGTTTTTCTTGATAATCAGGAGTGCTTGAAATGGCAATCAATACGTCCTCGTTCTCGTCCGGCGCAACGGTGGGTCAAAACGCCTCGACCATCGCCGAGATGTCGGCCAGCACCGCCAGCTCGATCGCGCTGCAAGACGCGGCCACGCAGATGGAAAACGCGCTCAACAACGACGCAGCCAAGGATCAGCTGGAAGAAGCCGGTCCGAAGAACGCGAAGAGCCTGACGCAAGGCTAACCGTCATTCGGGTGCGCTCTCGTGCCGCGCGGGGCGCACCGCCTTTTCGTTCTGCAGACTCCTTCTCATGAGCCTCGAACGCAGAAATCAGTTGATTCGCGAACTATGCGATCTGCGCGGCATCGGCGATGCCGATCGTGCAATCGAGCGCGGTGTGATCAGCATCGACGATTTCGATATCGCCATCGATTTCTACGAAGAGGATCCGGCTGCCATTTACGTCAATTTTCAATTCGGGATCGTCTCAGGCGGGCGCACGCTGCGCGTTTTCCGTTTGCTGCTCGAAGCGAATCTTTCCGTCTATGCGCAGGATCAGGCCCAGCTCGGGGTGGAAGCCGAGACGGGTGGTGTCGTGCTCGTCGTACGTGGCGTGCTCGAAGCGAATTCGGATGGACAATGGCTCGTCGAAATGATCGAACATTATGTCGAGCATGGCCGATATTGGCGGGAAAACATTTTGCTTTCCGATGATGAGATGTTTCGTCATTTAGCCGATGGTAATTACCTGTGGATTCGTGCTTGATCGGAACATCGGCTCGATGCGCAAATATAGCCAAAAGAGAGTTCGCTGACGCCCTGAAAAATTCGTCGTAATTCGGATCAAAAAGCGATAACAGTAGCAAAGTAGAGTCTAGCGCTGACGCCAAGGAAGACCGCGCAGGGTAACCACGGCGCCAAGCGTGAAAGTGTTACTTGTAAGCAAGCCAAATCAATGAATCGTTGTATCCGTGTCCATCAGGCCGCGGCAATACTCTGGCCCATCAATGGGCCTAACCTTGATGATCAGGAGTCCAAAAAATGGCAATCAATACGTCCGCTTTCTCGTCCGGCGCAACGGTGGGCCAAAACGCTTCGACGATCGCTGAAATGTCGGCCAGCACCGCCAGCTCGATCGCGCTGCAAGACGCGGCCACGCAAATGGAAAACGCGCTCAACAACGACGCGGCCAAGGATCAGCTCGAAGAGGCCGGTCCGAAGAACGCGAAGAGCCTGACGCAAGGTTAAGCGTTATTCGGGTGCGTCCTCGCGCCGCGCGGGACGCACCCCATCATCAACGTCCCCTGACGCCAAGGGCCCTCCTGAGCGGGCGAACCCATGGCTTGCGCAAGTCGCCTCCGATGTTTTCTCGTCGTCACTGGCGTGGGGAAACCAGCCGCATCACTTCTTGTATCGCGAATCCGCTACGCGCGTTGACGAACAGCACGCGCTTTTCCTCGATCGTCATCTCGAACGCACTTTCACTATGAGCGCGCGCGACGAACGGAACGAGGCGCGCGATACCATGCTTGCGTGCAACGCGCTCGACTTTTTCGGCACGCCTCGTCCACTTGCTGAGCACATAGTCCTTGCCGAACGTCCTCCTCGCTACCTCGATGTCGCGATAGAGCACTCGCCGATCCATGAACGGAGGCGCACGCCATACGTTCGGGTCGGGAGCAACATCCTTCTGGGCGCCGTCGTCCGTGTAGCGCGGATCCGCCATGTTGACGGTGACGGGAAGCAGTTCCACGGGAGGCCAAAGATCGTGTCCGGTCACATCGATCGATAGCCATGGCACGATAGGGTGATCGCTGCGATATTCGCCCGAGATGTTCGGGTCGATCTCGAAGTCATCGAGAAACACATAGACATGCCCGGGCGGCTCGTTGGCATCGAGTGCTCGGGCGATGGTCTCGGGGGCCGCACCGAACACATATTTCATCATTCCCTGCGCATCGACCTCCGAACGCCAGCCTGCCGGACCCCGCCCTCGCAGTGCTGCGCAGAAGATGGCTACATCGGGAGAAGGAGTCACCCAGACATAGCCTCGATCGTGAAAGACCGGCTCTCCATCTTCGATTTTCAAGTTGAGACGCTCGGGGACGCGCGGCTCGAAAGTGGCAATGTCGCGATTTTTGGAGCCGTGGAACTTCGCCTCGGGAAACAATTCGAGCACCACCTGCAACGCGTTACGTCCCTTGATTTCGCCGCGCCGGATTTTCTCGATATCAGGATGCCAAAGGGGCGATCGGACGTGTCCGAAAGGGGCGACGGGAGGAGGCTTGGTGCGCAACGTATCGGCGATGTTGTTGAGCCTTTCCCTCAACCGGGCCGCAGTGGCTGCCAGATCGGGCTCGTCCATTGGCCGGTATTCCGCAAGGACGCTTTCAACGTTCCGCGGGAGCGCCTCCATCGCGCGCTCGAGCTCCGCGGCGAGATTCGAACGCTTGATCGCACTGAAGACGTGTGCGCAATCGCGTTCGACGTTGACATTGAGCATGTCATTCAATTCCAGCGGGGTAGAACCGAATTCCTGCGGCATTTTTTTCCGCCCGACTCGGTGTAGAGCAACGCGCCTTTGAAGCTCGCCCGTACCGCGTCGCCCCCGTCCCGCGAGAACAGGATGCCCCGCCTTTGCCGACCGAGTACGGAGCGATTGCCGAGCAAGGCATCGCCGACAAACCCATCGAACACGCCGTTGCGTTCGGACTGGTCCGTATCGTGCAGCCGTTCCGGATCAGCGACCAGTTCGGGATCGTTCAGCACTGCCAAATAAGCCCGGCCGGACGTGTCAAGGACGAGCCTGAAATCGCTGACACGAACGCCGATCGTCTCTTCGAGCTTTGCCGCGCGCAAAACATTGATCGCATGATCAAGTCCGAGCGGCTCGAGCCACCATTCGAGCCCGGTGCCAGGCTCGCGGTAGCGTCGCGTGTCACTCGCCCGTCCGCTCGACGGCGCCGCTTGGTGCTCGAGGGGCAAAAGCTCGTCGAGCACAAGCAGGTCGCGCGCCGGCACTGCGGCGTTTTGGTGCGACACATGTTCGAGGAGCGCGGCGGCGTGAAGACTGCCGTGCGGTTCATCGTCGCTCGTTCGCCGTGCTTGCGTACGCCGCATTCGCTCGTTCAGGGCCTGCAAGCCGCTGAGCTGAGTCCCGGCGTATTTCGATGTGGCTTGCTCATGCCCGGTCTGCTCGGAAGGGACCGACACCTGTCTGATCGGGTCAGCTCCGCCTGCCGATGCATCGCCGCCGTCTATTTTCACGATCACCTTCGCTTCAGCGTATTGCCGTTACGCCGACGCGCGCCGAGCCAAACGCATCACGTCGTCCACGGCGAACCCACTGCGAGCGTTGACAAAAAGCACGCGCTTGCCGTCGATCGTCATGAGGAACGGCCCTTCTTTACGCGAGCGCGAAATGAACGGCACGAGGCGCGCGATGCCGTTCCTTCTCGCGATGACGTCGGCCCTTTCCACACGGATCGTCGAGCCGCTCGAAATCGACCACGCCATCAATGCGGTCCGCGCAGCGAAGCTCGACGAGGAGATGGGCGTGTGTGTGGGCGATTTGAAGGTTGCCGTCGACACGAGCGGCCGAGCGTATCTTGCCACGCGTAACGATCACAATTTCGCGGCCGATCCGGAACGATTGTTCGATGCGACGCAGTCGGCAAGCAACGGTGTCCACGATGGTTTCGTCGGCGATGTCGTCCTGGGTAACCGTTCGGTACTCGGCCTCGAGGGCACCGGCATCAAGTTCTCCCGCGACGCGATCGGCGCCTCCCGCCATCGGACCACGGCCTGCTATCTCCATCGTCGTTCTCCAGCTTGTCTCGGGACGTGAACCTGACGTGGGCCGCGGTCTGTCCAGGACGTCCAGTAACATCGGACATGTACTGGACGATCTGGCTTACACGGTGCGATTTCCTATCGGTTGCACGCTCACCGGTACGGGATCGTAGCGATATGAAAGTCGCGCCACATTCGACACGCGAACAAAAGGCCTTTCCTCCGAATCGCCACTACGCGAATTCAGCGCGCACCCGTCAAATGCATATTTACGCATGCGGTGGGCCTTGCTCCCCGCTACGAATCGGCAGGATCAATTCCGGGTGATCGAGAGCAATGCCTGTCCCGAGTGCTGCACGAGCCGCTGCAGTATGCGTGAAATCAGGACGGCGAGCTGTTGCAGCTCGGCCATTTCCTGCTGGAACAGGTCGTACGGGGGCTGCGCCGGATGCGCCGCGACGGCGTTGTACATGGCGTTGACGTGGTCGTGGACCTTGCCTTCGAGACCGGCTATCTCTTGATGTGGGTCGGCAATGGCGGCCACGGGGCCTTCCGCTTTCGTGTCTTCCGTTTTCGTGTCTTCCGTTTTCGGGTCTTCCGTTTTCGGGTCTTCTACTTTCGGCGCTACCGCCTTCACGTCTTCCACATGATGCCCTTCCGCTTTGGCAACCGGCATTGACAACGACACGTTCTTAACCAATATGGCCTGCGGCAAAGCATCGTTGCCCTTCTTCTCGTCTGTAGCGCTCTTATGCTCAGCCGCTGCCCTGGCTGCCCTGGCTCCGCCGGTCTTCGGCGTGTTGGCCTTGAGCGCGTCGAATCGCCGCTGAATATCGAGCGGCAACGCCGGGCTCGGCAGCGCCTCGATGCGGGCCACTTCGCGCGCCGTTGCAAGCGCTTGCGCACGCGCTCGGGTAGCGGCGCCCGCGCGCGGAAGATCGCGAGCCGACAACCGTGGGCGAGCCGTTGCACCCTTCTGCGATGACGCCACCGACGGTGACGTTTTCAATCGCGCCAGGCTCTGTAACGTCGCATTCGAAGCGGGTCCCGTCGTCCCTGGTTTGGTCGACGCCGTCACAGGTTTTCCGCTGCCGCGCGTCAACCCCGTGAAAAACGAGAGAGCCTTGGTAATTTTGTTGCTCATGGCAGTTCCCTCGACGTGAGTCGGTGCGCATCGGATCCGGCGGGCCGCCGCATTGTCGCGTCGGCGTGCTGCCATCGCTCCAGCAGGTCGTATCGATCGGAGCGAATCGGTGCTGAAAAGAAAACGCCTAAGCAGGCGAGTGCAAACAGCAGTGCGCGCGACACGCGTTTGCCATGGACAGTAGGGGTTTTCATCGCCATCTCCGGAGTTGGCCAGGACAATGCCGCAACAGCGGCAGCATGAATCGATTGTCGAGGCGATCAAAGCGTGCTGATGTAGAAACGGGCGAATATCGTCGTCTTTCGACGAATCGCGTTGCAGCCCTAACGCAGACAATCCGAGCAAATACGACTCATCGCCCGTGGGACGCCGCGCTCAAGCGCCCGCGGGCGTATTCCATCAGGCCTGATCGAGCCCGCCCTGCGCGGCCCAGTCGAAATTATTCACGCCGGAGATACCATCACTGCCCGCGACGTCGTGCGTCTCGATCCGGTTATACGCATCGGGATTCGAGAGCATGAACTTCGCTGCCGCGGAAACTTCGGAAGGCGTGCCGTTCGCGGGATGGTAAGCCATCTGATACAGCTGGTTCGGATCCAGCTTACCGATGTCCTGCTCGTGCAGGTACGCGCCGAGCGCACCCGAGGCACTTTGTGCATCGAGCGGTGTACCGGCATCGCCAATCGTTGCGTTGGCGTCCATGAACGCCGCATCGTTCGTCGAACTTGTGTTGCCCGTCGTCGACGTATCGGTCAAGCCGCCTTGCGCCGCCCAATCGAAATCATTAACGCCAGCGATGCCGTCCGAACCGGCCACGTCGTGCGTTTCGATCTGATTGAACACATCGGGATTCGACAGCATGAACTTGGCAGCGTCGGACACTTCGGACGGCGTGCCGGCCTCGGGCGAATACGCCATCTGATAGAGCTGGTTCGGATCCAGCGTGCCGCTCCCATGCTGATGCATATACGCGGCCAGCGCACCCGCCGCGCCCTGCGCGGTCATGCCTGAATCGAGCTGGCTGCCATTGTCGACACCCGCCGAGCCGATCGAGCCCTCCTCTGCAAACACCTGCTGCAACATCTGCTGGATCGATTGCAGCGCCGATTCATAAAGCGCTTCGTAATTTGCGACTGCGGTATCGGCCGGAGACGATGCCGCCGGATTCAGATCCAATGGCTCTGTCTGGACGGTGCTATCGAGAGAAACGTTCACGCTCATGGTATTGCACTCCTCATATAGTGAGACATACAGCCGACGCGCATCGTGCGCGACAGGCTCCGCCGCGTAAGCGCCGCACTGACCTGCCTCCCTCATCGGAAAAGGAGGAGCGTCGCTCTGCGCGCCACGATATCCAAGGCGCCCCAGAGGCACACCCGCTTGCGGCGAAATCAAAACGCAATCGGCGAATCGGTGAATCGGTGAATCCGCAGGCTTGTCCACGCTCCTGGGTCACGCAAGTCAATTGGGCCTTTTAGGTCACCTGACGTAGAACCTAAGTACATCTTTGGTGTTTCGCTGCCGTCGGCGCCGATTCGCCGCTAGCGCGCATCGCGCTCGAGCGTGCTCGCCACAATCGATTTCATCGCATCGTCCGACGCGACCGAATCATTTTCGATTGGAGCCCATGACATGTCCGGCGCACGCCTGCTCTCACCGTTCAGAACGTCACCGGCGGCATCGCCGGACACGCACCGGCCCGCACCTGGGCGAACACCCGGCCGCGAGGCGCCTCCAACGCCGAAGAGCGGCAAAGCCGGCATCTTTCAGAACCTGTCGAAATTCGTTCGACAAACGGTGGGCGCATCGTCATCGTCGTCATCGTCTTCGGCAGCACCCAGTCAGTCTCCGCCGCGAGGCGCCGCTCCGCGCGCAAACCTCACGCGGCAAAACGCACTCAGCCCTGAAAAAAGAAAGGAGTACGAAGCGAATTATCCGCAACGCGGTTCGCTTGGCGGGCGAGCCGCGCCGGCGACTCCTGAGCAGCCGGTCAAAGTAGTTTCGAAGGCCGAAGCTCAGCGCCGTGCCCAGCTCTTGGCCGCTCGCTTGGGAGGCGGATTGCCGTCCAGCTCGAGCGGAGCCGTTGGAGCTTCTACGAGCAAGCCGGCAACCTCACGGCTTGGTCTCACGAAGAAAACGGGAGCAACCGCGTCCTCGTCGACAGCGAACGCAGCCCACGGTGCGGCGCCACAGCCCAACACCAGGCGCGGACGCATTCCGTTCGAATCGTTGGAGCCCGGCGTGCAAGAAGCGTTGCTCGACCGGCTCGATCCGGTCAGACGCCTCGGCCTGACTGACGACACGGTCTTCTACCGTACGCTCGACAAGAGTTGGCTGAAGAAGGGCCCCAAGCGTGGCACGTTCGTCATCGAGGGTAATCCGAATTCCATCGCGTCCGTCAACAACTACCTCCAACTTCAACGCAACCGGTTCCTCGATAGTAAAGAGCATATGGCGATGTTGCCGCCGGAAATACGGGAAAGCTATCAAAACGATCCGAGCATGCGCTACATGCCGGCCCGCACGCCCGCCACCGAGTTGCCGCACCCAACGCTCAACGTCATGTATGGCGCCCGCGCGACAGAAGGTACCGACGGCTACACAAACAAAAATCACGTCCTGGTCAAGATGACGTTGGGCGACTTGCGAAAAGCAGGCGGCGGACAGGTGTTCAACGACGACAGCGCTGCAGCACGCGCGGACGACTGCCATCCGTTCATCGTCACGCTGCCGGCCGGCAAATCGGTGCCGGTCCAGATCGTCAGATAACCGGGCGCATTGTCGAAGCGGCATGCAATGAGGCATTCCATTCGCCGAGGTACCAGCAATTTCGTCGCGAGCCGAAGGGCTTTCGCATTCGCATCCCGATACTGAGCAAGCGCGATCTTCGTATGAACCAGGTACCGCAAGCAGCGCACACCGAGCGGCCGCTGCAACGTGGCTCGCTCGATCATTCCAACCCTACCGAAGCAATGCAAAATGACAATCGCTCAATCCAGCCGTGCATCCACCTCGGCATCGCACCTCAACACACCGTCTGACAACGCCCAAAGCGCGAATCAAAACGCGCCGACGGGTACCGCGAAACGCCGCAACCCCGATTCGCCAACCGGCAATCTGACGAAGCGCGTCAAAGGCGAAAGCAGCGAAGCCGCCTCCACGCTGCAATCGCACACGCGCTTTTTCGAAGATGGCAGCAGCACGACGACCGGTTCCCGCGTGCCCTCGCGCGTGCCGATCGCCGAGCGCGCCGCTCACATCGCGGCTGCGCTGCGTGGCCGTCAGATCGATGCGGTCACTCACGGCACCGGCAAGGAAGCGCTCGAACAAGGCGCCAAAACCACGCTCGGCGGCTGGACATCCGACTCGCACTTCCACCCGACGCAATACACGCAGCAAGGCATCCTGCCCGAGGAAATGCTCACGATGATGGATAAGGTGGGCGTCTACCGCAGCGTAATCATGCCGATTCCGACCGATGTCATTCCCTGCGGCCATCCAGACAATAACCACATTCCCCCGGAAGACTATTACGTTCCGAAGGAAGACATGAGCATGGCGCGTCACGAGCTGACCGCGGAGCGCGAAGACAAGGTCGCCAAGAGCGCGCATCTCGTCGTCAACCAGCAAGTCGATGCGGACACGGCCGATTTCATGGACATGTCGGGGCTGACCGACGCGCAACGCGATCGTCTGGACCCGATGGTGACGGGCCTGCACCTGGGCTCGCCGCTCAGCTCGGAAGCGCTGCTGAAAAAGCTTCACAAGGACCCGGGCATGTTCACGGGCATCGGCGAAGTGACGATTCACAAAGAGCTCGTGGAGCGCCAGTTCGATGGGGCACGGCAGGCCAATCTGACGGACAACGTTCAGCCGTTCAAGAACCTGATCGCAACGGCTGGTGTCGTCGGCATGCCGGTCGTCCTGCATTGCGACGTCGACTCGACAGATAACCAACGCAAGAACGGACTCGGCGCGCCGCAACACCTCGACGGCATCAAGAATCTGCTCGGCTCGCCCGAAGCCAAGAACACGACGATGATCTGGGCGCATTTCGGCGGTATCGGCCGCTTCGTCGCGAAGCCTGACAACCATATGGAAAATCTGCGTCAGATTCTGAGCGACCCTGAGATGAAGCACGTTCACGTCGACATCTCGTGGTCCCGTGTGGCGCGTCAAATCGTCATGAAGCAAAACGCGCATGGTGTCGAGGAACCGGATCCGGCCTCGATCGACGCCGCCGCCAAGCTGATCACCGAGTTCCCCGACCGCTTCCTGATGGGCTCCGACGCACTCGATCCGAAGAAGGAAGAAACCTGGGCCGAGACGGGCAACATGTACAAGCCGCTACTCGACAAGCTTTCGCCCGAGGTCCGGCATCAGGTGACGATCGGCAACTACGAGCGCGTCATCGTCGGTTCGCGCGCGAAGGTCCGTGCCTTCGAGAAGCATGTGCTGACGAACGAGTTCATGAAGAAAAACGTGCGCCCTTCGGGCCCGACGCCGCTGCGCGACGGCCCGCATATCGAACCTGAAAAGCTGCGCGCGGCGCGCGATGCGGCATTCGCTGCCGCGGGCGTGGATGAGCGCGGCGAACCGGTATCGAACACGGCGCATTGATCGAAAGCAGGCGCCGCGCGAGCCGAAGCAGTGGCTTCGCCGGCGCCTTGCTGCAAGACCCTGTCACAAGGGCGACGCGTTGATTCGGTGCCCTTTACTCCTATCGTCTCCTCAAGCGAGTCGCGGCCATGAAACTGTCCGGAACCAGCGCGTCGTCCACCGCCGCAAGTCAAAACCCTGCTCGAACCGCAACCGACAGCAGTAGCAATAGCGGTAGCCGCACCGGGGCCGCCCGCTCCGGCAAGCGGCGATCGCTTACAGGCATGTTCTCGAATTTCGCACGCCTCGGACGATCGTCGAAGGCACCACCTTCACACGCGTCCGATGCGAACGATGATGTCGTGCGAGAAACCATCGCACGCATCGTTTCACAAAAAGAGTTGTCCCGCTCCAGCGCGGCCGGTACGTCGAGCGAGGTTCAGGCGCAGCCCACGCTCGCGCACTTTCTCGCGCCACAGCTCGGCATCGCATCGAATGCGCCCGAAAAACGCGCGAAGAAAGGCTGGTCCCGGCTTTTTCATCGTCGGTCCAGTTCGACAAAACCATCGGTTGTCGCGCAACAGCACGCCACGCAGACTGCGCCCCCCGAGCTGCCCACGATCGCCCATCACAGCGATCCAGTCGGCGAGACCGTCAAGTGGATCAATGCTACGCGCAGGGAAAGCTCTACCTTGCCCGAAGACGCACGCGATACAGATACGCCCGTTGTGTCGCAGACAGGAGTCGCCGATACCGACACTGATCGAAAGAGCAAGCCGGCATCGCCCGACGCCTCAGCCGTCCACCAAACCGCTGACTACGACGACGGACCCATCTTCGACACGTCCGGCGACGAACAGGAAGACGAGAACGATCTGTTCGATATTGATATCGGCCGGCTGCATCAGCCACCCGTGGCATCCGAAATCAATCCCGTCACACGCTCGAATTCGGCGGCCGGCTCGACCGGGCATGAGGTGCCGCCGCCGCAGAGCGAAGCGATTGCCGCCGCGGCTCCCCTCCCGCAACCCGACCCGGCGCCGAGCGCCAACCTTCCGAGAAGCAGCCTAGGCAAACTGAAGCAACTCAAGAACGCCCTCAAAGGCTGGCAGACCTATGCCAAAGACGAAGCCTATATTCACGGCTTCGGCATTTCGTCGACCACGTTATCCCTGACGCCGATTTCGACGAACACGCGCACCGCACGTGCCAAGCCGTTTACGGGCGTCACGCGCGAAGGCGATGCGCCCGTCGAACTGCACAAGCGACTCGCGAATCTGCCGGGCAGCACGCCGCCGGCCGTGCTGCACCAAAGCTCTGTCGTTCAGGAACTCGAAGCGGCGAACGCGCTCGATCGGTTGTTCCTCGACGAACACATCCTTCCCGGCACCAACCGCCGCCAGTTGTTCGACTCGATCCGGCAGATTGCCGACGACAAGCAACTGACGCCGTTCGAGACGTCGAGCCTCGCCCAGGCACTTCATCTGGCATTCAGCCGCACCGCCGATCGTTCGAGCGATACCGCTTACGATCCGGCCTACGACGCCGCACACGACGCGCGCGCTGCATTGCAGTCACTGCCGCAGACCAACCTGCTCGATGCGCTGCGGGATACCGCAGGACCCCAGCGCGCCCCCGACTACGATGCCGACAAAGCCTGGGCACTCGCGCAGGAACTCGTTCACATTCCGGGCGGCGTGGGCGCGAGCCTGCTCGACAAGCTCACCCCGCAAACGCAGCGGCCGGCCGGCACTCACGCGTCGGTCATCGAAAAGGACCGCATCCTCGTCAACGTATTGCTGAAAGCGTCACAACAAGTCGTGCGCGAAGCAAGGCAAGCGGCCGACATCAAAACGGAAAGCAAGCTACTGGGCGTGTTCCCGCGGGCTTCGCGCCAGGTGGGCACCGCGGCATCGCCTTCGCCCGGCGGCCCGCGTATGCTCGCCCATGATCCGGCTTCCATCTTCTCAGACGGTGCGCTGCATGCGGCTATCGCAGAAGCAGGCGAAGAGAATTGGCCGGGCCGCAACAATGCGGCCGTCCCCAGCGATCTGTCGCTTGCGCAAAAGGCCATGCTGGCCGCGAAGGAAGAATTGCGCGAGATCGATGCGCACGTCGCAAATGACGCGACACGCGGCACCGCGTTCAACAAGGGCACCCACGGTTGCCGGTTCGCGATTTCCATGATTCGCGGCGATATGCTGACCGATCAAGCGCGTGAGCCGAGCGGTGCGCGCAGTCAATTTGATCTTGCCGAATCGCGGCTCGGCAAGAGCGTCGGCAAGCACCTCGACCGCGCGATGCGGCGACCGACCACCTGGGCGCGGTTCCTGGGCTCGCTCGAAGCGCTGAGCCGCCATGTCGGTGTCTACAAGAACAAGAGTCCCTTCTATACCTACAACCGGATAGCCGAGAACGACGACGGGCGAGGCATGGGTGTCGCGAACCGCGGCGGCACGCATGCCGGCCGCGCGCTCTACGACATGCAGGACAAGATCCAGACGACGATCGACTCACGCGCCAACCTCGGCGAGGAGGCAGCGTCAGAAGATGAAGAAGCACTGCGCCTCATCGTGCGATCGTCGATCATCCAGACGACGAAGGCCGAAACGCTGATGCTGCCGCGTTTCGCGCAGCCCGCCACCCTGTCGGCCCTCTCGCAAGGAATGGTCGTCGATGCCGTCATGGCGAAGCTTCCCGGCGACGGCGCTGCGGCAAACGATGCGCTGCGGGCCAAAGTCGCTGCCATGGTGGCCGGCGAAAATGTGCCGCTGACGGCGCAGCGCCTGCGGAAATGGGCGGCCGATGTCGGTGGACCCGACAGCGAAGGCTCGCTCAAAGAGATTGCGGGCAGTGCGCCGGCCGACCACCCGTGGCGAGCATTCGCCGAGGCATTCGAGCGCGCGGAAAACCCGGGCAACATCGCACCGATCGCGACGCCCTCGATGCGCGGCAAATCGCGCGCGGAAGTGGCCGATATCCTTGGCAAGATCGTCGCGGCCGAAGAACTCGGTTCGGGCTTCGCATTGGACAGCGCCGGTAACGTACAGGGCACCGCGAAAAACATTTCGGGGATCATCTCGAGCATTCCGCTGCACTTTCTCGGCAGCGTACACGTCGATCTCGGCGGCGGAAAAATCCGCACCGTACGCTTCGAATCGGTGACCAGTACCGATCGGAGCCAACTGCGCGTCAGCGTCACGACGCTCAAGCGGGCTCAGGGCGGGATCGGTGGCAGCGTCGGCCATTTCACCACGGGCGAGGACCCCGTCACGGCAGGCGGCGGACTCGACGTCGGCGGCGCGTACGAAGTCGTCCACCAGGAGGGCGCGGTCCTGGGTTTCCCGCGCAATCTGTCGGGCGGCGTGCTCGGCGATCGCGCCGTCAACGAGAAAAAGGCCCAACTCGTCAAGCTGCTGGTGCAAGGCGGCGCGCTCGAAGGCCACGCGCAGCCCGCCAACGAGGAAGACCGGAAATCGCTGATCAAATGCGCCTATCAGGCGTTCGGCGACGACCTGTCGATCGGCTTCTACGAGATGAACCAGACCGACAAGCAAGGCACGGTCAGCGTCAACGGCAACGTCGGCATCCGGTTCGGCGACTTCAAGCTCGGCCTGCCGACCGTCGGTGCGGCAGGGCGCTCTCAAAGCGCAACGATCCGCTATCGCGATCAATCAGGATTCCTGAAAACTGAATGGGAGACCCAGTCGAGCTCGTATAACGCATCGTTCCAGGCGTCGTTGGCTTCCTTGAACGGCTATGACCAGCTTTCAGCGGGCACACACGATCTGCACAGCTCGATCACGACGGCCGTCGCGCCATTTGTATCGGGTTCGGCCCAATTCTTCCGCTTCGGCGTGGCGGATCGGCGTGTGCAGATTCTCCAAGACGGCAAAGAGTTGCCGACGAGCTTCGCGACACGCACGTTCCAGGCGCCCGTTTCGTTTCTTCACGAGTTCGGACAAAACGTCGACAAATATGCCGACGAGAAGGCCAGGAAGTACTTCCCCAAGGAGTACAACGCAGGCGGCCAGGTACGCGAAAACGTCGTCCTGCGCGAGAAGACGCGCATGCTCGAATTCGTCAATCACTATTTGAAGGAGCGCGATCTGACCGCGACGCCGCAGCTCTATACGGAGTTCGGCGACAACGTGGATACCGCCAACAAACTGCGCGCGGCAGCCTATCTGGCCGAGCGACTGGGCAATGACGATACGGCGCGCGGCGCGCGGAAAGAGATCGCGGCAATACACGGCGACGAGAAGTACCGCGAGGGCCGCTTCCTGACGAATCTGCAAATCGAGCAGGAAGGCAAGCAGGTGGGGATCAACGGTATCGTCGGCGTAACTTACGCGCGCAACGATAACCGCTCACAACAGGTGTTGTCCTTTACCTAGGCGGGCAGCCCGACCGGAGCAATGCGCGAACGGCGAAATTGGCAATCGCCGTTCGCGACGGTCGCATCGGCACCAAGCCGCAAACCGCACCGAGTCGCCGGGAAAATCCTGTCGGAGCGTGCTCAGGCAGGTATCCATTTTCTTTATACGGCGGATTTATTTTTCTCCCTGGACTGACCGGGCCCCTCCTTCGACAATCCAATCGACAAAACAATGGCCGGCGGTGCGCCCTCACTAGCCAACCGGCGGCCATCCATCATGGACGGAGAGTCGAGTCATGGAAGTGAAATCGCAAGCAAACGAAGGGAACGCGGCAAGCGCCGGCCGCTGGCAATTCTGGGTCGATCGCGGAGGCACGTTCACCGATATCGTCGCGCGCCAGCCGAACGGCGAACTCGTCACGCACAAACTGTTGTCCGAAAATCCAGAGCGCTATCGCGATGCCGTCGTCCAGGGCATCCGCGAATTGCTTGGCGTCGAAGCAGGCGCTGCGCTGCCGCAGGATCGGATCGAAGTCATCAAGATGGGCACGACCGTCGCGACGAACGCGCTGCTGGAACGCAAAGGCGCACGCACGCTGCTCGCGATC
>Ga0209672_100602_pt1 | contig 18830 bp, 17 predicted proteins | sample AraplaCol_mMS_r2_FD_184273 | JGI IMG/M metagenome (GOLD analysis project Ga0209672, IMG submission 184273) | Arabidopsis root microbial communities from North Carolina, USA - plate scrape CL_Col_mMS_r2 (SPAdes) (version 2) | ecosystem: Host-associated > Plants > Roots > Endosphere | place: USA...
ACGATTCGGCAAGCTGGGCGCGAAATCCGACCATTCTGTCGATATGGGCGCGGTAGTCGTTGCGGCCACATAGCAGCAATACCGGGCCAGGCTGCCGCGTCAGGCGGCCGATGAAGTATCCGGCCGCGCGCCCCGCGCGCTGGTTGTCGATACCCGCGTAGTGCACGCGTTCGATGCCGCCGATGTCGGTTACCATCGTGACGACGGGCTCGCCGCGTTCGATTGCTTTGCTCAGTGCTTCACGCACGCGCGGCGTGTCGCGGGCGGTAACGATCAGTCCCGCTCGGCGGTAGACGGCCCGCTCGATGAGCTTGGCAATGCGCTCGTCGTCACCGGCTGCGAGCAGGGTACGGTGCACCACCACGCGTCGGTCGAGCATTTGCAGCGAACGCTCCAGCGCCTGCCGCAAGCGCAGAAAAAACGGCGATTCGGTGTCGGGAAGCAAGACGTCGATATGGATGAGACCATGTCGCGGATCCGGCAGCAGGCGCGGCACACCAAGCTGCCGCGCGGCCGCCACCACACGCTCTCGCGCAGCGGCGGAAACGCTGCCCCGCTCGTTGAGCACCCGGTCCACGGTGGTTGTGCTGACGCCCGCCAGCTGTGCGATCTCGACGAAGCGTGCGCTGCGCTTGCGCCATCGTGGCTCGGCTTCGCGGGTCATGGCTCGTCTCCATCATCGAGTGCAAGGCTGGGTGGTCAAGCGCTTGGCTACGCTATAGCGTTGGCGAAATTTCGTCAACGCCCACCGTCATCGCGTCACACCTCGATCAGAATGCGGCCAGCCTCGACCTTGGCGGGATAAGTGGTGAGGTTTTCGCAAACGGGCGCGCACAGTGCGCGTCCATCGCGTAGATCGAAGCGGCCATTATGTTTGGGGCATTCGATGACGTGGCCCATGACAAACCCGTCGCACAGATGAGCGTGCTCATGCGTGCACAGACCGTCGCTCGCATAGACCTCGCCCTCCACCCGGTAGATTGCATAGGTGCGGCCTGCATGATCGAAACGCACGACATCCTCCTCTTCGATGTCGTCGAACGCGCCTGCATCGATCCATTGCGTCATTGCGTGTCTCCTGTCCGTTGGTAATCGAGCTGAATCAGGCAATCCGCCCGGCGACATTCACGGCGCTTTGGGTACCGGCCGTACGACATGGAATGACGGGTCGCGAGTCTGTCGGATCAGCGCTGGAATGATCTCCGCATAGGCGGCCAATGTGCTGCCGTAAGGCGGTGGCATATCGTGCTTGACGGTTTCGTGCAGCCGCGCCAGCGCGTGGAATGGCACCATCGGAAACATGTGGTGTTCGACGTGATAGTTCATGTTCCAGTAGAGAAAACGGAATACCGGGTTCATCTCGATCGTGCGGCAGTTCTTGCGATGATCGAGCACGTTCTCGGGTAGCCCCGCGTGCTGCGTCAAACCGAAGTACAGGTATAGCCATGCGCCGTAGAGGCTCGGCAGACCGATGAACAAAAGCGGCAGAATCGAATTCGAAGCAGCGCAGGCCAGGATGACGACTCCATAGATCAGCAATGTGATGCGGGCCTCTCGTTTGACCTTCGGCCACTCGGACTCGGGCACGAAGGTCTCTTCCTCCGCGCCAATATTGCCGAATGCGGCGCCGATCATTTTGCGCAGCTCGTTGGCAACATGTTTGAGTGCAACGACGTTCAGCAACAGTGCGGCCCAGTCCGTCGGCCGACGCACGGCGATTTCGGGGTCGCGGCCGACGATGAGCGTGTCGGTATGATGCCGGGCATGGCTCCAGCGCCAGACCGTCGCCCGGCGAAACACCTGAAACGAAGCGAGTTGGTAGACGAAGTCGTTCAACCAGCGCGTCTTGAACGCGGTGCCATGACCGCATTCATGCCAGCGGGCATCGGCTGGAGAGCAATAAAGCGTACCGTAGAGGAAGAAGGCTGGGATCGCCCAGGCGGAATTCGCGCGCCAGGCAAGCCACGCGAGCCCGCCGCTTCCCACGATCAGGCCGTACCAGATGAACGTGTCGCGAAGCGCCGCGGCATCGCTGCGCTGCATGAGGGCCTTCATCACGGCGCGCGGCACAGGGCATTTGTACCAGACCGCATTGACGAGCCCCGCCGCGAACGCCGCGTCGCCTGCACCGCCGATGAGCCGGTAGGCTTGATGGTGTGTGTCGGCATCCCTAGTGGGCGAGCCTGTTTGCCTGTGCGACACAGATGTCTCCCTGTTGTGTCGTGCGGCCACCGCCGCGCATGGATCAAACATAAGTCCGCGCCACCCGGCCCTCAACGAAAATGTTGACGAAATTTCGTCACTGGGGGGACGCCCTTCCAGTGGCGCGGCCATTACATGAAGTCATGCCGACTCCAACAATTTCGGCGTTGTAGCCGCAAAATTGGCTCACTATATTCAACGTAACGAACGGCGGTTTGCGCCGGGCGGCCCGACCGATAGGTCGGTCGAGCCATGTGGGCGATGTTTTCGTATAACTACGTCGAGGATGAGCCGTGAAGAGACTGAAAAACCTGTACCCGGTTGCCATAACAGTTTCGCTCGGGTGCATGGCCGCCGCCCCCGCGCTTGCCGCCGGGCAGATCACGTTCGTATCGCAAGGCGGCGCCTATCAGGAAGCGCAGACGAAGGCGATCCTCGATCCGGCCGCAAAAGAGCTCGGCATCACGATCAAGCAGGACAGCATTCCTGACGCGTGGCCGCAAATCAAGGCGCAAGGCGCGACAGGCAAGCCGATCTGGGATGTCGTCGATACGCCCACGTCGAATTGCCTGCGCGGCGGCCGCGAGGGCCTGCTCGAAAAGCTCGATTTTTCGAAGATGCCGAATGCCGCGGCCGTTCCCGAAAAGTACCGCACGCCCTACTCGGTTGCCTACGAGTTCTATTCGACGGTCATCGCCTACAACAAGAAGACCGTGAAGAAAGTCCCGCAAAGCTGGGCCGACTTCTGGAACGTCAAGGGTTTTCCCGGTACGCGCGCCCTGCGCAACGATCCGCAGACCGTGCTCGAAGCCGCGCTGATGGCCGACGGCGTGCCGCGCGACAAGCTCTATCCGCTCGATGTCGACCGCGCATTCAAGAAGCTCGCGCAGATCAAGCCCGATATCGCCGTATGGTGGACCTCGGGCGGCCAGTCGGCGCAGTTGCTGCATGACGGCGAAGTCGATATGGAAATGATCTGGAACGGCCGCGCAAGCACGGTCGCGAAGGACAATCCCGATATTGCGTTCACCTACAACGACGGCATCTTGCAGAACACGCAGTTATGCATTCTCAAGAACGCGCCGAATCTGGCGAACGCGGTGCGTTTCATCGACACGGCCGTATCGCCGAACCTGCAAGCCAATCTGCCGACCTACATCGACTACGGCCCCGGCAACCCGGCCGCATACAAGACCGGCAAGATCTCGGCGAAACGCGCGAGCGAGCTGCCGAGTTCGCCCGAGAATGCCGGCAAGCAGGCGTTGATGTCGGAGGAATGGTGGGCGTCCGATGCCGGCGTCAAGGCGAAGGCGCGCTGGCTCAAATTCATGCAACAGTAAGTGGCGCCATTCGGGCGGCGCTCGATGGCGACGGATGCCGCGGCTTGCCGGGCACCGTCGCCTTCTGTCATGTCACATGCGCCGTGCGCGGCGCTTTCGCCTCTCATCGAATCTGACGGTGTATGACTACCTGATACTCGGCGGCGGCTCGGCGGGTTGTGTGCTCGCCGCGCGCCTCACCGAGCAGGCGGACCAGACCGTGTGTCTGGTCGAAGCCGGCCGCGACCTCACGCACGAATCGATGCCCGCCGAGATCCGCAGTCGGTACCCGGGCCGCGCCTACCTGGACCCCCGCAACATTTGGCAGCATCTGCACGCGCGGATGAGCCGACCCGCGGCGCGGCGTGGCTACGAGCAGGCGAGGCTGCTCGGGGGAGGTTCGGCGATCAACGCATTGATGGCCAATCGCGGAGCGCCCGCCGACTATGACGAGTGGCAATCGCTCGGCGCTTCAGGCTGGAACTGGGCGAATTGTCTGCCGTATTTCCGCAAGCTGGAAACCGATTGCGATTTGAGCGGCCCGCTGCATGGCACGTGTGGACCGATGCGGCTAAGGCGCGCAAGCGCCGATCGCTTGTCGCCGTTCGTGCGCGGTGTCCTCGGTGCGCTCGAACACCGTGGCTTCGCGCTGGGCGCCGATCAGAACGGACCATGGGAAGACGGTACATTCGTTGGCGTAATCGCGACCAGCGAGGCCGGCGAACGTATTCCGACGTCGGTCTGCTATCTCGATGCGGCCGCTCGTGCGCGATCGAATTTGACGGTGCTCACCGATGCTCTCGTCGAGCAACTGCGATTCGACGGGCGCCGTGCGACAGGCGCTGACGTGCGGCGCGCCGACGGCACCTCCATTACATTGCGCGCACGAAGGGTCATCGTTTGCGCGGGTGCCTTGCACAGCCCTGCACTATTGATGCGCAGTGGGATCGGCCCGCCGGACAAGCTCGCAGAGCTCGGCATCGGCATGATCGCGGCGCGCGAGGGCGTGGGCCGGAATTTGATGGAGCATCCCTCCATTGCCGTATCGGCATTCCTGCCGCGCGCGATGCGTACGCCCTTTCCGGACGAACATCACGAACAGGCCATCGTTCGCTACTCGTCAGGGTGGCCAGGAACACCGGCCGGCGATATGCATGGCGCGATTCTGTCGCGTTCGGGCTGGCATTCGGTCGGTTACCGGCTCGGCACGATTTTCTTCTGGGTCAACAAGTCGTATTCGCGCGGTCGGGTGACGCTTGCGTCGCCGCATGCTCGCGATGAACCGACAGTCGAATTCTCGATGCTGTCGGACGCGCGCGATCTCGAGCGGCTCAAAGGCGCCCTGCGTTTCGGCGCCGCCGCGCTTGCGAGCCCGGCGCTCGCGGCGCGGCTCGGTCCACGCTTTGCCTCGAGCTATTCGCCGCGCGTCGCATCGGTTGCGCGCCCCGGCAAGTGGAACGCGGTGCAGCGCGGTGCGCTCAGTGCTTTGCTCGACATCGCCGGGCCGTTGCGGGGAGCGCTGATCGAACGGGTCGTCACGGAAAGGGTCTCGCTCGATAGGCTGCTGGCCGACGATGCCGCGTTGACCGAATTCGTCATGCGTTCGGTCGGCGGAACATGGCATCCTTCGGGCACCTGCCGGATGGGCTCGGCCAGCGACGCGCTGGCGGTGACGGCGCCCGATGGTTCCGTATATGGCGTCGAGGGACTCTACGTTTGCGATGCTTCGCTGATGCCGTCGATTCCCTGCGCGAATACGAATGTGCCGACGATCATGATCGCCGAGCGAATCGCCGACCTGCTTCGGGGGCGGCCGGCATGAGCACCGAGCCGGCCAAACCGCAAACCTGCGGCAAGCCTCCGATGCGTTCGATGCTCAGCGTCCGTACCCCACCACGCCCTTGGTCTCGAGAAACGATTCGAGCCCCCACTCTCCGTACTCGCGTCCATTTCCCGATTGCTTGTAGCCGCCGAACGGCGCACCGGGGTCCCACGCCGGGTAGTTCAGATAGATGCTTCCGGCGCGCAGCTTGAAAGCGACGCGACGTGCGCGTTCAAGATCGGCCGACTGAACGTAGGCCGCGAGACCATAAGGGCTGTCGTTCGCAATGGCGATCGCATCCTCCTCGTCGCGGTACGGCAGGATGGCGAGTACCGGGCCGAAGATTTCCTCGCGCGCGATCGTCATGTCGGGCCGCACATCGGCAAATACGGTCGGTCGTACATAGTAGCCGCGCTCGAGCCCGGCCGGTCGTCCCAATCCGCCTGCAACGAGCGTTGCGCCCTCCTCTATGCCCGCGGCGATCAATCGCTGGACGCGCTCGAACTGCACGTCGCTGACGACCGGCCCCATCGTGACGCCCGCCGTATCGGCCGAGCCGACCCGATGTGCGGCCGCGGCGCGTCGGGCGATTTCGATCGCCTCTTCATGACGCGACGCCGGCACGAGCATTCGCGTGGGCGCATTGCACGATTGTCCGCTGTTGCTGAAGCAGCTGTTGACGCCCTTCGTCACAGCGGTTTCGAAATCGGCATCGTCGAGCAGCAGGTTGGCGGATTTGCCGCCGAGTTCCTGATGGACGCGCTTGACGGTCGGCGCCGCGAGCGTTGCGATCTGAATACCCGCTCGCGTCGAACCGGTGAACGAGACCATATCGACATCGCGATGCGCACACAACGCGGCACCAACAGTCGGCCCATCGCCGTGCACGAGATTGAATACGCCGGCCGGTACACCGGCCTCGTCGAGCACTTCGGTAAAGAGCACTGCGTTGAGCGGCGAAATTTCGCTCGGCTTGAGCACCATCGTGCAGCCGGCCACGAGCGCGGGGGCGACCTTGCAGACGATCTGATTCATCGGCCAATTCCAAGGCGTAATCAGCGCGGCCACGCCAACGCCTTCATAGCGCACCAGTGTCGTTCCCTTGTTGCGCTGCCAGGCGAACGTCTCACAGGTGCGCAACAGCTCCTCGAGATGGCGGCGACCGAGTCCCGCCTGCCATTCACGCGCGAACGGACGCGGCGCACCGATTTCACGCGAGATCGTATCGGCGATTTCGTCATAGCGCGTGAGATAAACGTCCAGTATCCGGCGCACGAGCGCGATGCGTTCGGCTGGATCGGTCTGCGAAAACTCGGGGAACGCACGCTTTGCGGCGGCCACCGCCCGCTCGACATCGCGTGCATCGCCCAGTGCAATTTGCGCGAACGGCGCCTCGGTGCACGGATCGATTACAGCAAGCCGCGCGTCGCCGGCCGGCTCGACCCACGCACCATCGATATAAAACTGCAAGGCATGCTTCATACGCGCGCTCCCTCTGCGATACCGCGACCACGGCGGCTGATGACGACGATCAATACGAGCGTCAGCGTGAGCGCGGTCAGCATCGTGCTGATTGCCGCGATCGTCGGATCGATTTCGTCGCGCAACGTGACGAACATCCGGCGCGTCAGCGTCTGGTTCGGGCCACCCGAGACGAACAATGCGACGACAGTCTCGTCGAGCGCCTGGATGAATACGAATACCGCGCCCGAGATCACGCTCGAGCGGATCTGCGGCAGTGTGACAGTCAGAAAGCTGCGCAGGCGGTTCATCCCGAGGCTGCGCGCAGCCATCTCCTGTGCATGGTCGAACGAGCGCAGGTCCGCTCCGACCGAAATCACCACATACGGGAGTCCGAGCATCGTATCGGCCAGGATCAGTCCGCCGAGCGTATTCACATAATCGAACTTCGAATAGACGAAGAACACCCCCACGGCGACGATGATGATCGGTACCATCAGCGGCAGCATGAGCACCGTGCGCAGCCGTCGAATCCATGCGTGCGTGCCGTGTTCGATGGCATATGCCGCGGCTACGCCGACGGGCGTCGCGATCGCCGTCGCGAGGAAAGAAGCGGTGAGCGTCGTCCGCGCGGCGGCAAGCCAATCGGGATTGCCGAAGAACGCCGCGTACCACCTGAGCGACAACGCGGGCGGCGGAAATGTCATGAAGCGCGTATCGGAGAACGACAGCGGCACGACGATGATCACGGGAATCATCAGGAACGCGAGGATCAGGACGACCGACGCGACGAGCAGGCCACGCGCCAACGGATTCGGTTTCACTTTGCCCCCAAGGTCTTGTCGAGCGGAATGACGCGGCTCGCCGCATAGAAGATCGCGAATACGCAAAGGAGCAGCACGACGCTGACCGAGCTTGCCGCCCCCCAGCTGTTGTAGATCTCGACGTTGCGGCTCACGACCATTGAGACCATGATCGACTTGCCTCCACCCATCAGCTCGGGCGTGATATAGAAGCCCAGACACAGCACGAAGACGAGCGTCACGCCCGCAACCACTCCGCCCATCGAAAGCGGCAGGAATACGCGCAAGAACGCATGCACGGGCGATGCGCCCAGACTGGCCGCCGCCTGCGACATGCTCGCGGGGATTTTCTGCATTGCCGAGTAGAGCGGCAGCACCATGAACGGCAACAGGATGTGGACCATGGCGATGATCGTGCCGAACTCGTTGTAAGCGAGCCGTACCGGCTGATCGACGAGACCCGACGCCAACAACACCTTGTTGACGATTCCCGTGCGTTGCAGCAGGACGAGCCACGCGTAGGTGCGCACGAGCACGCTCGTCCAGAACGGCAGGATCACCATGCCGAGGATCAGCGCGGCCAGCTTCGGGCGCACCGATGCGGCGAGATAAGCGACGGGATAGCCGAGCAGCAGTGTGACGCCTGTCACGATCGCGCTCAGTTTGAAGGTCAGCAGGAACGTATCGAGGTAGGTGCCGCTGAAGATCCGCCGATAATTAGCGAACGTGAAGCCGCCGTCCTGGCGAATCGACTGCCACGACAGCCACGCCAGCGGGACGACCAGCAACACCACGACGACCGCCAGCGCCGGCGCCATCAGATAGAGCATCGCGCGGTCTTCGCGGCGCTGATAGCGCCGTGCCGCATCGGTAACGGACGGCCGCGTCAATTCATACTCCGGGACGATCCCCCTGGCAGTCGTCATCATACCCCCACTGCATCGAGCAACTGATACCACGCGGCGACGAGCCTCACGCCCGGCGCGCGCAGCGAATGGAACGGGACCGGTCGCAGTCCGTCTTGCGCCAGCAGCGCGAGCTCGGGCGTTTCGCCGAGGGCGAGCGCGGCCGCATGTTGGCCGACGAGGCTCGCCATGGCGACACCCGCGCCGTTGTAACCGAGGCAGAACACCGTCGAGTCGTCGCTGCGGCCGACATGCGGCAGCGCGTTGAATGTCATGCCGACATAACCCGACCAACGAAAGGCGATGGGCACGTCGGCCAGATCCGGAAAAAGCGAGATCATCGCGCGGCGCAGCGCCTCGAAGCCGGTGTCCTGCCCTTCCTTGCCGAACGCATCGCGGCCTCCGAACAGCATGCGGCCGTCGGCGCGACGGAACCACTTCATCATCCGGCGCGTTTCCGTATAGCTGCGTCGCGCCGTCATCAGCTTCGCATCGAGTTCGGCGGGCAGCTGCTCCGTCGCGATCATCGCACTGCGAAACGGAACCAGTTCGCGCCGATATGCGGCCGTGGCCGAGGTGAGATCCGAATAGGCATTCGTCGCGACGATCACCTGCTTGGCCCGCACCGTGGCGGCCGGCGTGCGGAGCACGGCGCCCGGTGCCCCGCGCGTGCGTTCGATTTCGACCACCGGTGTCGATTCGTGAATCGGGATCCCGCGTGCCGTCAGGCCGCGCGCGATACCGCGCACGTATTCGAGCGGCAGGATGGTACCGGCATCCTCACTCAACACACCGCCCACGAATCCCTTCGACCCCGTCTCAGCCTCGGTCTGGCCACGCGTGAGCACCTTCATCGATCGATCGCCGAGCGACGCGCGCACCCAATCCGCCTCTGCGACGCAGGCGGCGAGCGCCCGCTCCGTGTGCGCGCAGCGCAGGCTGCCCGTGTGTTCGAATTCGGCGCGCGCGATAGCGAACTCGTCGACGAACGATTCGACGACACGCACCCCATCGTGTGCGAGCCGATGCATCCGCTTTGCCACCTCGAGCCCGTAGCCCGCGGCAATCGTCGGAAACGACAGCCGGAACTTCGACGACACGACACCGCCGTTGCGTCCGCTCGCGCCCCAGCCGACCGGGTTGGCGTCGAGCACGATGCACGACACGCCGCGCTTGCTCAACGCATACGCCGCGGCGAGCCCCGAGTACCCGGCGCCGATGATCGCGACGTCCGCCTGTGCGTCGCGTGCAAGCGGGCCGGAGCCCACCGGCGCATCGAGCGTGCCGGTGCGCGCGGCGAGGTGTCGCCATAGCGAGTCCGGCTGCGGCGAGGTCGAAACGAGCGGCGCGAGCATGGTCATGCCGTCGCGAGTTCGGCCTCGACCGCATCCGCGAGTGCGGCAAGCGTCGGGAAGCAGAAGGTCGGCGTGGTCACTTTGCCCGGCACGGGCGTCGCACCGAAGCCGTTCTGTCCACGGCGGCGCTCGATCCAGCATGTCGCGTAGCCGAGCTCGGTCGCCACGCCGATGTCGTGGTACTGACTTTGCGCGGTGTGCAGGATATCCCTGAACTTGTAGCCGAATGCCGCCTGGCGCCCGCGGTTATAGGCGAAAAACTGCGGATCGGGTTTCGCGACGCCGGTTTCGTCGCAGCAAACTGTGTCGTCGAACGGATCGCCCAACGTGTGTGCGTATGCCGACAGCGCGACGCGGTCCGCGTTCGTCATGGCCACCAGTCGGAAATGCTTGCGCAGCCGTTTGAGCGCCTCCACCGAATCGGGGAACGCCGGCCAATCGAGCACGTCGCGCTGGAATGCCGCCGCGGATTGCGCGTCGTCGGGCAGGCCCAGTTCCTTCGCGAGCGAGAGATAAACGTTCGCCATTGCGTGGCTCGAGCGTCCGGGGAATGCTGCGCGCCCGCGCATATACGGTGCGAAGATCTGGTCGTCGGTCAGATCTTTGGCGGCAGGACCGCCGATGTGACGTACCGAGGCGAGCACGCCCCGTTCGAAGTCGATGAGCGTGCCGACGACATCGAATGTCAGCACCTTGAAATCGGTGAGCTTCATGAGTTCATCCCTTGATTGCGTTGCGGTTGGGTGAAAGGCAAGGATCAAAGATAAAAAGGCGGTGGGCCGAGACGCATGCGTCCTTACGCCGGTACCACGATGGTGTCGCGTGGCGACAGCGTGACCGACACCGACGCACCCGGCGGCGGCACGCGCTGGCGCGCATCGTGGTTGCCGGGCTGGCGCAGGCTGACCGTCGTCCCGTCGGCGAGCGCTGCGAATACGCGCAGGCTCTCGCCCTGATACAACACTTCCGTCACGCGCGCGGTGAGCCGGTTCGCATCGGGCGGCGCATCGCCTGCGTCGATCACGAGTTTCTCGGTCTGCACCGCGAGCAGCAGCTTGCCGGCGCTCGGCAACGGATAAGCCGTGCGGAGCACCGCGTCGCCAAGCCTCACGGCATCGTCACCCGCGCGGGCGACGGGCAACAGCGTGGCCTCGCCGATAAAGCTTGCGACGAACGCGTTGCAAGGGCGGTCGTAAAGGCGCTCGGGTGTGTCGACCTGCACGAGCCTGCCGTCCTTCAATACGGCGACACGATCGCTCATCGTCAGTGCTTCGCGCTGATCGTGTGTGACATAGACGATGGTCGCGCCCAGCCGGCGATGCAGCCGGCGCAGCTCCAGCTGCATCGTTTCGCGCAATTGTTTGTCGAGCGCGGAAAGCGGCTCGTCCATGAGGATCAGCTGCGGCTCGAACACCATCGCGCGAGCAAGCGCAACGCGTTGCCGCTGGCCGCCCGAGAGCTCGCTGATGCGTCGGTGCTCGTAGCCGCGCAACTCGACCATCGCAAGCGCTTCGGCCACCTTGCCCGCCCAGCCGGCTTTCGGCTCGCGGCGTGCGCGCAGCGGAAACGCCACGTTCTCGCCGACGCTCATATGAGGAAAGAGCGCGTAACTTTGGAAGACCATTCCGATGTTGCGCTTGTGCGGCGGCGCAAATGTAATATCACGCTCGCCAACCCAGACACTGCCCGAGCTCGGCTGCACGAATCCGCCGAGTATTCCCAGCAGCGTCGTCTTGCCAGAGCCCGACGGGCCCAGCAGCGAAACGAATTCGCCCTGCTCGACGTCGAGCGAAACGTCGTCGAGCGCGACCACCGGGCCATAACGCTTCGCCGCCGCTCGAATCGATACGCCCGCCTTCGCTCGTGCATCCATCGTTGTCTCCCGCTCTGATCGGCTCTCGATGTGAAAAATATAGGCTCCCGCATTTTTGACGGCAATTCCCTAATTGTTGGATTGGGCATAACATCAGGTCATGCCCAGCCTACGCAGAAAACTGCCCAGCGCGAACGCGCTATTCGTCTTCGAAGCCGCCGCGCGCTGCGGCAATTTCACGCGCGCGGCGCAAGAGCTGTATGTGAGCCAACCCGCCGTCAGCAGGATGCTGTCGCGCATGGAGGATCACATCGGCGTGCGTTTGTTCGAGCGCGTGCATGGCGGTATCGAGTTGACCGAGAACGGCCGGATCCTCTATCGGAAAATTTCGGAGGGATTGAACGGGATCGAGGACGCCATCCGGGAGATCGAATCCCGCGCGACCGGTGTCGAACCCGTGACGCTATCGGTCTCGACCGCTTTCACGACACACTGGCTGATGCCGCGGATGAGCCGGCTCAATCAGGCGTTTCCGTCGGTCGATCTGCGCTTCCAGCTCATATCGGGCCGCATCGGCGGGCCGCTTGGCGACGTCGATCTCGGCATGCGTTTCGTGCAGCAGGGCGAAATGCGCGAAAACAGCGTACCGGTCATGCCGGAGATATTGCTGCCCGTTTGCAATGCGCGCTATCGGGATATGGCGCGCACCGACGAATGGCGGACGCACGGCGATACGGTGATCGTCATGGACGACGAAGAACGCGGTTGGCACACACGCTTCGCAGCGTTCAGGAACGAAACCCGTCATGCCACCGGCGTATTGAGTTTCAACGACTACGCGATCGTTCTCCAGGCGGCGCTGCTCGGTCAGGGCATCGCGCTTGGCTGGGTCAGCGTGGTCATGCACTGGCTCGCGCAGAACGCGCTCGTGCCGGCGGAGGACGAGCTTCTTGTGATGAATCGAATGTGCTGCCTGTCATGGGCGCCCGGCAAACCGCTGAGGCCGATCGTCGCCGAGGTGCGTGACTGGCTGATCAGCGAAATGCGAGCGGACCTCGCGGCCGTCGATAACGTTTATCCGGCGCTCGGGCTGGCGGCGGCCGTGGATACGGGGCTGAAAGCCTGGAGCTGAGCCGCGTGCTCTTTCGAGGGATCGGATGCGATGCGGGGCTCGCTCAACTTCCGCGAGTGCCAATGCGATAATCTGCGCCACCATCGATTCGGCCCGTCCAGGCCCGCCGCCACGCATTCACTGAAATGAATTTCAAAGACATCGCACGCGCGGGCGCCGCGCAGACAGTCTTCGTTTGCCTCTCGGTCTTTCAGAGTCCCGGTGCATCGGGCGCCCCGCAGCCCCCTTATGTCGTGGTCGATACGGGCCATACGCCCGGCCGTCCCGGTGCCACCGGCGCCAGCGGGCGCGTCGAATATCGCTATAACCTCGATTTGTCGGCGGCGGTGGCCGAACGCTTGCGTGCGGACGGGGATCGCGTCAAGCGCACATCGGCTGACGGCCGCGAAATCGCGCTGAGCGCGCGCTCGACGCAGGCCCCCAACGCAGACCTGTTCGTCTCGATCCATCACGATTCGATTCAGCAACCGTTCATCGACGCGGGTAGGCAACGCGACTTCCGGGGCTTTGCGATTTTTGTCTCCGAACGCAATCCGGCCTATGCGAAAAGCTTGAATTGCGCACGAGCTATCGGGGGCCAATTGGTGGCCGCGGGCGAAAAGCCCTCGCTTTATCATGCACAGCCGATTCGCGGCGAAAATCGCCCTCTCATCGATGCGCGCCTGGGCATTCATCGCTTCGACGATCTGGTCGTGCTGCGGACGGCGCCCATTCCCGCCGTTCTGGTGGAAGCGGGTGTCATCGTTAACCCCGACGAGGAAGCGCGTCTTGCGCGCCCGGAAACGATCGTGCGCCTTTCGACGGCAATTGCGAGCGGTATTCAGTCCTGCGTCGAATCACACTGAATCCCCCCCGGTCAACCGCTTCGCTGCTACGCCGTTTACCGATTGAAGCAATCAGCTTCGTACTTCGATGAGGAGACGGTCATGTTCAAAAAGTTTGTCGCGGCAGCTATCGTCAGCATGTTCGCCACGGGTGTTGCACTGGCTCAAACCGCTGCTTCGGCACCGGCCGCTCCGGCTGCCGCCGCCGGTACGATGAAAGCCGGCGATTGCGAAAGCAAGGCAGTTAGCAAGGACGGCAAACCGCTCAGCGGCGCCGCCAAAACCTCGTTTATGAAGAAATGCGAGCGTGAAGCCAAAAAGTCCATGAGCGCTCAATGCGAAAGCAAGGCGGTCGGCAAGGATGGCAAGCCGCTGCATGGCGCCGCCAAGGCGTCGTCCGTGAAGAAATGTATGGCGGAAGCGGGCTGATAGGCGGCTTCGGACGACGAAAGAGCCGGATTTTTCAATCCAGCTCTTTCGAAGACGGCGGCCGATGGCCGATGGCGCGGGCGTCGGGCCGATTATTTCAAAGCGGCAATCCGAGCCCGATAGTGCTCCGTTCCCGCAACGATCCGATCGAGAACGGCATCGAGCGCCCAGAAGCGCTCGCGTACGTCGTAGTCGATCGCTCTGCAGCGAATCGATGCAAACGTTCCGATGCGCTGGTGGTAGATCTTGGCGAGCGCAGGATATCCGAGCGATTCGGATACGGCCGATACCACCAGGAACGTCGATAATTCCTGCGCCAGCTCGGGCGCCGTATGCGCCGACACTCTGAGCCACTGGTAAAGATCGGGATGAAAGTTCGTGAAAACGCCATTAAAACCGGCCGATCCGGCTTTCATCGCGTCCCATGCAATGGCCGCATTCGCATTCAATATCTTGAGCGGGGAACCACTCGCGAGCGCGATGCGGCGCTTGAGGACATCCAGATCGCAACTGACGTCTTTCAGCATCACGAAGCGCCCGCTATCGATGCAAACGGAAAGCTCCTCATCGGTCAATAAGCGGCGGTACGGCGCGGGACATTCATACAGCCCCAGCGGCAAATCGGACGGCAGCCGAGCGAGCAGTCGCGAAAGATTCTCCCGAAACGCCACGGTGCCTTGGCGATGGGGATCGAGCCGGTTCGTGACGAGCACCACGGCATCGGCACCCGAGTCGGCGGCGACCTTCAATTCCTCGTACTGTGCCTCGGGCGCATGGCTGATATGACCGGATACAGCGACAGGCGCACGTCCCGCAACGCGCTCGACCACGAACCGAGCCAACTGCGCGCGCTCGGCCAGGCTCAGAAACTGCATCTCGCTCGATTGGGCTACGGCAAAAAAAGCATCGGCGCCGTGCTGTAAATACCACTCGATGAGCCGCTCGAGTCCGCCATAGTCGATTTCGCCGGTCTCGTCGAACGGCGTGAGCATGACCGGAACGATCCCTTCTATCGTCGTGCCGGATCGCCGAGCGTTCTGCATAGGATTCTCCTTGAAGTTGAGTGTGGGCTTATCGCCCCATCAGGCCGGCAGCGGTGCGTTCGCGGCGCCGGGCTCGTGTTCGGGAATCGGCTTGTTGACGAGTATCAGGTACGCCATCGCGCCGACGAATGCGATAACCGCGGCGGTGAGCAGCGCGGGAACGAAGGACCACTTCTGAGCAATGACGCCGGTGAGGACCGGCGCCAGCGCGCCCCCGATGAAGCCGCCGAAGTTTTGGATCGCACCGAGCGACGCAATGCGGCTTTGCGGCGCCGCCGCGGTTGCCAGTGCCCAGGAGCAAGCCGAGGCGGCGTTCGCCAGAAAGATCACGACCGATATGCAGGCGAGCGCGACCGTATTGCTTTGCGCGAGGGCGCCCGGAATCGTGAACACCACCATGCCGAGCATGCAGATGACGACGGCATTGCGTCTCGCGATCACGGTCGAGCGGCTGTTACGCGCCACGAGATCGGAGAGCCAGCCGGCCGACAACGCGCCCAGGAAGCCGCAAAAGAACGGGACCGATGCGGCAACGCCCGTTCGCATGAGGCTCATGTGCCGCTCGGCGGTCAAATATCCGGGCAGCCAGGTCAGATAAACCCAGTTCAGATAGACCGAGCCGAAAAAGCCGATCAGCATGCCCCATGTCGTGCCATGCGAGAACAGACTGCGCCAGTCGGCAAACGTCACTTTCGATTGCGTGACGACTTCCTGAGCGTCGGCATCGAGATAGCGGCATTCTTCGGCAGAAAGTTGCGCACGCAACGGGTCCCGATAGAGCACGAACCAGACGACGGCTACGGCGAGACCCAACGCGCCGGTCACGATGAACGCCCATCGCCAGTGAAAGGAGACGACGAGGATCGACAGCAGCAGCGGCGCGAGTGCGGTGCCCAGCGGCGACGCGGAATTGAAGATACCGGTGGGTGTTCCGCGTGCTCGCAGCGGGAACCAGTTGCTGACGACCCGTGCCGCCGACGGAAACTGCGGCGCTTCTCCGACGCCCAGCGCGATGCGGGCCAGGATGAACCACCCGAACGTCGACACGAGGCCCCCCGCCGCTTGCGCGAGCGACCAGACGATGAGGCCGAGGCCGAGCAGACGCCTCGGTCCGATCCGATCGACGAGCGCGCCGATCGGCAACTGGCACAGCGCATAGCTCCACGAGAAGGCCGAAAGGAGCACGCCCATCTGGCTCAGCGACAGCCCGAGGTCCGCGCGAATCGAGGCGTTGGCCACGGCGAGCGTGCCGCGGTCGAGGTAATTGACCACCCCGCTGATCATGAGAAGCGTAAGTGCGATTTGCTGCGCGCGCTTGATGCGCGGCGGAGCAACGGGGACTGACGAAGTTTCACTCATTGCGGATGTCTCCATGTCTTTCGTTGTCTTCGCGCGGGATAGCCGATGCGACGGAATCTCCGGGGCCCTTCGGACGAGCACTCCGCGCAGCCCTGCATGATGTAATCGCTTACATTTCAGCGCAATCAGTTCCCGCATGAGCTTGAGGTTTCGTGCGGAAAGTTGCGACAGGGCGTCGAAGCGGGTGGCATAATCGAACAGCTGGCGCACTGTCAGCGCTTACATTCGCATGGTCGGTGTATTCTACGCAACCCCATACCGGCAATTCGAGGGTAAACGTTGATGCTCTATCGATCGATTCGCGGCTTTCGCTGCCTTCGCGTATGAGGAACCCCGCATGAGCACGACGCCCTCGCGTTCGCGTACCGGTATGACCGCCGCGGCCACCACGCCGCGCGCGCGGCGTGGCACCGGGCGCTCGGTGCTCGGCGATGTCGCCAAGCTCGCCGGCGTGTCGACGGCCACGGTGTCGCGCGTCTATAACGAGCCGGGCAAGGTGTCGGCCGAAGTTCAGCAACGCGTGCACGATGCCGCGCGGGCGTTGAACTGGATCCCGAATGCGGCCGGGCGTGCGCTGGCCTCCACGCGCTCGCATATCGCCGGCGCGATCATTCCGACGCTCGACAATCATGTTTTCGCCTCGCAAGTGGCGGGTATGCAGGCTGTCATGGCCGAGCGCGGCATCACCCTCTTCCTGGGCTGTTCGAACTACGATCCCGCGCAGGCGCTGACGCAGGTGCGCGCGATGCTCGCGCGCGGTGTCGAAGCGGTCTCGGTCGTCGGCGAGTCTTATCCTGCCGAACTGTTCGAGTTGCTGACGCTGCATCGCGTGCCGTACGTCGTCACCTACGCCTATCGCGAAGGAAGCCCGCATTGTTGCGTTGGCTTCGACAACCGCGCGGCATACGCGACGTTGACCGAGCATCTGCTCGAGCTGGGGCATCGGAGCTTTGCCGTCATCATGCAGCCCTCGGTGGACAACGATCGCGTTCAGGCGCGCTTGCGCGGCATACACGAAACATTGGCGGCGCATGGGCTGGCGGTCAGGCCGAGCCATCTATGCGAGGGCCCTTCGACGATCGCATTCGGCCGCGCGAGCCTCAGAAAGATTTGGGAAGCGCCGGGAGCGCGTCCGAGCGCCATCGTCTGCGGCAACGACAATCTGGCGATCGGTGCATTGCTGGAAGCGCAAGCGTTGGGCATTGCCGTGCCCCGACAGCTATCGATTACCGGCTTCGACGATATCGCGCTTGCGCGCGAAATTGCCCCGGCATTGACGACGATGTGGGTCGATACGGCGGCGATCGGTCGCGCGGCGGCGCAGTCATTGCTCGATCGGCTCGACGGCCGCCCCGCCGGCCCGGGCATCGAGATCGCGGTAGAGCTCAGGATCCGGGGGTCGGCGGGGCGTTTTGACGGCGGTTGATCGATACATCCACGTTCGCGCAATCGACCAGAGGCCATCCGTCTCTCAGCGTATCGCCCGATCAATTGAATGAGGTGATCAGCCCATCGTTAGCGGCCTGGTTTTCCGCATCCTGGGCGGAACCCAACTCGTCGGAATTCTGCTGAGTCCGGTCCTGCTGGTATAGGGCCTGCCGATACTGGACATCGTCGTCCATTCGTTGTCGACGTATCAGTTGAACCACGGTCGACTCGCTTAAACGATTGCCCGCCGATATCTCGTCTTCCTCCGCGACGAGGTACGCGTCCAGCAGTTTGTGCAAGGCGCCCGGATCTGCGGTACGGCCATCAGCGTCCGAATTTTGAGCCACGCTGCGGATACGTTCATATAGTTGGCCCAGTGTCTCGCTGGTCGGGGGCTGATTCGCGATCGCCCTGGCCTCGAGCCCGCAGTCGGCATCGAGCTGCATTTTGACCAGCGCGACAGTCGGATTGCCTTGGCCCATGATGGACGTCAGGTCCGTGGGCGACGACGCGGGCGTGCTCGGATACGCGGTAGTTGGATACGCCGTACTCGTCGATGCCGTAGAGGAATCGGTCGGTGCAGGATCGATCGTCTGTCCCGTCGATTGTGGCGAATTGATCGGCTCGGGCGAGCCAGCCGTCGGTCCCGACGGACTACTGCCGCAGGCTGTCAACACCGCGCCCAGGCTTGCCGCCGCAAGACTGACCCCGACGCCGCGCGCCAATCCTTTGAGTGAAGCCCTAGGGCGCTCGGCCGATGATGCCTGCGAGCCTTCGGCTCGAACATTCGGGTGCAAACGCGCAAGTGCGGGGAACCGGCTGGAAGCGTCTCGCATCGCTGTCGCCGAAGGCGCGTCGGCCGGGCCAGTACTTTTGCTTTGCACGGGGTGCTGGGCCAGGCCGGTCACCATCGGTGTAATACCGCGCGGAATTTG
>Ga0209672_100609_pt1 | contig 18619 bp, 15 predicted proteins | sample AraplaCol_mMS_r2_FD_184273 | JGI IMG/M metagenome (GOLD analysis project Ga0209672, IMG submission 184273) | Arabidopsis root microbial communities from North Carolina, USA - plate scrape CL_Col_mMS_r2 (SPAdes) (version 2) | ecosystem: Host-associated > Plants > Roots > Endosphere | place: USA...
CGGCCGCGGATTGGCTGACGGGGGCGGCTGCGTACCGATCTGGCCTGCGGTGGCGGATCGAACAGGCTCATGCGAGAGAGCACGGAAGTGGCCCTCCGCATGCGCGGCGATGGGCGGCGCGAGCGCGAGAGCCGATGTCAACACGACGTTCGCCAGCAGGCCAAATGCCGCGCCAATGCGGCGCAAACCGTGCCACCGGAGGCCACCGTAGTGGCTGTCCGCCTGCGCAATCCCAGGTGTTCCGGTGCTCGCGCTCATGACCATTCTCGCTTGCTCGACGCGCCTCGCTCATGCGGAGCGCAGCGCGTGCAGTCCCAAGGCGATCGGATTGGGCGACGCGTTATGCACGTTCATGGCGTACTGAGCGGACGAGGGCCGGGCCGGCAGCGTCAGCAAGGCGTCGACGATCCTCTCGCTCGCATGACCATCCCCATAAGGGTTGGTCGCATGGGCCATCGTGTCGTATTGCGAGCAATCGTCGAGTAGTCCGCTTACTTCCGCAACGACGCGTTGGGTATCGGTGCCGACGAGCCGTGCCGTGCCGGCCTGAACAGCTTCCGGACGCTCGGTCGTGTCGCGGGTGACGAGTACGGGTTTGCCCAGCGCAGGCGCTTCCTCCTGGATGCCACCCGAATCGGTAATGATCAGATGGGCCCGCGACATGAGAAAGACGAACGGCAAGTAGTCCTGAGGTTCGATCAGAAACACATTCGGAACGCTGTCCAGGATGGTGCGTACCGGTTCTTGTACCTTGGGGTTCAAATGCACTGGATAGACCAGTTGAACATCGTCGTACTTGAGCGCCAGCTGGCGCAGGGCTTCGCAGAAATGCCTGAACGGCTCGCCGAAGCTTTCGCGCCGATGGCCGGTCACGAGAATCAAACGCTTTGTGGGATCGAGAAACGGGTAGCGCGAAGCCACGCGTTGGACGAGCGTGCGGTCGCGCTCGAGCTGATCCTTGATCTGCAGTAGGGCGTCGATCACCGTGTTGCCCGTCATCACGACGTGTGAAGCGGGCGCGCCTTCACTGAACAGATTGTGCTTCGCGTGTTCGGTCGGCGCGAACAGCCATGACGCCACGGCGTCCGTGACGCGCCGGTTCAATTCTTCGGGCCACGGCGACCAGATGTTGCCCGTGCGCAAGCCAGCCTCGACGTGTCCGACGGGTATGTAGCGATAAAACGCGGCCAGGCTTGCGGCGAGCGTTGTCGTCGTATCGCCGTGGACGAGCACGACGTCCGGCTTCCAATCGTCGTAAATCGAACCGATCGAGTTCAGGATGTCGGAGGTGAGGTGGCCAAGCGTCTGTCCATCGCGCATCAGATTCAAATCGTAATCCGGTACGATCCCGAACAACTGGAGCACTTGATCGAGCATTTGCCGATGCTGAGCGGTGACGCACACTTTCGCTTCGATATCGCATTGTGCCGCCAGCACTCTGACCAGCGGCGCCATTTTGATCGCTTCTGGACGTGTTCCGAATACCGTCAATACCTTCTTCATTTCCGTCCTCGTTTGGCGTATTGCGGGCGTAAAAGAGCAACGAATTCCGTGAGTTGGCGTATATCAATCAATTGGCGGGTTGCTATTGAACCTTCTGCTCTGCCATGGGGGCCAACGGCGTTGGGCAGTGACGGAAATGGCAGCGAATAGCGGCGGCGAACGACGCTCGCGTAAGCGAGGGTATCGATGACGCATAAGTGTCTCCCTTCGCCGCGAGACGGATGTCAGGACGGTGAGCAGGTGATTGCTGATACATCCAGTGCAACGTGAATCGACGTGAAATTTCTGATTCACGTATTTTGAAAGCAAACCTTTACTTCAATCGAATCAATTTGGAGGCTCGTTGTTAGGGTGGAGTCTACGTTACGTTTAATCGAAGCTTATGTAAGGTACCCAACACAGTCCGCAGGAAATATTGCGCGGAGCAACATGGAATAAAACAGATCAAATCGACAGGCGCTTTGTCTTCTAATATGATAAATCGCCATTCATCGGATTTTTTCAAACTGCTTTTGCCTGATTTATTATGTCGCGGTTAATCCGCTGAACTTGCGGAAAGTGAGGAAACAGAGCGAGCGATTGCGTTATCCAGCCCGGTGGGACCAACCGTTGTGCGGTCCTCCGGCCGGTCCTTCGCACTTCGATACCTGGAACGGGTGCGGCGATGCCAAGATGCCTCGCTCACAATCTCTCTCGACTTACATTATGGAAATACGGCCAATTGAAGGAGCGGGGCCGTTCCGGCCCGGAGACAATCAGTCGACCGGGCAGGGCACCCCGGAAAGCGTGACCGGCCGAGGCCGACATCGCGCACCGGCGCCGCCAGGGCCACTCGCGCAGCTGCTCGAAAGCACCGGGGCCGCCTTGGAGAAGCGCAGATCGTCGGCACCGGCGCGGCCCGAGGCAGGTGAGGCGGCGCGCCGGCCACCGTCCGCGAAAGAGCGCTACGCCGAAGAGATATGGGAGTGCCTCCGGGAGCTGAGCCAGGTCAGCTCGCGTCGCTACGGCCATCTCGGGCTGGTCATGAACCGACCCCTGGTATCCGATCGCTCTCAATTGATCGATGCTTTGGGAGAAGGCTGCGAAATCACGCTCGGCCTCCAACAGGGGGACCAAGCTGCGCCGGATGCACTGCTGACCCGCATCATTGAACTGATCGAGGTCGTGCGTCGCGGGACGAAAGCGCAATTCGTGTTCAAGATCCAAGACCCGCGGGACCGCGCGAGGCTCGAGGTGCTTTGGCAACATCATCCGTGGACGGAAGTGGACGGCCGTCGTCCGCCCATGCCGGAGTTCGCCGAGTTCACGGAGAACGAACCCTGGTACCCGCAATATGGGATTGGGCGGTGGTAGCGGCTACAAAGCGATCGTGGCGGCCGTGAGCGCTACGCGCAACACCAGCGCGCGAGCACGGCCGGCAGCTCCGCCATATCGCGAAAGACTGCCGCGACGCCCGCGGATTTCATCGCGTCCGCGTGACTGTGCCCCACGGCGTTGGGGCAATACGCAAATACCGTCGCGCCGGCGGCAATGCCGGCCGTCGCGCCCGTCACGGTGTCCTCGACAATAGCGCAGCGCGCGGGATCGACATCGAGGCCGCACGCCGCGGCGAGATAGACATCGGGGTGAGGCTTGTTGCGCGGCATTTCCTGCCCGCTGAAGATGCGTCCTTCGAAATACTCGAAGATGCCGACCTTCGCGAGCTGCATTTCAACCTTGTGCCGGTCGGCGCCCGATGCGACGGCGATGAGACCGTCGAGCGCCTCGTGCAGCGTCTTGACTGCTGACGGTGCGCCCGTCACGCCGATGAGCTCGGCTTCGAGCGCGGCATTGCGCCGGGCGCGGAACTGCTCGAGCCACGGAGTCGTGACACGAAAGCCCGTGCGCGATTCGATGAGGGCGGCCTCGTCTCTGACCGTCTTGCCGACGAAATGCCGCATCGTTTCCTCAGTGCTGATGTTCCAGCCCAGTTCGCCGAGCATCTCGGCAAGCACGCGATTCGTAATGGGCTCGGAATCGACGAGGACGCCGTCGCAATCGAAGATCACGGCGTCGAAGGAGAGGCGGGACATGCGTGGACCATCCGGATAGTGTCGAAACACGGCCCGCGCGTCGATGCGCCGCGGGCCGCAAACTGGATGGCATTGTATCGTGCGCGGGCGGGTCACTGCGCCGCGCACGTCGTGACGACGGGGAGCTTAGTCTTCGATCCCGAGTCCCGGCAGCGCGTGCGTACCTTCTTCGGCCACCGAATGCAGCCACTCGGGCTTTAGATCGAGTGCACGCAGAATCGTCGGCGCGACTTGCGTCGTGACGACGGGTTTCGCGATCGTGCGGGCGTGACGAATGCCGGGAAACGACACGAGCAGGCCCAGGTGGCTGTCGTCAGGCGCATTGCCGCCATGCTCTTCGTCCTTTTTCTTGCTCGACGTGTAGATGACGCCGGGATTCGGCTGGACGACGATGTCGGGCGTGCGGCCTTGCGCCGGGTCGCCGAAGCGTGCGGTGAGTTGCGGGCCATAGAGCAGATAGGCCCCCGGGCCGTCGGCGCAAATGCCGGGCGCGTTGCAGCCGAGGTTGGCCTTGAGCGTGGCGATCACGGCGTCGCGCTGGCTTTGATCGCGCAGCCAGACGAGGCCGACGTCGTCCGTTTGGACCATGCCTGTGCCGGCCAGCCCCGTGCCGTCGTTGAGATTGCCCGATTGCGTCGCGTTCTGGCCGAAGTTGCCGTTCGGATCGAGGTAGTCGTTGGCTTCGAGCAGGTGCGTGAGCGTGTCGCCGTTTTTGACGAGCTTGGTGTGATCGGCCGGCGATTGGCCGTGTTTGGCCGTCACGATGATGAGCGTCGTCGAATAAAGATTGCGCTGCTTGAGTTCGGCGACGATACGGCCGATCGCATCATCGGCGTAGGCCACCGCGTTTGCGACATCCGGGCCCGGCGTGAAGCTCGCGTCCAGGTACCCGCCACCCTGGGCGACCGGGGCTTTTTGCGCCACGCTCAAGGTCTGGAAGTTCCCGCCGAACAGCGTCGGCACCGGGGCGTTCTTCGTGCCCGTTGAATCCTTGCCGTCGATCTGGTTCAGGATCGCCTGTACGTGGTAGTTGTCGAATTTCTCCGTGTGCGTATAGACGTCCGTGTAGTCGGTCTGCGTCGACGGATCGATCGAATTGATTTCCGTGCGGGCGAGATCGTCCACGCCATGACCCGACGGGCCGTTGAGCCAGTCGTAGCCCCAAGCATGTTTATCGGCCCAGGCCGTATGCGCGCCGTGCAGGCGTTCCTTGACGACTTCGAACACCGTATTGGTCAAGATGTAATTGTGCGGATAGACCGGCGTGCAGACGCCGCGGATCAGCGCACGCGGAATCGCCTGGGGATTGAATGCGCCGCCGCCGTCGAGATGGGTCAGCGCTCCACCGTTTTGCGCATCGATACCTGTCGTTTCGTCGAACACGACATTCCAGCCCCGCTTGCCCGAGCATGTCGTGTCGGTCGGCGCGAAGAGCGTCCGGTCGTACGATACGTCGTAAAAGAGGCCGGCCGACTTGGGCGAGCCGCCCGTCACGAGCGCGGCGAGACCGGGGAATGAGTCGGAGAGGCCCGGCGTATGGGCCTCGGTATAGGTCACGCCCGAATGCGCCAGCACGGCGAGGTTCGGGCATGTGTTGGCGGACATGCAGCGCGCAAGGTCTTGCTCGTGCAGCCCGTCGACGCTGATCAGCAGCACGCGCTTCGCGTCGTGCATTTCGTGGGCGCGCGCGCTCGTTGCCGCGCCTGTCAGTGCCATCATGCCGATGACGAGCGCCGTGCCTGCCTGGCGCGTTAGCTTGCGTCGATTCATCTGTCTCACCTCGTTGTCAGGCGCGGAAAGCTTCCACGCGAAACGACCAATGTGAGGGTCGAATGCGACCCGGCGATGAATCGGACCTTTCAGTCTGCTATCGGTGCCGCCCGGCGTGCACCGCACGAGGGATTGCACGCGCGGTTCGGGGCACGGTGCGTGGACGCGCCCGCTTGGCAACCGATGTCGCAAGAGGCTGTTAATATTGCCGTCTGATTTTGGGTAGGCGGTTACAGGACGAATATGGGTTTCGAGCAGCTGGCAGAACTGAGAAAGCAACTGGCGAAAGAGGCGCGGGCCGCGAAAGAGCAGGCGCGGGCTACGGACGCGGAGAAGTCGCCCCGACCGGCCGCGCCGCGTCAGCGCGACGCACAAGGCGAGCGCGGTGCCAAGGGTCATCGCGAGGCGAAGGGCCAGCACGAGGCAAAGGGTCCACGCGATGCGAAGGCCCCACGCGGCGAGGCAAGAGGCCCGCGCGGCGAGGCGAGACCTCATCAAATGCCCAAGGCCGAACCGGTGGATCCGGTGGTACGCGTCATCGGCAAGCTGCAAAAGCGCTTTCCGGCGGCATTTCCGAAGAATCCCGCGCCGAAGGTGCCGCTCAAGATCGGGGTTCTCGCGGACTTGCTTTCGCATGCGGAGGAGCTCGCGCTGAACGAGGCGCAGATTCGCGAGGCGGTCAGCACGTGGTGCCGCGGCAGCCGCTACTGGGCCTGCCTGGTCGACGGTGCGGCGCGGGTCGACCTCGAGGGTGCGCCCGCCGGCAGTGTCACGGCGCGCGACGCAGCTTTCGCGCGCCGGCAGGCCAAGGGGGGCGGACCCGGCGGCCGGCGCAAGGGCGATGGCGCCCACCCCGGTGCCAAGACTGCCGAGCAGGCGGCGCAGGCGAGCGGCTCCGCCGTTTCGACGGCTTCCGAGGCGGTTCGCGCGGGCGAAGCGGTTGGATCGGTCGAATCGACTGAGGCAGTCCAATCGGGCGAGACGGTGCAATCGGCGCCGGCGGTGCCATCGCCCGGGGCTGTCGAGGCGGCTGCGGCCGTCCCATCGTCCGACGCCGCGCACGCGCCCGACGCGCCATCGCCGGTGGCCGACACGGCTCGGTCGCCCGACTGAGCCAAGGCTCGGGCGCGCCCCAACCGCGCCCGAGCGTTAGACTGGCGCTTTCGTTCGTTGCGTCCTGCCGCGAACGGCTTTCCCCAAGACCGCACTTTTTTTTCGGCGCATGTCGAAATCACGGCGAACCGTTCGACATTGTCGAGGTAACACGCTTTCGTGTTGCCGCAACTCTTCAGGAGCGACAAATGGAATATCTGCTGATGATCTATGGCAATGAAGCGCGCGCTGCCGAAATGACGCCCGGGCAGGCCGCCGAGATGACCGCTGCATTCGGTGCTTACACCGAGGCGCTCAAGGAAGCAGGTGTCTGGCGCGCTGGCGCCCGGCTGCGTCCGGTCAATACGGCCACCACGCTTCGAGCGAAAGACGGAAAAACGGAAGTCCTGAACGGGCCTTACGCGGAAACGCGTGAGCAGTTGGGCGGCTATTACCTGATCGACGTGCCCGATCTCGATCAGGCGTTGGCATGGGCGGCGCGTTGTCCCGCGGCAGATTACGCGGGGCTCGAAGTGCGCCCGGTCTGGCCGATGGCCGAGTACACGCACAATGCCTGATAGCGGCGATGTGGCCGCCGCGCGTGCCGCGGAAGCGGCAGCGCGGTTCAGCTACGGCAAGCTCGTCGCGTTTCTCGCGGCGCGCAGCCGCGATGTGGCGGGAGCGGAGGATGCGCTCGCGGACGCGTTCGCGGCGGCGCTCGAGGACTGGCCGCGCAATGGCGTGCCTCGCACGCCCGATGCATGGCTGCTTGCGGTGGCCAAGCGTCGCATCGTCGATGCGCTCAGGCGTCGTTATCGCGAGGCCGATGCGGGCCAATACCTCGAATGGTTGAGCGAGCTGGCTCCCGAGGCGGACGACGCGGCGGCGCCGATTCCCGACGAACGCCTGCAATTGATGTTCGCCTGCGCGCATCCCGCGCTCGAGGCCAGCGTGCGCGCGCCGCTCGTCTTGCAAGCCGTGCTTGGCTTCGATGCCGCAACGATCGCCTCCGCTTTCCTCGTCGCGCCCTCGGCGATGAGCCAGCGGCTCGTGCGGGCGAAGAACAAGATCCGCGAAGCCGGCATCGCGCTCGAGATGCCCGAGCCCAGCGAGCTGCCCGCGCGCCTGCAATGCGTGCTCGATTCGATTTATGCGGTCTATGCCGAAGGATGGTCCGATCCCGAGGGCGGGGATCCGCACCGCCGCAATCTTGCCGACGAAGGCATCTGGCTGGGCCGTCTCGTCGTCTCGCTTTTGCCGGACGAACCCGAGGCGCTGGGCTTGCTCGCCATGATGCTGCACACGCATGCCCGCCGCGAAGCGCGCCGTGCGCCCGACGGCGCCTATATCGCGCTCAGCGAACAGGACGTGGCGCGGTGGGACGCCGGCATGATCGCCGAAGCGGAAGCGTTGCTGGCGCGTGCGAGCCGCGCGGGCCGCATCGGCCGCTATCAGTTGGAAGCTGCCGTGCAATCGGCTCACGCGCTGAGACGGTTCAATCGTCCGCCGGACTGGCACGCGATCGTCCAACTGTATGACGCCCTGTGCGCGTTGAGCGGCTCGCCCGTCGCCGCGCTCAACCGGGCCGTTGCGTTGGCCGAGCGCGATGGCGCGGCGGCCGGTCTTGCCGCGCTCGACGAGGTGGCGGCCGATGCACGGCTCTCGCAGTATCAGCCCTATTGGGCAGCGCGAGCGGAACTGTCGGCGCGCGTCGGTGCATGGCAAGCATGCTTCGACGCCTACCAACGCGCAATCGGACTCGAATCCGATCCAGCAGTGCGGCGGTTTTTGCTGCAGCGCGCCGAGGCCGCGCGGGCTCGCAGCCCTCGGAGCCATTCGTAGGCGGAATGACTGGACCGGTTCGCCGGGTACCCCGATACCATACTTTTCTTTATTCAAATGCGCGGATATCACGCGACCTACAAATTATTGGAGGTCGCTTCATATGCTTATCCGTTTATTACTCGGAAATAAACGATATGCGTACTGCATTCGGATCGAATTTACCGATCACTACGGAATTTGCACATAGCATACTATTTGCCAAAACGATTAGAAAAGTAATACAGTGAAAGCAAGTTGACATTAAAACAAAACCGAACGTACTCTGCGGTGTCGCGGGTTCATCGGTGAAATACCCCTTCAACAAGGTTCGTTCGGTTCGCTGATGTCAACGACGACGTTTAGTGGTCCATATGTTTAGTACTCCTATTTATCGCAGGGTGGAATCAAGGTCTGGGTTTCAGTGAATGCTGGGCCAGGGCGTGGCACGCCCTTTTCGTCGCGAGCTATGGGTCGGCTTGCGTGGCATCGTATTGCCTGTCGGCAAGTGAGAGATAAAACAACGAGACGAAACCTGGCATCGGTTTAACACTTTCTCATTCAGGATTTCGTATGCGCTTTCATTTCAGAGTGAATTGGCATTGTGTTTCCATTGCCGCGTTTGCGCTATTGAGCGCATGCGGCGGCGGTGACGGCGGACAAACGGGGGCCAGCCGTGCAGGCGCCGCCACGTCGAGTCCCAGCGCTGCGCCGCTCACCGCGCCGGCTACCGCCATCGCGGCCACCCCCGGCGTGGACAAGACCGTGTCGCCCGTGGAAATGCCCGATACCGTCGTGCCGGTCAATTACAGGCTCTGGTTCCGTCCCAATCCCGAACTGAATGCCTTCGACGGTCGTGCGGACGTCGAGATCAAGGTGATCAAGCCGGTCACGGCGATCACCGTGGCCGCGCACCGACTGCAGTTCGTGAACGGCACCATTACCTTGCAGCCCGGCAATGTGCAACTGGTCGCGACACCGCAAGACCAGGGCGACTACTATCAATTGCGGCCCGCGAGCGGGCAGATAGCGGCGGGCACCTACTCGCTGCACATGGAGTGGCGCGGCATCATCAACTTCAAAAGCTATGACGATCCGGTCACGAAGACGGGCGGCAGTTGCGGCAACGATCCCTATCCAGGATGTTCGGCGGCGGAGGGCGTATTCCGCGTCGATTTGAAGGCAACCGACGGCACGACGAGCGGCGCCATTCTCACGCAGGGCGAATCGGATCTCGCGCGGCAATGGTTCCCCGGCTGGGACGAGCCCGCGTTCCGCCCGACCTACGAGGTGAGCGCCGATGTGCCGCGAAACTGGCGAGTCGTCTCGAACGCCGCGGAGAAGCCGGCTGTCAATGTCGACAGTGGCTACAAGCGTGTCTCGTTCGAAAAGACGCCGCCGATGCCGTCGTACCTGCTCTTTTTTGGCGGCGGTCAGTTCGATGTGCTCGAAGACGACTTTACAAGCCCGCTGCCGGACGGCAAGGGTTTGCATCTGCGCATCTTCACGCCGCCGGGCATGCGCGATTGGGCGTTGCCGGCGATGCAGGAGACCAAGCAAGCGCTCGATTACTACTACCGCTACACCGGCATTCCGTTGCCGTTGACCAAGTTCGATACCGTGGCCGCGAATGACGCATTCAAGGCGCAAAAGGATTTGAACTTCGGTGGGATGGAGAACTGGGGCGCCATTCTCGAGTTCGCCGACGACATCCTGCCGCAACCGGGCACGCCGATGTCGAACTATGGCGTGACCGTGCTGACGCACGAGGCGGCTCACCAGTGGTTTGGCGATCTCGTCACGCTCGACTGGTGGGATGATGTCTGGCTCAACGAATCGTTCGCGACGTTCTTCGAGAACAAGACGAAGATCAGCTTCTTCCCCGATCGGTTCAACTGGGAAGGCGAGGTGCGCAACAAGTATCGTGTCATCGCCGCCGATCTGAGCTCGGCGTCGTTCCCGGTGCAGCCGAATTTCAATGCCTGGGCCTCGAACGACTTTGTCATCAACGCCGGGCGTTTCGTCTATGACAAGGGCGGCCAGGTCCTGAAGATGATCGAAGGCTATCTGGGCGAGGATGTGATGCGTCGAGGCCTGCAGTCGTACCTCGCCGATTACGCGCTCGGCAACGTCACACCGAAGCGGCTGTGGGACGAGCTCGCGCGGGCGAGCGGGGAACCGATGACGCAAATCGGCGACAGCTTCGTGCGGCAAACGGGCGTGCCGCTCGTATCGCTCAATACGGTGTGCGACCTGACGACGAACCAATCGGTCGTGACCTTGAAACAGCAACCCTTCCCGAATCAGAATCCGTATCCGGGCACGCAGTGGACCATCCCGCTCACCTTGGCGTATGGGGACGGCTTGGCGAGCCGCAAGGCCATCGCGATGAAGGGCACGGATATGCAGGTGCGTCTCGAAGGGTGCGGCGCGGTGCTGGCCGATCCGACGGGGCAGGACTACTACGTGGTCAACTATGGCGACAACGCGTGGGCGCAGTTGCTCGCCCAATCGAGCGCACTGCTCGAGCCGGCCCGGTTGACGAATCTGAAGCTCGGCACGCACTTGCTCGTCGATAACGGCCTCGCGCCTCAATCGCGTGCGACGGCAATCGATTCGATCGCTGGGTCACCGAGCGTGGCCGCTCGCATGATGCGTCAGGAACTGATGCCGCAGCAGCCGGTCGAGCGCCGGATCTTGCATTATCAGGGCCGTTTGAAGGCAAGGCCGCAGGCGTCGAGCAAGCCGCAGTAACGCAACGGCTGATCGACTGAGGGTGCGCGGTTCGTTGCAGGCTGGCGAGCCGCGCCTCAGAGCCGAGCTGCTACCGCGCGCTCGCTGCGCGGTGCGCCGTTCACCTCCCGCGAAGCGGCGCGCGTATCGGCTCGAAAAAGCGCGTGGGGCGCCGCTGCGTCTTCGCAGACGGAGGTTTCGACGAACCGGATGAAGCGATTCAGACGCAGCCGCTCTTCGCCGCGCAAGTCCCGATCGGCAATAGCCTCGGACAAATAGCGCTCGCGACAGGTCTCGAGAATGTACCTGTCTTCGGCCTTCAGCGTTTCCCATCCGCCCGATGAGGCGAGCGCGTCGTTGGCCCAATCGATGAAATCCAATGCACACGCAACATGCCAGCTGCGCACGCGCCACGGCTCGCGTGCGGCAACGAGGTGCTGCTCGAACTTCGAAACGATGTTCATATGAGCCTGCCCGGGAAAGTGAGTGTTCGGTGTCGGTCGTCAGCAGCATAGCGATAGGCGCCGGGCCAGGACGCGCGAGTGCGAAATGGTGGTTCGCCTTGCGAAGGGGCCGTTTGGCCGGACGTCTAGCGCCTCTGCTCGGCGCGTTTGTCGGGCCGGATGCACTGAGCTAACATCGAGTCAATGGCCTCCCAGCCGCTCACATCGCGTTTACCCCATCCCGTTCAGCGAGTCAGACATGGCAAAGGCATTTGCATCGCAAGCGGATCTACAGGAAAAGCGGATCTCGTTCGAGCAGTTGTCCGAGAACGCCTATGCTTACACGGCCGAAGGCGATCCGAATTCGGGCGTCGTGATAGGCGATGACAGCGTGCTCATCGTCGATACCACCGCAACACCCGCCATGGCGCGCGATCTGATCGCACGCATCCGAGATGTCACCGACAAGCCGATCAAACACGTGGTGCTGTCGCACTACCACGCCGTGCGCGTGCTCGGCGCATCGGCCTATCGGAGCGAGGGTGCGCAGGAAATCATCGCGAGCCGCGGCACCTACGAAATGATCGTCGAGCGTGGCGAAGCGGATATGCGCTCTGAAATCGAGCGTTTTCCTCGGCTCTTCGCGGGCGTGGAGAGCGTACCGGGCCTGACTTGGCCCACGCTCGTCTTCGAACGTGAACTCACGCTTTTTCTCGGCAAGCTGGAAGTCAAGATCATGCACCTCGGTGCAGGCCATACGAAGGGCGATACGATCGTCTGGCTCCCCGGGCAAAAAGTGCTGTTCTCGGGGGATCTCGTCGAGTACGAAGCGGCTTGTTATTGCGGCGACGCGCAACTCGCTCAATGGCCGGCCACCCTCGATGCGCTGCGCGCGCTCGGGGCCGACAAGCTCGTGCCGGGACGCGGTCCCGCACTGACGAACGGCGCGGCCGTGAAGGCCGGTATCGACTACACGCACGATTTCGTCACGACGCTGCTTGCGCAGGCGCGCACGGCCGTCGAGCGCCAGCTCGATTTGAAGGCCGCGATGGCGCTCGTGCGTGAGGCGATGGATCCGAAGTTCGGCAGCGTCTTCATCTACGAGCATTGTTTGCCGTTCGATGTCTCGCGCGCTTACGACGAAGCGAGCGGCATCGCCCATCCGCGCATCTGGACGGCCGAGCGCGACAAAGAGATGTGGGCCGCCTTGCAGGGCTGAGCGCGCGAGGCCGCGGGTATGGAAACGCCGCTCGACTATCGGAATGCACGGTTCGCCTATCGACGCGCGGCAGAAGCCGCGCCCGATGCGCAGGGCGAGGTGCATCCGGTCGTCGTTGTGGGGGCCGGGCCGACCGGTTTGGCCGCGGCCATCGATCTTGCTCAGCGCGGCATCGGTGTCGTGCTTGTCGATGACGACGATCGCCTGTCCGTCGGCTCGCGCGCAATCTGCTTTTCGAAGCGTTCGCTCGAGATATTCGACCGTTTGCGTTGCGGTGAGGCGATGACGGCGAAGGGCGTGCGCTGGCATGTCGGGAAGGTGTTCTTCCGCGACGAACTGGTCTATCCGTTCGATCTGCTGCGCGAAAGCGGTTATCGCCGCCCGGCGTTCATCAATTTGCAGCAATACTACGTCGAAGGATATTTGCTCGAGCGGGCGCTTCAACTGCCGAATCTCGAGATACGTTGGAAAAGCTCGGTGGTCGATATCGAAACGCCGCCGGCGGGCCGAGCCCAGGCGGGCGGTAACGACCGTGAGCCGACCGTGCTCACGATCGAAACCCCCGAAGGGCGATATGACATTCGGGCCCATTTCGTCGTGGCCGCCGATGGTGCGCGCTCCGCGCTGCGCAAGCGGCTCGGATGCGACAGTCACGGACGCACCTTCAAGGACCGTTTCCTGATCGCCGACGTGAAGATGGAAGCCGATTTTCCGCCCGAGCGATGGTTCTGGTTCGATCCGCCTTTTCATCGGAACCAGTCGGTGCTGCTGCACCGGCAGCCGGACAACGTATGGCGGATCGATTTTCAGCTCGGTTGGGATGCGGATCCCGAACGCGAGAAGGAGCCCGAGCGCGTGCGGGCGCGCGTGCGCGCGCTGTTGGGCCAGGACGCGCAATTTTCGCTCGAGTGGGTGAGCGTTTATACGTTTTCATGTTCACGGATGAGCAGCTTTCGGTGCGGCAACGTGATTTTCGCGGGTGACAGCGCGCATTGTGTATCGCCGTTTGGTGCGCGCGGGGCGAATAGCGGGTTGCAGGACGCGGACAATCTCGCCTGGAAGCTCGAGTTCGTCTTGCAAGGACTGGCGCCTGATGCGCTCATCGACTCCTACGCCCGCGAACGCGAATATGCCGCCGATGAAAACATCCGCCACTCCACGCGCTCGACCGATTTCATCACGCCCAAGACGGCGATGAGCCGGGTCTTTCGCGATGCCGTGCTCACGCTCGCGCGGCATCATCCGTTTGCGCGTCAGCTCGTCAATAGCGGCCGGCTGTCGGTTCCGGCGGTGCTTGCCGACTCGCCGCTGAACACGGCCGATCGCGATCGGTTTTCTGCGGGCCCCGTGCCCGGTTCGGTCACCGCCGACGCACCGGTGGATCGTAACGATCAGGCCGATTGGCTGCTCTCGCATCTCGGCGAGACTTTCTCGCTGTTGCTGTTCGGCGGCGCGAATGGACTCGACGATAACGCCCAAGCGTTGTTCGCCGCGTCGCAGCGGTGCCGCGTTCCGGTGCGAAACGTCGCTGTGTTGCCGGCCGGCGCACGCGTGAACAATGCGGGTGAGTCGGCCGCGGTGACCCTCTTGTTCGATCGGGAAGGGCTCGCCGCCGAACGCTACGATGCAACGCCCGGCACCGCTTACCTGATTCGGCCCGACCAGCATGTCTGCGCGCGTTGGCGTTCAGCCGCGGCGGCGGATCTCGAAGCGGCGCTTGCACGCGCGCTATGCGTGAAGACAGATTGATACCGATGCGCGTGGCGAGGCAACCGAGGTGATGACATGCCGTTGAATACCGAACCGAATCTGACGCGGCCCGATGATTTCTACGAATCGCTGCTCGAGATGCATCGCGATCTCGACGATGCGCAAAGTCAGTCAGCCAACGCACAACTGATCCTGCTGCTCGCCAATCATATCGGCGACCAGGCAGTGCTCATCGAAGCGATGCGGCTCGCGCGGGAAGGCGTGATAGCCCGCTAAAGGGGCTTCACGCCGGATACTTCACGCCAACACGACTACGCGGCGAGCAGGCCGCGGCGCGCGAGATTGCGATAGAGCGCGCGTACGCCGAAGGTCCACGGAACGATCTGGTGCGAGCGCTGCACGGTGTTGACGAGTGCGCCGAGCGAAGGCGTCGAGATCGTCACTACGTCGCCGAGATGATGGGTGAATCCCGCGCCCGGGGCATCGCGATCCTTGATCGGCGAGAACATGGTGCCCAGAAAGAGGATGAAGCCGTCGGGATACTGGTGGTGCGGGCCGAACGTCTGAGTGACGAGGTCTGCCGGATCGCGGCTGATTTCGCTCATGTGACTGACGCCCTCGAGCACGAAGCCATCGTCGCCCTCGATGCGCAGCGCGAGACTCGCACGGCGCACCGTATCGAGCGTGAAGTGTTCGTCGAAAAGGCGCACGAACGGGCCGATCGCGCATGAGCCGTTGTTGTCTTTGGCCTTGCCGAGCAGCAGGGCAGAGCGGCCTTCGATGTCCCTCAAATTGACGTCGTTGCCGAGCGTCGCGCCCACGATGTCGCCGGCGCTGTTGACCGCGAGAACGATCTCGGGCTCGGGATTGTTCCATTCGGAGGTGGGGTAAAGACCGACGGCCGCACCGAGCCCGACGGCCGACATCGGCTGGGACTTCGAGAACACTTCGGCATCCGGTCCGATGCCGACTTCCATATATTGCGACCAGGCGTTGCGACGCTCGAGCTCGGCCTTGAGCTTCATGGCCGCCTCGGAGCCCGGTTTGATCTTCGCAAGGTCGGTGCCGATCAGCTCGACGATGAGCCGCCGCACCTGCTCGGCCTTGCTCGCATCGCCGCCCGCTTGCTCCTCGATCACCCGCTCGAGCAGGCTGACCGCGAACGTGACGCCGCAGGCCTTGATCGCTTGCACGTCGCACGGTGCCAAAAGGCGCGCGCGGCCGGCGGCCTCGTCGGCAAAGCTTGCCTCGATCCATCGCGCGACGGAACCGAGCGATTCGCCCGGCGCATGTCGAGCCACGTCGAGGGCGTCGGGGCGATCGAAAAGATCCGCTGTCGTGGCTGCCGAGGCCGTGATATCGAAGACTTCGCCGTTGCGCACGACGACGACAGATGGCCCATCAATGGGCGCCTCACGCCAGACGCGCCCGATCAGAAGCGCTTGATCGAGATCGGTCGGCAAAACGGAAAGCGATGCTGGCTGCATGGGAGTATTCGGTGCGAAGGGTGGGGATTCGGGACAGGACGCTAGGCAATCGTAGCCATTGCGCGCGGCAGTGTCCACGATTTTGATGCGCGGAGCCGGTCGCGCGCATTGCGAGCGACCGGCTCGGGGCCCCGTGCGGGGCGGTGAGAATCAATCGTAGAGCTGCGATGCGATCTTCGGATCGTCGATGTTCGACTTGTCGTACCAGTAAAAGCCCGTGTCGATCGTCTTCGGAATCTGCTTGGCCTTGCCGTTGATGGCCTCGACAGCCGCCTTCACGGTTTCATAACCAATGCCGCCCGGATTCTGCGTAATCGCGCCGGCTTCGACGCCCGAACGGATTGCCTCTTTCTGCTCCTTGCCCGAGTCGTAGCCGATGATGACGATCTTGCCGGCCAGCTTCATTTCCTTTGCGCCGTGAATGACGCCGATCACCGAGCCTTCGTTCGCGCCGAAAATTCCCTTGAGCTTCGGATGGGCGGCGAGCAGCGCTTTCGTGATCTCGGTCGACTTCAACTGATCGCCCGCGCCGTACTGAATGTCGACGATCTTGACCTTCGGATGCTTCGCCTTCATTTCCTCGACGAAACCATCGCGGCGATCGATGCCGGTGCGGCTCGTCTGATCGTGAACGACGAGCGCGACTTCGCCTTCATCGCCGATCAGCGCGGCCATTTTGTCCGCCGCGACGCCGGCTGCCTTCTTGTTATCGGTCGCGGCCGTGGTCAGCGGAATGTTGCTGTCGACACCCGAGTCGAACGCGATGACGGGAATGTTCTCCTTTTGTGCCTTCTTCAGGAGCGGAGTGGCGGCCTTGCTGTCGAGCGCGGCGAAACCGATGGCGGCCGGGTGCTTCGCGAGCGCGGCCGACAGCATATCGATCTGCTTGTCGACCATCGCTTCCGTTTCGGGCCCTTCGAACGTGACTCTGACCTTGTAGTCCTCGCCGGCCTTCTCGGCGCCTTTTTTCACGGCCTGCCAGAACTGGTGCTGAAATCCTTTCGAGATCAGCGCGACATAGGGCTGATCCGCCGCCTGCGCCCCCGCGCCGAACCCCACTGTCAGGGCAAGCCCGAGTCCCGCGGCGATCAATCTCGTTTTCATCATCTTCACGTCTCCTCTCTGGTTGAACTCATGGCGCGCGCGAAACGCGCGCGCCTGCTGTAAAACGAAAGCAAAGGCTACCGCTGTTTTCTGCGACGCAGCATATCCATATAGACCGCTGCGATGATGATGGCGCCGGTCACGACGATCTGCCACTCCTGCGCGACCGACATCACGCGCAGTCCGTTCACGAGCACGCTCATGATGAATGCGCCGATCATGGTACCGGTGATCGTGCCGATGCCGCCCGATAGCGAGGTGCCGCCGATGACCACGGCCGCGATCGCGTCGAGTTCATACCCTTGACCGAGCGCGGGTTGCGCGGAATTGAGCCGCGAGGCGATGAGCAGTCCCGCTATGCCGCAGATGGCGCCGCCGACGGTATAGACGGCGATCTTCCATCCGTCGACCGCGACGCCCGACAGTCGTGCGGCTTCCTCATTACTGCCGAGCGCGAATGTATAGCGCCCGAAGAGTGTCTTGTTGAGCCCGACGGCGGCAATGACCGCGAGCAGAAAGAGGATCAGCACCGAATTGGGAATTGGCAGTGCGGGGATCAGATTGCCGATCAGCGAATCCTGCGAGATGCTCGTAAAGCCGGGTGTGTCGTTGAAATATATGGGCCGCGTGCCCGAGATCACGAGCGAGAGCCCCTTGAGCAACATCATCATGCCCAGTGTGGCGATGAACGGCGGAATGCGCAGCTTGGCGATCAGAAAGCCGTTGATCGAGCCGCACAGCGCGCCGAAAAAGAGCGCGGCGAAGATGCCGACGAAAAGCGGCATGCCCCAGTTGGTCAGCACCATGCCGGTCATGACGGCGCAAAACGTCATCAAGGTGCCGACCGACAAGTCGATGCCGCCCGTAATGATGACGAAGGTGGACGCGATGGCGAGCACGCCGTTGACGGCGGTCGCCTGCAAGATGCTGACGAGGTTGTCGACCTGCATGAACTGCGGCGACGCGATGCCGAAAAAGGCAATGAGCACGATGAGGCTCGCGAACGCGAGCAGCTTCTGACGTGCGCCGGAATGAAAGATCTTGCCGACGAGCGCCGCGACGCTGCGCTCGCGCTCCATCGACAGGGCAGGTTCCGCCGGCGGCAGGGGGTTCGGTGTCTGGCTCATATTCAATTCCGTCGATTCAAGCGGTGACGACTGACTCGCGTTGCGTCGCGAGCTGCATGATGTTTTCCTGCGTGGCGGCGCCGGCCGGCAATTCGCCGGTCAGACGCCCCTCGCACATGACGAGCACGCGGTGGCTCATGCGCAGGATTTCGGGGAGTTCCGACGAAATCATGACGATCGCTTTGCCTTCGGCGGCCAGCGCGTCGATGAGCTTGTAGATCTCGGACTTCGCGCCGACGTCGATACCGCGCGTCGGTTCGTCGAAAAAGAGGATGTCGCAATCGCGCAGCAACCATTTGGCAATGACGATCTTCTGCTGATTGCCGCCGGACAGCAGGCGCACCTGCTGGTCGACCGAAGGCGTCTTGATGCGCAACTGCTTGACGTACTGATCGGCTGCGCGATGAATCGCGCGCTGATCCAGAAACATGCCGAACGAGGCAAAGCTGCGCATGCTCGGTAGCGCCACGTTGGCTTTGACGTCCATGCCGATGGCGAGGCCGAAGTGCTTGCGGTCTTCGGACAGATAGCCGATGCC
>Ga0209672_100614_pt1 | contig 18541 bp, 18 predicted proteins | sample AraplaCol_mMS_r2_FD_184273 | JGI IMG/M metagenome (GOLD analysis project Ga0209672, IMG submission 184273) | Arabidopsis root microbial communities from North Carolina, USA - plate scrape CL_Col_mMS_r2 (SPAdes) (version 2) | ecosystem: Host-associated > Plants > Roots > Endosphere | place: USA...
GGCCCGGCTTTAAGTCCTCAGCGATTCGGGCGCGTTGCGCAGCGCATTGAAGTACCCGCTGTGTACCCTCGGAGGTTGTCCCACGACGGCGCGTCTCAAGCGGTCGGGCTTATCCCAGCACGATGCTGCGGGCGTTATCAGGCCATTTTCTTTGGGTTACTTTTCTTTTGGGCCAGCAAAAGAAAAGTGACTCGAGCGGCGGCAGCCGTTCGAAACGCCCGCCGCGTAGGCGGCACGCTGGCGGTAACGCGACAACCGAGCCCTGTCGCTACTGGATCCCGGTCTGAGCCGGGATGACGGCGAAAGCGAAACGTTCCCGCGAGCACCCGCCCCTCACCCCAACCCTCTCCCCGGAGGGGAGAGGGAGAAGTGTGGCGCGTAGCCCTTACCCACTCCCACCAGCGCCAAGCTGCTGCGACAAGTTGTACAAAATGCGCAGATCCTGCGCGTCCAACGCATCCCCATCCATCCCCCGAAAATGGTGATGAAAGGAGCGCACCGTAGACGCCCGGTCGTCCAACGGATAGCCAATCAACCCCAACGCCGCCCACGGATCAAACCCCACCGGCGGATCCACCAGCGTGCCTCGCGGCCACAACCCGAAACCCGACTGCGCCAACTGCTGCCACGGAAAACGCGGACCCGGATCGTCCTTGCGTCCGGGTGCGAGATCCTCGTGGCCGATGATCTGCGTGCGCGGAATACGGAAGCGATCCGTGAGGTCGGCCAGCAGGCGCAGCAGGTTGTCGATCTGCACCTGGGTGAACGGCGAGTCGCCATCATTGTCCAGCTCAATGCCGATGGAGGCGGAGTTCACGTCGGTGATCGTGCCCCAGCGTCCCGCGCCGGCGTGCCACGCGCGCTCGCTATCGGCCACGAGCTGGTAGATGCGGCCATCGTTGCCAATCAGATAATGCGAACTCACCGGGCCGCCGCTGTTGGCCGTGCGCAGCGTGTGCAGCGCCTGCTCGGCGGAATGCTCGTTGGTGAAATGAATCACGATGAGCACCGGACGGCGCGCATCGAAATTGGGCGAAGGCACCCACTGTGCGATGGGATTGCGTACGGGCGCCGGTGCACACGCCGAAAGCGTCAGCGCCAGCAGCACCAGCGCCAGCAGATGGCGAGTACGAAAGAAACGAGCATGCAGGGCGTGGGGACGCGACACGGCCTTCATTCCTGGGCGGGAAGAAGCGAACGTGCCGCAGCCGTGCCACCGCGTCAAGTCAAACAAAAAGCGCCGGGTTTCCCCGGCGCTTTCGTGACCAACCTGCAGCGGCGATCAGGCGCGGCCGGCGAACTCGCCCGTCAGCGTGTTCACCCACACCTTCTCGTCGTTGGTGATGTACTCGGGTACCTGGATTTCGATGCCGGTGCTGAGCTTGGCCGGCTTGGTGCGCTTGGTGGCGCTGGCGCCTTTCATTTCAGGCGCGGTGTCGACCACGGTCAGCGTCACGCTGGTCGGCACCTGCAGGCCTACCGGCGCATCGTCGATCAGCTGCACGTAGTAGCCCTCGACGCCTTCCACGATATAGCCGGCGTTATCGCCGACCAGTTCGGTGGACAGCAGGTACTGGGTGAAGTCTTCGTTGTCCATGAAGACGAACGCTTCGCCGTCCATGTACGAGAAGTTCGCCTCGCGGCGCACCAGCTCCATTTCCTTCAGATCGTCATCGGCGCGCAGGCTCAGGTCGAACTTGCGACCGCCCGGGATCGAATACATGGTGAAGCGGAACGTGACATTGCCGCCACGCGCGGTCGGCGAGCTGCGCTCGATATCGCGCACCTGGTACACGGTGCCGTCGTGTTCGACTACGTTGCCTTTCTTGACGTCGGAAGCTTTCATGGATGTAGGACCGGATGGTTGAGTTCTTGATCGTCATTCCGGCGTTGGCCGGAATCCAGTGGCGTGGTGTCTGGTTATCGCGTGGCCTAACGTATAAGTCCACGCCATTTGCGACAACCGTGCCATGCAGTCACTGGATTCCGGCCTGCGCCGGAATGACGGTTTGGTAGGGTTACTTCGGCTGCAAACGCACCGCGCCATCAAGGCGGATCGTTTCGCCATTGATATAACGATTGCCGAGGATGAAAGCCACCGTGCTGGCGAATTCATCCGGCTTGCCCAAGCGCGACGGGAACGGGATCGACGCGGACAGCGACTCCTGCACCTGCGGCGGCATGCCGTCGACCATCGGCGTCCAGAAGATGCCCGGGGCAATCGTGGCCACGCGGATGCCGAAGCGCGACAGTTCGCGTGCCATCGGCAGCGTCATGCCGACCACGCCGCCCTTGGATGCAGAGTACGCGGCCTGGCCGATCTGGCCTTCGAAGGCCGCGACCGAAGCGGTGTTGATGATCACGCCGCGCTCGCCGTCTTCACCGCTTTCGTTGTTCTGCATCAGCGCAGCGGCAGCCTTGGCGACGTTGAAGCTGCCGACCAGATTCACCATCACGGTGGTGGCGAAGGTGTTGAGCGGCATCGGGCCTTCCTTGCCGAGCATGCGGCCCGCGCCCAGGATGCCGGCGCAGTTGACCAGCACGTTCAGGCCGCCCATCGCATCGCGCGCAGCGGTGACGTTGGCGGACACGCCTTCTTCCGAGGTGACATCGGTGCGGAAGAAGTGACCCTTCAGCGCCGTGGCGGCTTCCTGGCCCTTTTCCTCGTTGACGTCGAACAGGGCCACCTTGGCGCCGTTGGCGACCAGATGCTGGGCTACGGCGTTGCCGAGACCGGAGGCGCCGCCGGTGATGATCGCCTTGACCTGATTGAGCTGCATATGAAGTCCAAAACGCGGTGGAAAACGCCAATGGTAGCGCAGCAGGCCGTACCAGACGCCACCCCGCGCCCCGTGGCGCTTCCTGGCTGTGGAGAGACGCCCGGCAGGGTGCGCCGCACGACGCCCGCAGGAGCCGTCGCATCGCTTCGATGGGGTACGTAGCTGGTTATACGTATGTCCTTTGGTGTCGCGGCTTAAGCCATGTTTCCAGGGGTTTTCGACGGCTTTGTGGCGTAGAACGAGCGGGGTGAGATGAGTGGCGCGATCGCAAAGGGAGAGTCGCCATGATCCATCCCGCTCAGGGACATGTTTGCGTGGGAACGCCGGGGGCCTCGGCGACGTTGTCGAAGGGCTCATTTGCGGGGCTGTATGCGCGCCGGTCGAAGGGGAGCCTGCGGCAGATGGCGCAGTGGCTGCTACTCGCCACGCTGATCTGCGCCGCGCCGGCCATCGGGGCGAAAGCACCGCCGGAAGCGGGCGCTGCGGCTGCGGCCTCGTCGGTCTCGCCGCCACCGGTGAGTTCGTCCTCGTATTTCGTGGCAGCGTCCGAACTCGCGCACCCGCTGCGGCCTTTCGAACATCTGCCCGGCAATGCGGCCATCAACGTCCACGCTGCCGTGGTGACCATGCCCGATCCCGTGGAGACGCGGCTTGGCCGATCCTTTGATACCGAACTGACGGCACTGGTGGCCGGATTCCAGGCCAAGGAATACGTCTTGGACGGCTTTGCCTTCACCTGGACGCCCCGATCACCCGACGGCAAGTCCACGGCGAACGACATGGATGCAAGCCGCCGAACGCTGCCCAGCGTGATGCTTTTTCGCAAGGACAACTGGCGCAACTGCAAATCCAAAACCGATACCGAAGCAAACGCCGCCCATTGCGAGTCGACGTACTACGCGCTGTTCCTGGTGGGCGAGACGCCAAGCTTTGGCATCCATCCGGATGCTTTCATGCGCGCCGCGCGTTGCGCGATGGCATTGGACGCGAGCAATCGCCAGGAGAAGAACTCGCTGCCCGAGGCGCTCAATCAAACCGACTGTGATCGGATCGTCTGGAAGGCGCCGACCAAGGGCGTCTCCTGGTCGTGCGATGCGAACCTCGCCGTGATCGGTCCCACCTTTTCCGGCGCGATGGAATCGATGGCATCGGCGCTGAGCAAGGTGGCCACGGGAGCAAGGGAGGAGGCCATAAAAAGTGCGGCCGCGGGTTGCCAAGGCATGGGTCACCTGAACATCCTGCTGAGGACGCCGTCGGCGAGCGTCGACAGCAATGATCAAATCGTGCAGAACACCTACCTCGCAACGAACGAATTGAAGCCGTTCGTCACGCTGACCTACACGCCGCTGGCCTATAGCGTCGGGGATCAGTTGAAACGCGTGAAGCGCTATCTGGAAAGCCGGATTCTACGCGGCGACAAGGTCGTCATACTCAGCGAGGAATCCAGTTTTGGCCTGGGTGCCTCCAAGCTGGCAATGCCTACCTCATCGCCTGCGCCGGCATCGTCAACGGCGAAGACACGCCAGATCCAGTTCATCAGCGTGCAGTTCCCGCCGAATATCGCCGCCATCCGCTCCGAACATGTCCAGCTCAAACAGGCGGAGGACAAACAACGTCGCAGCATCCTGCCTGAGCGATTGCTCGAACTGGATCTGACTGGCGTGGAGACCGGTGTCGATCAGCCGCCGACGTATCAACCCAGCCTGAGCTCGCGTTCGGACGAGCTGATGCTTTACCAGACCTTCGATGCCTTGCAGCGCTTCGTCACGCCGGCGGCGGTCGTCATCGTGGCTACCGATGTGCGCGATCGCCTGTTCCTGCTGAGTGAGATACGCAACGCGTTTCCCGGCGCGCTCCCGGTGGTGCTGGAGCAGGACAACCTGATGGTGCACCCCGATTACCGCGCCATGAGCCGGGGCAGCATCATCATGCCGGCCGGCAAGAGCCTGCTGTGCCTGAATGGTTCAGGGCTGGATTGCTTTTCTTCGGCCGCCAGATCCAATGCATCGCCTCGCGGACAGGCGGCACCGCTTGCGGGAAACCAGCCGGACGCGACGTCGAATAGTTGCAGTCGCACAGGCAATCGACGCTACTTCTCGTTTCCAACCGATTACGCGGCCAACATGTTTCGCGCCGTGGTAGGCCTGATCTGCCCCAGCGATACCTCACCGAACGAGCCCGACATGCTGGTGGCGACTTTGGCGGGCTTCCAGCGCGTCGACGAGCCCGCCGTGGACCAGGGCGATGCACAGAACAAGCACGGCGCCCTGGGCGGCAGGCGGACATTCCGCGATATTCCCATCGTTGCCGATACACGCATGCAACTGCAGCAGCCGGTCTACCTGTCGATGGGTATCGTGCTGGGCATCCTGCTGGTCACTGCGATATGGCTGGTCCGCAACGGGCGCACGCCGGAACTGGCGACGCTGCCGCTCAGCCGCCACGCCATGCGCTGGATGGATATGTTGAAGACGCCAGACGGCGCGCAGGCAGCATCGAAGCAGGCGGGCGAGCCGAGGACTAGCTGGGGCTGGCTGCTGCCGTGGATCGCTTTTGCCGCGTTCGGCATCGTCATTGCGGTGTGCAAGATCATCGTGATGTTTCCTCCGGCGACGCCTGGCGATACGGATCTTGCGCACGGCACGGATCGTTGGGCGGTGGTTTGCCTGTGTCTTGCCTATGCGTGCTTCGTGGCGTTCTGCGGCGTGCGCATGAGGGTGTGGAATGTCTATTGCCTCGCCTTTGCCGAGCACGTGGATGCTTCCTCGCGCCTCAAGGTCCGGCTCCGCCACCGCGCGTATTGGCGCGCGTCGATGGCCACGGCACTGCTGTTGCTCGTGCTGGTGCTTTGCGTCAACGACTACCTGCCCACTGGGGCGCATTCGGTCTGGCTCTCGGCCTTCGCTGGCGCGTTTGTGCTGGGCAGCAGCGGTTTCTTTCTGGTTCTTTATCTGGAAGGCCTGGACCGCTGGCGCTGCATGAGCCTGGAGCTCAGCAGGACCGTGACCGCCGTGCAGGAATCCACCGGCGTCAAAGAATGGCCAACGCCCAAGCTGCTGGACGAACGGCCGCGCAGCCCGTTCAACGTGGTCATGCGCATCGACAACTACAACGCGCTGCGCGGGCCGGATTTTGCCGCTTGGGTGCGGCAGACCAATGTCTTGCTGGCCGGCACGGTCGACCCATCGTTTGACAACGCAAAGCTGCGCGCGTGGCAGGCCGTGCTGGTGGCACAGATGAAACTGGCCGGCACCGCGGTGAGATCCAGTGCCTGGTGCGCGGTGCTGGGCGCCACCGTTGCGCTGATGTTGATCCAGGTCTATCCGCCGGTTTACGAGCGGCTGCAGACGTCGGCGGCCGCCATCTTGATGGTGCTTGGCTTTGCGGCCATCACCTATGGCGTGCTGACGCTGGAGAAGGACTATTTGCTGGGACGCATGTTCACCAACGACAAGGACCACCTGACCCTGGGCGGTGCCTTGTCCGCCTTGTGGCCGAAGCTGCTGGCGATGGGTTCCATCCTGATCACCGTGTTCCTGCCCGATGCCTGGGACTGGCTCAACAGCGCGGTGAAGGCCGTCAACTCGCTGCGATAAGCGCAAGGCGAGCCGCGGTTCAGGTGACGGCTTACGCCGTGAAGAGTGCCTGCAGTTGATCGGCGTCGACGGCGGGGAACGGAGTTACGGGTCGCGGCGGCGTCTGTGGCGGCTGCAATTGCTTTTGCCACACGCCCACGTCCCACCATTGCTCGAGCTTGTAGCCCGAGCTGCGCCACACGCCAGCGGGCGTGAATCCCATCGTTTCGTGCATGGTGACGCTGCTCAGTCCGGGCAGGGTGATCACGCCCACGGCCTGGTTGATCCCCTGCAGGCGCATCACATCGAGCAACGTGCCGTAGAGCCTGCGCGCAATGCCGCGACGGCGTGCATCGGCATGCACATAGATCGACGTCTCCGCGATCCAGTCGTAGGCCGCGCGTTCGCGAAAACGGCTGGCATAGGCGTAGGCCAGCACGCGGCCGTGTTCTTCCCAGACGATCCACGGGTAGTGGCGCAGCCGCGTGAGGATGCGCTCGCGCATCGTGTCGACGCCGGGCAGTTCGGTCTCGAAGGTTTCCACCCCGTGCAGCACCGAGGGCATGTAGATGTCGTGGACGGCCGCTGCGTCATCGGTGTGGGCAATACGGATCATGCGAGATCTTTCTCCATGCAGATGCTGCGATGGTTGGACTGGTGTTCGCCGAAGGGCGGGCAGCGACGATAGCCGGCGCGTGCATAGAGTTCCAGCGCTTCGGCCTGGGCAGTGCCGGTTTCCAGGCGAATCAGGGTGCCCCCACTGCGCGCGACTTCTTTCTCCAGCGCTTCGAGCAGCTGCTTGCCCAGGCCCAGTCCGCGGCATGCCGGCAGCACATACATGCGTTTGACTTCAACGTAGTCGCTATGGCGAACGAAGGCACCACAGGCCACCGGCTTGCCATCGACGCGTGCAGTCAGGAAGGTCACGTTGGGTTGTTGCAGCTCCGCCAGTGGCATCGGCAGGATATTGCCGGTGGGGTGCAGTTCGGCCAGATAGCCGTCCAATTGCAGCAGCAGCGGCGCTACTTCGGGTGCGGCGGGATCGTCGATCTCAAAATGCAGCAGCGGTGCCTTCAGCATGCTTCGTACTTCCAGTTGCGCCGCTTGCCTTCGGCCAGCCACTCCAGCGTGCTGGCGATGCGCTTTTGGCGCGTGGCGTCGGTCTTGGCTTCGCTGATCCACTCGACGTAGTCGCGCTGCGCGCTGGGCGGAAAGCCCTCGTAGGTCTTGCGTGCCGCAGCGTGCTTCTTCATCGCCAGCAGCGCGGCGACATCATCCGGGAGTGTCGGTGCGGGTTTGGGCGCGGCTTTGGGACGGGAGACCTTTGCGCCGGTTTCGTTCAAGGCCTTGGCCTTGCGGATCAGTGCAATCAGGGTCTTCTTCGCCGGCAGATCCTTCAGCGAGGTCAGCTTGCCGAACTGGCCCATGCCATCCGCCCGATCGCTGCCGGTGACCTCCTTGTGCCGCCAGAAGCCGAACGCGCAATGCTGCTTGAATGCCGCCATCTGGCACATCGGCGAGCCGTTGAGGCTGAAGAACGGCATGCTCCATTTGATGCCTTCCTCGACCTCCGGACACGCCTCGTGCACCACGTCGCGCAGATGCTCGAGGATGGGTTGGGCGAACGGCGGTGCCTTGAGGATGTAGGCATCGATGCGGTGATCGCGGGCCATGGTTACTCCTACAGATCGCGCAGATAGAACTGGTCGCAGCTGAAGTGTCCGGTGCCGCCCATCGGCGCGCAGATCGTGCGGAAACCGTGGCGACGGTACAGCGTTTGAGCCGCATCCATGCCGGTAAGCGTTTCCAGGTAACAACGATGAAAGCCGTGTTCGCGGGCTGCATCGAGACAGCGCAGCATCATCGCACTGCCGGCGCCGATGCCGCGCGCCTCGGGCAGAAAATACATCTTGCGCAGCTCGCATACATCCGCCTCGCCGCCTTCCAGTGGCGCGACGCCACCGCCGCCGATCACCCTGCCGTCTCGTTCGACTACGAAATAGGCGCTGCGTGGGCGCGTATAGGCTTCATGCATGGCGTCGACTTCGGCATCGTGAATGGCGAAACCCGGGCCGTCGGCGCCGAATTCCGGCATTACGGTGCGGATGATGTCGGCGACGGAGGCGTTGTCGCGTGCTTCGATGGGGCGGATCAGGAAGTCGGTCATGGCGTGGCTTGTGGTGTGCGATAGAGGTTGCCGTCTTTCATCACGAAGACGGGATGCTGGAGATCGTCGATATGCGTGCTGGGATCGCCCGTAAATGCGGCGAGGTCAGCGCGCAGGCCGGGCGCGATGCGGCCGAACTTGTCCTGTTGGCGCAGGATGCGCGCCGCGATATTGGTGGCGGCGTGCAAGGCCTGCGGCGGCGTCATCCCATCGCGCACCATATTGGCCGGCTCGCGCCAGTTGTCGCCATGGGTGAATACGCCCACGTCGCTGCCGTTGCCGATGATGACGCCCAGCTTGAGCGCCGTGCGGAAGGCGCGCTCGGCTTCCTTCATGCGTGCGGTGGGTTCGCTCTGGCCCGGCACGTAATGCTCGAAATATTGTGCGGTGGCTTCCACCGCCGTCAGCGTGGGTTCGTACGCGGTGCCATGCTGCTTGAGCAGGCGGAAAGTTGCCTCGCTGGCGCCGTAGCCGTGCTCGATGCTGTCCACGCCCGCTTCCACCGCCAGGCGTACGCCTTCATCGCTGGACGCATGCGCAGCCACCGGCCGTCCCGACAGATGTGCGGTATCCACGATGGCCTTCATCTCAGCCAGCGACAGCGTCGGTTGCGTGCTGCCATCGGCGCCCACGCGGTAGTCGGCGTAGAGCTTGATCCAGTCGGCGCCGTGGCCGGCCTGTTCGCGGGTGGCGCGAATGGCCTCGTCCACGCCGCTGATTTCCTGCGCGCCGCCGGGGAGATCCATGTCGGGACGAAACCCGCGTGGGCCCGGGCCATAGCTGTCCGTGGCCACGATGGCGCGCGTGGCGACGAACATGCGCGGTCCCGGAATCATGCCCTCATCGATGGCACGCTTGATCGACACATCGGCGAAGCCGGCCCCTTCGGTGCCCAGGTCGCGCAGCGTGGTGAAGCCCGCCATCAGGGTGGCGCGCGCATGGGCGGCGGCTTCAAGCGTGCGGTAGTCCTGCGGCTCCTTCAGGACCTGGTCGTTCCACAGCGTCTCGTTGTACGGATGCAGGAAGACATGCGAGTGCAGGTCGATCAGGCCAGGTGTGAGCGTCGTGCCGGGCAGGGGGATGCGTTGAGCGTTGGCGGGTGCGTGGAGGCTGTCCACCGGGCCTACGCCGGCAATCACGCCCTCGTGCACCCATACCGCCCAGCCTGCGTGCGCGGCATCGCCATCGGCGGTCCAGACCCGATCAGGCACCAGTAGCAGATCGCCCTTGGGTGGCGCTGTCGCCGCCGTGGCGCTGGCCACAGCCAGGGCTGCCATAACGCCGATCCAGATCTTGCGTGGTTGCCACCGCATCGCGTTCTCCCGCCGTCGATGCTGCCGATTCTAGCGAGGCCCGGCGCCGGGCTGCGAGATCGGATTCTTACGGCGTGCGATGGCCGGTGCCGGCCAGTTGCTGGGCGCAGGCGTTGTCGGGCGTGGCCGCCGAGGTGACGCAGGTGGCGAAATCGTCGGGAAGATGTGACAGCAGCAGCGTATCGCCTTGGCGCATGGTGAACACCGTGATCGGCGGATCGCAGTTCACCCGGCTGGTGCTGCACGAGCGCTCCAGCACGGTGTAATGGCACAGGCCGCTGCGGCTGCGAAGGCAGCGGAAAGTGGCCAGCTCGGTGGTGATCTGGATCTTGCTGTAGATCAGGTCCGCACCGTTGTCCAGTTCGTGTGTGACCACTGTTTGCGTTGGCTGGCAGCCAGTAAGCGATAGCAACAAGTAGAACAGAAGAATCAGCTTTTCCATGATGACCTCTCGTGATTCCCGCGTGGTTGATTTCTTTGGCTACATATTCCGAAACAACGTCATGAACGGCTGGCTCACCACCAGGGTTTCGGGCCGCTGCTTGAGGCGCAGCGTGCCTTTGCCGGCGTCGTCGCGGACGATCGAGGCGACCGCGCGCAGATTGACGATGGTGGAGCGGTGGATCTGCTTGAACACAGCCGGGTCGAGCACCGCGGCCAGTTCGCGGATGGGCTTGCGCAGCAGCGCCTCGCCGTCGGCCGTCATGGCGATGGTGTATTTGCTGTCGGCGCGGAAATAGGCGACGTCGTCCACCATGATCAGCCGCGTTTCGCGCCCGTTGCTGGCGGTGATCCAGGTGAGCGGCTCGGCGCGCGTGCCAGGCTGCAGCATCACATCGCGCAGCAGCTGCGATAGCGCGGCGGCATCTGTTGCGCGGGGCGCGGCACGCGTCTGCAGGCGCTGCATGGTGGCGGTGAGCCGGGCCTCGGTGATCGGCTTGAGCAGATAGTCCACGGCGCCGCGCTCGAAGGCATCGATCGCGTACTGGTCGTAGGCGGTGGTGAACACCACCTGCGTTTGCGGGCTCGCCTCGGCGGCAGCTTCGGCGACTTCCAACCCGCTGAGTCCCGGCATGCGGATATCGAGGAAGGCGATGTCGGGATGATGCTCGCTGATCGCTTCCAGGGCGCTGGCGCCGTCTTCGCAGTCGGCGACGATCTCCAGCTCCGGCCAGACGCGCGCGAGCAGATCGCGCAGCGCCGTGCGCAGCAGGGTTTCGTCTTCGGCAAGAATGGCAGTGGTCACGACGCAGGTTCCGTGGTCTCGTTGCGCAGGGGCAGGGTGATGGTGGCGGCCACGCCTTCGGGCGCATTGCTGACCACCGAGAGCGAGGCGTCCGAGCCGTAGATCAGGCGCAGCCGTTCACGCACGTTCTTCAGGCCGATGCCGGTGCCGCCGCTGGCGTCGCTGAAGCCGCGGCCATCGTCGGCCACCGTGATGGACACCGTGTTGTCGTCGCGGCGCGCAAGTATCCACACCGTGCCGCCGCCGGGCTTGGGCTCCAGGCCGTGCTTGATGGCGTTCTCCACCAGGGTCTGCAGCATCATCGGCGGCATCGCGATGGCGCGCAGCGTGTCGGGCACGTCGATCTGCAGCGAGAGTCGCGGCCCCATGCGCAGTCGCATGATTTCCAGATAGGCGCGGGTGCGTTCCAGCTCATCGCCCAGCAGGGACAGCGCATCGTCGCGCTGCGGCAGGGAGTGGCGCAGGTAGTGGATCAGATGCCCGAGCATGTGATCGGCCTGCAGCGGATCGGTGCGCGTGAGGTATTGCGCGCTGGCCAGCGTGTTGTAGAGAAAGTGCGGCTCCACTTGCGCATGCAGCAGGTTGAGGCGGGCCACGGTGCGTTCTTTCTCGCTTTCCGTCTGGGTGGCGCGGCGTTGTTCCTGGCGGCGCTTCTCGGCGATGCGGCGGGTGATGGCGCGGGTGATGGCCTCGGCGTTCTCCAGATTGGTGCCGTCGTCCACGCGGAACCAGTCGGTCCATGCGCCGGCTTCCGGCTCGCAGATCAGGGTGACGCTGCCCGAACCTTCGCGCGGCGTGACCGTGGCGAAGATCTGGTTGCGCACATGGCCGAACCACAGCGACGGGTCGAGGCGTTCGAACGGATTGGTGCCGTAGGCCTTGGGCCGCTGCACCTTGGCGCGGATCTGCAGGCTGTCGCGCGCGCTCTCCACGTCTTCACTGCGCGGCAGTTCGCGGATGGCGGCATCGAGCAGGTCGAAGGCTTCGCCGGCTTCCAGCGGTATCTCGATCTGCCGCCGCTGGCGGTTGCCCATGGTGCTGTCGTCGAGATGGCCGGCGATCAGGCGCACGCGGCGCAGATGGGTCACCGCGCTGGTCACCACCATCACCAGGGTGAGGAAGATGATCAGGATGAACATCGGCGCCGTGTCCTTGTAGCGCAGCGGCGGGCTGTTGGCGAGCAACAAGGCCACGAACAGCAGCACGAAGAACCAGAACACGACCAGGCGGACTACGAAGAACACGCTCTTCATCACGACGTCCTTGAATGGGATGCGTCGGAGCATAACCAGCCGCTTTGCCGCTGGCGCGTGGTTTTCGACGGAAGCGGCCCTGGGGCGACGAAACGGGCCGGGACCGGGATGAAGCAGGGCGCCGCGCAGGCGCCGACGGGTCAGGCCGCGGTGCGCGCCCGCGTCACGCGGCTGGCGGTTTCCTTGTGCAACTGGCCGGCCAGCCAGGCGCCGGTGGCCACCAGGATGTCCAGGTCGATGCCGGTTTCCAGCCCTAAGCCGTGCAGCATGTAGACCACGTCCTCGCTGGCGACATTGCCGGTGGCACCCTTGGCGTACGGGCAGCCGCCCGTGCCCGATACGGCGCTGTCGACCACGCGCACGCCTTCTTCCAGGCAGGCGAGGATATTGGCCAGCGCCTGCCCATAGGTGTCGTGGAAATGCACCGCCAGGGCCGGCATCGGTACCTCTTGCGCCACTGCCTTCAGCATGGCGCGCGCCTTGGCCGGCGTGCCGATGCCGATGGTGTCGCCCAGCGAGACTTCGTAACAGCCCACCTCGTGCAGGCGACGCGCCACGCGCACCACCTCGCTGACCGGCACCTCGCCCTGATACGGGCAGCCCAGCACGGTGGAGACATAGCCGCGCACCTTCACGCCGTCCTGCTTCGCGCGCGCCATCACCGGCAGGAAACGCTCGATCGATTCGTCGATCGAGGCATTGATGTTCTTGCGGTTGAACGCTTCGGAAGCGGCAGTGAAGATCGCGATCTCGCTGACACCCACGGCACGGGCGCGCTCATAGCCCTGCTCGTTGGGCACCAGCACCGGATAGCTCACGCCCGGGACCTTGCGGATGCCCTGGAACACCTCGGCGGCATCAGCCAGCTGCGGCACCCATTTGGGGCTGACGAAGCTGGTGGCTTCGATGGTCTTCAGGCCGGTACTGGAAAGGCGATCGATCAACGCGATCTTCACGTCGGCCGGCAGCAGGGTTTTCTCATTCTGCAGGCCGTCGCGTGCGCCGACTTCGACAATGCGGACATGGTTCGTGCTCATGCCGATCAGCATAGCGCTTTGGCGACCGGGCCGCGCATTAACGTGGCAGTCGCTCGGGGTGGAATGGCTGGATAAACGGCAGATACAGCGCCTGCGCCTGCGGTGTGGTCAGGCCGGTCAGGGTGCTGCCATGGTCGGTGGACTGCAAGGTGACGACGTACCGATCGTTGAACAGCGCGACGGCTTGGGCGGGACCGATTTCCGACTGCGCCGTGACGTGGATGACGAACGAGTCCGGCGTCGAGGTACGCACCAACACGGGGGCGTAGTCCGGGCCGCCCAGGGCGCGAAAAGATTCGGCGCTGGTCTGCATCGGATCGGTCATGGCGGTGAGCATTTCGATGGCTTGCCGCGTCACCGAGCGTTGCATGTCGCGCGTGCGCCGGTTGACGTCCTCCGTACCCGCGGGAGCGCCGGCATCGGCGGGGCGCGTGTCGGTCACCGAGATCTCGACCTGCTTGCCTGTGTTCTTGCCGTAGACCGCGCGAATGCTGGCGGGTGTGCAATCCCATACGCGGAACGGCAGGCCGCCGATGTCGTCCTTGGGCGGTAGCGACGGGGCGAGGGGGTTGTCGGCGCATTGGGCGGTGGAAGCAGCGTCTTCCCGTGCCTGCTTCGCGGCGTCTGCCTGGTTGTTCTCGGCGCCGGATGTGGCCTCACCCTCGTGTTTGCCGCAGGCAGCCAGCAGCGGGGTGGCGATCAGGGTCAGCAACAACGTCGACCGCAAGCAACGAATAGGCGCGAGCATGGATTCTCCCCAACCCCGGGCAAGGACCCGGGCGATGGGGCAAGCGTCGGGATTGTGTTGTCGACGCGGCGTCAATCCATGTTTCAGTCAGCGAATCGCAGCAGCACCGTGTCTGCTTCGACGAAGTCGCCCTGGGTCGCATGCACGCTGGCGATGCTGCCGCTGCGCGGCGCCTTCAAGGCCAGCTCCATCTTCATCGCTTCCATCACCAGCAATTCCTGGCCTTCTTCGACAGTGTCGCCAGCGCTGGCCTTCACCAGCACGATGCGGCCTGGCATCGGCGCGGTGATCTGGTTGCCGCCGGTGGCTTCCTTCGATTCCCACGCGAAGGCAGGCGCGCGCTCGAACGCGTAGCGATAGCCTTGCGTGTCGTGCACGGTCACGCGAGTGGCGTCGGCACGCACGGGTACACGCATGGCCTCGCCGTCGAAACGTGCGCTCAATGCGTCGATGCCAAGCCGGGCGCCTTGCACGTCGCAGGATGTATCGGCGTAGCGCAGCTGATAGTTGCCGTCATGGCCATGCGCTTCCACTTCATGGCGTTGGCCATGCAGCGACAGGGCCACGATGCGCTTGCCGGCGTGACCGACGCGCCATGCGTCAGCGCGCGACCAGGGCGAGTGCGGATCGCTGGCGTTGGAGGTCACGCTGGTTTCCTCGTGCATCAGCGCGGCCACGGCCGCGGCAAACAGCACGGATGCGGCCGGTGCCACGTCGCCCGCGAGGAACTGGTCCAGGTGACGGTCGAGATAGCCGGTGTCGATGCGCCCCTCGACCACCACCGGATGGCGCGCGAGTCGTTCGAGGAAGGCGATATTGGATTTCGGTCCCACGATTTCGCTGGCCATCAGCGCATCGCGCAAGCGCTGCAGGGCTTGCGGGCGATCGACATCCCACACGATCAGCTTGGCGATCATCGGGTCGTAGAAGATGGTGACGGTGTCGCCTTCGATCACGCCGCCATCCAGACGCACATGGCGCGATGGCACGGGCAGGCGCAGCTTCACCAGCTTGCCGGAGCCGGGCAGGAAGTTCTGGTCGGGATCTTCCGCATACAGGCGCACTTCGATGGCGTGACCATGCGCCTTGATCTGTTCTTGCACAAGCGGCAGAGGGTGGCCGGCGGCGATGAGCAGCTGCCATTCCACCAGGTCCAGGCCCAGGGTCTCTTCGGTGACCGGATGCTCGACCTGCAGGCGCGTATTCATCTCCATGAAGAAGAACTCGCCGTCCTGGGCAACGATGAATTCCACCGTGCCCGCGCCGACATAGTTCACCGCCTTGGCCGCGGCCACGGCGGCGGCGCCCATGGCGGCGCGGCGTGCGTTGTCGAGGAAGGGCGAGGGCGTTTCCTCCAGCACCTTCTGGTAGCGACGCTGCGCCGAGCATTCGCGCTCGTTGAGATGGATCACGTTGCCTTGGGTGTCGCCGAACACCTGGAATTCGATGTGGCGCGGATGTTCCACATAGCGCTCGAGGATCACGCGCGTGTCGCCGAACGAACTGGCCGCCTCGCGCTGCGCGGACGCCAGTGCATCGACGAATTCCGCTTCGCTGCGCACGATGCGCATGCCCTTGCCGCCGCCGCCGGACGCGGCCTTGATCATCAATGGGAAGCCGGTGCGACGCGCCTGCTCGGCGAGCACTTCGGCGGATTGGTCGTCACCGTGATAACCCGGCACCAAGGGCACCTGATGTCGTTCCATCAGCGCCTTGGCCGCTGCCTTCGAACCCATCGCGTCGATGCTTTCAGGGCGCGGACCGATGAAGGCGATGCCGGCATCGGCGCAGGCGCGCGCAAACGCGGTGTTTTCGGAGAGAAAACCGTAGCCCGGGTGGATTGCTTGCGCACCGCTCTTGCGCGCCACCTCGAGGATGGTCTCGCCACGCAGATACGATTCCGTCGGGCGCGGGCCACCGATGGGCCAGGCCTCATCCGCCAGGCGCACATGCTGCGCATTGGCATCGGCCTCTGAATACACCGCAATGGTGTGGATCCCCAGGCGCCGGCAGGTGCGGATGACACGGCAGGCGATCTCGCCACGGTTGGCAATGAGTACGCGCTCGAACATGCGGCTTCCGGGGGAGGCTGGGAGCCGTCAAAACTACCAGATTGGCGCGCTGGAGCCGATGCGCGGCGCAGCAATGCCCGCGAAACCCTTGTAGGAGCGCACTTGTGCGCGACCGCTGCGCCGGAGGCCCGGAAGTCCTGGAAGGTTGCGGTCGCGCACAAGTGCGCTCCTACAAGACTGAGGCCTTATTCCTCGTCCCAGTAACCCACCTGCATATCCGCCCGCGTCACCATGCGAAAGCCCTGCGGCGTGCCATCGGCAGCGGGCGGGTATTCCGCGAGGATGCCGATCTTGCCGGTATCGGGGTACTCGCAGATCTCCGGCGATTCCTTGGTGCTCACCGCGAGGTAGCGCATTTCGGTCGTGCCGGTGTTGATGATCTGATGCGCTTTCTCCGGGCCGCCGGGCGGGCAGGCAATGACGTCGCCCGCACGGATCGGGTAACGCTCCTCGCCGATGCGCACTTCGCCGTTGCCTTCGATGATGAAGAACATTTCCTCGTTGACGCGATGGCAGTGCAGCGGAAACGCGCGCTTGCCGGGCGGCACGGCGGTGATGTTGTAGCCCAGTTTTTTTGCGCCGATCTGCACGCCGAAGCGTCCCATGCGCGCTTCGAAGCGTTCGGCGGTATCGCCGGTGGGCCCCATGCCCGGCGGAAACGGCTGCAGCTGGACGTCGGCGATATTGATGATGGGATGCGTCATGGCGAGGTCTCCATGGAGTGGTCGTCGTCTGTGCGCGTCAGCCCGGCAGGTGGCAGACCGCTTCGATATTGTGGCCATCGGGATCGAGCACGAAGGCGCCGTAGTAATGCTCGTGATAATGCGGACGCAGGCCTGGCGCACCGTTGTCGGTGGCGCCGGCCTCGAGGGCGGTGCGATGGAAAGCCATCACGGCCGCGCGGTCGGGCGCCGTGAATGCCACATGCACGGCGCCGCTGGCGTGGGTGATCTGCGACGTGCCGATCCAGAACGTCGGGCGCCCGGCCATGCCGAAGCCGGCATGCGAGCCGTCGCCGGTCTGCTCGGCGGTCACTTCCATCACCAATTCGCCGCCCAAGGTGGCCAGCACCTTGCGATAGAACTCGCGGCTGCGTTCGTACCCGGAAACCTGCAGGCCAACATGGTCGATCATCGTGTCGCTCCCTAAACGAAGATGGGATGGATCTGCCTCGCTAACGTGCCGTCAGCCCGCGCACCATGCCGCGGCGCGCTTGGCCAGGAAGGCACCCAGGCCCTCCTGGCCTTCGCTGGATACACGCAGGCGTGCAATCAATGCAGCGTTCTCGCGATCGATGGCTTCCGCTTGCGCGGCATCGGCGCCACCCATGCGCAACGCCAGCTGTTTGGCTTGTGCCTGCGCCACCGGACCCGCCTTGGAAAGCAGGGCAAGCGCAGCGTCGACGGCGGCATCCAGTTGATCGGCCGGCACGCATTGATGCAGCAAGCCGATCTGCAGCGCCGTGGCGGCATCAAACAACTCGCCCGTGACAAACAGGCGACGCGCCTGCCGCACGCCAATGGCATGAATGACGTACGGCGAAATCACCGCCGGCACCAGGCCGAGTTTCACCTCGGTAAGGCCGAAGCGCGCGCTGTCCACGCCGATGGCGATATCGCAGCACGCCACCAGGCCCACGCCGCCGCCATACGCCGCGCCGTTGACGCGGGCGATGGTGGGTTTGGGCAGGTATTGCAGCGTGCGCATAAGCGTCGCGAGGCGCAGCGAGTCTTCGCGATTCTCCGCTTCGCTCGCGCTCGCCATGCCGCGCATCCAGTTGAGATCGGCGCCGGCGGAAAAGCTGGCGCCTTCGCCGGTGAGCACCACGGCACGTACCGCGCTGTCCGCGCCGGCTTGCTGCAGCGCCTCGGTAAGCTCCGCGATCAGGCCGTCGTCAAAGGCGTTGTGCACCTGCGGACGATTCAGTGCGATGCGGCGCACGCTGCCGTGATCGGCGATCTGGATGCTGCTGGCCATGGAAAGCTCCTGCTGGGGAGCGCCATCGTAAACCGAACCATCCCCGGCCACCTCGTGGCCGGGGATGCGTGGCTCAGTCCTTGGCCGGCAATACCAGGAATTCGGCGGCTTGCCGCGCACATCCCTTGGAGTGTTCCGCGCTCAGTTCGCGCCACCAGGGTTGCACCGTTTCAAACTGCGCAGGCTCGATCGCCTCGCCCAGGCGCGGCATCACCAGGCCCTCCGGTACCCGCGCCAGCAGGACTTCGGCTGGCTCGGCCCATGGATGCATGGCCAGGTTGAAAGTGCCCCAGTGCACTGGCAGGAAGCGGCCGCTGCCCAGCTGGCGCCACGCGCTGATCGCATTGTCTGGGCCCAGGTGCACGCTGCCCCA
>Ga0209672_100615_pt1 | contig 18538 bp, 10 predicted proteins | sample AraplaCol_mMS_r2_FD_184273 | JGI IMG/M metagenome (GOLD analysis project Ga0209672, IMG submission 184273) | Arabidopsis root microbial communities from North Carolina, USA - plate scrape CL_Col_mMS_r2 (SPAdes) (version 2) | ecosystem: Host-associated > Plants > Roots > Endosphere | place: USA...
TATGCGCTCCGACGTATTTGTGTTGATAGCGCACATAGCGCACACGCGCCGCGCGATCGAGTTCGACATAGGCGTTGGCGCGATCGCGCGTTTCGTGGGAGAGGTCGGCCAGGGTGCTCCAGTGCCTGCCATCGCGCGATCCTTCCAGCACGAACTGCGTGACGATGTCGGGCGCATCGCCGTAACGGCCGGATTGGTAGTCCGCAAAATTTACCTGCACGGCGCGCACCGTGCGCTCGCCGCCGAGATCCACCGTCAGCGTCTGGCCAGGCGTGTTGCTCGCGGCCAGCCAGAACGTGCGCGGATTTTCGTCCGTCGCTGCCGAGGCAGGGTGCCCTGGTTGCGACGATGATGCCGTGGCCTGCTTGCGATAGGACAACAGCATCCAGCCGGTGAAGGTGTCTTCGCCTTCATGCAGCGCATGGTCGGGCATGCGATGGGGGAAGTCGCCGAAGCGCGTATCGATCCACATCTGGCCGTCTGCATGGAAGCCTGCGGGGTAAAGCCCGATGCGTCGCTCGAAGGTCCAGTTGGAACCGATCCACGACGTGCCGGTGTTCCACACATTGCCGTGGGCGTCTTCGAACGTGGAACCGTGACCCACACCCGTGACAAAGCCGCCGGGCTTCTCGCCCACCGGGTTGTAAGGGGCGTAACGGAACGGGCCGAGCGGCGCATCACCCACCACCACACCTGTGCCGTAAACATTGAACTCGGTGCCCGGCGCCGCGTATTGCAGGTAGTAGTGGTCGCCATGGCGATTCATCCAGGCGCCCTCGAGAAACGGCTTGGTCGCTTCGTCGGTGTGATCCTGGCCGAAGCGCTCCCAGCCGTGACGCGCGGGGTCCAGTTGCAACAGCGGCTGTGGTCGGCCGACGAAGGCCAGTCGCTTGCCCTCGCCCTGGGCGACATCGGCGAACTTCAGATCGAGCTGTGCGCCATACAGCGGATGCACGTTGGACGAATCCCAGTACAGGTAGACCTTGCCGTCGTGGTCCCGGAACAGCGCCGGGTCCCACGGGCCGGGCGGCAGCTCATCCGGTTTCATGGTCGCTTCGCCCACGCTGGAGACGGCGCCGGGAATCGGCGGCAACAGGCGCGTCCAAAAGTTCCAATGGCCATGCGCAGGATCGGTGGATACGAGCAGCGGTCGCGGCTCGGTGGCGGACTGCATCAGGAATAGCCGTCCATCCGCCACCAGCGTGGCCGGCGCCACTTCGCTGTCGAACGGCCAGTGATCGGGCTGCACGAAATCCCAGTGCAGCAGATCGGTGGAGTGCCAATAGCCGTCGGCGAGCGTCATGAACAGGTAATAGGCGTCGTCGTAGCGCACCACCGCCGGGTCGGCGCCGGTGCGGTAGGAAATGCCCTCGTTCATCTGCTCGAAGTTGTAGCGGTAGTCGATATCGACGGGGTTGGCCCAGGTCTGCGCCGCCGCCGGCGCGGCGGAGGCTGCCGACGCGACCAGCCATGCCATGCAGCAAAGCATGGCCATCCGGAAGCGGGCAAAAGCCTTGGAGTAAGGGTCTGACATCGGATGCATGCTCATGCTGCAGCGCAGCGGCGCCGGATTCTGTGAACTTCCCTTATTGATCAGGTGACCCGGTCTGTAAGAGACTCCGTCACCATCGACGTAAACGTTTACATCGTAGCCGCCCGATCACGGCCGGCCAACCCACTTCCCCGTTGATCGAAGGACTCGTCATGACTACCCCGTCGCCGCTCCGCCGCCTTGCCCTGCGCACCTGCGCCGCGGCCTGCCTCGCCCTGCTCGGCTCGGTGCATGCAGCGCCCGCCGGCAGCGACGCCGTGCAGCTGCAGGTGGACGCGACGGCCAAGGGCACGCCGCTGCCGCACTTCTGGGAAAACATGTTCGGCTCCGGCCGCGCCGTGCTCGCGTTGCGCGACGATTACCGCAAGGATCTGGAAGCGGTGAAGGGCGCCACCGGCTTCAGCTACATCCGCTTCCACGGCATCTTCGACCGCGACATGGGCGTGGCCTATCGCGATGCGCAGGGCAAGCTGCAATTCAACTTCAGCTATGTGGACCAGGTCTATGACGGTCTGCTCGCACGCGGCGTGAAGCCGTTCGTGGAGCTGGGCTTCATGCCGCCGGAAATGAGCACCGACCCGGCCAGTCATCACGACTTCTGGTATCACCCCAACGTGATGCCGCCGAAGGATCCGGCCGAGTGGGACGCGCTGGTGCGCGCCTTCCTGCAGCATGAGATCGAGCGCTACGGCATCGAGGAAGTGCGCAGCTGGTATTTCGAGGTCTGGAACGAGCCCAACCTCGCCTTCTGGGGCGGCAAGCCGGAAAAGGACACGTACTACGACCTGTATGACCGCACCGCGCGCACGGTGAAGTCGGTGGACAAGCAGTTCCGCATTGGCGGTCCCGCCACCGCCCAGGCCGCATGGCTGCCGGACTTCCTCAAGCATGTGAAGCAGAGCGGCGCGCCGATCGATTTCGTCAGCACGCATGTGTACGGCGACGACACGGCCGACAACGTGTTCAAGACCAACGAGAACATCCCGCGCCGCGATATGGTCTGCCGCGCGGTGGACAAGTCGCACGAGGAAATCGCCGCCTCCTCGTTCCCGAAGCTGCCGCTGATCTACAGCGAGTACAACGCTTCGTACGCCAACCTGCCCAACGTCACCGACACGGTCTACATGGGCCCGTGGATGGCCAACACCATCCGCGAATGCGCGGGCAAGGTGGAGATGATGAGCTACTGGTCGTTCTCGGACGTATTTGACGAACAGGGCGTGGTGAAGACCCCGTTCTACGGCGGCTTCGGCCTGATCGCCGCCGACCGCATCGAGAAGCCGGCGTTCAACGCGTTCGCCATGCTGCACAAGCTGGGCGACACCCAGCTGCCGCTGAAGACCGACAGCGCCCTGGCCACGCGCCGCGCCGACGGCACGGTAGTGCTGGCCTTGTGGAACTACACCAAGCCGCTGGGCGACACCGCCGACTACACGCCGGGCGTGCCGACCGGCGCTGCCAAGCACTTCGACGTGGATCTGAAGCATCTGGGCAACGCCAAGCAAGCCACGGTGTGGCGCCTGGACCAGGATCACGGAAACGCCGTGGCCGCGTTCGACAAAATGGGCCGCCCGGCAACCCCGAGCCGCGAGGAGATCACTCAGCTACGTGAGGCGGGCAAACTCGCCGCTCCGGAACAGGCCACGCTGCAGAACGGCCGCCTGAGCATCGATATCCCGCCGCAGGGTCTGGTGGTGGTGGAACTGCACTGACCACCAACGAGCGTGTGACGCCGCCATCCCCTCGTGGCGACGTCACACGCTGCTTTATCCCGCTGCAGCGGACGCAGTGACCTCTGGCATTGGCGCCTGACCTTCCGCAGATCAAAGCTCGCGCTGCTATCCACCCTGGATGACGGCGATGCGTTTCTGGCGCAAAGGTCTGTTGGCTACGCTCGTGTTGCTCGCGGCACCCGCTGCCATCGCGCAACGTGCACCGCTGCACCAATCATTCGATTTGCGTGTGCCATGGACGCCTGAGCCTGTCGTGGTCGCCGGCAGGGCCTCGCTTGTGTACGAGCTGCATCTCACCAACGAGGCGCAGGACACATTGACGATCCAGCGTCTCGAGGTGCTCGACGAGCAGCAACGCGTGCTGGTCGACCTGTCGGGCGGGGAACTCATCGCAGCCGTCGGCAGGGCCGATCGCGCGAAAGGCGATGATCGTCTGCGCATGCTGCCGGGCATGTCGGCCGTGGCGTATCTGTCCGTCCCTCTTGCCGACACGGCCGCCGTGAAGCTGCGGCACCGCGTGGTTTACACCGACCAGGCGAAGCACAACCTCACCACCGAAGGCGGCAACCTCACATCGGCCATCCGCGCACCTTTGCTGCTTGGCCCGCCGTTGCGTGGCGGCCCCTGGGCGGCCATCTACGATGCAGGTTGGGAGCGTGGCCATCGCCGTGTGCTCTACACCACCGACGGCAGCGTCAAAGTGCCTGGGCGGTTTGCCATCGATTGGATTCTTCTCGGACCGCACGGTGGCTTCGCCAAAGACAAGGGTGAGTTACCCAGGCAGTGGTTCGGTTATGCCGCCGACGTCATCGCTGTCGCCGATGCCACCGTGGCATCGACGGGTGAAGGCATCGCTGAACCGACGACACTTGCCGAAGGCGCCGCGCACAAGGTGCCGTTGGAAAATGCCGCCGGTAACTATGTGGCGCTGGATCTAGGCGATGGACGCTACGCGTTCTACGAGCACCTCAAGCCCGGCAGCATCCGGGTGAAGACCGGCCAGCAGGTGCATCGTGGGGAAGTGATCGGGCAACTGGGATTTACCGGCGAATCCACGGGTCCGCATCTGCATTTCCATGTCAGCGATGCCAATGTGGCGCTGGCCGCGGAGGGCTTGCCGTATGCGCTGACGTCGTTTCGCATCCTCGGGGCCTACACGTCCATCGAGGAGTTCGCAGAGGGCCGGCCATGGACGGCGGCCGTATCGCCCGTGGCCGGCAGCGAATTTCCGGCGCCGCTTTCTGTCGTCGACTTCGGCAATAGTCGCTGACGCTGCACTATGCAGCCTTGCAAGGAACGCAGAACGAGTGAGCAAACTCGAACCTGACGAAAGCAGGCGTTAAGGTTCAAAAGCACCGTTTGGGGCAAAAGGTGACCCGCAGTCTCGCTAAGGGGCGCTCTTTCCGTCGCCAAAGCTCGCGGGCTTCCGCCTAGCCCAGCGCTTTGCAGGTGAAACATCGTCACCACACCTGTTGCATACACCGATCCAGACTTAGTGCGAACGGGTTGGCACGCTCTGTGCTCTGGCAGTTCTCAGTCGAACTGCCCGATAGATCACACAATGCAAAAGCTTGTTCTTTTCCTGGAGACCGATCTTCGCACGCTCGAAGTGGTGCGCTGGCTGGCCGACTATCTGAAATCGCTGCCTTCCAAATGCGCGGCGCTGCCTTGGGTGCGAGCCACCAATGCGGTGTTTCGCCTGGCGAAACCCATCGCCATCACGGTGGTGGCCATGGACATTGCCCTTTTGACAGCCGCTTGGTTCACACCCGGACCCGGGCATTTCAGGATTGATCCAGGCCAGCATGGCATCGCCCCGTCGGCCTACTCGCCCTGGTACAGGTTCACCGATCGCGTGCAACATCACTCGTACGCCATGCTGACGTTCGACGATGGCCCTGCCGGTGGCGGGCTCGATGAAAAGTTTCTCGCGGTCTTAAGCCGCCATCACGCGCACGCGATATTTTTCCTCGTTTGCAAGAACATCAACGAGCGCACCCTGCCGGTGTTGGGCGAGATGGAGCGCAGCGGGAACATGATTGGCAACCACAGCTTTGACCATCTGCATGTCCCCAGTTTGTCTTACGCGGATACCTGGCACCAGGTCGATGCATGCAGTTCGCGCATCGCCGACATCACGGGACACCGGCCGAAATACTTTCGGCCGCCCTTTGGCCATTCGTCGGCCTACGCAGACCAAGCCGTCCAGGCGGCCGGCATGAAGTCAGTGTTCTGGAACGTCAACTCCAAAGACTACATGTACCGCGATCCGAACAAGATTTTCGAGTTGAGCACGCAGAGCCCCGGCGATATGTCGATCTTTCTCATGCACGAGCGAGCCGGCACCGCCGAGGCCCTCGACAAAATCCTTACCGATCTGGAGCACCGAGGATTCACCTTTGTGCTTCCGGATGATCAGAACGCGACTGGGGTCTAAGGTTTAGCGGCACTCAGATCATCTTGACCTACGTTGTAGCGGTCAGAGTCCCGGCGCGAGCGGCCAGGTCGTGAGCCATGGGTCCCTCGCTTGGCGGTCCCTCAGATCCATGGTGAGAGCTTTACCGTCGGACGTAACGTCCACGTGGCGATCATCCGCAAAATGCATCCAAGCCGGGCGTGTGGCCAAGCGTTGCTGCAAGGGCATGCCTTGATCATGTGTCTCTCGCAACCATAGCAACAAGGCACCCATACGCAGGCTGGCCGCCAGATCCTGTTGACGTGCGAGGTATTGCTCGAATGACGGTGTCGCGATGCGCGATAGCACCGTACCCACGCTGTTGGAGACAACATCGAACATGTCGAAGTCGGGTGCCTTGCTGACAACATGCACGTGTTCGTCCGCCAGCAATCGTTTGCGCAGCTCGGCATCGCAAACCGCGCCATAGTTTACAGCCATGGCACGCCGGCTCAGTGGTGCGGAAAGACTGAAGTTTTCGTACCAGTGCTCTGGCTTAGTGAAGAGCTCCGGCGAGGCGACCCTGGCAAACTCAAACCTGATGCTCGGGCACAGGTCAACATCATCGTCAGTAACAGGTGAAAAAGCCTCTGCGCACGATGGCGGAAGCGTCGCATCGACCGGCGTGTCCGCCAGCAACTGCGCAAACAACTGCACGCCGCCACGCAAACGCATGGAAAATACCATCGTGCCAATCAGGGTATTGCTGTGCGCGTGCAGACGACGCATGGCCGCGACCTGCGTGCAGGCGGCATCCAGCGCCTGCGCTTGCCTGCCGTCGAGATAGCTCGCCGCAATCGCGGTTTGCCACAGGCCCATGGAGGCAATGAAGGAGGGAATGGGCGCAAGCGGTCCCGCGGGCATATCGCTCCATGCAAGATCAAACTGACCGAGCGCTACATCCCGCTGCAAGCGCTGCGGATGACGGGCGAGAACCTGTTGAACCTCTTGGATATGCGCCCGCACTTTACTCAGGCAATCGGCTTCGCGTGGCAGGCACAGGATGTCGCGGTCAGCCTGGGTGAGCTTGGGCAACGGAGGAAAGTCCGCCTGCGGATTGGGTGTCGAAGTACTGCGATGGGAAACTTCTACAGTCGCTTCCCAAGCCAACACGCGTTGACGATCCTTGGCATACGCCGCATCCAGCTGGTCGGCCGGCACGTCGAAGTCCACGAACCACAGCCACGGGTAAGCGTTACGACCCTGCGGCGGTTTGCTATCCGCCTCCAACGCGGCCAGTGCCTTGGCCTGCTCCGGCGTCGGCGGGCGCAGGCGCCCCCATGCAAACGCCGCCACCACGGCGACGATCAATCCGACGACCGCCCACAGCACTCCCTTCAGCGCGCGATGCATGCATGTTCCCCTTTGTCCCTGCACGCATTCTAGCCACACAAAAAACGAAGGGCGCCGAAGCGCCCGTCGTCTCTCTGCGATTCGCGGAAACTTGCGATCAGAGGGCGTAGTACATCTGGAACTCCAGCGGATGCGTGCTGGCGCGGTAGCGGGTCACTTCCTGCATCTTCAGTGCGATGTACGCGTCGATGAAGTCGTCGGTGAACACGCCGCCGGCCTTGAGGAAGTCGCGGTCCTTGTCGAGCGCATTGAGCGCTTCGTCGAGGCTGGCGCAGACCTGCGGGATGTTCTTCTCTTCTTCCGGCGGCAGGTCGTACAGATCCTTGTCGGCCGGTGCGCCCGGATCGATCTTGTTGATGATGCCGTCGAGGCCGGCCATCATCAGCGCGGTGAACACCAGGTAGCCGGAGTTCATCGGATCGGGGAAGCGCACTTCGATGCGGCGGCCCTTCGGACTCGACACGTACGGAATGCGGCAGCTGGCCGAACGGTTGCGGGCCGAATAGGCCAGCATCACCGGCGCTTCGAAGCCCGGCACCAGGCGCTTGTAGCTGTTGGTGGTGGAGTTGGCGAACGCGTTGATGGCCTTGGCGTGCTTGAAGATGCCGCCGATGTACCACAGCGCCGTCTGCGACAGGCCGCCGTACAGATCGCCCGCGAACATGTTGCTGCCGTCCTTCGCCAGCGACTGATGCACATGCATGCCGCTGCCGTTGTCGCCGACGATCGGCTTGGGCATGAAGGTGACGGTCTTGCCGTTCTGGTGGGCGACGTTCTTGATGACGTACTTCATCGTCATGAGTTCGTCCGCCTTCTTCACCAGCGTGTTGAACTTCACGCCGATCTCGCACTGGCCGGCATTGGCCACTTCGTGGTGATGCACTTCAACCACCTGGCCCAGCGACTCGAGCACCTTGCACATGTCGGCGCGCAGGTCGCCCAGCGAGTCGACCGGGCTGACCGGGAAGTAGCCGCCCTTCACGCCCGGACGGTGGCCGGTGTTGTTGTCTTCGTACTTGTAGCGCGAGCTCCATGCGGCTTCTTCGGAGCCGATTTCGTAGAACACGCGGCCCATGTCGTTCTGCCAGCGCACGGAATCGAAGATGAAGAATTCCGGCTCCGGACCAAAGAACGCCGTGTCGGCGATGCCGGTGGACTTGAGGAAGGCCTCACCGCGCTTGGCGATGGAACGCGGGTCGCGGCCATAGGCCTGCATGGTGGACGGCTCGAGCACGTCGCAATGCAGGACCATCTGGGTGTGGGCGCTGAACGGGTCGAGATAGGCGGTGTCCGGATCGGGCATCAGCACCATGTCGGACTCGTTGATGCCCTTCCAGCCGGCGATCGACGAACCGTCGAACATCTTGCCGTCCTCGAAGGTGCCTTCGTCGATGGCATGGGCCGGGAACGTCACGTGGTGGTGCTTGCCGAGCATGTCGGCGAAGCGGAAGTCGACGAATTCGACCTCGTGTTCCTGGATCAGATCGAGCACTTTCTGGACGGGGGACGACATGGGGAAACCTCAGCGTTGGAACGGCGGAATGTGGAAAGACGAAAGACGCTTTTGCAAAGCCTATGCCATGAGGCGAAACGTTTTTGTATCAATGACTTCCATATCTTAGCGGTCGCGTGCTGGTAGCCGTTTGCACCAATCTAGGGCATCTCATCAACCCTTACAGCACCAATTGGATGCAAGCATGCAACCTGCTGCCGCACGCCCGCGGTAAACACAAAAAGAAAGGCCGGACGATAGTCCGGCCTTTCCCTTGCCGCAACACGGAGGCTGCGGATGCCGCGATCAGGGCGTGGATGGCATGGTGTATCCCGCCGTGGCCGAACCCTGCAGGCGCGTCGCCTGTACCTTCGCACCTGCCGGGATCGCCATCGGGGTGCCGTAGGCATCGGTCACACGGAAGGGTTCGAAGCCCGCGCCATTGGACTGCCACTCGTAGACGTCTCCCGCCGTGCCCACCCACAGGAGGTCGGCCAGGCCGTCACCGTTGTAGTCGGCGATGCTGGACAAGGTGTAGCCCGGCGTCACGCTGCGGACTACCTGATCCACCACGTTGAAGCCGTTCATCACCCACCAGCTCAACTGGCTGGACGAGGGGTTGGTCCAGATCAGGGCCGTCTTGCCATTGCCGGTCAAGTCGCCCGCGCCAAACAAGGTAAAGCCGGCGGGATGATCGTTGATGCGCCTGCGGACAAAGTCGCCGGCGTGGTTGTTGATCCACACGTACACGCTGTTGTCGGTGCGACTGGTCCACACGATGTCGGCGTAACCATCGCCATCGACGTCGGCGATAGTGGGGACATAGCCCGCAGCAGCGGCAAGCATGGAGGGCGGTTCCACGAAGAAATGACGCTGGATGGCGCCAAGGCGGAACGTGGCGGTGAGATCAAGCTGCCACCAGGCGATCTGTCCGGTGCTCTCGTTGCGCCACAGCAGCTCGTCCTTGCCGACGCCGTCAAAGTCGCCAGCACCCACCAGCGTCCAGCCGGCGGAGTAAGGTGCACCTTGGCCAGACGCCAGGTAATTGCCCTGACCGCCGCTGCCGTTGGAAAGCCACACGTAGAGCTGGTTGTCCGGGCCGGTCCAGGCGACGCTTGCCAGGTTGAGGCCGGGCAGCAGCGCTTGCAGCAATTCGCCTGCGGGGTCATCGATGTGCTGGTAGAACGCACCAATGGCTCCGATGGTGTAACCCGGCGCGATGGACTGCGTCTTGGTCTGCATGGCGATACTGCCCTGCATCGAGATATCGGTGAAGATGCCCGCCACGGGATCCACCAGGGCGATGTCGCTGTAACCGTCGACGCCTCCGGCGTTGGGACCGAGGAAGTCGGCCGGCGCGGCGTAGCCACGCTGGCGCGGATGGTCATAGGCGGTCATTGCGCTGACCAGGTTGGCGACATTGATCGAGCCCAGGCCGGTCGCATAGTCATAGCCCGCCTGGGTTTTCCATGCCGGGGCCAGGCTGACATCACCACCGTGGCTGACCACGCCGAATGCGTTGCTGCCCTTGCCGGAATAGCACGACGTACTGCCTGCGTAGCACGGTTCGTCGATATCGCCCTGGGTGATGTCGTTGAACACGCAACTGGCGCCGACAGAGGTGCCATTGGAGGAATTGCACGCTGCCAGCATGCCGGTATTGGGCGACACGTTGGTGCCGTACTCGCGCGTGCCCAAGGCATACAACGCCGGTGCCACATTGCCGTGGGATTGGTTGGTCGCCTGGTTCACCAACGCCTGCACGCCAGCCATGGCCGGCGCAGCGAACGAGGTGCCACCGGCGCTGTTGTAGTAAACATTATCGGGGTTGGTGTAATCACAGGCCGTACCACCAACGCCAGGATCGGACATGCAGAACACCAGCGCGTGGCCGTACAGGCCGTTGGCGGCGAACAGCGACACGTCCGGCAGCATGCGCGTGGCCGTACTCGGCGCGCCATAGATGCCGGTCTGCCATTCTGGCTGGTTCCACAACGTGCTGGGGCCACCACTGCCGCCACCGGTGTTGAGGAACTGCTGGCCCTTCGGATCGTTACAGGCCGTGACACCGTCGCTGAGCTTCAGCACCGCATCGAGCTTGCTGCTGGCGCACGAGGTGTTCCAGGTCTGCTCCGGGATGTAGCTGATGGCGGATTGGCCATAGACCAGGTTGCCCGCCGTCCAGTACTTGCCGTACTGGTTGAAGTCGTCGAAATCCGTACCGCCCACGGCCACGTTGAACGGCGTGGACGCCATGGCGTTCACCGCGGAGCCAAACAGGGCTGCCGCTTCGTTCTGGTCGCAACCGGCCGAACCTGCGTCGCCAGAGGACACGAATACCGTCACGCCTTCTGCCGCCGCCTGCTGCCAGATCAGTCCGACCTGGCTCACGACATTGGAGAGGCTCATCACTTCGCATTCGCCGTAGCTCAGGCTGAAGATGGTCGGAGGCGGTACGTCAAAGTTGTTGAGCATGTTGAGCGCGGCGGTGAACGGACCGAAGCTCGGGCTGTTGCTGTCGTCGCAGGAGGCAAACATGATGTTCGCGTCCGGCGCAGCGGCGCCGGCCCACTCCGCATCGAGTGCGGCTTCGCCTTCGTCGCCGTTGAGGCCCGGATCGGGACAACTGGTGTCACCGACGCCCACGATCGGGTTGGTGTAATTCACCGTGCCCTTCGCATCGGCCGGCAGGAAGGCCTGGCGGAATGCGCTGATATCCGCTGGCAGCACATCCGTGCGCTCAAGCACCGCGACGGTCTGGCCCGCACCGCGAATCGGCGTGGCCTGGTTCCACAGCGGGGTGACGTTGTAGATCGTATTGAAGTCTGCCGGGACCACATCGTAGGCCGCCGCCGTATCCACCGTACCCGGTGGCACGGTAAACGCAGGATTGGCCGACAGCTGCTTCCACTTGCCGGTCTTCTTGTCCTTATTCACCACGCCTACGTTGTGGTACTGCGGCTTGGGGAAGAAGTTGTCGAGCGAAGCAACGCCGCCCACGACCGAAGCGAGCGCCTGTGGAATCTGCTGCTCTTTGGTGTTGGAGAAATGCGTTTCGCCGTTCAACTTGAAGCGGTGGATTTCGGTGTGAAAGGCCTTGCCCACCGAGGAGGGGGTACCGGAAAAGCGGATCATCATGCCCGAAGGCATCACGCGTTCGACCTTTAGGCCTTGCGAGGTCAGCCACTGGGTGACCTGGTCGATGTCCGACTGCGCCGGACCAAACATCGTGCCGATCTGCTTGGCGGTCAGCCACTTGTGGAAGTAGGGCGACCCCGGGTTGTTGAGCTGGTTCACATAGGCATCGAAGCGCCCCTGCTTCTCGGCGCTGCGCTTGAGGATCAGCGTCATATTGTGAATCTGGCTACCCGCAGGCATCGCGCCGGCATCCGCCGCGATCATGGCCCGGGTGGGCCGGCTGCCCGCCAGCGTGGTCAGCCGCGAATTGTCGACGGCACCGGTGATGCGCGCTTTGTCAGGCGCAAGATTCAGTGGATTGGCTTGCGTGGTCGCCGCATGGGCGGCCAAGGGCGAGCCAACGCCCAGCAACATCAGCGCTGCCCAAGGCAGCACCCCCGCTTTACATCGGAACATAGTCTTTACCTCCCCGAAAATCGTGCGCAAAGGCCGTCCGGGACTGGCTGCCCCCCGGCAACCAGATCCTGGCGAAATGCTTGGTGTGTCGCTCCCCGAACCCCCGCCACGTCGATGCAATACAAACGTAACGGCGAGGTCACGCGGACCGTAGAGGAACCATCCGCTTCCCGTCACGCACCACAATTTCGCTCGACTTACAAAAACTCACCAAGCACCATGGACACCAGGTGGACGTCCCGATTTCCTTCGGTGAACTGACGTCCAGGGGGATGGCCTGTACATGTCTGCACATTCCAGTTCGACCGTGTGGCAACGTGTCATCGCGTGGCTGCACCGCGTTCCCATCAGTGATCCGGTCGACCGGCGAAACGCCGTCTTCATGCAGCTGTTGCTGGCTTTCCAGGGCCTGCGCACGCCATTGATGAAGATCTACCTGCTGGCCACGGAATGGCCGTATATGGTCGCGACGTTCTTCAACAAGACCGTGACTGGACCGGTGGTGTCCATCACCGTGGACCTGGGCACGGACGTGGCCATTACCGCTGCCGCGTGGCTGGGCCTGTACCTGATTCGACGTGGCAAATTCCGCCAGGCGGTGCGGCAGTTCCTGGCCACGCAGCTGATCTGCGGCGTGGTCGTCTACGCCACCTTTGGCTACAAGGTCACGCCAGGAGACACGCTGCTGCTCATTTCGCTCGCGCTCGGCGGCTTGATGCTTGGCCGGCGCGCACTGTGGACCATCTACATCACCATTCTGTTGGTGCTGGCCACCGGCATGACCGCCGACTACCTGCACTCGACCCGCGCGGCGCACGACTTCTTTGCGGCGTACCACGACCTGCTCTTTCGCACCTTCAGCTACGCGCTCATCACCATCATTCTTGACCGAAGCATCGGGGCGCTGCGCGAAGCACTGGCCGAGTCGGACTCGCACCGCCGCCAGCTCCAACATGAAATGCTGGAGCGCGAGCTGACCCAGGAACAACTGCTGCACTCGCAGAAGATGGACGCGATAGGCCGCCTGTCGCAGGGTATTGCGCACGACTTCAACAACGTACTGGGCATCGTGTTCGGATTTGCGCAGGAACGTTATCGCCTGGATGAACCCGGCGCGGATCGTTCGTCCGACGCCCTGGCGTTGGCGCGGGCCCTGCTTGGCGTGGAAACCGCAGCGCGCCGAGCCGATGCCATCACCCGCAAGCTACTCAACTTCAGCCGCCACGACACCACCAACATCGAGACTTTCGATGTCACGCAGGCCACCCACGACCTCGAGCTCATGTTGCGCCAGCTCTTTCCCAACCCTGTCCAGCTGATGGTGGAAACGCCAGCCGATACGCTGCTGATCGATTTCGACCAGAGCCAGTTCGAACTGGCCATCCTCAACATTGCTTCCAACGCACGCGACGCCATGCCCGACGGCGGCCGTTTTGAAGTGGCGCTATCGCGCGAAGGGGAAGGCGGCGTGCTCCTCACACTGCGCGACAACGGCACGGGCATGTCCGAAGAGGTGAAAGCCCGCATGTTCGAGCCTTTTTTCACCACCAAGCCCATCGGCCGCGGCACGGGCGTGGGCCTCACCGTGGTCTACAACCTGGTGGTGCAGGCTGGAGGCGACATCACGGTCGAGAGCCATCCTGGTGAAGGCACCTCGTTCCACATCCGCCTGCCGCTGTCCCGACGTCGCCACGGGGCAGGCGCCAATCACGCGATGGCACCGGCTTCAGCGCTGGCGAACGTCTGGGCACGCTGACGGCGCGCGTCCCTCCGATCTGCAGGCAAGCGCTTCGCTGCTGCGTGACGTCAGAGCAAGACGAAGACGTACCCTTCGCCATGCACTGCATTGAGCGGCAACGGCGTACCCACCACGCGCTGTACTTTCTTGCGCAGTCGGTGGATCAACGAATCCAGCCGGTGCGTGTCGAAATCGTAGACGTTGTCAGTCAGCATCTCGATCAGTTCAGCGCGCGACACCGGATGATTGGGCGTCTCCAGCAGACGGGTCAGCAGCTTGCCTTCCGTCTTGGTGAGCGCCACTGCATTGCCGCCCGGTTCGAGCAGGCACCAGCCGTCCGCGTCCAGCCGCCAGCGTCCGACGTGGGCCGGCGGCAAGGCGCGCAAGCGTCGCGCGAGGCTGTACAGCGTGGCGCCCAGCAAGTCCACGTCCACCGGCTTGGTGAGATAGGCGTCAGCCCCTTCAGTAAGGCCGCGCACGCGATCGGCCATGCCATTGCGGCCCGTCAGCATCACGATGCCCACATCACCCATCTTGGCGCGCAGCTCGCGCGTGAGGTCGAATCCGTCCGCGTCGGGAAGGCCCACATCCAGTATCAGGATGTCCGGCCATCGCGGCTGCAAATAGCGTTCGAGCACGCTTGCGCTACCTGCCGCGATCACTTCAAAGCCGAATCGTTGCAGCTGGGGAACCAGCACGTGATCTCGGAGCAGTTCGTCGTCCTCGAGCATCAGTACGCGAAGAGGCGCCTTGCCGGCGGAGGGAGAAACGGGCGTCGGATTCATCGGAAAATTCATTCACGCGATACGCGGACTGTACTGTCTGGACGCTGCGGTCGTCGCCGCGCCGCACCATCGCATGAACCTGCGAACACCGAAGTGCGGCGAGGTCCACACCGCGCGCGCCGATGCACTTAAGCTATGGCGCCTTATTGCAGGCTATGGAAGCCCACTCGTGAGCGATCTCATCAACGTCATTCTGCTCGGCATCATCGAGGGCATCACCGAGTTCCTGCCCATCTCCAGCACAGGCCATCTGCTGATCGCCGAGAAGTTCGGCCTGGGCGAGCGCTCGGACCTGTTCAACGTAGGCATCCAGGCGGGCGCGATCCTCGCGGTCACGTTTATCTACTGGGGCCGCATCTGGCAGCTGTTCACGCAGTGGCGCGATCCGGCCAACCGCGACTATCTCGCCAAGCTGTTCGTGGCTTTCATGATCACCGCCGTGCTCGGCTTTATCGCGGTGAAGCTCGGTTTCAAGCTGCCCGAAGCGGTGACGCCGGTGGCATGGGCATTGGTGATCGGCGGCATCTGGATGCTGGCGGCTGAGCGCCTCGCCGCCCGCCAGCCCGATCGCACGCAGGTGACCTGGCGCGTGGCCATCCTCGTGGGCATCGCGCAGATGATCGCAGGTATTTTTCCAGGCACGTCGCGTTCGGCCGCAACTATTTTCACGGCCATGCTGTTTGGCACCAGTAACCGCGCCGCCGCCACGGAGTTCGCGTTCCTGGTGGGCATTCCCACCATGTATGCGGCCACCGGCTATGAGCTGCTGAAGGTGCTCAAGGATGGCGGCGTGCACCACGAAGACTGGACCGCCTTCGGCGTCGGTTTCGTGGTCTCGGCCATCGTCGCCTTCGTGGCGGTGAAATGGCTGCTCGGCTATATCCGCAGCCACCGCTTCACGCCATTCGCGATCTACCGCATCGTTCTGGGCATTGCGTTGTTGCTGTTGATTCCGGCGGGTGCCTGAAGTCGCGCCCGCTAGCGAAAAAAGGGGGCTTTCGCCCCCTTTTTTTTCGGCCAATTATCGCCAGGGCGGCGGTATGGCACCGTTGGCCGGTGCGCCCAGGACGTACCAGCCGGCGGGGTAAGTCCATTGCAGGCCCGTCGGGATAGGTGCGGTATCCAAGGAATAGCCGGTTAGCGAACCTGCCGTGCCGATTCTTCCATGCACCTTGTCCAGGATGAACAACGATGATGCATTGATGTTTCGCTGCATCAGATAGCCGGCGGCCTCGGGATGGTCGATCCAGTTTCCGCCGACCCAACTCTGCGTTGCCTGGTAGAACGGTGGGCCGGCGTATCTGGTGTACCGATTGACGGTTCCCGAATAGCCCGTACCCGTCGAAGAGTTGGACCATTCGATGCCAATGTCTCCGCCACCCCATCCCCCGCCACCGAACGCCCAGATGTAGCGCGCATCAAGCTGGACCGAGCCCAGCTGAGTCAGCGTATTGCTCAAGTCATAGCTGGTGAATGCACCGCTTTGTGAATCCCAGGCGTAGAGGTCATGGGCCGCGCTGCTCCACAGGATGGTCGCTGCGCCACCCGAGGGCGAGTAGTAGCCGACGCCTACCGGGTAGTAGCCGCACGTCACGGGCATGATGCGGTAGCCCTTGCGCACGTTGCCATTCATCAGCCAATACGCGAACTGGCAACCGGAAGGATCGAGCCAAAGCAAATCATCGATGCCATCGCCATCGATATCCACCGCGCCCACCAACTGCCAGTTGTCAGGATAGGAACCGATCTGCGTCGATGACCAATGGCCGTGCTGATCGTTGGTCCACAACCACAGGTCGCGATGGGCGCTGGTGAACACCAGATCGGTGTAGCCGTCACCGTTGAAGTCGCCTGTCGCGCCTACGAAATACCCCGGGGTGATGTTGTAGGTCGCGGCGACTGTGCGGGTCACCGAGGGTAGCGACTGTCCCTTTACGGGCTGGTCCTTGATCGCCCAGTAGCCGAGCTGGCTGGTGGTTGGATTGAACCAGAGAAGATCCGATGTGCCATCGCCGTCGATATCGCCCGGTACGTCCGGGCGCCCTGGCGCCGGTGTCGCGGAGCGCAACACCGGCAAGGTCCCGAACGACACCACGGGAGCATAAGCGGTGGTATCAGCGGTCACGTTGACGCTCACCGTGGCCACGGCCTTGCCGCGGCCATAGTAAACCGCGTAATTGAAAGTATCCGTCCCGGTGAAACCCGGGGCGGGGACGTAGGTCAGCGTGTCGCCATCCACGAAAGCCTGGCCATGGGCAGGTGCGGTGTCCGTCGCATAGCCAAGCTTGCCGCCATCGCCCACGCTACCCTTCAACGTGATCTGGGTGCGGACGCCTGCACTGCTGGCGGATACGGGCGCAGCGGCAAGCGGCGCATAAAGCTGCACGTATTGGACGCCGCCGGTAACCGACACCATCAGCAGCGAACCATCGCCGGAAAGCCGCACACGGCCATCCTTGAAGCCTTCGTCGAAGATGCCGAAGGTGGTCGGGAAAACATAGCTTCCCACGGGCTGGAAAGTATTCGTGTCGTAGACGCGAACATCGCTCGTTCCGCCCACCGGCACGTACATCCTCGGCTCGACAGGATGGTAAGCGGACGCCATCGGCGACTGGTTGGCGCTCCAGTCATCGATGGTTTTGACCAGATTGAATTTCCCGTCGTAGACGCGCACCGCGGCGCCCGTCGGCAAGGCGAACTGGGTTCCGTCCGGATTGGCGCCGATCTCGAAAGTTGGCACCGACGATGCGCCGCCTGAGTTGACCAAGCCGGCGGCTGCATTGAGGATCGCCCAATCCAATCCCTGGGTGACATCCGACGAAGAGAAGGCAAACGTGCCTCGGTCGGCCGTGCTCGCCAGCGTGGCGTTGTGGCCGGTTGGGCTGACCACGACATGCCACACGGGATAGGTTGTCCTCGGATCGAGGCCATAGAGCGTGCCCAGTCCGTCGCCATCCGTCGTGACGACCAAGGTGCCGTCATGTGCGTAAAGCACGTCATGGACGGCGGTGGGCGCTACGCCTTGGGCAATCGTGCGGGTGGTGGTCGTGGCCAAGGTGTCGAGGTTGACCATATACACGCCTACATTGCCTGCGCCCGGCGTAGCGTCTGCCACCGCCAGCGTCTGGTCATCGGGCGATATGTCGATGCCTTTCAGCACACCACCCAACGCAATGGGACTGCGTTGGCAGCCGCACGACGTGTCATAGCGCAGCACCTGATCGCCGTTGGCGATGTAGATGAGCCCCCGCTTCTCGTCGTAGACCATGTCGGTACGGTTGCCCGCGTCGATGAAGACGCCATCGGCGTGCGCGATGCCGCAACCCGCCGCCAGCAGCGTGGCAAGCAGGCGTTTCTTTCCTGGATTCATCCTGTTCCCCCTGAAAAAGCGTTTGATCTGTCCTTGCAGTCAACGCCCTGTGTGATTTGTGGTTGGTGATGCGACTTTGCTTTCGTCACTTGACGAAGAAGGGAGGGCGTTTGCCCTCCCCCGCTATCAGCGCCAAGGCAGCGGCGCCGCCCCGTTGGATGGTGCACCGATCACGTACCAGCCCGCCGGATAGGTCCAGGTCTGGCCCATTGGTATCGGAGCCACGCCCGAGTAGCTGGCGCCGGAATCCACCAGCATGCCGCTGGTGCCGATCTTCCCGCGCACACGATCGAGTACGTACAGCGCCGAGCGGTTGTATCCATTGCGCAGGAGATAACCACCCGACTCGGGCTTGTCGACCCATGCCGTGCCGGCCCAGGTCGGCATCGTGGTGGTGGACGAGGTGGTCGGTCGGGAAAGCAACGCGCCGAAACCCGCACGCGCTGCCGGATCGAACCATTCAACG